>Ga0164241_10002615_pt1 | contig 19105 bp, 15 predicted proteins | sample OricomyardsoilBY_FD_108780 | JGI IMG/M metagenome (GOLD analysis project Ga0164241, IMG submission 108780) | Backyard soil microbial communities from Emeryville, California, USA - Original compost - Back yard soil (BY) | ecosystem: Environmental > Terrestrial > Soil > Unclassified | place: USA... | reverse complement strand
GGGTCGAACACCTGAGCCCGCAGATCCATCCCGGAGTCGGCGAACAGATCCTCGGCGAACCGGGCGTGCAACCCGGGGTCCTGCAGGTTGCGGGCAAGCCCCCACAGCTTGACGTCCCCGTCGCTGACGTACGCGTCGACGGTCGCCGTGTGCAGGTTGAACCGCGGATCGCGGCCCAGATCCCGGAACTTCGTGGTGCCCGGCATGCCGATCAGGACAAGGTGATCCTCGAAGACACGTGGCTCGATCGGGCTGATCCGAGGATATCCGTCCGATCGGAGCGTCGCGAGCAGACACAACTTGCCGGTCGCGACGTGGCGACGGGTGAAAATCTCCGCGACCGTGGGCGCCTCGGACTGGAAGTTCCGCCAGGTAACCATGGGGCGCAAGCTACCGCGGATCGCGATGGATAGGCTGCCCCGTCGTGGAGTTCGGACAGGAATCGGTGATCGCGATCGCGGTCGCACAGCCGGTGTGGTTGCTGGTGGCCTACCTGATCGGCCAATTGGCCCGGCGGCTGCTACGCGGGCGGGTGCGGCTGGGCACCAGCAGCACCACCGTGATCGCGGTGCTCGGAGTTTCCGGCGGGATGCTCTTGGGTGGGCTGATCGACCGGGAGGCCAACCCATGGTCGTGGCAGGTGATTCTCCTGGCGATCGCCGTCACCACTGCGCTGCTCGCCCTGTTCGCCACGATCGCCGCCCGCCTGCAGCCCCCGCGGCCGGTCGAGCCGCTCGACGAGTTGATCCGCCGCGGTGAGTCGGATCGGCTCGAGTTCAAGTCCAGCGCCCGGTGGAACCTGCACACCAGGGCGCGCGACGAGCGGATCGAGCTGGTGATCGCCAAGGCCGTGTCCGGGTTCCTGAATTCGGATGGCGGCACGCTGCTGATCGGCGTCAACGACGACGGGGAGCCGGTGGGTCTGGCCAACGACTTCACCGTCGTCAAGTCGCCGGATCCGGATCGGTTCGAGCTGTGGTTGCGGGACTTCCTGGCCACCACTCTCGGCCAGCCGGCGGCCGTCCAGGCGGTCGTCGACTTCACCTCGATCACGGTCGACGGGGTCGACACCTATGTCTGCCGGGTCACCTGCCCGGCCTCACCCCGGCCGGTGTACCTACGGCCCGGCAAGGGCGGTGTGCAGCCCGAGCTCTGGGTGCGCATCGGCAACTCGACCCGGCAGATGAAGGTGGACGAGGCGGTCGACTACGTCATGCACCGCTGGCCGCTGGGGGTGGGCGGGACGGTGTCCGCGCAGCTGCGGGCGGCCGTCCGGGGTTCCGGAGCGTCGACCTGACCTTCGTGAGTCGCCGGCCAGCGACTTCACCCACCGGATGTGGTGGCCGAGATCGGGACGATGATCCGGTCCGCCCGTGCACGATTCAGTTGCGCATCTCGGGGCTGGCCGCCGGCGCCGGCAGCACCACCCGGGTTGCGCGGGCGGCGGCCGGGACGGTGCCGGTGTCCACGATCGCGAGCACGGGCCGGTCGGCCGCCCCGGACACGGTTGCGTTGCCCGGGGAGGCAGCCGGCGCCGTCGCCTTCCGGATGGGCAGCACGACCAGCGCGACCAGCATCCACAGCAGCTGCACGCTGCCGGCGAGGGCGAGCAGGGCACCGCCGCGCTCATACTCCCAGTCCTTGACGTCCATCAGTGAGGCCGTGGGGATGCACCAGAACGCCAGGCCCGCCGTCATCAACACGGAGTAGCCGATCGCCTGTCCGATCCGACCCATCAGCGCGCGGTCGGACGAGGAGTAGCCGCTGTCGTCCGCCGCCAGCGCCCCGATGGTGCGCTTGAGCCGCACCGCGATGATCAGCATCGCCGGGAAGATCCAGATGATGTGGTGCACCCAGCTGACCGGGCTGACCAGCACGCCGACGAAGCCGGCCAGCGTCATGGCGGCGAGTTCGTCACCGGCGAGTGCGGCGCGGCGGGCGCGCCAGAATCCGATCACGACGACCACCACGGCAAGCGCCAGCCAGGGCAGCCGGCCGGGAGGCAGGGGGGAGTCGAGACGGGCGATCAGCCCGTTGACGGACTGGTTGACCGTCGTGTCCAGGAAGCCGACTCGCGAGGTCTCCCACATCAGCGAGGTGAAGTACTTCCACGTCTCCGCGGGGGCGATGACCAGGCTGACCAGGTTGGCCGCGACGACGGTGCCGATCGCGGTCAGCGCCGCCCGCCAGCGGCCGACCACCAGCAGATAGACGATGAAGATGCCGGGCGTCAGTTTGATGGCGGTGGCCAGACCGATGCCGACGCCGGTCCACTTGCTGCCCCGGCGGCCCAGGATCAGCAGGTCGACCGCGACCAGCAGCGTGAGATAGATGTTGATCTGCCCGAAGGACAGCGTCTGCCGGAACGGTTCGAGGGTGAAGGCGAACGCGGTGGCGACGCCGACCGCGGCCAGCAGGAGCGGCTTGGGCAGCCGGACGCGCTCGCGCAGCACCAGGTAGACGAACGCCGCACCGGCGGCCAGGATCCCCAGCATCGAGATCGCGTGGACGGCCGGGTAGGTGAACAGCCCCATCGGCGTCATCAGCAGGGCGCCGACCGGCGGGTAGGTGAAGCCGAGCGAGATGTTGACCAGATCCGGCTGTGCGTACGAGTAGAGATCATGGCCGGCAAGCCAGAAGTTGATGGCGTCGTAGTACAACCGCAGATCGAACTGACCGTGGTCCTGACCGATGACCTCGTTGAAGGCCCAGGCCGCGAAGACGGCCAGCAGCACGGGCAGGATGACCGTCACCACCCGAGTGGCGCGGGGCAGCGAATCCCACCAGCGCACCACGCGCATGGACGTCACGGTTGTTCGATCGAGATCTGTCACGTCAGTGATTATCGCAAGAAACACGATTTGTTCGGAACACATTTGACTATTCCGGTACATCGGAAAGATCACCACGGTCCGGACGCAACCTCGCTTGTCCTCGGCTCGCCCAGGGATGAAGCCGCTGGTCAGCGGGGAGGCGACAGGCGGAACCGACGCGATGCCGAAAGCTCTCGAAGAAAGTAAAGAAATGGTCAAACAATGGCCTCGGAATCGGCACGACAGTAAACTCCAGACCAAGTGTGTGAGCCAACACACAAATCGATCTGCCGGCATTCGGCGTGGCCGGGTGCCACCCGCGGGTCGGCCGTGAGGTCGTCAGTGGGTACGGTCGGCGCACACCGACCCCGGAGGAACCCGATGTCACGTGAGCGAGGCTTGCCGAGCGAATCATCGAATGCAGCGGCGACGTCCGCGGCGGAGCGGCCGAGCCCGCGAGGCGCCGCGCCCGCGCATCGCCCGAACCCGATCGAGGTCCGCAAGATCCCGCTGCACAGCGTGTCCGACGCCAGCGAGCTGACCGCCCTGTTCGACGCCGGCGTCCTGGACGCGGACCGGGTGGTCGCGGTGATCGGCAAGACCGAGGGCAACGGCGGCGTCAACGACTACACCCGGATCATCGCCGACCGCGCCTTCCGTGAGGCGATCGTCGCCGGCGGTACCCGGTCGACGGACGAGGTCCGCCGGATCCCGATCGTCTGGTCCGGCGGGACCGACGGCGTGCTCTCGCCGCACGCGACGGTGTTCGCCACCCTGCCGGCGGACCGGGCGCCGGCGACCGACGAGCCACGGCTGACGGTCGGCTTCGCGATGAGCGAGCGGCTGTTGCCGGAGGACATCGGTCGCACCGCGATGATCACCAAGGTCGCCGCCGCGGTTCGCGAGGCGATGGCGCGGGCCGGCATCACCGATCCGGCCGACGTGCACTATGTGCAGACCAAGACCCCGCTGCTGACCATCCAGACCATCCTGGACGCCCGGCTACGAGGACAGACGGTGTGGACCGAGCACACCCACGAGTCGATGGACCTGTCCAACGGTTGCACGGCGCTGGGCATTGCGGTCGCCCTCGGCGAGATCGAGATGCCCGGCGACCAGGACGTCATGCACGACCGATCGCTGTACTCGTCGGTCGCATCCTGTTCATCCGGCGTCGAGCTGGACCAGGCCCAAGTCGTGGTCGTCGGCAACGTTCGCGGGGTCGGCGGGCGGTACCGGATCGGCCATTCCGTCATGCAGGACGCGCTGGACGCCGACGGCATCTGGGCGGCCATCCGGGACGCCGGCCTGGACCTGCCCGACCGGCCGCATTCCTCGGACCTCGGCGGGCGCCTGGTCAACGTGTTCCTCAAGTGCGAGGCCTCGCAGGACGGCCAGGTCCGCGGCCGACGCAACGCCATGCTCGACGACTCCGACGTGCACTGGCACCGGCAGATCAAGGCCTGCGTCGGCGGAGTGACGGCCTCGGTGACCGGCGATCCGGCCGCGTTCGTGTCCGTATCGGCGGCGCACCAGGGACCCGACGGCGGCGGTCCGGTCGCCGCGATCGTCGACCTGGGCTGACCCGCCCTGACACTTGCGCTGATCAAAGACCCATTTCCGGCGCCGTTTTGTCCGATTCGGTGGGTCAATGATCAGCGCAACTCACGGAGGCCCGGCCGGGAGACGCTGGCGCCCGCACGGCCGGGTTCAAGCTGCGGGTACGACTAGCAGCGCGTCTGCATCTGAGGGGACGGCCAGCAGCGTGCACGCACCCGGACGACGGTTCCGGACCGCTCAGCGACGGACGAACTCCAGGTCCAGGATCTGGTGTCCGGCGGCCAACCCCCGTCGCTCGAACCGGGTGGGCGGGCGGAACGGCGGGCGGGGTGCCCAGCCGGGGTGGGCATTGCGCAGGGTCCGGGTGGCCGTGCAGGCCGCCAGCATCTGCTCGGCGTAGGTCTGCCAGTCGGTGGCCAGCCGGAAGATCCCACCCTTGCGGAGCCGGGAGGCCACCAGCTCGGCGAACTCCGGGGTGACCAGGCGGCGCTTGTGGTGCTTGGTCTTCGGCCATGGATCCGGGAAGAACAGCCACACCTCGGCCAGTGACGCGGGCCGGATGAGATCGGTGAGCACGGCGACACCGTCGTCGCGCACCAACCGCACGTTGTCCGCACCGACCCGGTTCAGGTGGTGCAGCGTCTGCGCCACGCCGGGCTTGTAGACCTCGACGGCGAGCAGGTTGATCTCCGGCCGGGACACGGCCATCTGCGCCGTCGCCTCACCCATGCCCGACCCGATCTCCAGCACCACGTCGGCCTTGCGCCCGAACAATGCCGGAAGGTCGATCGGGCCGTCGAAGTCGGCCGGATCCCGATACCAGGCCGCCGCGTAGGAGTCGAACGCCCGGCGCTGGACCGGGTTGAGCCGGCCGCCCCGGGGGTGGAAGCTGACCACCCGGCGGAAATGGGTGGGCAACCCGTCATCCGGGACGGCGGTCACGATCCTGGTGTCCTGCACGGCAGGCAGCGTATGACGCTCATCGGCCCGTCCCGAACCAGTCAACCCTGTTCGGTTTCAGGGCCCGGGCCGGACCGCTGCTCGCGGGCCTTCATCTCGGCTTCGAAGACGTGCGGCCGCCCGTCGGACAGCCGCTCCCGCACCAGCGCGTCGACGGCCCGGAACACCCGGTAATAGTGCTCGTCGTAGGCCTCGACCAGTTCGAATGTCCACGTGCCGGGTACCACGTCCCGGCCCACCAGCACCTGGTCGATCTCGTCGGCGAGCTCCGCATGCCCGGCCGAGCGCAGCGCGACCAGGGCATCCTGCAAGGCCAGGTCGGCCTCCCCGGACATCCGGTGGAAGCCGTAGAGGAACCCACGAGCGTTCTCCACCACTTCGAACGCGGCCGACAGTCGGCCCACCGCGTCGACCGTGGCGTCCGAGGAACCGGCCGGCCGCGGATGCACCACCTCCCGGGATCGGTGCCGAGAGCTTCCGAACCGGGCCATCAGATCCGACATCGTCGGGTAACCTCCCCGGCGGAGCGCCGCGCAGGCTCGTGCCCGCCGAGGATGCTCCCGCCGGCCTCCAACCTAACGGCGCCCATCCCGGGTCGCCTCGCGAGCTCGGCCACCCGGACGCGGCGCCGGCGCCGGCGTTCATGATTCGCTCGGCAAGCCTCGCTCACGCGTCCCGCTTCTGCAGCAGCAGCAGGGCGATCAGCCAGAGGACCACCCCGGTGCCGGCGAACACCAGCAGACCCTGCACGGCGTCCGGGCCCCCGCTGGGCTGGAACAGGTTCGTGATCCCGGTGGTCGGCGCGACGATCTTGTCCGACGCGGCGAACGGCAACCACGGCCCGACCTTCTCGCCGACCGTCGGGATCAGCGTGAACAGGCTCTCCAGGATCAACGGCCAGAGCAGCAGGATGGCGATCGCCCCGGCCGACTGGCGCACGATGGTGCCGACCGACACCGCGATGACCGCGGCGATGGCGAAGATCGCTCCGTAGCCGACCACCTGGCGCCAGTCGTCCCAGGTGGACAGCTCGAGCGGGATCGGAGGCCGCTGGGCCAGGGCCTTGGCCAGGAAGTATGACGCGACGGCGGCCACCAGCCCGACGACGGCGCCGAGCACGGCCAGCAGCGCGGTCTTGGCCAGTAACACCTTCGGTCGGCGTGGCACACCCAGGAAGGTGTTGCGGATGGTGCCGAAGCGGTACTCGGTGGTCACCGCCAGGGCGGCGAGCACCATGAAGATGCTCATGCCGAGGCCGACCCCCCGCAGGAACAGGTAGGGGATGGCTGCCTCGCCGTTCTCCACCAGTCCGAACAGGGTCGCGAAGCCGAGGGAGGCGGCGGCGATGGCGGCCAGGCACCAGTACGGCGAGCGCGTCGAGAACAGCTTGATGCGTTCGACGTTCAGCAGCGTCATCGGGAATCACCATCCTGCGGGACGGGGGCGGGCCCGGCCGTCGGCAGGGGGCTCGCCGGGCCGAGCGGCGGTGCGAAGGTGCCGGCCGGCTGCGCGCCTCCGGGCGCGCCGACCGCAGCGGGCCGGGCCCGGGACCCGCCGTACTCGACGGCGTCGCCGGTCAACTGGATGAATGCCTCCTCCAGCGATCCGACCTGCGGGGTCAGTTCGTGCAGCGTGATGCCGGCCGCTCCGGCGATGTCGCCGACCTGCTCGATCGGCGCGTCCACCACCTCCAGTGCCCCGCCGACGTCGTTGACCTGCAGGTTCGACCGGACCAGCGCGCTGTGCAGGTCGGCCAACTGCGGGGACCGGACCCGGACCGAGGATCGGGTGGCCTGGGCGATGAAGTCCTTGGTCGCGGCGTCGGCGATCAGCCGGCCACGCCCGATCACGATCAGGTGGTCGGCGGTCAGCGCCATCTCCGAGAGCAGGTGCGAGGACACGAAGACGGTCCGACCCTGCGCGGCCAGGTTCTTCATGAAGGTGCGGATCCAGTAGATGCCCTCGGGATCGAGCCCGTTCACCGGCTCGTCGAACAGCAGGACCTTCGGATCGCCCAGCAGTGCGCCGGCCAGGCCGAGCCGCTGCTTCATGCCCAAGGAGAACTTCCCGACCGCCTTGCGCGCGACGCCGGACAGTCCGACGAGTTCGAGCACCTCGTCCACCCGGCGGGTCGGGATCTTGTTGGAGACCGCCATGAACCGCAGGTGGGACCGGGCGGACCGGTTCGGGTGCACCCAGTTCGCGTCGAGCAGCGACCCGACCAGGGTCAGCGGGTGATGCAGGGCCGCGTAGTGCTTGCCGTCGATCAGGGCGCGGCCGTCGTTCGGATTGTCCAATCCCAGGATCATCCGCATGGTCGTGGACTTGCCGGCGCCGTTGGGCCCGAGGAACCCGGTGACCATGCCCGGTTGCACGGTGAACGACAGATCGTCGACCGCCACCGTGGTGCCGTATCGCTTCGTCAGGCCGATTGCCTCGATCATGTGACCTCCCCGCGCCCAGCATGGCACGAGCTGCGACGCGCCTCGGACGACATCGGGCCGGCCGGCGATTTTCGGCGCGCGACGTATTTCCGTGGGACCCGGCGCATCGGATAGGTCATGTGCGGACCGCCAGGCGCACCTGGCGGACGGGTTCACCGGACCGAGAGGTCATGCATGACTGAAACGACGGACACGGGCGAGATCGTCAGGGCGGCCGCGGCCGGCCGTCAGCAGGCCTGGGACCAGTTGGTGCAGCGGTACATGCCACTGGTCATCTCGGTGGTGCGGACCTTCCGCCTGACCAGCAAGGACGTCGAGGACGTCAGCCAGACGGTATGGCTGCGCCTCGTCGAGCACATCGACACCATCCGGGAACCCCGCGCCCTGCCCGGCTGGATCGCGACGACCGCACGACACGAGGCAATCAGGGTGCAGCGCGGCAAGGCGCAGGCATGCCCGGTGGATCCGGTGGCGGGAGGACCGTTGGACAGGAACGCGGAGTCGATCGACATGGACGATCGGCTGCTGACCGCGGAGCGACACCAGGCGTTGGTCGACGGACTGGCCGAGCTGTCTCCCAACCACCGGCGACTGCTGGAGTTGCTGGTGATCGACCCACCGCTGTCCTACCAGGAGATCAGCGGCCGGCTGGGCATCCCGGTGGGCAGCATCGGCCCCACCCGGGCCAGGGCCCTGGCCCGGCTCCGGGCGAGCGGACCGATCCAGGCCTTGCAGAGCGCGGAATACTCGGACGTGACAGGAGGTGGGAAGCGATGATGCAGCAACGCCGGATCGACGACGACTGGGTCGAGGGCGACGAGAGCCTGATGGCCTCGCTCCGGGACGCCCTCGCGGACCACTCCGTCTCGCCGACCGACCTGGAACCCGCGGATGGCCTCGCGGGCGTCGACCCGTCGACCCTGAACCGGATGTACGCGGCGGCACGGGCGGCCTTCACCTGGCGCACGATCGACTCCGAACTCGAACTGCTGTCGGCCAGTGAGGCGTCGGCCGACGATTTCGCGCTGGTCCGCGGGTCGGAGGAACCGATCAGCCGGACCCTGGAGTTCGCCGGACGGATCATCAGCATCGAGCTCGAGATCGGTCCCGACCTGATCGTCGGGCAGATCTACCCGATCCAGAGCGGTCATCTGACCTTGATGACCCAGGGCGGCCCGGACGTCGAACTCGAGTCCGACGAGGTCGGCTGCTTCACCTTTGCCCGTCCGTCGATGGCACCCTTTCGGCTGCGTTGCACCACCGCCGATGCGGGCGTCATCACCGACTGGGTCTGCATGACCTGACCGCTCAACCGGACCGGATCGTTTCGTCGGCCGGGTCGGTTTCGTAGGCTGCTCGAATGTCCGCGCAGATCGTTCCCCCGGGCGGGGCCACCCCACCGGCCCGTCATGGCCTGGACCCCGCGTTCACCGATCTCCCGCTGATCCGGCTCGCCGACGCCGCCCTGGCGGCGGCGACCGCGGCCGGCGCCGAGTTCGCCGATTTCCGGTTCGAGCGGCTGCTCACCTCCACGCTGAGCATCCGGGACACCGCCGTCCAGGGCGCAACAGACGCGCAGACCACCGGGTTCGCCGTCCGGGTGATCGTCGACGGCGTCTGGGGGTTCGCCGCGTCGGTGGTGCCGACGGCGGACGAGGCGGCGTCCACCGCCCGGCGTGCCGTGCAGGTCGCTCGGGCGTTGGCCGGGGTGGTGGACGAGCGGGTGGAGCGCGCCGACGAGCCGGTCCATGCCGACCTCGCGTGGGTCAGCGCCTATCACATCGACCCGTTCTCGGTGGCCGGCCAGGACAAGATCGCGCTGCTGCTGGACCGGTCGGAACGGCTCCTTGCCTCCGACGGCGTCGCCCACACCCAGGTCGGCCTGTTCCAGGTCAAGGAGAACAAGTTCTACTGCGACACCGCCGGCACCAGCACCACCCAGCAGCGGGTGCGACTCGAGCCGACGCTGACCGCGACCGCGATCGACAGCGCCACCGGCGCGTTCGAGACGATGTCCTCGCTGACCCCACCGGTGGGCCGCGGCTACGAGTACCTCACCGACGGAAGCTGGGACTTCGACGGCGAGATCGCCGCCATGGGCGAGCAGCTGCTGGAGAAGATGAAGGCGCCGTCGGTCGAACCCGGCCGGTACGACCTGGTCATCGACCCGACCAACCTGTGGCTGACGATCCACGAGTCGATCGGTCACGCCACCGAGTACGACCGGGCGATCGGCTACGAGGCCGCGTACGCCGGCACCTCGTTCGCCACCCCGGACAAGCTCGGCTCGCTGGTCTACGGGTCGCCGGGCATGCACGTCACCGGGGACCGGACGGTCGAGCACGGGCTGGCCACCATCGGGTTCGACGACGACGGAGTGGCCGGCCAGTCCTGGGATCTGATCCGCGGCGGCATCCTGGTCGGCTACCAGCTGGATCGCACCTTCGCGCACCGGCTGGGCCTGCCCCGGTCCAACGGCTGCGCCTATGCCGACTCCGCGGGCCACATCCCCATCCAGCGGATGGCCAACGTGAGCCTGCAGCCGGACCCCGGCGGCGGGTCAACCGCGGATCTGATCTCCGGCATCGAGGACGGCATCTACGTGGTCGGCGACAAGTCGTGGTCGATCGACATGCAGCGGTACAACTTCCAGTTCACCGGGCAGCGGTTCTACCGGATCCGCGGCGGCCGGCTGGCCGGGCAGGTCCGCGACGTCGCGTACCAGGCGACCACCACCGACTTCTGGGGGTCGATGGACGGGATCGGCGGACCGCAGACCTACCGGCTCGGCGGTGCCTTCAACTGCGGGAAGGGCCAACCCGGGCAGGTCGCCTCGGTGTCGCACGGCTGCCCGTCCGCCCGGTTCCGCGGCGTCAACATCCTCAACGCCACCCAGGAGGCGTCATGACCGGTCGGGCGGTCGGTCTGCTGTCGCCACAGCGGATCGTCGAGGCTGCGCTGGGCGCGAGCGTCGCCGACGGCTGCGTCGTGGTGGTCAACAGTTCCAGTTCGGCGAATATCCGCTGGGCCAACAACACCGTCACGACCAACGGGGTCGCGAGGGACCTGTCCTTCTTCGTGGTGTCCGTCGTCGGCGGGGCGGCGGCCACGGTCGCCGGATCGGCCTCGGACGCGGCGTCGGCCGACTCGGTGGCTGCGGTCGTGTCGGCCGCGCACGCCGCCGCGGTGGCCACCTCCCGGCTGGGACCGGCCAGGGATGCCCAGCCGCTGGTCGAGCCGGGCGCCGGCGGCGCGGACGACTTCGACGACGATCCGGCGGACACGTCGTTCGCGGTCTTCGACCCGCTGCTCGCCGGCCTGGCCGAGGCGTTCGCGGCGGCCCGATCCGACGGCCGGGTGCTCTACGGGTTCGTCGACCACGACATCACGACGACCTACCTGGGCTCGTCCACCGGCTTGCGGCTGCGCTGGGTGCAACCCACCGGGACGCTCGAGGTCAACGCGAAGTCGGCGGACCTGCGCCGGTCGGTCTGGTCCGGGCTGTCCACCCGCGATTTCGCCGGCCCCGACATCGGCACCGTGCTGGCGTCGCTGCGCCAACGGCTGGAATGGGCGAAGCGGACGATCGACCTGCCGCCCGGCCGGTACCGGACGGTGCTCCCGCCGACCGCGGTGGCCGATCTGATGATCAACCTCGCCTGGAGCGCCGGCGCCCGGGAGGCGCACGAGGGTCGATCCGCCTTCGCCGCCCCCGGCGGTGGCACGCGCTCGGGCGAGCGGCTCACCGACCGCCCCCTGACGCTGTTCAGCGACCCGGCCGCGGTCGGCCTGGAAGCGGCCCCGTTCGTGGTGGCCGGCCACTCCAGCGACGACGTCTCGGTCTTCGACAACGGCGCCCCCATCGGGCGGCACGACTTCGTCCGGGACGGCGTCATCGGGTCCCTGCTGCACACCCGCGGGTCGGCCGTCGAGTTCGGCGAGCCGTTCACCCCCACCACCGACAACCTGGTGCTCACCGGTGGCGCGGCGGACCGCGACATCGACGCGCTGGTCGCCGACGTCGACCGCGGTCTGCTGCTCACCTCGCAGTGGTACATCCGCGAGGTCGACCCGATGACGATGCTGCTCACCGGCCTGACCCGGGACGGGGTCTTCCTGATCGAACGGGGCGAGGTGGTCGGCGCGGTGAACAACTTCCGGTTCAACATGTCCCCGCTGGACATCCTGCGGCAGGCCGCCGACGTCGGCGCGACGGTCCCGACCCTGTCCCGGGAGTGGAGCGACTGGTTCACCCGCACCGCGATGCCACCGATCACCGTCGACGGGTTCAACATGTCCTCGGTGTCGCCGGCGACCTGACGGCGCCGGTGTGCGCCGCCCGGGTCTCGAGCCTGGGCGCACCCGCGACGATTGACGACCCTTCGGTCGGGCGGGACAATCGGGCGGCGGTGTCGGAGGGGAGGGCGCCCAGATGCTCGCGCGTGATCGTCGCAGGGTGGGCCTGGGTGACAGCTGTCCGGTCGTGGACCGGACCAGCACCGCGGATCGACAGATCGAGGCCGACCCGGTGCCGGTGCCGGGTCGCATTCACGGAACCGGTCGTGAGCCGGTGCCCGGTTCCGCGCCAATTCGACGCCAGTTCGTTGTCAGCGACCCCCAGACGCTGATGAAGCTGCCGGTGACCTACGACAAGGCCCTGCCCTCGGGGGTGAAGGCCCGCCTGAAGAACGACTTCGGGGCCACCGACGACGACGTCGCCGTGATCGAGGGGTGGGCGGTGACGAAGGATCCGGTGCCGGGAAGTCCGTTCGCTACGTACTCCGAGCTGGTCGCCGCCGCCAAGAACGCGCCACGACCGTCGAACCCCTCCACCCCCAACCCGTCGCCGACAATTGTGCAGTCCACCCCGATCGGGTCGGTGACCACGACGGTGACCGGCCGACCGAATCCCATGCTCCCCAGTCCCATCGTGCCGTCATCTGCGAACCTGGGTGCGCAGGTGCATCAGGGCGGCAACCCGTACCAGGGCGGCAACCCGTACCAGGGCCCCTACCAGGGCGGGTATCCCTACCCGGGCGGTCACCCGTACCAGGGCGGCAACCCGTACCAGGGCGGGTATCTCTACCAAGGCGGTCACCCGTATCAGGGTGGGTATCCCTCCCAGGGCGGTCACCCGTATCAGGGTGGGAACCCTCACCAGACCGGGTTCCCGGCCCAGTGGCCCGGCCTGTTCCCGCCGTCGGGATATCCCGGCCAGTACCCGGTGCCGTATCAGACGCCATACGGCATGCCGATGCCGAGCATGTTCACGAACGTCGGTCTGCCCATTGTCAAGCCTGTCACACCCCTCGATGAACTGTTGACCGCCCTGGGAGGTCCGACGTCCTCGAATGGAGTGTTGCTGGTCAAGAGCGGAATCAACGTCGCCATCAGCGGCGGGGGATTCTATGACCTGGCGGGTGAGGTCGAGTGTGCCGGCAACTACCTGGCCGCCATGCCCGATGACGAGTTCCGGGAGTTGCTGGAGGTGGTCAAGGCGCAGCCGTCGCTCAACGGCCTGTCCGAAAAGCAGCGGAAGATGGTGAACAAACTCCAGCAGAGCAAGGTCGAACGCATCAGGTTCGGCGTGGCCATTCGCATCGGGATCCAGCATGTGGCGAGCGAGTTGCAGGTCAACCTCGGGAAGCCGCCGTTCCAGACGATGACACTGGCCGAACAGATCCGGCTCTACGACATTCTCAATGGTTCCGAATACCAGGTGACCCTGATGGACCCGACCATCAAGGTCCGCGCGGCGAGCCAGGCATTGAGCCCGGTTCCGCTGTCCGTCTTCGAGTTCGTGTCACGGTATAGCTTCTACCTGCACGCCGCGGCCTTCCTCCTGGCGAATCCGCCCACCGGGTCGGCCACGGCCACCGGCGCCACGTCACCCTCGGTGTGGCAGCTCGGCTCGCCGGCCGAGGGGCAGGACATCGACGACCTGAGGGCCCGGGTCGAGGCGATCTGTCTCACGTGCGATCTGGTCGGCACACCAAAGGTGGCCGACCCCGGCACACCCATCCCGGACTGCATCACCGCCATCGTGGCCGCAGCCAAGAGCGGCGCCCTCGGGTTCGGAACCGTCCAGAGCGCGGCCGATCACGTGGTCAAGCACCCCACGGCCGGGATCTCCGGCCCACCCGACCTCACCAAGGAAGCCCAGGGGTACATCGCCGAGGCCCGCGCCGTCATCATGCAGTGCCCCATCGACAAGGTGGTTCATCAGGTGGCCCAGACCGGCGGGCACACCTTCACCTTCGAGGTCGGCGGCGGCAAGTCGATCGTCATCCAGGGCGTCGACGGGAAGGCGCGGTTGGCCACGTACCACGCGCCGAACCGGAAGTAGCAGCCCTACTGGGTGGGTCTCTGCGCGTCCGGCGACTGCGAGGCCGCGGCGGTCGGCGACAGGTCGGCAAGGGTCAGCGGGTGTTTCGGCGCCTGCGGGAACGGGCGGGTGCTGGTGATCGTCAGGTCCGGGCCGACATGGATCAGTTCACCCGAATCCATGAGCCGCCACCCGGTCTCGCCGTCCATCGGCTCGCTGGCGACGACCACGGCGCGCTGGGCGGTCAGGTCGGGACTGTGCGCGCGCAACCGCCGCGTGGCCACCATGAGCGGCGCCGCCGAAGCCGACCGGTCGGGGACCGCGCTGAACAACCCGGCTCCTGCGTCGCCTGGTTGACTGCGCCCGGTCCTTCTGTGCTTGACGGCGGCCTCGCAAGCACGGCCGGCCAGCACGTACAACTCGTGGTTGGCCGGGTAGCGAAGCGCCCACAGCTCGTCCGGGGTGCCGATGACGAGGTTCACCGAGAACACGCCCAGGTGGTCGGCGATCCAGCCGACCGCGGACGCGATCCCGTCGGCCACCGACCCGTGCCGCCGGGTCTCGGCCGTGATCAGGGCGAACATCCGCTCGCTGTCGGTGTCGCCCAGCACCAGGCCGGCCACCCCCAGCTCGAACAGTCGCTCGTTCAGCGGATCCAGATCGCTCAGGGTGCCGTTGTGCGCGAAGATGCGCCCGTCCATGGTGAACGGGTGGGTGTTGGTGATGGTGTGTGCACCCACGCTGGCGTACCGGACGTGCGCGACGAAGGTGCGGCTGCGGGCGGTCCGCGCCTCCCGGGTGAACTCGTCGTCCCGATAGGCGGCGATCGGTTGCTTGTCCAGGATCGGGTCCCCGGCGTCGTTGAACCCGCCGATACCGGCCCCGTCCGGATTGCGTTCGCTCTGCTCGCGCAGGCTGTCCGGCGCGTCCAGCAACCAGAAGGAGGCGGTGACCGGATCGGCTCCGGCGTGCAACCCGAAGAGTCGGCACATGATCGGCAGCCTGTCAGACCGCCGGTGGGTGCGCATCCGCCACGGGAACGCTGGTAACGATGTCAGATCAAAATCACGCACAGTCAGCGACCGTCGCGACCGATCGATCTCTGCCGGAGCTCGGCAGGTGCCGACGGCCCGTACTCCGAACCGACAGGGACCCGTCGCCCCGGCCGGGGCCGTCCGGGCATGATCATGGGCGAGGCGCATCTGCGCAGGTAGCGGCAGCATCACCCAAGTCCTACCGGTACTGAACAAGATCGCACAGGGCGTGGTCGAATCCACACCGTACGGCCGTCATCTTTCTCGATTCTGTGGCGCGACCGACACCGTTTTCCGCGCTCTGTCGCAACACGGCGTGACTACTGTCGCGGAAATCGACCGGCACAAGGGGGTGCGGTCGCCATGTGCTTGACCGTCCCGGCCGGTCGTCCGGGTTCCCGAGCTCCCCAGGAGATGATGCGCGTGACTGCGGTGATCCGTCCGACCGACGAAGCCAGTGGGGCCGCCGAGATCCCGGCGGTGACCATCCCCGGTGTATCCAGCGGTGTCGAGGTCGTGGGTGCGCCGGCCGGCACGTCGCCCGCGCTGCTGTCCTGGGTCCTGGAGATTGCCGAGCTGACCCGCCCCGAGCGGGTGGTGTTCGCCGACGGCTCGCAGGAGGAGTGGGACCGGCTCACCGAGCACATGCTCGCCACCGGCACCGTGACCAGGCTCGCCGCCAAGGAGAACTCCTTCTACGCCGCCTCCGACCCGACCGACGTCGCGCGGGTCGAGGACCGCACCTTCATCTGTTCGGTCGATCCGGCCGACGCCGGGGCCACCAACAACTGGATGGACCCGGCCGCGATGAAGGCCATCATGACTGCCCTCTACGAGGGCTGCATGGCGGGCCGGACGATGTACGTGGTGCCGTTCTGCATGGGCCCGTACGACGCGCCCAAGCCCAAGCTCGGCGTCGAGATCACCGACTCGGAGTACGTCGTCGCTTCGATGAAGATCATGACGCGGATGGGGTCGAATGCCCTCGAGTTGATCAACGACGGCAACCCCTGGGTGAAGGCGCTGCATTCGATCGGTGCCCCACTCGCCCCCGGGCAGCAGGACGTGCCCTGGCCGTGCAACGACACCAAGTACATCGTCCAGTTCCCCGAAGAGCGGACGATCTGGTCGTTCGGCTCCGGCTACGGCGGCAACGCGCTGCTGGGCAAGAAGTGCTACTCGCTGCGCATCGCCTCGGTGATGGCTCGCGACGAGGGCTGGCTCGCCGAGCACATGCTGATCCTGAAGATCACCTCCCCGCAGGGCAAGGTCCACTACATCGCGGCCGCGTTCCCCAGCGCCTGCGGCAAGACCAATCTGGCCATGCTCGAGCCGACCATCCCCGGCTGGAAGGTCGAGACCCTGGGCGACGACATCGCCTGGATGACGTTCGGCGAGGACGGCCGGCTCTATGCGGTCAACCCCGAGTACGGCCTGTTCGGCGTCGCGCCGGGCACCGGTTGGCACACCAACCCGAACGCCATGCGCACCATCGCCCAGGGCAACTCCATGTTCACCAACGTCGCCCTCACCGACGAGGGCGACATCTGGTGGGAGGGGATGACCGAGGAGCCGCCGGCGCACCTGACCGACTGGAAGGGCCGCGATTGGACCCCGACCGGCCTGGACGCTGATGGGAACACCCTGGCGTCGGCCGGCGAGCCGTCCAGCCACCCGAATTCGCGGTTCTGCACGCCGATCACCCAGTGCCCGATCATCGCCGACGAGTACTTCGAGCCGGTCGGCGTGCCGATCTCGGCGATCCTGTTCGGTGGCCGCCGCAAGACCACGATCCCGCTGGTCACCCAGTCCCGCGACTGGCAGCACGGCGTGTTCATGGGCGCCACCCTGTCGTCGGAGACCACCGCCGCGGCCACCGGCGCGGTCGGCGTGGTCCGCCGGGATCCGATGGCGATGCTGCCGTTCATCGGGTACAACGCCGGCGACTACTTCGCCCACTGGATCGACGTGGGCAAGGGCGCCGACGCGGCCAAGCTGCCCAAGATCTTCTACGTGAACTGGTTCCGTCGGGACGCCGACGGCGGCTTCCTGTGGCCGGGCTTCGGGGAGAACTCCCGGGTGCTCAAGTGGGGCATCGAACGACTCGACGGTTCGGCCGCAGGCGTCGAAACCCCCATCGGCCACGTACCGGGTGAGGGAACGCTGGATATCGACGGGCTGGACGTCTCTGCCGATCAGCTCGCCGAGGCGCTGAGGGTGGATCGCGAGGAGTGGGCCGCGGAGATCCCGCTGATCGAGGAGTGGTTCGCCAAGATCGGCGACTCGGTCCCGACGTCTCTGCGGGACGAGCTGGACGCACTCAGGTTGCGGCTCGGCCGCTGAACCGGCGCCCGACGACCCCGCCCCAAGTGGTGGGGTCGTCGCTGCCCATCCGGGCCTTTCAATCACGCTTCGACTTCGTGGCCCGCCAGGTCCACCGGAGGATCCATCCGACCCGGTGATTCTTGGCCGTATGAACGGTACGTTTCGGACTCTGAGGGACGGTCACCCTGCGATTCGTGGTTTCCTAGTCCCTACACATGAAAGTGTGGTCCGGACGAGGCCCGGGGTCGGGGGCGACAGCGGAGGTCGTCGCGAAGATGGCAGGCGGGGCACTAGGGGATAGCTGGTCGTGGTGACACAGTCGCGGAACGGAGAGCGTCGCGGGGGGTCGTGGTGGCGCGCGCCGATCTCCCGGCGCGATCTCGACGAGGACAACCAGTCCGTCGTCATCAACGACGCGATGGGCCCGTTCTGCGTCCTCGGCGCGGTCATGTTCGGCATCGTGTCGTTCGTCCAGTTCAAGTTCGACCTGACTCCGGGTTCCTGGTGGTCGTCCGGCCTGGCCGCGCTGACCGGCGTGTTCCTGGCGGTCTCGTTCGTGGTGCTGCACAGCAGCCGCGCCGACGTCCTGCGGCGCAACCCGTTGAGGTTCGGCACCGTCATCACCGCGCTGGTCGCGGCCAACCCGATGATCTACATCCTCGGCACCGGCGTGACCTACCCGGCCATCGGCCTGCTGCTGGTGATCGTCGCGCTGGGTGCGCTCATCCACAACCGGTTCTGGGCCACCACGGCCATCGCGTTCGTCGACGTCTTCTGGATCCTGTGCGCGGTGGCGTTCGGGGTCACCGGCGTTCCGTTCGCCACCTTCGTCTCGCAGATGGTCAAGGCGAATGCGCTGGCCATCGTGCTGAACATCGCCCGACGCCGCACGGTCCGGCGCTTCGAAACCGCGCAGCGAGAGGTGCACCGGCTGGCCACGACCGATGAGCTCACCGGCCTGGCCAACCAGCGGGGGCTCTACGAGGTGGTCCGCGAGATACCGGGCCAGCTACCGGAGACGGGTCTTGACCTGACCGTCGTCTATGTCGACGTCGACGACCTCAAGTCGGTCAACGACCGCCACGGCCACGCGGCCGGGGACGCGCTGATCCGGTCGGTGGCGGACGTCCTGCGGGCGGCATTCCGGGAGCACGACACGATTGCCCGGGTCGGCGGCGACGAGTTCGCCGTCCTGATCACCAGCGCCAGCGTCGAGGACGCCCTGACGCTGGTGGAGCGGGTGCACCAGCGACTTGACGACAAGGGCATCTCCGCGAGCATCGGCAGCGCCAGCGCCTCGTCCGCGGCGCCCGACTTCGACACGAACGCCCTGCTCGAGCGGGCCGATGCGGCGATGTACGAGGCCAAGATGATCCGCAAGAACGGGCTGATCTGACGCCGCCCTCGCCGGCGTGCGTGGGTGTGCTCCTGGTGGCGCAGTGCGATCATCGTTCCCTACTCGCGAACATCGGGGCGCGGGGCACGCCCGCAAGTTCCGCAACCTCCCGGATGGCCCGGCTGGAACAACCCCGTTGCTCGGCTCGCGGAACATCGGGGCGCGGGGCACGCCCGCAAGTTCCGCAACCTCCCGGATGGCCCGGCTGGAACAGCCCCGATGCCCGACTCGCGGAACATCGGGGCGCG
>Ga0164241_10002614_pt1 | contig 19119 bp, 8 predicted proteins | sample OricomyardsoilBY_FD_108780 | JGI IMG/M metagenome (GOLD analysis project Ga0164241, IMG submission 108780) | Backyard soil microbial communities from Emeryville, California, USA - Original compost - Back yard soil (BY) | ecosystem: Environmental > Terrestrial > Soil > Unclassified | place: USA... | reverse complement strand
GGTGCCGGGCACACCGCCGAGCAGGAGGCCCATGCCGCCATGGTGCTTCTCGAGGTACTGCGCGCCGACCTGGGTCGCCATCTTGCCGGCGATCTCCGACATCGGCTTCAGCAGCGGCAGCCCGCCGCGCGCATCCTCGATGGTCTCGTAGGCGATGGCGGTGACCTTCTTGTTCACCAGCTCGGCGCCGAGCTCGGGCACGGCGGCGAGGTGCAGGTACGTGTAGATGATGAGGCCGGGGCGGAAGTAGCCGTACTCGGATGGGATCGGCTCCTTCACCTTGACGATCATGTCGGCGCGGCTCCACACGTCCGCCGCACCGTCGACGAGCGTCGCGCCCGCGCGCTCGAACTGCTCGTCGCTGACGCCCGAGCCGAGGCCCGCGCTGCGCTGTACGAGCACCGTGTGGCCCCCGGACGTGAGCTGCTTCACGCCTCCTGGGACGAGGGCGACACGGTTTTCTTGAGCCTTGATTTCCTTGGGCACGCCAATGATCACGGGAGACCTCCGGGCATGAAAGCCGGCGGGAGTCTACGCCCCCCGTGGGGGTTGGCAATGCGTCCGAAACACTGCGCGTCGCGCGCCTACTTGGCGACGAACGGCGTGACCCACGACGGCCGCGGCGGCGCCTTGTCCGAGGCGAGGTTCTCGGTCCACTGCTCATCGGTCAGGCGGTTCGCGGCCGGCTGCAGGAGCTCGTAGTAGCTGAACGACGGGCCGACGTGGATGGCCTTGTCGCCGTCGTTGTCGATGGCGGCGACCAGGAAGTCGACGTTGCCCGTGCCGACCTCGAGCACCTGCCCCGCGTCGGGGTCGGTGTGCACGTCGGCGATGGTCGGCTTCCACTCGACCGCTTTCGTGTCGTTGCCGATGAAGCCCGCGTAGATGAGGTCGATGTACCAGCCGTTCCAGTCGGGCGTCGGCGCGTAGCCGCCGCCGGTCATGTGCTGCTCGATGGTGTTGCCGAGGAACTCGTCCTCGCTCGCCGACAGCTTCTTGCCCGCGAGCTCCTTGTCGGCCATGCCCTCGAGCTTGCCCATCGTGGTCGCGAAGCCCTCGAAGTACTTGACGTAGCTGTCGACCTGCGCGGACCCGAAGCTCGGCCCGAGCGCGCCGAGGCGCTTCGCGGCGGTCGTCGCGAACGTCTGCAGCTTCGCGTAGAACGCCGGGTAGGGCTCGACGAAGCCGCGCGGATAGAGGCAGCCGACTGACGCCGTGTAGCTCTGCTTGGCATAGAGGATCGTGTCGTGGCGGAGCTGAGCCCAGCTCGCGAGCTGCGTCTGCAGCGTCTTCACGTCCCACACGTCGCGCTTCATGACCTCGGGGACCTTGCCGGCCGGCAGGTGGTTGAGCGAGCGCAGCGCGTCGAGCCACTGGTCGTACAGGTTGTCCCGCCAGTGGGCCGGGCTCCAGGCGGCGATGACGTCGGTGAGCGCCGCCAGGTTCGCGGCGTAGTGCCAGTGCACGAGCTCGCCACCGGGCACCGCCAGGAGACGCGTCGCGAGCTCGTTGCCGAACGCCGCCATCACGTCGAGGCCGCTCGGCATGCGGCGCTCCTGCTTCTCGCCCTTGAAGACGATGTCGTCGTAGACGACCTTGCCGAGCACGAAGCTGTCGAGGATGAAGCGCTGCCCGAACAGCTGGAAGACCGGCGGCGGCGGCACCTTGTCGGCGGTCTCGGGCGGCGAGACCACGAGCTGCGAGCGGATGCGCTGCTCGCCGAGACCCGACGCCGCCAGGTCATCGACAAGCTTCTTGACCACTTTGTCACTCACCAGCGAGGCCGGCGTGGTGAGCTTCGACGCCTGCAGGAGCGCCTGCAGCTCGGTCGGCGCGAGGTCGTCGGACTGGCCGACCATCAGGTCGACCACGTCGCGCAGCGGCTGCATGGTGCCGTTGCCGCCGGTCGCGTCGAGCTGCTGGCTGAGCAGCGCGGCGGCGCGCGCCTGGCGCACCTGGCTGAGATCGAAGCCCGTGTCGGCGCGGCCGAGCCACATCATGGCGCGGAAGTAGCGCTGCAGCGACTCGGTCTTCGTGTAGTGGCCACGCGGCTTGAACTGCGACCAGTCGACGCCGCGGCGGGCGCCGTAGATCTCGGTGTCGCCGGTACCGAAGCCGGGGTTCTCGAGCTGCAGCCCGTCGACCTTCTTCAGGAGCGCGAACACCTCGGCCTCGGGCACCACCCGTGGCGCAGTGAGCAGGCGTGAGTGGCCCGGGTCGGACTCGAGCAGGTTGAGCGCGACCGTCAGGTAGAGGTCGACGTCGTGGATGGCCTCGGCGAGCTGCGGGTTCGCCTTGGCGAGCGCCGGCAGCGCGCTGTGGACGGCGCGCAGCGACTTCTCGAGCGCCTTCTTCAGGACCGTCTCCTCCATGTCCGCGAGGATGTCGTCGAAGCTCCGGTGCATCGCGTCGAGGATCGAGTCGGTCGTCACGAGCAGCGGCAGGTCCTTCGTGTAGAGCTCGTAGTAGGCCGCCGCCATGCTGTACGCGCGTGGACCTTGAGGCACCATCACCAGCCCCTCCTTCTCGAGGCGCGCCTTGGCAGCGGGCGAGAGGCCGAGCTTTTTCGTGACGGTGTCGTAGAACTTGGCCTTGCTCGGCGCGAACGAGAGCGCCCCGTCGACGACCGACGGCGCGAGCCCGAGCTTGGCGAAGAGCCCGTCGATGCCGAGGTCCTGGTACTTGCCGATCCAGCTGTCGAAGAGCGCGCCCTCGACGGGCTCGTCGGCCCCGACCGGCGCGGGCGCGGCCTGAGCGGCGCCGGTCGCTGTCGTTGCGAGCGTCGCGCCGAGGGCGATGGTCTGAGCGGCTGACTTCAAGCGGCGGAGGGCACGTTTCATCGACTTCTCTCCTGACGACATTTGGTGTGTCGTGGCGCCGGCCTCCCCGGAGGCCGCGCGGCTCGGGGGTCTACGTCGCCCGGCGCGACAACGGTCTACGCTCGGCGTGTCAAACTGGTGTATCGCGGTGCTTGCACGCGGGCCAGCAGGTGCCGACCGATCGTGCCTCGGAGGACCTCATGCACGCACGCACGCTCATCGCTCTCACGCTGCTCGGGCTCGGCGCCTGCAGCGACGATCCGCAGGCCACGACCGACGCGACGACGACACGCGACGCGACCGTGGCGCCCGACACGACCGTCACGCTGCCCACCGACACGAGCGACGACATCACCACCCCCACGTCGACCTGCAGCGCGCCGACGTCCGCGCGCATCACCAACGCGCAGGTGCCCGACGGCTTCTGCGCCAGCATCTGGGCCTCGAACATCGACACGCCGCGCGGCCTGTTCGTCGCCGACAACGGCGACGTGCTGGTGGTCGAGCGCGGCCAGAGCCGCGTCCTGGCGCTGTGGGACGACGACGGCGACGGCGTGTCGTCCGAGGACGAGCGCGCCGTCTTGGCCGAGGCGAGCAACCTCAACCACGGCATCACGGTTCACGAGGGCTTCCTCTACGCGTCACGCGACACGACCGTCTTCCGCTGGCCCTACACGGCCGGCATGCGCGCCGATCTCGGCAGCGCCGAGACGGTCGTCAAGGGCCTGCCCGGCGGCGGCAACCACTCGACGCGCACGCTGCTGTTCGACGCCCAAGGGCGCCTGCTGGTCAGCATCGGCTCGCAGAACAATGTCGACAGCGACTCGCGCCGCGCGCGTGTCGTGCGCTTCGACCTCGGCACCATCCCGAGCGGCGGCATCGCGTTCGGCGACGCCACGCTCTTCGCCGACGGCCTGCGCAACGAGGTCGGGCTGGCGCTCGACGCTCACGGCGTCGTGTGGGGCGTGCAGAACGGGCGCGACGAGCTCAATCGCGCCGACCTCGGCGGCGACATCCACCAGGACAACCCCGCCGAGATCCTCTCGCGCTTCGACACCGAGGGCGCCTTCCACGGCTACCCCTACTGCTTCGCCGAGTTCGATCTGCCCGTCGGCGTCGGGCTCGGCCGGAACAGCCTGTGGGCGAACCCCGAGAGCATGAACGACGGCACCCACGACGACGCCTGGTGCCGCGCCCACACGCAGCTGGCGGCGCTCGCCATGCAGGCCCACTCGGCGCCGCTCGACCTCGAGTTCTACGACGGCGCCTCGTTCCCGGCGGCGTTCCAGGGCGACCTGTTCATCACCTTCCACGGCTCGTGGAACCGCAACGTGCCGACCGGCTACAAGGTCGTGCACGTCGACATGAGCGGCGCCACGCCGTCCGACCCCGAGCCGTTCTTCGAGTTCAACGGCGACGGCGACTTCGCCAGCAGCTGGCCCTTCCGCCCGGTCGACGTGCGCGTCGGCAAGGACGGGCAGCTGTTCGTGTCGAGCGACGCCTCCGGTCAGATCCTGGTGATCGGCCACGAGTGATCGCGGATCGTTTGTCTTCCTACGGGCTTTCGTAGGCTGCCAAACGAACCTGGACCCCTCCTGTGCGTAGCGTGATGCACGCACCGCGAAAAAACTTTCGCAAGCCATAACCCCCAGCAATCGCCCACAACCCGTCAGAATCATGACGCTTCGCGTCGTCGGGCGCGGCGTCGCGCCCTCGCCCTTCGAAAAAGCGCGCTTGTCAGCGTGATCCGGCCCGTGGAACTTGCCGCTCACCTTCGGGCCGGGAGGGGGGATGTCAGTTCGACTGTTGATTGTGTCTCTGGGGTTGTTATTGGGGTGCGCCGCGAACGCCGAGGCACACGCCTCCGTCGCAGCCGGACCCGGGACACTCGACGCGCGGCTACGCGGCGTGGCTCTCGCCGACCTCGACGACCCGGCCGCGGACGCCGTCGCGGACGCGCTCGCCACGCGCAACCCCGAGGCGTTCGACGTGGTGCTGTCGACCTCGCTGGTGAAGGCCAATGCCGACGACATGGTCGTCGACGTGGTCGGGCGCGCTGCCCGCTTCGCGAGCCTCGACCGCCTCGACAAGCGCGGCCTGGCGGTCGCGCGGGTGGTCGTGCCGCGCGCCTACATGGAGGCCATGGCGGTCGTCTCGGTGCACGCCTTCGCCGACCTGCACCCGACGCTCGACGTGAGCCTCGGCGATCAGCTGGCGGTGCTCGAGGACCTCGCCATCGGCTTTCGCCGCGTGTGGCCGGTCGGCATCGGCGCGGTCGACACCATCCGCCGCCCGGGGCACCTGGCGACGCTCACCCCGACCACGCAGGGCGGGCGCCTCGACAAGACCGAAGCCCTGTCCGTCCTCGGCGGCTGGAACCGCGGGCAGCCATACATGCCGATGAGCCTGCCGGCCTACGGCGTCCGGCGCTCGAGCGGCGAGATGAAGCGCTGGTTCTACAAGACGCGCGTGGCGTTCCACGCGTGGCCCGGCCAGACGTTCATCCGCGGCTACGTGTCGAGCGGCTGCGTCATCCTGCGCGACAACGAGCTCGGCGAGATGTTCGCCGTCGTGCAGTCGCTGCCGGCCGACCTGGCGTTCGCGGTGCACGCGAGCGAGAACCCCGAGGCGCGCCACCCCCTGCCCTACGCGTCGGACGTCTATTGGCGGCTCCAGGACTTCGGCAAGCCGGGGCACCCGCAGTTCCGCATCTCCGGCAACCTCTACGTGCTCGAGAAGGTCGAGGGCCCGCCGCCCGACCGCACGGCGCTGGTCGACATCTATCACGACAGCGAGGCGCGCTTCGTGGTGACGCTCGCGACCGCGCGCGGCTGCGGCCCGGTGCCGCTCGGCCTGCGCGCGAACACGGGCGACCGCTGCGTGCCCGAGGCGCATCTCATCGACCGCTGAAGCGCGCCCTGCTATAGCGCCGCGCGATGAGCGAGAAGAGCGTCGCCGAGACCGCCACGGAGCTCGACGAGAACGTCGTCGAGAAGACCGTGCACGCGCTCGAGAAGCTGGGCCTCGAGTTCGCGAGCCCGACCAACCCGAAGCTCGAGAAGTTCGGGCTCGGGCGCTTCGCCGCTTACGAGCAGAAGCTCGGCGCGCTCGACACGACCGAGATCGTCCACATCCTCGACGAGGGCGAGCGCGAGCGCATCCGCGCGCTGAGCCGCAAGATGATCCTCTGGGCGTTCGCCATCGGCGCCCTGTCCGGCCTGGTCAGCGCCATCGCTAGCGCGCTCATGACGGTGCCGGATCAAGTCGCGACGACGTTCGGCGAGGATCTGCTGGCGTTCATCGTGAACAACGCGGTGACCATCGGCGCGACCGCGATCGAGGTCGCCATCCTGTACCGGATAGCGCTCAGGACGGTGCACCTCATCGCGCGCGAGGCCGGCATCAGGCTGGCACCACCGAGCGGCGACACGCCCGACAGCGACGAGCGGCGCGCGGTCGCGCTGGCGCTGGCGCGCGCGGCGCTCGAGCTGCCGAACCCGCCCCAGAACCCTTTCGGCATCAACCCGTACAAGGAGATCTCGACGTTCCGCATGGTGCTCGCGACGCTCGTCTTCAAGCTCAAGATCAGCCTCACGAACATCGTCCTGCGCTTCGTCGTGCGCCGCGTCGGTGGGCGCACCGTGCTGAAGGCGTACCTGCCGTTCACCGACATCTTCGCGACGGGCGCGTGGGACGCGGCCGTGGCCTGGCGCATGGTGCGTCAGGCGCGCATCCGCGCGCTCGGGCCGTCGGCCTGCGAGATGCTCGTCGCCGACATCCTGCGCGATCAGAAGTCGGTGCGCCGCGACGTCTTCGTGGTGATGCTGCGCGCGGTCGCGTCCTGCGTCGTGCGCAACCGCGACGTGCACCCGAACCTCTTGGCGCTGATGCGCTCCATCGTGCGCCGGCTCGGCAAGGCCGAGGTCAAGGACCTCGACGACACGCAGGCGTTCCTCGTCGCGCTCGACGGGCTCGCGCCGCACGAGCGCTACCTCGTGCTCGAGGTGCTGGTGCTGGCGACGTTCCCCGACGGCCACGTGTCGCGCGCCGAGGTGAAGCTGCTCACGACCATCCTCGAGCGCTACCAGGGCAGCATCGACGTGGTCACCCTCAAGACGGTCTGCCGCCGCTTCGTGCGCGGCGATCGGCTCGATCGCCAGATGCTGCAGGCGGTCTTGCGGCTGCCACCGATGAAGGAGATCCATGGACACGCTCATCCTCACGCGCGCTGACGTCGAGGCGCTGACCGACATGCGCGAGGCCGTCGAGGCCGTCTGCCAGGTGTTCGTCGCGCACGCGCAGGGTCGCACGCTCATGCCTCCGAAGGTCTACCTGTCGCTGCCCGAGCACGCTGGCGACTTCCGCGCGATGCCGTCGTTCGCGGACGGCGCGGCCGGCGTGAAGTGGGTCAACTCCCACCCGCAGAACCCACAGCGCCACGCACTGCCGGCGGTCATGGGCGTCTTCATCCTGAGCGACCCCGCGACCGCCGTACCGCTGGCGGTGATGGACGCCACCTGGCTCACCGCGGTGCGCACCGGGGCGGCCGCGGCGGTCGCGTCGCGCGCGCTGCGCCCCGACGCCAAGACCATCGGCTTCATCGGCGCGGGCGTGCAGGCGCGGACCATGACGCTCGCGCATCGCGTGACCCACCCCGACGCGACCGACTTCCTGTATGCCGACGTGCGCCCCGAGGCCGCCGCGCAGCTCGTCAAGGAGCTCGGTGGTCGCGTCGCTACCATCGAAGAGGCGGCCGCCTGCGACATCGTCAACACCAGCACGCCGGGCGCGAAGCCGGTGCTGATGCGCGCCATGATCCGCCCGGGCGCGCACATCAACGCCATGGGCGCCGACGCGCAGGGCAAGCAAGAGCTCGAGACGGCGCTCACGGCCGCCGCCCGCATCTTCGTCGACGACCCGGCGCAGGCCTTCCACTCGGGCGAGGTCAACGTGCCGCTGCACGGCGGCGAGCTGCACGAGGGCGACATCGTCGGCAGCATCGGCGCGCTGCTGGCCGGCACGCTGGCGGCGCGCGAGGGCGAGGCGCAGGTGACGCTCTTCGACTCGACCGGCCTCGGCGTCCAGGACCTGGCCGTGGCGCGGCTGTTGGTCGCGCGGGCACGCGAGCGCGGTGTGGGCGTATCGGTCGCGCTCGTCGGCTGAACGCTTGTCACTTTGCGACTTCGTGCCAGAATGCGACGCCACGGGTTGCCGGTGCGTCTCATGCTGCGACGTTGCCTGGGCATTCCAGCCCCTGCTTCAATAAAAACAGGGCCTTTCTGACCTGGCACCGATCCTGCGATACCCCTCCCCGTGCTCGCACAAAGCGCGCACAACCGAAGAACGGGAGGCCCGGGTGACTCGGATCGACAACGTCAAGCAAGTAGCCCTGAGCTCGCAGACGTCGGTCCTCAAGGCCTCCTGGATGATCGCGGCGGCGCTGCTCCGGCAGCTGTCCCAGCGGTTCGGCGATCGTCTGGCGCGCGACCTGTCGCGTTAGCCTGCGACCGCGAAACGATGACATAAAACGGTTCCACCGCTTGCGGGAGCGGGAGGGCCGGTAGAGTTTGGGAGAGAACGAGCCCAGAGCGCGACTCGCAAGAGCACGCGCACGAAGCTCGTCGCATGTGTGTGTGGTGTGTGGTGGTGGTAACGGCGGCTGGAGCTCGCGTGGGTGCGGCTCAGCCGCCGGACCTTTTTCTGGCGTCCTTCGATCGCCAGTAGGTCTCACCCGAGCACGCCTGTTGCCGTTTCATTGATGCGCGGTCCGTGAACGTGGACGCGAGGGTGGCGGGTGGCCGCGCGACCCGCTCTCCGCGCGCGTCCGCGTCCGCGTCCACGCTTCCCGTGACGATCTAGGCCACGCGGCGCCGCGCGAGCGCGAGCGCCAGCAGCACGAGCGCCAGTGTGCCGGCCTCGGGGCCGCCGCTGCAGCCGCCGCCGCCCTGGGCGATGAAGTCGTCCACGACGATGGGGTCGCAGATGGACGGCTCGCCCGCGCAGGTCCAGCCGTCCTCGATAGCGCAGGCCGCCGAGCAGCCGTCGCCGCTCGCGTCGTTGTTGTCGTCGCAGGCCTCGGCGCCAACGATGAGGCCGTCGCCGCAGCCCGGCGTGCAGACCGACGGTGAGCCCGTGCAGCTCCAGCCGTCCTCGATGCCGCAGCTCGCCGAGCAGCCATCGCCGCCGTCGAGATCGCCGTCGTCGCAGCCCTCGTCGCTCGCGAGCTGGCCGTCACCGCAGGTCGAGGTGCAGACCGACGGCTCGCCCACGCACCCGAAGCCGAAGTCGATCGCGCAGGCCGTGCAGCCGTCGCCGGCGATGGTGTTGCCGTCGTCGCAGGCCTCGTCGCCGTCGATGTGGCCGTCGCCGCACGACACGGGCGCGTCGACGCAGGCCCCGAGCTCGCACACCTCGCCGTCGTCGCAGTCGTCGTCGCCCGCGCACTCGAGGCAGGTGTGCGTCGCGCTGTCGCACAGGCCGCTGTCGCACTGCGCGCCGCTGGTGCACTCGACCACCGTGACGCTCAAGAGCGCGACGGCGCAGGCCGGCTCGGCGCCGTCGGCGGCGCACGCTTCGCAGGCCCGTACGAAGCAGGTCGTGGCGCCGAGCGTGCCGCTCGTGACGACCACGCCGCCTTCGCCGAGCGCGCACGAGGCGCCGTCGCCGAGCGTCGCCGTGGTGCCGAACGGGCCCTCGGCCGCGGCGCCCACCGTCGTCGTCGAGAAGCCCGTCTCGACCACGCCGAACGAGGTCACGAGCGTCTCGCCCGCGACCGTCCTGACCTCGCCCTCGAACAGCATGAGCGCCTGGTCCGCGACCGTCGGCGGGTCGTTGTAGACGACCTCCCACGCGCCGTCGGCGCAGCCCGCCGGGCTGTTGTCGTCGCACGCCGAGTAGCCCAGCGTGGTGCGCGCGGCGACCGCCGCGTCGGCCGGCGTGAAGCGCAAGACGAAGCCGCTCTCGAGGGTCAGGTCGGTGCCCGGCGTGACGCTCGCGAGCGCGCCGCCGTCGGGGTCGCTGAACACATCTGCGACCGCCAGCGTGACCGACGGTGTGCCGACCGCGACGCACGTCGAGGCCGCCGCGATGACCGGGTCGCCGTTGACGACGACGGTCACCGTCTGGGTCACGCACACCTCGTCGTCGGCAGTGCTGCACAGCGTATAGCTGAAGCTGTCGCTGCCCGCGTAGCCGGCGTCCGGCGTGTAGGTGACGACGCCGCTCTCGGGGTCGAAGGTGATGGTGCCGTGGGTGGTCGGGCCGTCGTCGATGGTCGCCACGAAGAGCGTGTCGTCGACGTTGCCGTCGTTCGCGAGCAGGCTCTCCAGCGTGATGGTGCTGGCCGCCCCCTCGCCGACGTGTACGGTGTCGTCCTCGCCGCTCGGGCCGCTGACGATGGTCACGACCACGGTCGTGCACAGCGGCAGGCTGTCGGTGTCGCAGATCTCGTAGGCCACGTCGAACGACTGCGCGCCGCCGCGCTCGTCGGGGTCCACGGTGATGATGCCGTCCTCGCCGACCGTGGCGGTGCCGTTGTCGGGCTGCGTCACGATGCGGATCGAGCTGGCGTCGGCCACGCCGCCGTTGGGGTCGAAGAAGTGCTCGAGCGGGTCGACCGCGACGGGCGCGCCGCTCGGCACCGTCACCGTGTAGTCGGCGATGACCGGGCCGTGGTTGCAGGTCGAAGGCGTACCCTCGCAGCTCCACTCGGCGTCGACGGTGCAGGTCGCCGAGCAGCCGTCGCCGGGCTGCAGGTTGCCGTCGTCGCAGCTCTCGTCGCTCGCGACGACGCCGTCGCCGCACACCGACAAGCAGGCGGCGCCCGCGTCGCCGTCGCCGCACACCGGGAAGGCCACGCTGCAGCCGTGATCGATGCCCGTGCCAGTGCTCGTGTCGCCGCAGCTCTGGCACTCTTGGTCGGCACACACGGTGTTGTGGCAGTCGCCATCGGCGAGGCACCCGACCACCTCGAGCGCGAGCGTCGTGGTCGCGCACGCGGCGCCCGAGCCGTCGGCCGCGCACGCCTCGCAAACCTGGATAGTGCAGCTGTCGCTGCCGACCGCGCCGGCCGTGACCAGCACGTCGCCATCGCCGCTGACCGCGCAGCGCGGGCCGTCGGTGACGGTCACGGTGACGAAGCCGGTGCTGACCGAGCCGAAGCTGGCGATCAGGCTGGCGCGCGTCACGAGCTCGCTGTGGTCGACCGCCACCACGATGCTCGGCGCGGCGAGCGTCGGCGCGTCGTTGTAGCTGACGGTCCACGCGGCGGCGTCGCAGGCGGGCGTGTCGTCGTCGTCGCAGGCCGTCAACGCGAGCGAGTAGATGCCCGCGCTCGCGACGTCGCCGGGCGTGAACGTGAGCGTGCTGTCGACCTGCTCGAAGCTGCCACCGGGGAACGGTGCGGCGGTCACCAGGCCGAGCCCGTCCCCCGCCGGGTCGCTGAAGAGCGGCGCCACGTCGAGGGCCACCGACGGCGTGCCGAGCGGTACACAGCTCGCCGCGTCGCTCACCGTCGGGCGGCCGTTCACGTCGAAGGTGACGTTCGCCGTGACGCACACGGTCGCGTCGACGGTGCTGCAGAGCTCGTAGGTGGCCGTGTCGACGCCCGCGAAGCTGGCGTCCGGCGTGTAGGTCAGCGTGCCCGCGGCGCTGTCGTAGTCGAGCACGCCGTGCGCGGGGGCGTCGCCCAGGTCGAATGTGAACAGCGATTCGGAAACGTCGCCGTCGTTGTCGGTGAGGTCGTCGACCAGCACCACCAGGTCATCGCCCTGTGCGAGCGCGAGCGCGTCGTCGCTGGCGCTCGGGCCGATGACGACGGTGATGATGCGCGTGTCGCAGCGCGGCAGCGGCGAGAGATCGCAGGCCTCGATGGTCAGCGCGAACGACTGCGCGCCGCCGGGATCGACGGGCGCCAGCGTGAGCATCCCGGTGGCTGCATCGACCGTGACGACGACGTCGTCGGGCGCGTCCAGCACCTGCACCGAGGCCGGGTCGGCCAGGTCGCCGTCGGGATCGGTGAAGCCCAGCAGCGCGTCGACGACCAGCGGGTCGCCGAACGCGATGACGGTGGTGACATCGTCGATGGCCGGCGCACGGTTGCAGAGCGACGGGCCGCTCGACGTGCACTGATAGTCGGCCTCGATCTGACAGCTCGCCGAGCAGCCGTCGCCATCGTCGAGGTCGCCGTCGTCGCAGGCCTCGCCGGGCGCAACCACGCCGTCGCCGCAGGCCGCAACACACGTCGGTCCGCCGTCGCCGGGCGCGCACACCGGGAACGCGATGGAGCAGCCCGTGTCGATGCCGGAGCCGGGCTCCGAGTTGCGGCAGGGCACACACGCGTGGGCGTCGCACAGGAGGCCGCCCGTGCAGTCGAGGTCGACGTTGCAGGCGTAGCAGTCGCCGCTCGCGGCCTCGCAGGCGGGGTGCTCCGCGTCGCAGCCCGGATCGGTACCCGCGCCGGCGTCGAGGCAGCCGACGCAGGTGTCGCTGGTCGGGTCGCACACCTCGCCGCTCGCGCAGTCGCCGTCGCCGAGGCACTCGCGCACGGTGAGGACGATCTCGGCGGTGCTGCACACCGGGCTCGCGCCGGCCGCGTCGCAGGTCTCGCACACGCGCACGAAGCAGCTCGTGGTGGTGGCGAGCGGGCCGCCGGTCAGCGTCACCGTGCCGGCCGCATCGACCGTGCAGAGGCCGCCGCCGATGAACGCCGTGGCGCCGAAGATGTCGTTGTCGGAACTCACCGTGGTCGTCGCGAAGCCCGTCTGGATGGCGCCGAAGCTGGTGCGGTAGTCGCTCGCCGCGAGCGTCGTGCTGCCGCCGCGAGCGACGACCCGCGCCGCGTCGACGACCACCGGGGCGTCGTTGTACGTGACGCTCCACGAGCCGGTTCCGCAGGCCTCGGGTGAGCCGTTGTCGCACGCCAGGTAGCTGAGCGCGAAGGCGGCGCCGGTGGCGATGTTGGTCGGCGTGAACGTGAGCGCCGTGCCGTTGACCGCGAGCGTGCCGCCCGTCGCGGCGTTGGCGGCGACGCGCGTGAGCGGGCCAGCGTCGGGGTCACTGTAGCGCGGGGCGACGGCCAGGCCGACCGACGCCGTGCCGGCCGCGACACAGGTGTCGGCGCTGGTGAGCGTGGGGCGGCCGTTGATGTCGAGCGTGACCGTGGCCGACTTGCAGACGGTGACGTCGGTGGTGTTGCACAGCGTGTAGCTGAACGAGTCGCTCCCGAAGTAGCTGGCGACCGGCGTGTAGGTCAGCGTGCCCGCGGCGAGCGCGAGCGTGCCGTGCAGGGTGGTCGCCGGGAACGACGAGGTGAAGCGGCTGCTGTCGACGTTGTTGTCGTTGCTCAGCAGGCTCGCGACGGAGATCGCGGTCGGCGTGCCTTGCACGAGACCGACGGTGTCGTTGACGGCGGTCGGGCCGGTGATGGCGGTGACGGTCGCGCTGCCGCACAGCGGCACGGTCGGATGGCTGTCGCACAGCTCGTAGGTGAGTGTCAGCAGCTGCGACCCGGGCGCGGGCGTGGTGGGCGTGATGGTGATGGCGCCGCTGGTGCCACCGACCGCGCCGACCGCGGTGCCGTTGGTCGGCTGCGTGACGGCGCGCGCGCTGCCTGGGTTGACGGCGGTGCCGTCGGGGTCGGAGTAGCCGGCGGTCACCGGCACGACGATGGGGGTCGTGCCCGCGGCGACGACCACGGTCTTGTTGGTGACGGTCGGCGGGCGGTTGCACTTGGAGGCGCCGAACGGGCCGGTGACGGTGTAGGTCACGTTGGGCTGCGAGAGGCCGTAGAACGCGACCTGGCCGTCGGGGAAGCCGCTCGGGAAGCGCGAGCCGAACGACGCCGCGGTGACGTTGAAGGCGTCCGTGCCGTTGATGGTGACGTGCAGCGTGCTGGCCGTGTAGGCGATGACGAACGTGTAGGTCGTGCCCGACACCCAGCCGGTCGAGCCCCAGTTCGGCGAGCGCTGGAGCTGCGTGACGGGCGCGCTGTGACCCCAGAGGTTCTCGAACGTCGGCGTGTTGGTGACCTGCGAGAGCGCGACACCCTTGGCGCCGAATGTGGTGCCGGTCGTCTGGTCGCCCGACTTCCAGTCGAGCAGGAGGTAGTTCGTGTTGGCGCCGGCGGTCGTCTCGCCGGGCGAGAGGCCGAGCGCGAAGCCGATGAAGTCGTCGTCGCTGGTGTCGTTGACCTTGAGCGTGAACGTGTAGGTCGCGGCGAACGCCTGCGCGCCCACGAAGCCGAACGTGCCGTGGTCGGTGTTGACGGTCTGGGTGCCCGACTGGCCGTTGGCGGTCACCGTCCAGTTGGCGTTCGAGCCGGTGTAGCTCTCGGCGACGATGCCGGTGAAGGACACCGGGCGGTCACAGCTCCAGCCGGACTCGATGACGCAGGTCGAGCTGCAGCCGTCGTTGTTCGCCGAGTTGCCGTCGTCGCACTGCTCGCTGGTGTTGAGCACGCCGTTGGGCGTGGTCGGGGTACAGGTCGCGTGCGCCGCGCGGGCGACGAGAGGAGCGATGGCCGTGGCCAACAGCAGGGCGCTGATTCGGAACATGGAGGACCACCCGAGGTGGAGGGGGGCGCGGCTCGTGGTGATGACTGCGAGCGCGGCGTGGTGACCGTGTGCCAGGGTCAGCACGCCAGCTCAACCGGAAAGGCGCGGCGGCGCACCACCACACGCGGCCGCCGGTAACACCAGCGCACCACCAGGAGGCTACTGGCGGGTGGCGCGCCAGTCGGTGTCGGGGTGGAAGTCGCCGGCGCCGGTCGGGAAGTAGAGCTCCCACTCGCACTGCGCGGACGCGGCGCCGTAGCCGTCCACGAAGCGGTCGAGGTCGGTGTCGATCGACGGGCAGGCGTCGTCGACCGGGGTGCCGAGGTGCATGCTGGCGTCGAGCTGGCTCATGGCGTAGCGCACGCCGGCGGCGAGCAGCGGGATGGCGACCTCGCAGGCGCCGGGCGCGATCTCGTACACGAAGTCGGGCACGTCGTCGTAGATGCGGTCGGCGAACTTCTGGCAGCACTGGCTGTTGCTGCCGCACGAGCCGCCCGCGAAGACGCGGCCGATCAAGCGATCCCACGAGTCGATCGGCTGGCCGCCGCCGCCGGTCGTGACGATGAGCGGCAGGATGTACTTCTCGAGGATGGCGTTCACGAGCGGGCCGTACTTCAGGTCGGGCACGTCGTGCAGCTCGATCGAGAGCGCCAGGTCCTGGTCGATGCCAGCGGCCAGCGTGGCGGTCGGGTTGTGGCCGTAGATCTGGCTCAGCGGGATGCTCGCCCAGCCGCAGTCCTCGGGGTGCGCGCTCTGCTTGCAGCCGGGATCGAGCTTCCAGCGGAAGCGCACGTGCGTCCACTCCTCGGTGGCCTGACCGGGCGCGAAGTAGGCGCCGTCGAAGCCCGGCTTCGAGCTCGACGGCTCGCTCGCGAAGCGCAGGATCGACACCAAGCGGAGGTCCTGCAGCATCTCGCTGACGAGCTGCGTGGCGTCCTGCGCGTCGTTGCCGATGGCGCTCTCGAGCAGCCCGAGCAGCGCCGCGTCGAGCACGTCGGTGATGAGCCCGCCGATGATGTTCGGCTCGCCGTCGCCGTTCGTGATGTAGTTGCAGATGGTCGCCAGCACACCGTCCGGCGGGCTCGCGCAGGCCGACGTGACCAAGAGGTGGCCGGGCCGCGTGAAGAGCTCGGTCAGCGACTGCAAGATGGTGCCGGCGGTGCCGGTCGCGCCATCGATGATGTCGAGCCGCGTCGAGCCGCCGAACGTGCCGGCGAAGTGGCGCGGCAGGTCGAGCACGTAGACCTGCGCGCCGGCTGTCTGGTTGTAGGTCGCGGTGACCTCGGCGCAGCCGCTCGCCACGGGCTCGTCCTCGGCCGGCGCGACGACGCGCACGACCCAGGTCTGCTGGCCGACCTGCGCCAGCCCGGGCAGCTCGTGCACCCGCGCCTGCTGGCCGACTACGTAGGGGCCTTGCGAGAACGTGGGCGTGAGGTGCCCGTCGACGCCGTCGGGATAGACCGAGGCGCAGGTCGGCGCGCCGTTCGTCTGGAGGAAGGCCTGCAGCTGGAACTCGGCCACGCCGGCGACGCCGAGGTACTGGAACGAGACGGCCATGGCGGGCGGCGGCGGCACGTCGAGCGTGACGGTGAACTCGAGCTCGCCAGCGGCCGTGTCGGAGATCTGGTGGGCGCGCACGGTGAAGCTGCCGGCGAGATCGTACGAGCGGACCGTCACCCGCGCGACGCCGCTGTCGTCGGTGTAGGACGACAGCGTCGAGAGGCTGGCGAGGTCGCTCGGGATGTCGCCGACGACGCTGAACGCGATGTTGCGGTCGTTGAGCGCCTGGCCGGCGGCGTTCTTGTACTGCACCGCCAGCTCGAGCGGGTCGCCTGCGTCGCGCCGCACGGCGCAGCTGCTCGTGCACGGGAGGCCGTTGCTGCCGAACATGGTCGGGCCGTAGCTGAGCTTGTTGCTGGCGGGCGGCGCGGTGTCCTCTTCGATGAACGTGTCCTCGGGCGCGAGCGTGTCGGCGGGCGCGAGCGTGTCCTCGGCAACGAGCGTGTCGGCGGCGGTGGTGGCGGGCGGCAGGGCGGTGTCGTCGCCACACGCGGCGACGGCGAGCGTGACGGCGACGGCGAGCATGCGGGGGGCGTTCATGGGCGGCTTCCTATACCAACGGTGGCCCCGACCCAAGCACCGAGTCGCCGAGCGCGCCGAGTCACTTGCACTGCTGCTTACGCGGCGAGGTCTTCGGGGCGCACATGGCCGCGTTGGTGCGGCACTCGTCGACCCACTGGCGGTTCACGCCGCAGGCCGGTGGCTCGCTGCCACTCCAGCCCTCGACCAGGCCGCAGCTGGTACAGACGGTGCCCGACTCGCCGCCGATCGGGTTGCCGCAGAGGCAGCGCCCGAGCGTCGTCCAGCGCTTCTCGAGCGTGCTGTTGCAGTCGAAGTCCCAGACCTGCTGGCAGGCCGTGGCGGGCGTGTCGCTGAACGTGCCGGCGGGGTTGACGCGCGCGTCGGCGTCGCAGCAGTCGTTGTGGTTCGTGGCCTTGAACAGCGGCTCCGGCGCGCACAGGCACTTGCCCTCGCTGGTGCCGAAGCCGTCCTGGTCCTGGTCGCGATAGAACGTCGTGCAGTCGATGACGTTCTCGCCGTCGTCGGTGTGTGAGTTGCAGTCGTTGTCGATGCCGTCGCAGCGCTCGAGCGCGTTGGGGTGCGCGGCGTCCTCGTTGTCGTCGCAGTCCGTGTCGAGCTCGGCGGTGTGCTTGGTCGCGAGGCCCTGCAGCGCGTTGCACAGGCAGCGCGCGTTGCCCTTACCGCTGCCGTAGCCGTCGCCGTCGTTGTCGAAGAAGAAGTCGTGGCAGTTGGTCGCGCCCTCGTCGTCGACGACGTTGTTGCAGTTGTCGTCCTGGTCGTCGCAGTACTCGGTGGCGCCCGGGTGCACGAGCGGGTCGAGGTCGTCGCAGTCGGGCTGCGGCGACTGCGAGGTGTAGCGCGTGGCCGTGTCGGGTCCGCACAGGCAGCGCGCGTCGCTCTGCACGCCGTAGCCGTCGAGGTCCTGGTCCTTGAAGTAGACCTGGCAGTCGCGCGCATCGGGCTCGTCGGTGAGCCCGTCGCAGTCGTTGTCGACGCCGTCGCAGGCCTCGACGCGGTTGACGTCGCCGCTGCAGAGCGGCGCGCCGCGCGTGGTGTCGCCGGGCTGCGGGGTGTCGGGCGAGATGCAGATCACGCGGCCGAGCGCGCACTGGTCGGCGTCAGGGCCATCGCAGGCCTGGCCGAGCGTCGGGTCGTCCTCATCGGTCTGGCCATCGCAGTCGTTGTCGAGCGTGTCGCAGAAGCCCTTCTCGTCGCCCGCGTGATAGTGCGGCACGTGGCTGTAGTCGCAGGCCCAGCCGCTCGCGCCAGCGCACGTCGCGACCACCACGTTGGCGGTGCACACGCCCGCGAGCAGACAGCCCGAGTCGTAGATGGACAGGCCCTCGTCGGTCTGCGCGTCGCAGTCGTCGTCGAGCCCGTTGCACGTCTCGGCGACGTCCTGGTGCTGCGAGCCATTGGCGTTCGTCGAGCACGTCGCGAGCTGCGGGCCGGCGCACTCGCCCAGGCCCTGGCCGAACTGACCGGTGCCGTCGCAGGCCTTGCCGATGATGAGGCCCTGCCACGCGAAGCCATCGTCGGTGAGGCCGTCGCAGTCATCGTCCTTCTTGTTGCAGGTCTCGGCGACGTCCTGGTGCTGCGGCCCGTCGGCGTTCGTCGAGCAGGTCGCGACGTGCGCCGCCGAGCACACCACGGTGCCGCTGCCGCACTCGCCGATGCCATCGCAGGGCTGGCCGAGCGCGATGAGCGTGCCGCCCGCGGGGGTCCAGCCGAGGCCCTCGTCGGTCAGCCCGTCGCAGTCGTTGTCGAGGCCGTCGCAGGTCTCGGGCACGGTGGCCAGGCTGGCGCTGCAGATGAGGTCGCCGGGCGCGGGCGTCTGGTCGTTGCACACCACCGCGCCCTGGCAGGTGGCGCCGCCGCTGCCGCACCCATCGCCCTTGTGCAGCGTCTGGTTGCCCGACTGCAGCACGAAGTCCTCGTCGGTCGCGCCGTCGCAGTCGTTGTCCTTGCCGTCGCACGACAGCTCGACGTTGTTCTCGTAGCTCGGCACCTGGCTGTAGTTGCAGAGCCACATGCCCTGCGTGCACTGCGCGCCGACGTTGTTGGCGTTGCACTGGCCGACCCGGCGGCAGGTCGACTGCGCGACGCCGAGGCCGTCGTCGGTCAGGCCGTCGCAGTCGTCGTCGAGGTTGTTGCAGGTCTCGGGGACCGCCTGCGGATTGGTGCCGTCGGCGTTGGTCGAGCAGGTCGCGTTGGTCTTGTCGGCGCGGCACTGCACGACGCCCGTGCCGCACTGGCCGGTGCCGTCGCAGGCCTGGCCGACGGGCTTGCCGCCGAACGTGAACGGCTCGTCCACGGCGCCGTCGCAGTCGTTGTCCTTGCCGTCGCAGGAGACCTCCTGGTTCGGCTCGAACGTCGCCGCGTGGGCCGCGTAGCTCGTGTTGGTGCACGCCGCCCAGCCGCTGGCGGTGCACAGCTCGAGCGCCTTCAACGTGCCCTGGCAGACGCCCACCTGGTTCTCGCAGGCAGGCCGCTGCGGTGTCAGGTCGAGCGCGTCGGCGCCGTCGGTGAGGCCGTCGCAGTCGTTGTCGGCGCCGTCGCAGGCGAGCTCGTGCTCGCCCTGGTAGCGCGCGTCGTGGGCCAGGTAGTCGGCGGCGACGCACGGGCCCCAGCCGCTGGTGCCGGCGCAGCGCGAGGCCGGCTTCTGG
>Ga0164241_10002613_pt1 | contig 19131 bp, 20 predicted proteins | sample OricomyardsoilBY_FD_108780 | JGI IMG/M metagenome (GOLD analysis project Ga0164241, IMG submission 108780) | Backyard soil microbial communities from Emeryville, California, USA - Original compost - Back yard soil (BY) | ecosystem: Environmental > Terrestrial > Soil > Unclassified | place: USA... | reverse complement strand
TACCAAGGTACCGGTAACCAACGCTCAGCGAGAGTTTATCGTTGAAGTGAAAATCCACACCGGCACCGATCGCGGCGGTGAATGCAGACGTGGCGCCTTTTTCGTTTACGATTCCAGGGAAGGCGCCGAACTGGGTTACTTCAGCTTCATACCTTACTTCGGTGAAACCGAGCGAGGGAGTGACATAAAAGCGTACCTTGGAGTCGACGGGCTGCAGGTAGAAACGGTAGCTCGCAAGCACCGGCACGTAAGTCTCGGTTCCTTTGATACGAATTACTGTACTGGTTTTTTCACGGTCCCAGCCAGTGAACCCAATCTCAGCGGTAAACTCATGTTGGCCTTTCGCACCGATGGCTATGCCTGCGGCGACGCCGAGGTAGCCGGCTGCATCGCGGTCTCCGCCTTCAGGATTTACATAAGCGACGGTCGGACGGACCACGAACGTTATGGCTTGAGCAGCAGGTAGTGCAGTAGCAATAGCCGCGAGGGAGAGAAGAATGCGTTTCATAGTAGTGGGGTTTGAGGGCGCCTCACCCTCGGCGATGAATCAATCTGACTTGGCACAGGCGCACACTGGAAGTGCGCCGGGGTAGGCCCGGAAACTTAACGGCTCAACGTCGATCTCAAAAACCTGTTGTGAAAGGCGCTTTATCCTCCTCGTCGCGCGTGATCCCGCTTCGATCAAGCCACCCAACGGACGCGAAAGCACCGCAGATCTACGATCGATGCAAGCAACATTATTCATGTAGCCTGCGTATCCGATCTCCGCGCCGCACGCTCGATGGACGACGGCACCTGCGTTGGTTGTTTTTAAGCCGCGATCAGCGCCCGGCAAAAGCCGCGGAGATGGAAGCGCACTTTGTGGAAATCCCCTTGAGCCAGATCTCTGAGCATCGCCCGGCCGTTGAGGCTGAGCTGCCGGCTGCGAGAGAGGGACTGGTGAAGGATCATACCGGTTACTACGGACTTTTCGCCTGCTTGTTTTAGCCCGACGAACGGGGTGTGCCCCTTATTACATTTTCTTTCCGCAACGGTATTCCCAGGTCCTGTCATGCGCGCATCCTCGGGCTTGAGTTGCGGTGGAATCGGCGCGCCCTACAGCGATCGCGATGCACCGTAGTTGCGCGGTTAATCATCGGCCAAACGACGGCTCGACCTGTTGACATTGAAACTCGGTCTCATCTCACTGGCCGCTCTTCCATGCCGTACCCAGTCGACCGTTTTCGTCCGCAGCGGATGCGCCTCACCGAACTCCCGGTGGGCGCAACTGGCCGCGTTTGCGAACTCGCTGGCCAGACCGATGTTTGCCAGCGCCTCCGCGAAATGGGCTTTTGTGAATCTGCGGTCATTGAGAAGGTGTCCGGACAGCGCACGTTGATGTGTCAGCTCTGCGGCACTCGGATCGCGCTGAGCGATCGCGCGGCCGAGCACGTCGTCGTTGAGCTGATTCGCGGCGGCGTTTGATCCCTTTTCACGTCCGACGCCATGTCCGCACCGCTCACACTTTCTCAGCTCGCGATCGGCGCCTCCGCCATCGTCCGGGAAATCCCAAAACAGGGGACTACTTTTCTGCGCCTTCGCGAAATGGGACTTCTTCCGGGCACGACGGTGATTCTCATCCGCACCGCTCCGCTTGGCGACCCGTTGGAAATCAAGGTCCGCGGCTACCATCTCACACTGCGCAAAAGCGAAGCGGAACACATCGCCGTGGAAGCCGTTGCGGCTAAATGAATGAGCTCGGGCTGCCTGTTGATCCCATGAGAATCCCGATTTCCGCGAAGCGTCGCCTTCAGGCTTTTTTCCATCGCAGACCGGCGATGGCGCGAGCGGTTTATCGGCTGGGGCTGGCGGTTCATTTTCGCGCGCATCCATGACTCCCGACTTAAAATCTTCGCCTCCTTCCCGCGCGCCAGTGTTCGCCCTCGTGGGAAATCCCAATTGCGGCAAGAGCACGCTGTTCAACGCGCTGACCGGTCTGAAGCAGAAGGTCGGCAACTACCCGGGCGTCACCGTCGAGAAAAAGACCGGCACGGCGTATTCACAACATGGGCACGCGCTCACGGTGATCGATCTGCCCGGCACGTATTCCCTTGCGGCCCGCTCGCCGGATGAAGCGGTCACGCGCGACGTTTTGCTCGGTCGCCGCACGGACACGCCCCAGCCCGACCGGATTTTGTGCATCGTCGATGCCACCAATCTGGAACGTAATCTCTATCTCGTTCACCAGATCCTCGACCTAGGCCGGCCGGTCATTCTCGTGGTGAACATGATGGACCTCGCCACGCAGGCGGGGCTCGAGATCCGTCTGGGACATCTCGAGCAGGAGTTGGGCATTCCGGTGATCGCCTGTGAAGCGGCGCACGGGAAAGGAGTGATCGAGCTGAAGCTCGCCATGAGCCGCCCGGATCTGCCGTTGTCGCGCCACGCGTGGGATGTGCCTCCCGCCATCGCGCCCGCCGTCGCGGAGTTGCAAGCGTCACTCGTCGCCAACGATTCGAAAGCGCCACTCATCGCGCGGGCCGAGGCGTTGTTGCTGCTCACCGATCAAGACGCCATGCGCGTGGCGGGCTCGACCGCGTTGAGCGCGCGCACCGCAGGAATTCTCGAAGGCTGGAAAAAGCGCTGGGACGCGGAAGGCACCGATTGGGCCGGGACGCTCGTGAACAGCCGTTACGACGTGATCGCGCGTTTTTGCGCAGAGCTCGTTCACCGCAAGGCCGTGCTCACGGGCCCGAGCGTGAGCGATCGTATCGATTCTGTGGTGACACACCCGGTCTTCGGCTGGCTCACGCTGGCGGCCGTGATGACCCTCCTGTTTCTTTCGATTTTCATCTTCGCGGAATACCCGATGAACTTCATCGACGGAAAAACCGCCGCCCTGGCCGATTGGGTGAAAAGTTCGATGCCGGCGGGCGAGCTGCGCGACCTGATCACGGACGGCGCGATCGCGGGCGTCGGTGGTGTGGTGATTTTTCTCCCGCAGATCCTGATCCTCTTTTTCTTCATCGGCCTGCTGGAGAGCACCGGTTACATGGCGCGCGCGGCGTTCATTATGGATCGCATGATGAGCAGCGTCGGACTCAACGGGAAAAGTTTCATCCCACTGCTCAGCTCCTACGCGTGCGCGATTCCTGGAATCATGGCTACGCGCACGATCGAGGATCGGAAGGACCGGCTCGCGACGATCCTGGTGGCGCCGCTCATGAGTTGTTCGGCCCGGCTGCCCGTTTATCTTTTGATGATCGCCGCGCTCGTCCCCGGCGATCGCGTCCCTTTGCTGACGAAGGTCGGCATCATGCTTTTCATGTATTTGCTGGGCACGTTCGGAGCCTTCGGTTTTGCCTGGTTATTCAAACGCACGCTGTTGAAAGGCGCGCCTCCAATGATGATCATGGAACTGCCGCCGTATCGGATGCCTCGTCTGCGCGACATCGGCCTGCAGCTGCTTGAACGGGCGTGGTTATTTTTGAAACGCGCGGGGACGATGATCCTCGGCATCTCCATCGTGCTTTGGTTTCTCTCGACGTATCCGAAAGCTCCTGACGGCACCCCGCGCACCGAGCAGCTCGCGCACAGCATCGCCGGGCAGGCGGGCAAGGCGATCGAGCCGGCGATCAAGCCGCTCGGTTTCAACTGGCAGATCGGGATCGGCCTCATCAGCTCGCTGGCGGCACGCGAAGTTTTCGTCAGCACGATGGGAGTCGTCTTCAATGTGGAAGGGACCGATGACGACACCACGCCTTTGCGCGGTGCGCTTCATGACGCGAGATGGCCTGATGGGCGGCCGCTCTTCACGCCATTAGTGTGTTTCACGCTGATGATTTTTTATGTATTCGCGATGCAGTGCATGGCGACCCTCGCTGTCGTAAAACGTGAGACCGCTTCCTGGCGGTGGCCGGCGTTCCAGCTCTTCTACATGACCGGCACGGCCTGGGTGCTTTCGTTCATCGTTTACCAAGGCGGGCGGGCGCTGGGCTTTTGATGAGGCCGCACGTTTGCGCCGCGGCGCAAACCGGCCTTTATTTCCTTTTGAAATGTCCTCCACCGTTCAAACCGTCGCCGCTCTCACGATTGTCGCGATCACTGTTTTTTTGCTGCTGCGTCCGCTTTTGAAAAAGCGCGATCCGTCGAGCTGCGGGAGTGGGTGCGGCGGATGCCCGACCACCAAAATCAAGGCGGAGCTGAGGCGTTCCCAAATCCGCTGACGCGACGAAGGGAAGGGATGCCAGCGATCTCGATGCGGACGCTTCGGATGCGAGCCGTTCGGGCTCGGGATTTGAGCACGAAAAAGCCGAAGTCGGCGAAGACTTCGGCTGAAATTTGAACTTGGCGCGCTATCAGGGAGTGGTCGACCAGCTCCAAGCGCCGCCGGCGGTGACTTTGATGTAACCGCGGGGAGTCACGCCGTCCGCTTTGAGCACGGCATAAGTGCCAGCGGTGATTCCGGCCGTCGGACTGCCGGAGCCATTCAGGTAAACCTTCGACGATGCGCTCGCGGTGAAACCCAGGAGGGTGTTTCCGGTGACGACGGGGTGAAAGCCGGGAAGATCGGCACCTTGGGGCTCGTCGTCTTTATGCCTGCAGTAATGGTCGAACTTCCGCTCGAAATCGCGGTAGTCGCGGCATTGGTTGCCGCTGTGCCGGCAGAAATTATCGTAGTCCTTGATCTGCTGGGAAAACGTCTTGGACGGTCCGCAACCCTTGTTTTTCTGGTAGTTATTGAAGTAGCTCTGATTGGACTGGTGGCTGCCGGCGAGGACGGAGGAGGGCAAAAGCCATCCGAAAAGACTCAGGATGATAAGAAGTCGGACCTTCATGAATACGAAGACTGGTTGTACTTGTTTCGTATCACAAGGAGTTCCCCTTAAGGGTTTCCCCGGTTCGAGGACCCGCACTTTCCGGGGTAAGGGAGAGCGCAAAAAGTACGGCGAAACTGGAGGCCACGACTGTGTTGACGAAGACCATGTCGCCCAGCGCGAACAACAACACCCCGACGCAGCCCGCGAAAAGCCACAACGCGCTCGGACGAAGTTTCCGGTGCCAGAGGCCTTGCCGCAGCCAGTAGATTCCGGGGGCGAGAAAGAGCGCGTATCCTACCAAGCCGAGCTCGGCGAGGCGCTCGATCCAGTCGTCATGCGCGTGTTCGTAGAGCGTGATCCGTCCTTGATTGTAGACGATGCGCGTTTCCGGGCGTTGGTAAAAGCGGAACCCCGCGCCATACGCGCCCAGGCCCCACCCGAACACGGGCTTGTCGCCGATCATCGACAAGGTGTCTTCGAAGAGTGACGCCCGTATACCGAACGGATTTGTGACAAGAAGATCGTCCCAGTTGCGTTGGCCGCCCGGGCCGCCTTCGGTTTTGAGGAAGAAAAACGCTCCGCCGGCAACGATGCTCAGGCCAAGAACGAGCGCGATCCAGGCGCTCCGGGCGTTTGAGATAGGAACGGAGCCGTCATCTCCGATCTCCCGTCGGCCATTCTTTGCGCGGGCGGATTTTTTTCGGGCCGAGCGCCGCCAGCTCCATAAAATCCACGCGCCAAACGCGAGCATCGCCAACGTTCCCATGCGCGAGGTCGATAACGGCGCGGAACCGGCGATGATACAACCGGCGACGATCAACCCGAGGCGGACTTTTGTGTTTTTATAGGAAACGAAAAGTGCCGCGACCGCCGCGAGTCCCAGCAGCGCGAACGGGCACCAGTGATTGTGGTAGAGAAACGTGGAATAAAAGTACCACTCCGGCGCCGGCCACTTGCCCAGCACGAGAAGCTGGCCGGAAAATTTAAAGGGAATGCCCGCCAATGACAGCAGCGTGACGTTGCCCGCAAACGCCCAAAGCAGCGCGCGCAGTAATCCGGCACTCAAGCCCACCACGCGCGCCGTCAACGCCAGCAAGCCGATGCTCACCCACAGGCGCGCCTCAGTCACCGTGCCGCCGACAAACGCCGTGCTCGGTAAACGCTCATCATGCGCGACCGGCGTGTATCCGTCGCCTTCCCACGGCGGCTGCGCGATGTGGCTGGGGTTTTTCGTGCTTAAAAAAACAACGACCGCCAGCGCGCTCCAACAAAGCACCGGCACCCAAAACGAAGCGCGCGGCGCTCGCCGGCGTAAAACTCTCGCGGCCAGCCATAATGCCAGTGGCAAAAGACATAGCCGCCCCGCCCAAACCGTCAGGTAATAACCATCCGGTCCCATGCCGCCGAAGAACCACGGGACGACCACGAGACAAATAACCGCCAGCGCGAAGAAGACCGCACGGGCGACGCGCGTCAGACGGTCGGCGAGGCGTTTGCGCGAAGACGACTTATCCGCGGGGCGTGTGCTGTCCATGAACGGAGTTGAACGGCGATGACCATTTCGGAGCAAGCCAGCGTTGGCCGTCCGGCGGACTTTCATCTGCGGAATCGGATGGACGCTGACTTGACCGCTTTGCCGTCGGCGCGTTTTTCACGGAATGCCCTCCCGACCCATTCCCGGTTCCAGCGGCGAAGTGCTCACCTGCCTTCCCTCGCCCTACCTGCCTCATCCGTCGACCGGGCTGCTCTATCTCCCGCGCTTCATCGCCAAATGCCGCTACGTGAAAGCGCACGGTTCGCTGCCGGCGAGTTATGCGAAAAACTACAAACGCGGGCTCGACCGTTTCCTCAGTCTTCATCTGGGCGTCGATCCCGCCGCGGTTGAAAAAGCCGTGCATGAATCCGCCGACGATGCGGAGCTCGACGCGAAGTTGCGCGAACTTTTCCCGAAGGATGTGCGGGCCGCGAAATGGAACCGCGACCTGGTGCAAAAAGGCCTGACGCAGGCCGGGCAGGAATTCCTCAAAGAGGCGCTGACCGCGATGGGTTGCGCCGACCGCGCCGGAGAGATCCGCAGCGTTCCCGATCTCATCGACTTCGACGAAGGCCGGATCGAATAGCCGGGGGTATCCAGAAAGCGCGGACAGCGCGCCGGCCGAGTCTTCGCCGATCGCCTAATAACGCGCAAATTTCCCGTGACGTCCCGGACCGGACGGGGAAGAAGCGTTTGCGCGAACAACCCTGCCGGACCACCTTCGGCGCGGCACGCTTTCGCCGCCTTCAAACTCCATTCCCTTATGAATAACCACACGCTCCGCCGGCTCGGCGGCTTTTGTTTTGCAGCATTTCTCGCCGTCAGCTCCGCCTTCGCGTTCGAGGGCAAGGTCGATATGAAAATGACCAGCGGCTCCAACGGTAAGGACGCCATGGAAATGTCCTACCGGATCAAAGGAGACAAAATGCGCATCGAGATTCCCGCGGACTCGTCGAATAAGAAAAAGAAATCACGCGGCGACGACTCCTTGGGCGCCGTGATCATCGACGGTACCAAGAAGGAGATGACCATCCTGATGACCGAGCAGAAAATGTATATGGTGCGCGCGATCCCCGAGCCGAAGGAGCCGAAGAAAAAATCATCGGACGTGGATTTCAAAGCCACCGGTCGCAAAGAGAAGATCGCGGGCATCGAGGCCGAGGAATACGTCGGCGTGTCCGGCGGCAAAATCAACGAGGTCTGGGTGACGAAGGAACTCGGCAAATTCATCGGGCAGCAGAGCGGTCAGCGCGGTAAGCAACCCTCCGCTTGGGAAGTGTTTGCTCAAAAGGGCGACATGTTTCCGCTCCGTACCATCCAGCGGTCGAAGGCGGACGGCCCCGAGGAATTTCGCATGGAGGTCACGAATGTAGATCGCAGCAAACAGGACGCGTCGCTCTTCGCGCCACCGGCGGACTACACAAAATTCGCCATGGGCGAGATGATGAAGGGCATGATTCCCGGCCGCTAAGCTCGCGCAGCGATTCGCTGTAGTGGAAATTTAACGACGCGCGTCCCGCTGAAAGTGGGCGCGCGTTTTTTGTGTCAGCGCTGCTCCGTCCACTCAGGCGCGGAGTATTGCTCGATCAATCCGTCGAGCTCGCCCTCGGCAAAATCCGGCCACGGGGATTCGACTGCGGGTAGCGCCAGCGCCGCGGAGAGTTTCCCGACGAACGCGTTTTGAAAGGCTTCCCAGTCGAGCGAGGCGGCGAGCGCCGCACGCGCCAACGAACCTTGGAAAAGCAGACCCTGCTTCGTGCGCTTTTGCGCGGCGCCCGCGACCTTTTTGCCGTTCTGCGTATTGATCACATCGTAACGCTCGGGCCGGCTGAAACAAACGGTGGGGCCTGAAACGCCCGCGCACGATCCGGTCTCGCCGTCGTTGGCCGGATCGCAGGTTTCCTTGAGTTCGACCGGCTCGCCCAGAAAGCGAAGCGCGTCGGCGAGAGCCGCGTGGATGATTTGGTACGAGCGCGGGGCGGGTTGTTCGTAGAGCACGTGATCGCGCGGAATGACGAGCGTGTACGTCCAGTCGTCGCGATGATCGACGACGCCGCCGCCGGTCGGGCGCCGGCAAAGATCCAGCGGTTCGCCACGCGGAAGTTGCTCGTTCACGTAGGCGATTTTCTGGCTGTATCCAAAAGTAAACGTCGGCCGATGCCAGCCGTAGTGGCGGAAGCGGGCGTGGGACGCGCGATCCTGCGGGTAGCGTTTCAGCAGGAGGAAATCGACCGCCATGTTTTCGGCGGCGCTGCCGTGGCGCTCGGGTAGGACGTCGAGTTGCATGATCGGCAAGAGGTAAATGAGTCAGGATGTTTTCCGCGCGGACTCGAACCATGCGCGCAGGTGTACGGGGACGGCGAGTACGGCGAGTTGTTGCGCGAAGGTTTCAACAGGCGTTTTCAGGAGTTGGGAAAGCGGGCGCAGGTCGAGGGCGAGATTGGCCTGCCGGCTGGCGGCGGCGTTGGGATTGGCGGCGCGATTGGTGGTTTTGAGCGGCGCGTTGGTCTCGGTAAGTTCGAAGTGCGCGCGTATCCGCAGGCCCAATTCATAGCGCGAGAGCAGCTCCGCACCGGCCCAATGGAACACGCCGGTGATTTCCGGACGCGTGCAAAGTTCGAGCAGGGCCGCGGCGAGGTTTTGGGCGGTGCATGTCTGGCGGAATTCGTCGGTGTAAAGAACCGGTGTTTTCCCCGCGGCCCAATCGGCGAGAAGCCGTTCGTGCAGGCTGCGTTTTCCGCCGGGACTGTTGCCCATCAAAAGAGGCGCGCGAACCGTTGCGGCAAGCGAGGGCGCGGTGGTTTGAACGACGCGTTCACTCTCCACTTTTTGACGCGCGTAGAGATTGATCGGGGCGACCGGATCGGTGACCGCGTACGGAGGGCGATCGCCGGCGAACGCCTGCTCCGAGGAAAGATGGATGAGGCGCGCGCCCAGTGTTTGCGCGAGGCGCGCGAGGAGGGCGGGCAGGGCGACATTGAGTTGGTGCGAACGAGCGGTGTCTTCATCGCACTTGGCGGGTTCGGAGACAGCGGCGGCGTTGACGATTGCATCGGGTTTCGCGCGGGTCACCGCCGCTGTCACCGCCGCATCGTCGCACAGATCGAGTGTGAGCTTTTCGGATACGCCGGCGACGGGTCCGGCGAACGAGCCAATGGTTCCGATAACGTGATGGCCGGCGCGGCTGGCGGCCTCGGCGAAGGCGCCGCCGACGAGGCCGGAAGAACCGAGGACGAAAAGTTTCATGGGAGAGAAGCAGGGTGAGTGGGTTGAGCTGTAGGAGCGGCTTTATGCCGCGATGTCCGCCTCAAATCGGGCGAACGTTCACCGCGGCGTAAAGCTGCTCCTACAGTTTCGGAAAAGAAAAAGGCCGACGATGACGTCGGCCTTTGGAAAACGAAGCGGGGAAGATTTCGCGGCAGCTTATTTTTTCTTTGAGGCGATGAGTTGCTCGAGCTTCACGATGTCGGCCGAGAATACGCGGATGCCTTCGGCTGTTTTTTCGGTGGCCATGGCGTCTTCGTTGAGCGCGAAGCGGAAGGATTTTTCGTCGAAGGAAACCTTTTCGAGGTCGGCCTTGGCGGCCTTGGCGGGATCGAGCTTGCGAACGATGGGATCGCTGGAGGCCTTGAGCTCGGCGAGCAGAGACGGAGCGATGGTGAGCAGATCGCAGCCGGCGAGTTCGAGGATCTCGCCCTTGTTGCGGAAGCTGGCGCCCATGACCTCGGTCTTGTAGCCGAACTTTTTGTAGTACGTGTAGATTTGAGTGACGGAGATGACGCCGGGGTCTTCCGCTCCAACGAAATCTTTGCCGGCGCTCTTCTTATGCCAGTCGAGGATGCGGCCGACGAAGGGCGAGATGAGCTTGATGCCGGCTTCGGCGCAGGCGACGGCCTGAGCGAAGGAGAAGAGCAGTGTAAGGTTACAGTTGATACCTTCCTTCTGGAGCTGTTCGGCGGCTTTGATGCCTTCCCACGTCGAGGCGATCTTGATGAGGATGCGATCGCGTTTCACCCCGGCTTTTTCGTAGAGGCCAATGATCTCGTGGGCCTTGGCGATGGTGCCTTGGGTGTCGAAGGACAGGCGGGCATCGACTTCCGAGGAGACGCGGCCGGGGACGAGCTTCAGAATTTCGAGGCCGAACACGACCAGCAAGCGGTCAATGATGTGGCCGACCGAGGCAGAAGCTCCGGCGTCGGCGAGCGCCTGATCGACGAGGTGGGCGTAACCGGGCATGCCGGCGGCCTTAAGGATCAGGCTGGGATTCGTGGTCGCATCCTGAGGAGCGAATTCTTTCATGCTCGCGAAATCACCGGTGTCGGCGACGACAGTCGTGAGCGCTTTGAGTTGGTCGAGTTGGGTTGCCATAATTAAAAAGGGGAAGCGGACACGTTACCGAGTACGAGGCGACGCGGGCAAATGGTTTTTCAACCACGTGATTCCGGTCGCTTCGTCGAGGAACGCGCCGTCGAGCTGGGCTTCGAAGGCGTCGTCGAGGAGTTTTTTGAAAGCGGGGCCGGGACTTTGGCCGAGTGCGATGAGGTGGCGGCCGAGCAGAAGCGGGCGGGGCGCTTGAAGACTGAGCGCCAGACGGGAGGCGTGTGTACGGAGTTGTTCGATACGCGCGAGCGTTTCTCCAGAATGCAGCGGTGGCCGGCCGTCGTGATCGGCGCGCATGACCACACACAGATCGTCGATCGTGGCCGGTGCGAGTTTCCGGGCCAGCCGGCGGATGCGATTATCCGAGAAATCGCCCTGGCCGCTGTGATGCGCGAGATGGTGAACGACCAGCGGACGGACAGGTGCGATCAAGTCCTTCGGCGCGCCGATGCGGGCCAGAAATGATTCAGCGAGCGGACCGCCTGCGGATTCGTGGCCGGGACTGATCCAGCGTAGCTGCCCGCGCCGTTCGGCCCAGGCGGTCGTGGCGGGTTTTCCGAAATCGTGCGCGAGAACGGCCAGAAGCAACATCCTCCGGCGATCCGCGGAGGAGTTTTTCCATTCATCCAGATTGGCCAGCGCGTCGCAGCAATGTCCTGTGTGGGTGAATACGTCGCCTTCCGGGTGCCACTCAGGATCCTGCGGCGTACCGAGGAGCGCGGCGAGTTCGGGGAAGTGGGCGAGCCAGCCAGTCTCTTCCAGGACGGCGAGGCCGCGGGAGGGGCGGATGGATTTTTCGGCCCACTTGGCCCATTCGCCCCAGACGCGTTCGACGGGCAGTTCGTGGTAGGCGCCGGCGATTGAGCGGCAGAGCGCGGCGGTGGAAGCTGCGAGGGAAAAATCGAAACGGCCGGCGAGTTGGAAGCCCCGGAGCACGCGCAGCGGATCCTCGACGAAGGCGGAGCTGGTGTGACGCAGCACGTGATCGCGCAGGTCGCGTTCGCCGTGATGCGGATCGATGAGCGCGTTGGCAAAGGGGTCGAAAGCGATCGCGTTGACGGTGAAGTCCCGGCGCGCGGCGGCGTCGGCATCCGTGAGAGCGGGCTCAGGAGCGACGGCGAATCCGCGATGCCCGGCACCGGTCTTGGATTCGCGGCGGGGGAGACTGAAATCGTACTCCACGCGGTCGATACGGAGTTTGATCACGCCGAACGAACGGCCGACCACATCGGTGCTGCCAAAAGGCGCGAGCGCGCGGTGGAGTTGTTCAAAGCTGATTCCGGGCACCTCGATATCGAAGTCCTTGGGATCGAGGCCGAGCAGCCAGTCGCGCACGCAACCGCCCACCAAACGCGGCCGGCTGATCGCATGAAGCGTGCGCAGGACGGCGAGAAGCGCAGCAGGCAGTTTCATAGCGGGCAGGGTATCCACGACGTAAGGACGCGAGACGGCCGGGCGTTCCCGGCGGTTCAGGGGGACGATTGGCCGCGCGAACCGCGTTCCCGGCAGAGCAAGCCGGCCCAGCCGAGCAGAAAAGCGACGCCGCCCGCGGGAGTGATGAAGGCACCCAGCCACTTAGGAGCACCGAGCGCGATCGCATAGAGCGACCCCGAGAATAAAATCACGCCACACAGCCAGGCGCGCGCGGAGAAGGTCAGCCATTTGGAACGCTGGGCATCCGCCGTGAGATTTTGCGCGAACGCCGCGAGGGCGAGCATCGCGACGGCGTGTATCAGGTGGTACAGGACAGCGGTGTGCCACGTCTCGGCGGTCCCGTGGGTGGCGAGAAGTGACTTCAACCCATGCGCTCCGAAGGCTCCGAGCGCGACGCCCGTCAGGCCTAAAATTCCAGCAGTTTGTTTCATCATACCTATGAGCGGCGCCGAACATGTTTACGCATTTTTGGAACCGGCCGGCCGGTTCCCGGTCCGGTTTCAGAGCAGAAAGGGTCGGTAAGTTAAGACTTGAATTTTACAAACCTATCTTTTCTGTGCGCTCGGCTGACATTGTCGGCTGACTAAACAAACTACAGAACAACAACACTATGAAAAAGACTGCCATCCTCCTCGCGGCCCTCGCCGCTGGTGCTGGTTTGAACGCTCAGGATGTGAAGTCCTCGTACTCCGTTACGACCGATTTCACCTACGCTTCGGAATACATTTTCCGCGGCGTTGAGATTGCCAACAACTCCTTCCAGCCCTCCATCGAAGTATCGGTCGGCGATGCTTACGTCGGTCTCTGGAGCAACACCCCCGTCGTCCGCGATCGCGCTGGTTCTGAAACCAACGAGATCGATCTCTACGGTGGCTACAAATATAAGCTCAACGAAGCCCTCTCCTTCGAAGCGGTCGGTACCTATTACTGGTATCCGGAAGCTGGCGGCGGTGCGACCAAGCACTCCGAAGAAGTCGGCCTCGGCGCGACCTATGTTTACCAAGGGATCTCCTCGAGCCTTTATTACTACTACGATTTCCGTCTGGAAACCGACACGATCCAAGCCTCGGTGGGTTACAGCGTTCCTCTCGAAGCGATCGGTTCGTCCGTCGACTTCAGCGTGTTCGCCGGCACTGCCGATGGACGTGAATGGGCGCCCGATAGCGGCGCGAAGGTCATGGAGACGTATAACTACTACGGCTTCGACGTCAGCGTTCCTTACAAGCTGAACGACAAGGCCGCCGTTACCGCCGGTGTTCACTACGCCGCCAACGACGGCCTCCCGGCTGGCGTTCCCGACAGCAACCTCTGGTTCACCCTCGGCCTGTCCGTTGGTTTCTAATCGCTCCGGCGATTACGTTTCCCGACCATCCGAAACTTGATTCACCCGCTCCTCTTTGCCGAGGAGCGGGTTTTTATTCACTGCGCAAATCTAAGGGTTGACAGCATTTCTCAAAACCCTAGCTCTCGACCCCTTTTCCTTTCATGAAAACGTTCCTCGCCAAGAAAGAGACCGTCCAACCCAAGTGGCATCTGATCGATGCTGAAGGCGTGGTACTCGGCCGTCTCGCCGTGAAGGCCGCCAACATCATCCGTGGCCGCCATAAAGCTTCCTACACCCCATCCGTCGATACGGGTGATTTCGTGGTCGTCATCAATGCCGACAAAGTGGTCCTCACCGGCAAAAAAGAAGAGCAGAACGAATACATGTTTTTCTCGGGCTTCGTCGGCGGCGAGAGCTACCGTTCATTGAAGCTCATGCGCGAGAAGCACCCCGAATTCATCATCACCCACGCCGTGAAGGGCATGCTCCCGAAAAATCGCATCGCGGCCAAGATGCTCACCAAGCTCCGCGTCTTCAAGGGTTCGGCCCACGATCACGAGGCCAACAATCCCGTCAAAATTTCCGTCTGATTCCTAGACCATGAGCGCTGAAAAAGCTGTTTTCCTCGGCACCGGCCGCCGCAAGACCTCCACTGCCCGCATTCGCATCGTCGAAGGCAGCGGCAAGCTGGTCGTCAACGATCGCGAATTCGAAGACTATTTCTCGCACGAGAACTTCGCCAAGCAGGCTTATGCTCCTCTCCTCACGGTTGAACTCCGCGAGAAGATCGACGTCATCGCCAACGTAGCCGGCGGCGGCGTGTCCGGCCAGGCCGGCGCAGTCGCTCACGGCATCGCCCGCGCGCTCCAGAAGCTCAATCCTGAGCTCCGTCCTGCTCTTAAAAAAGCCGGCCACCTCAAGCGTGATCCGCGCGCCAAAGAGCGTAAGAAGCCCGGCCAGCCTGGTGCCCGCAAGCGCTTCCAGTTCTCGAAGCGCTAAGCCGGGACACCTCGCACGTTTTTCAAAAAGCCGCCTTCTTACCGAGGCGGCTTTTTTGTCGTTACGCACGAGAAGCAAAAAGCTTCTCGATTTCCGCCCCGCAGCATCTGAATTTTTATCCTATGAAAGTCGGCATTATTGGCGCGTCCGGTTATTCCGGCGAACTCCTCGTAAAACTGCTTCTCGCTCACCCGCACGTGACGCTCGCGGCCGTGACCTCACGCTCGCAGGTGGGCAAGCCGCTCGCGCAGGTCATCCCCACATTGCGGGGCGCGGACAAGGGCTTGAAGTTCGTGGATTCGGACGCGGAAGCGCTCGCGAAAAGCGACATCGATCTCTTCTTCCTCGCATTGCCGCACGGAGCCGCGGCCGAGTTTGCGAAGGTGTTGGTCGGCGCGGGCAAACGCGTGATCGATCTGAGCGCGGACTTCCGTATCGCCGATCTGGGTACGTACGAAAAATATTACGGGAAACATCACGCGCCGGAGCTGTTACCGCAGGCCAGATTCGTGCTTCCGGAACTCACCCCAGATACGTGGAAGGACGAGGCGAAGCTGGTCGCCTCGCCGGGTTGCTATCCCACGAGCATTCTCGTGCCGCTCGTTCCGTTGCTCGGTGCCGGCGTAGTTTCTCGCGAGCACATCGTCGCCAACGCCTACAGCGGTGTCAGCGGCGCGGGCAAAAAAGTCGACGAGATGTATCTCTACGTCGAACGCGCCGAAAGCATCAAGGCGTACGGCCTCGTGAAACACCGGCACCTCGCGGAAATCGAGGAACAGCTCGCGTTGCGCACAGGAGCGCCCGTGGTGATCCAGTTTAACCCGCACCTCGCGCCGATGCGGCGCGGCATCGCCACGACGATCACGGTACCGGCGGCGGCCGGCGCGACCATCGAGTCGTTGTACGCCGCGTGGACCGCCACTTACGCGGGCCGTACCTTTGTGCATATTTTACCCAGTGGTGAAACTCCGGATACAGCGCACGTGGTCGGCAGCAATCGCGTCGATATGTCCGCGATGTACGATCCGCGCACGAAGAACTTTGTGATCACCTCGGTCGTGGACAACGTCGTCAAAGGCGCGAGCGGCCAGGCGGTGCAGATCATGAATCTGTGGTACGGGTTTCCCGAAACGGCAGGTCTGCTTTGATGATTCAGGCGAACGCGTAGCGCACAAAAAAGCCGGCTCCCAAAACGGGCCGGCTTTTTAATGGGAGTGATTTTCCTCGGGCTCAGTCGCGGCTGCGCAGCTTCGTCATCAGCCGCAGGAGTTCCAGGTACAACCAGACCAAGCCGACCAGCAGGCAGAAGGCGAAGTGCCAGCCTTGCCGCGCGTCGACGCCGCGAGCGACGGCGTGGTCGATCGCGGCAAAATCGATCACAAAACTTAACGACGCCACGACGACCACGACGAGACTGATACCGATGCTTAAGGGCGAGCTGTCGTGCAGGAAGGTCATCGAGTGGCCGAAAAATCCGGCCACCATGCTCACCAAATAAATCGCGAGAATACCGAAGAGCGCCGCAGAAATGATCTTCACAAACATCGGCGTCGCTCGCAGCACGTTGATCGAATAAAGCCAGAGCACGACGAGGAAGCAGCCCATCGTGGCGACAGTCGCTTCGAGCGCGACGCCCGGATATTTCAGATTGGCGAAGTAACTCACCGCTCCGAGCAACACACCTTCCGCGGCCGCGTAGCCAGCGATCACGAACGGATTCGTGACCCGCGCGAAGATGATGATCAGCGCCAGCACGAGGCCCGCGATCATTCCGCCGATGGCGACGTTCTGCGTGAGCTGGCCGGTTTCCAAACCGCGCCAGGTCAGCGCAAACGTGAGCGCGGTGATCAGGAGCAAAATGCCCGTGCGATGGATAACGCCGTTGTACGTGAGTGGCTGAGTGACGACGCCATCGTTTTCGAGGCGGCGGATCGTAGGATTGGCTTGAAACATGGCGCGCTCAGCTCAGGCAGCGCGCCGTCGCCTTTCAAGCGTTTCATTGAGTCGTCGGCGATCGGCCTCGCACACCGGTTAACTTCGATAGTCAGCGTTTTCGCTCACGTATTCGTGCGTGAGATCGCCGCCTAAAACCACGCATTCGCCGGCACCGTTGCCGAGATCGACTTCGATTTCCACGCAGCGTTCATGCGGAGGAAAATCGATTGGCGGCGAAAAAATCCCGTCGGCGGAAGGCGCGCTGGCGTAGAGCTCCGCGTTTTTCAAATGCGCGACGAGCGCGGTTTCTTTTTGCGGGTCGAGCCGGAAGGTCCCGGACGAAAAAATCTCGATCCCGCCGATGCGCGCATTCATCCGCGAAAGGTCGAGCCCGGGCGAATGTGCGCCAACGTGTTTGCCGATCGCCTGAACGAGGCGTCCGACGTTCGGGTCGTTGCCAGCGACGGCGCATTTGAAGAGCGGGGCGTTCACGATCGCTTTGCCGAGTGCGTGAGCGATGTCGCGCGACGGCGCGCCTTTGACGTTCACGCGAATCACGTGGCGAACGCCTTCGCCATTTCGCACGACGTCTTCCGCCAGATCGCGGCACACTTGTGTGAGTGCTTTTTCGAACGCCGTTTTATCCGGGCACGGGACTTTGCCCGACGAGATTAGCGCCACTGTGTCGGATGTGCTCGTGTCGCTATCGATGCTGATCGTGTTGAAACTGACGTGGACCGCGCGCGCCAACATGGTCCGCAACTCCTCGCGCGGGATCGCGATGTCCGTGAGCACGTACACAAGCATCGTCGCGAGATTCGGCTCGATCATGCCCGCGCCCTTGGCGATGCCGACGATGCCGCCGCCGCCGAGATCCGCGCGTCGGATTTTTGGATACAAATCGGTTGTCACAATTCCTTCGGCGGCGGGAAGAATTGAGCCCGCGGTCAACGCGGAGGTCGCGGCAGGCAGTCCGTTCAGGATCGCATCGACGGGAAGCGCCCAACCGATGACGCCCGTCGAGCTCGGCAATACCGCCGCTGACGCGATGCCGAGGAGCGACGCGGTTTTCGCGCAGATCTGTTCGGAGGCTTCGACACCGCCGGGCGCGCAGACGTTGGAGATCTTATTGTTCACGATGACCGCGCCGAGCACGGGTTCATCGAGACGTTTGCGACCGACGATAATCGGCGCGCCGGGAAACGCGTTGCGTGTGAACATCGCCGCGAAGTCCGGCGTCGGCTGGTCGAGCGCGATCAAAGTCAGCGTCATCCTGGCGGGCTTCGGCGCCTCGCGCGGCATGAACTCGAAACGCGTTGTCCCCACGCGAAAGCCCGCCGGCAGTGCGCTCTGGCTGGCGAGCCAGGAGCGGTGAGCGTCGCGTGACGAGAAGGTGAGATCGGTGCTTGGCACGAAGGGGAGAACTGAGGCGCGCGCGGCGTGGAGTGAAGTCGATTTTCCGCAGTGCCCGTCACGGGCGGTGACGTCGCGCAGGGAAATGTTTTTCCCGGGACCAAATTTATATGGAAAAGGGCGGAGCAGGTGGAGTAAGCATCTCGCACTTCAAAAACTGTGAGCGCCTTTTCCTTCCTGTCTCTTTCTCAGTCCGCGGCCGTGAGCCGCGCGTCCTGAACGCCGATGAACGTCGCTGAAGTTACCGCAAAGGCGAAGGTGCTGCTCGAGGCGCTTCCCTACATCCAGGATTTTCGTGGCTCCACGTTTGTCGTGAAGTACGGCGGGAGTTTCATGGATGATCCCGACCCGGCGGGCCGGCTGCGTGTCGCGCACGACATCGCGTTTCTCGCGGCCGTCGGCATCAACGTCGTCGTCGTTCACGGCGGTGGCAAAGCCATCACGAAGGCGATGGAGCTCTCCGGCCTGAAGGCGAGTTTCGTCAACGGCATGCGGGTGACCGATGCCGCCACGATCGCGATCGTGAAGAAGACGCTCGATGAAAGCGTGAACAAAGATGTCTGCGACGCGATCGCCCAGGCCGGGGCGAAACCGAAGGGCCTGCCCGGCGATAGCGTGCTCGTCTGCCAAAAACTCACCACCGATGACGACGGCAGTCCGGTCGATCTCGGTTTCGTCGGCGAAGTGACCGAGGTGAAGGCGAAGCTCATCAAAAAAGAAATCGCCGACGGTTTCGTGCCCGTGATTTCGCCGGTCGCCGAAGACAACGATGGCAAGCCCTACAACATCAACGCCGACGTCGCCGCCGGTCGCGTGGCGAGCGCGCTGCGTGCGCGCCGGCTCGTGTATATGAGCGATGTTCCCGGACTGCTCTCGGCGCCGCCTGATCCCGCGTCGCTCATTTCCACGCTGAAAATCAGCCAGGTCGACGAACTCAAAAAGAAGGGCGTCATCGACAAGGGCATGCGCCCCAAAGTCGCGAGCGCGATCCGCGCGCTCCAAGACGGCGTGCAACGCGTGCACTTCATCGACGGCCGTTTGCCGCACAGCCTGCTCCTGGAAATTTTCACGGACAAAGGCACCGGCACCGAGATTGTTCACGGCTGATTTGCAGTGGGCGTTTTGATTGAAGCGCAAAGAGGTGAAGAGGCTAAGCTCTGAGCGAAGCTTTCGGCCTCATGCGCTTCCTGCCCGAAGCGGTTCGTTCTTCGCCCTCACTTTGCCTCTTCGCGTCTTTGCGTTTCATCTGACCCAGTCGCCTCACTCCTTTCGTTATGAACTCCCCGACCGTCCTCCGCACGAGCACCGCCGAT
>Ga0164241_10002612_pt1 | contig 19136 bp, 14 predicted proteins | sample OricomyardsoilBY_FD_108780 | JGI IMG/M metagenome (GOLD analysis project Ga0164241, IMG submission 108780) | Backyard soil microbial communities from Emeryville, California, USA - Original compost - Back yard soil (BY) | ecosystem: Environmental > Terrestrial > Soil > Unclassified | place: USA... | reverse complement strand
CCGAAGGTCGAATACGGCACCCGCGTGCTGATGCTGTTCAGCGGGCCCGGACCGGCCTGGTTGAGGGTCTGGAACCCATAGAGGTGGCGGCTCTGCGATCCGAGGTAGCCCAATTCCACCGACCAGTGCGTGGCAAGCTGCCGCTCCACGTTGACCAGATACTGCCAGGTGCGCGGTGTGTTGTGTTCGTAGGCCGCCGCCCACGTCAGCGTCTGAGGTACCGCGGCGGTGCCCCCGCCCGGAGCCGCATTGGCCCAGGTGACCAGGTTCGTCGTCGACGCTTGCGTGTCGACACGGGCGGCCGTAATACGGGCCATGTCGAAGTACTCGGCGTTGCCGATGTCTTCCATGTAGTAGAGACCCACGCCGGTGCGGATGACGGTCTTGCGCCCGAGGGCGTAGGTCGCGCCGAGGCGGGGTGCGAAGTTCTTGTACTTCGTCTCCCGCAGGTTATTGTTCATCCCGAAATCCTTCGCGCACCCGACCGGCGTGACGGTCCAGCGGAGGCTGAGGCCCGCATACGGATCCGTGCAGTTGTCGCCCTGGCGCACCAGCGTTGGATAGTTGGATTGCGGCTGGTTGAGGCTGACGTCGATCGTGGGGATATGCACCGAGAAGTAGTTCCCCATCGTGTTGGTGAACGGCGGCGTCAGCTCGTAGCGCAGGCCGGCCAGTACCGTCAGCTTGCCCGTCACCTTCCAGTTGTCGTCGACGAACGCGTGGAAGACGTTGCGGACGAATTTTCCCTCGGCGACGGCCAGCGCGACGCTGGTTCGGAACGGCTGGCCGAGCAGGAACTCGGCAAAGGCATAGCCGCCGGTATTGTTGGCCGGGTTCCTGGTGCGATTCGCCTGGAACTCGAAGCTGCCACGGGAAAACTGGTTGCCGACCTCGTTGAAGTGCTGTCGGGTGAACTCGACACCCATGCCGATGGTGTGGCGCCCCTTCAGCCAGGTCAGCTTGTCGACGAACTGCAGCGTGTTGTTGTCGACGGCAAACGGGCCGTCGGTGATATCACCGATTCCACTGAACCCGGTGAACGCGATGCTCGGAATGCCCCAGGTGACCGGGTCGCCCGATTTCAGGTTCGGGATCTGGAGACCGCCGACCACATCACTGGTGAAGGCCGACAGCGTGCCGATCGAGTTGAAGAACTTCGTGTAACCGAACCGCGCGTCGTTGACCATCCTCGAGCTGAGCGTCCGGGTGTTCGAGACGCTCCACTGCTTGTAGTTCGTGACGGTCTTCGACCCCGCCAGACCGATGCCCTGCGACGACTGCGTATCGTCGCCCCAGTTGTACCGTCCCATCCATTGCGACGACGGCGATTCGTTGAAGTCGACGCGAACGACGTAGCCCTTGCGATCGAACGGCTGCGAGTTGTCCTGGACGTAGTTGTTGGTCAGCCCCGGAAGCGTCGACGAGTGGTAGTACTCCAGCAATCTCTGCGAAACCGGGTCGATCTGGTTCGCGGGGATGACGTTACCCGGGAAGGGCTGGCCGGTGGCCGGGTCGTAAATGATCGTGCCAGGGAGGATCTCGCTGAAGTCGCCCGTGAACATCCTGGCGCTCGGCACCGTGAAGGTGGACTGAGTGGTCTGCCTGCGTCGCAGCCCCTCGAAGTTTCCCATGAAGAACAACTTGTTCTTCAGCACCGGGCCGTCGGTTTCGAAGCCGTAGTCGTTCCACTTGAATGGCGACTTGGCCGGGCATGTGCTGGTGAAGCAGTAGGGCTTGGCGTCGAACTTCTCGTCGCGGATGAATTCGAAGAGCGACCCGTGAAAGGCGTTGCCGCCAGACTTGGTGACCACGTTCACCTGCGTGCTCTGATGGCCGTACTCGGCCGGGTAGACGCCCGTCTGGACCTTGAACTCCTGGATCGCATCGATCGACGGCAGGGCGATGTAGTTGTTGAAGTTCGGGTCGGTGTTATTGACGCCGTCGAGCGTGTAGTAGTTGAAGAAGATGCGCTGACCACCGGCGGAGATCGACTGTTGCGCGCGCTCCCCTCCCAGACGGGCGCCCGCCTGGCCGGCACTGGGCGAGAGCACGTTGACGTTGGGCGCGACGGCAACGAGATTCAGGTACTGCCGGCCGTTCAACGGAAGCTCCGTCACCACCTTGTTCTCGACGACGGTGCCGACCGTCGTGCTCTCGGTGTTGAGCAAGGTCGCTCCGGCGTTGACGGTCACCGTCTCCTGGAGGCTCCCGATCTCCAACACGACATCACGCCGTTCCGTTTGCTGGATGTCGACCTTGAATGCCGGGACTTCCGCCGTCTTGAAGCCTTGTAGCCCGATCTTCAGTTCATAGTTGCCTGGTGGCACCGAGGGGAAGGTGTACAGCCCCTCCACGTTGGTCGTGGTCTCACGGGTGCCGCCGGTTGCCGTGTTGGTCACCGTGACACTGGCGCCGGGGACAGGGGCGCCCGACGAGTCCGTCACCGTGCCGGTGACGCCGCCCTGCGTTTGCGCGTGGCCTGTCACGCCCCATGAAACAAGGAGGATGGCGACGGTGAATAGACGTGCGACCGAACCAGACCTCTGTCTCATGTTGTTCTCCACAACCGCTGGCGAGCATCGGCAGCGAACTGCTGCGCGCGTCGGAATGTGGGGCCGTTGGCCACGCCCAAACAAGGTCGCTTACGGTACGCGACGGTGTCATGCGGACTGTTTGGCGTCGTTTTTCGAAGGATTGGGTCGGATCTGTGATTCCGGCCGGGGCCGGTACCGTACCGTCGGTCGTGGTAGAGTCGACCGCCATTCACCATGGCGCACGCCTCAAATGCCGAGCCCGGGCAAGTCGATGGCGTCCAGGGGCTCGACCACGCGGCCGTGCACGCCCAGCTCACCCGGCTGCTGGAGAGTCCCCATTTCCGCAATAGCAAGCGCAGTCAGGCGTTGCTGCGGTTCGTGGTCCAGGCAGCGCTGGCCGGCGACCAGAACTCGCTGAAAGAGAGATGCATCGGCGCGGCAGTCTTCGGCCGCGAGGCCGCATACGACACAGCCCAGGACCCGATCGTCCGCAATGCGGCGATCGAGGTGCGGAAGCGGCTCGCGCAGTACTACCTCGAGCCCGAGCATGCCGCGGAGTTGCGGATCGAGCTCCCGAGCGGATCGTACATGCCGTCATTTCCGGCCGAACCGGGCGCTCTGGAACCAGCGGTGCCACGGCCGACGGCTCACGGCTCTCCGCTGCGGTGGATCGCCGTCGCCGCGCTCGTGGTGGTGATTGCGGCGGCAGCGGCATTTCTGTGGAGCGCGCGGCGCACGCCGGCGTCGGATCTCGAGGCGTTCTGGGAGCCGCTCTTCCGGGACGGGAGCGCGATCCAGGTGAGCATCGGCCAACCCAGGCGCCTGTATCGCTTCACTGGACCGCGGATGGAGGAATTGAACAAGCTGTTCGGCGGTGGGCAACCGGACGGCGCAAGAGGAACCAAACCGCCGATTGCTCCCGACGAAATCGTCTGGGTGGCGCCGGAGTATCTGTTCCTGCGGGACGCCCTGGCCGCGTTCAGAGTGGCGACATGGATTCAATCCAAAGGCCACGCGTCGCGGCTGGCCTCGGTCGCGCACACCAACTACTCGGAGCTTCGGCATGCGCCGCTCGTCGCGATCGGCGCGTTCAACAACGCGTGGTCGATCCGGGTGACCGCCGAGCTGAGGTTCGTGTTCGATTATCGGGTGATCGACGGGGTTACGTACCATTGCATCGTCGACCGGCGCAATCCGACGAGCGTCCTGTGGAAAGTGGCGCAGCCGGCGAGTGGCGGAATGAGCGAAGACTATGCGATCGTGACGCGGGTGTTCGAACCGACCACGGAGAAGACGGTGATTTCAGTGGCCGGTATCGAGACGTATGGCACGCTCGCGGCCAGCGAGTTCGTCACAGAACCCACTTATCTGACGGCGGCGCTTGGCGCCGCGCCGCCGGACTGGCGGCACAAGAACGTGCAATTCGTATTGGGCACCAAAATCATCGATGGGACTCCCGGGCCACCGCGGATACTGGCCGTTCAATTCTGGTAACCGCCCGAGGCGGAGGTATTGCGGGTATAACTGATCTGCGGCCGCCCGCGGGAGGAACCCACCATGAACACCGCCGTGCCACAGCCGTCTGCGGCCGTCTCGCGCTCGCTCGTCAACTGGACGACGCTGATTTACGGATTGCACGCGTTCAGCATCGCAACGGGCATCCTCACGACGGCGACGGTGATCGGAGCGTTCCTGGTGGGATGGCCCTCGATCATCGCGGTCATCCTCAACTACATCAAGCGCGACGACGCGCAGGGCACGTGGCTGGAGTCGCACTTCCGCTGGCAGATCCGCACCTTCTGGTACGGTCTGCTCTGGGTCTCCCTCTGCGCCATCTTCGTCGTCTTCACACTCGGCATCGGCCTGCTCATCGTCTGGCTGCCGCTGGCGGTCGTCGCGTGCTGGTTCATCTACCGCGTGCTGCGCGGCTGGATGCGGCTCAGCGCCGACCTACCGATGTAGTCTGACCGCGGCCCGGGACGGGCGGCGTTTGTCCCACACCTGAGGGGGCCTCGTGGCTGACGTGGCTGTCACCGTCTTGCCATCCCGCGACATGGACTGCTTACTCGTGGCCGTGACCCGTCCACCCGAATCCAATCGATCGATCTCGACCGTGTAGGCGTCGACCAGCCTGTAGATGTTCATGTTCGGCAACGTTCCCGTGGCCGCGAACTCGGTTTCGGACAACCGAAAGGGGACCGCGACCTCGCCTGACACTTCTACTTGAGCAGCATCTCGACTATTTCCCGAGTGCCTGGCGTAGTGCCTCGAGCTGAGCCTTTGCGGAAGAAGCCGAGCCGCTGCGATCGCACGCGCGGGCACCAATCCAGCAGCTGTCGAGCGATAATGCGCGCGACCCCATGGCATTCGAGTGCCGAGGTGTTGTCATACCTTGCGCTGCCGGAAGGCCCACTTCGTCAGGAGAACAGCGATGTCCGTTGCGATCAGCGCGATCATGCTCATGGCCACGATGCTGGCGCAGGCGGGCCCAGCGGCCGCGATCGCCCAAAGTGCGCCTGGCGCGACGTCCCCGGCCCGAACCGCGTGTTCGCTAATGACGCCCCAGGAGATCGCGGCCATTACGGGCGGGCGAGTTCGTGACGGTGAACCGCAGATCGTGTCTTTGGGTACCGCCTGCGTGTTCCGGACATCAGACACCGACTGGGTCAACGTTGCCCTGGGACCGATAGACGCCAAGACCTTTGCCACAGTTCGCAAGTTGTTCGGCGCCCGAGCCGAGACCCTGGCGGGCGTCGGCGATGAAGCCTACTTCGAGGGCAATGTTCGCGTCTTCGTTCGCATGGGCACGCAGTCGCTGACCATTGGCCTCGCTCGCAATGATCAGGGCAATGCGAACACGAAGGCACAGGTACTTGCGCTTGCGAAGCTGGGTGCGTCTCGTTTGCGATAGCCGTACCGTGCAAGAGTAGGTATTACACGCGTCTTCGATCGTCTGGGACGGCCACCACGATCACCGCGTCGACGTTGAAGACGCGCGCTTTTCGCGGCCTGAATCGTTTGGAAGTCGAAGGAAAAACGCGAAAGCAGGGGAATTGGCTGGGAGGCAGGGATTCGAACCCCGATAATCGCGTCCAGAGCGCGATGTCCTACCGTTGAACGACCTCCCAGCACGGTGAGGCGACGACAGGAAAACCTTACAACCGTAACAGTACACGAACGTCGCGGGCAAGCGGGCCCGCAGCGTCACGCTTCGCGTGGCCCCCGCGCGACGGAAGCCTGGCCTCTGTTTCGTGCGGCCTGGAGCTTGCTGCAAACCCGCAAGCGCCAACCGACAACTTCGAATTTCAGCAGTGAAGCTAGCGTGGCCCGAACCAGCGCGCGAGCCTGCTCGATCGAAACGTTTCCTTCTCCGCCGCCACCGCCTCCGACGCCCCGTAGAAGGTCCCGGTCGGTTTCGGTCCGCTCAGGAAGTCGACGTCCACCTTGGCCACCTGGCCGTTCCCGAACTCGATGTAGCAGAGTCCCTGCCCGGCATAGCGGGCCGGCTCGGGTCCGCCGCGCAGTCGCGCGATGATCGCCGCCGCCACGACCTTTGCCGCGCCTTCGGCGAACACGCCCGCCTTCGCGGTGCCGACGCCGTTGACGTCACCCACGGCAAACACGTCGGGAAACCGCGTCTCGAGCGTGCCCTTGTTCACCGGCACCCAGTCGTGCGGATGCGAGGACAACCCCGACTCGACCACGACCTGCGGCACGCGATGGACGGGCACGCCGAGAAAGAGATCGCACGGGAGCTCGCGGTCATCCTGCAGCACTGCGACGCGCCGGGCGCCGTCGACGCGCTTCACGAGCGAGTCCTTGACGAAGCGGATGTCACGTTCCTCGAAGGCACGCAGAAGCGCTGTCGACGTGTCCGGCGACGGCGGAATCGGCACCCCGAACGGCATCACGAGCGAGATCGTCGTCTCCGCGCGATGCCCGCGCCCTGTCAGCAGGTCGTGCAGCAGCAGCGCCGTCTCGCTTGGCGCGGGCGGACACTTGAAGGACTTGCCGCACACGCCGATGACGGCGTGCCCGCGCGTAAAGCCCGGCAGCACATCGCGCACGCGTTCGGCGCCGGGGACCGAGTAGAACTCGAAGCCGTCCTCGGCAAGACCCGGCGTCGCCGCGATGTCGTAATCGGCGCCGAGCGCCACCACAAGAATGTCGGCGTCATACGATCCGGCCTCGGTGGTCACGCGTTTCGCCTGCGGATCGATCGCCGTGATCACCTCCCGGCGCAGACGCACGTTCGGCCGCGCCATCCGCGCGTACGGCATGCGCACCGACTGCGGCTCTTCCTTGCCGAACATCACGTCGAGCTTCGAGAAGCCGAAGACGAACGCGTCGCTCTTGTCGATCAGCGTCAGGTCGATCGCTTCGCCCAGCGTGTCGTCGAGAATCGTGGTCAGTTCGAGCCCGCCGAATCCGGCGCCAAGAACGACGATGCGGGTTTTCATACGGTGAGTCTCCGTGCAGTGGCGTACCGGTCGAAGGCTATACTGATTGCGACTCGCGACAAAGGGTGCGGCCATCCCGGCCGCAGGTGATCGGATGGTCGGGCCGCCATCCTCATGGTCGAACGACGACCAGGAGGACGCCCGCGTTGGCGCCGTCGGCTCATCGTCTCACGCACTCGAAGGCCCTTGCCTTCATTCTGAACAACTCGCTGCTGCTCGTCGCGGGCACCCTGCTCGCGGTGGTGTCGGCGAATCTGGACCTCGAGAGCTACAACCACGTCACGCACCCGCTTCATTTCTGGGTGAACGACGTCGGCATGGTGTTCTTCTTCGCGCTCGCGGCCAAGGAAGTGTTTGAAGCGACGCTGCCCGGCGGGCCGCTCGCGTCCTTCAGAAAGGCGGCCGCGCCGCTGGCCGCCGCGGTCGGCGGCATGGCCGCGCCGGCCGCCATCTACATTCTCCTGGCGACAACGCTAGGCCCGGCCAGCCTCTCACGCGGCTGGGCCATACCGTGCGCAACCGACATCGCATTCTCGGCGATGATCGCGCGCCTGATCTTTCCCGCCGCGCATCCCGCCGTCCCGTTTCTCCTGCTCCTCGCCATCGCAGACGATGCACTGGGACTCGTGATCCTGGCGGCGTTCTATCCCTCGGGCGCGCTCTCGTTCGCGGCGCTCGCGCTTCTCATGGGGTCCGCCATCGCACTGGTCATGGTGCTGCGCCGGCTGCGGGTCCGGAATTTCTGGGCGTATGTGCTGGGACCGGGGAGTCTCTCGTGGGCGGCACTGTACTTCGGTGGTTTCCATCCCGCGCTGGCGCTCGTCCCGATCATCCCGTTCATGCCGCACAGCCCGCGCGATCTCGGCCTGTTCAATCCAGCTGAGGGAAAACAGCCCGACACGCTGAACCGGTTCGAGCACTGGTGGGCGACGCCGGTGCAGTTCGTGCTCCTGCTCTTCGGTCTGGCGAATGCCGGCGTGGCATTCGCGCAGGTCGGCGCCGGAACGTGGTACGTCCTCGCCGCGCTGATCCTCGGCAAGCCGCTCGGCATCATGGTGATGACGGGCACCGCTCGTCTCGCGGGCGCGCGGCTCCCCGACGGACTCACGCGCGCCGACCTGCTGACGCTCGGCGTCGTCGCGTCGATTGGCTTCACGGTGTCGCTGTTCTTTGCGACAGCAGCGTTTCCTGAGGGCGCGGCTCTCGCGGAGACGAAGATGGGTGCGCTGTTCAGTTTCAGCGCCGCGCCGCTCGCCGTGCTCGTCGCGCGAGCGGTGCGACGCTGAGGCTGGGATCTAGTCGCCAGGCTTGCGATACGCGGAGTGCTTGCTCACCGCGTGGTCCATCTCCTCGACGGTGATGAGCGGTGTCGTGATCGTCTCCGCCGCGCCGGACTCGCTGACGGCCAGCGCCAGCGCCGCCATGGAGACGTTGTCCGGCATGTCGCAGACCGTGACGACGTCGCTCTTGCCGAACGAGAAGAAGAACGCTTCGACAGTGCCGCCAAGCGACTTCGCGGCGTTGATGGCGACTTCGCGGCGCTTCACGCCGCCGTCCTTATGAAGACCGCGTACACCTTCGGACGTGTAATTCACCTGCACGAGGTACTTGGGCATGGAGACGCTCCTGTGGGAGCGCGTACCGTATCACGCAGGGGGATGCAGGGGCATGGGACAACAGAACAGCCGCATTTGTAAATTGGGTAAATTGGAATTTGAAATTGATTTGGAATTGGGTAATTGCAGAATTTGAAATTTTTCTGAATTCCTCAATTCGCAAATCAATTCCCGGTTTTCAAATTTCAAATTTCAGATGCCAGCCTCACCTATCGCCTTCCCCTCTGCCAGCCGAGCCCGACCGATACGGTCAGCGACGGCACATACATGCGCTCGGTGGTCACGGTCGGCGCGCCTGCCCTCGGATCGGATGGATAGGAGTAGGTATCGAATGCCACCTGGTAGAACGGGAGCGTGACGTCGGCCTGGGCAAACACGCGCGCGGACGTGACACGCGCCAGTTCGTAGCCGACCGTCAGTTCGCCGCGAAGACCCGACCCGCGTCCGGACGACGGATATGCATCGCCCGACAGCTGCCGGCGGAGGTCCGTGGAACCGAAACTGACGCCGCCGCCGAAATACGCCGAGTGATTGGCGGTGGGATTCATGAAGCGGAGGCCTTCGAGACGGACGATGGACATCGACGAGCCTCGGGATCCGTAATACGACGAGGAGTCGGTGCGCACCTCGAGGTTGAAGAACGACAGGTCGAGGCCGAACCGATCGAACTCCGCGCGGAAGCCGAGCCCGAACGCCGACACCGGCTCCGTGGTCGGACCGAACAGACCTCCGTATCCGATGCGCGCGTACCACGTCCCTTCGGACTGCACGCGCCGCGGCGTCTCGGTCTGCGTCTCACTGACGTTCGTGCGGTCGAGCACGCCCAGCGAACCCATCGGCGCTCCCGTAATCAATGACCGAACCAGCTGGCTGTAGATGGCTGGCAGGTCATCGAGCCCGAGGGCCGTGCCTTCCCGCGATCCTTCGGGACCGGACAACGTGACGATGATGGTGCGGCCGAGACGGAGATGAGAAAGCGTGTAGGTGGCCTGGCACTCGGCGGTGTCGAATCGATGGCCGGCCGCCGTCAGCTCCTTCCGCACGAGCAGCACGGACGCGGCGCGTTCGGATGGCTGAAGGGCATCGGCGGATTCATCGATGCGGACGCAGGTCTGGGCCGCCGCCGTTCCGGCGACACCCAGGGACAGGAACAACAGGCAGGCTGAAATGCGAACGACCAGACCGGACATCGGTGACACCCTCCGGAGGGTCTTGCGCGCCCTCCAACACGGAATGCGTCAGGACCGGCCGATCGGGATCAGCTCCGCGTTCAAGCGGGATGCTTTCGCGCCTTCACAATCTCTCCACAATCGCCTCGCACACTGGCGATGGCCGGCGGGAAACGGCCCTGGAACCGTCACCGGCGCCCTCACACGGGCGTCGGGCGACGACCGGGGCAGTCCCCGAAGTGCCCATCAAAGGAGTGTCGTCATGGATGATCGTTTGGAGCGCCGCGCACCGTGGGTGCCGTGGGCGATCAGTTCGGTTGTGCTTCTCGCCGTCGCAGTCGTTGCCTATGTCGCGGGCACCCACACCGCCGGCGGCGTCGAGGCCGTGGGCCCGGCCGGCCGCCCGTGGCATTTCCATCCGTTCGGGTTCCTCTGGCTGATCGTGCTCTTCTGGTTCATCGGCGGCCTGCGCTGGATGCTCTGGGGCGCCTGTTGGGGTGGACCCTGGCGCTACCGGCGCCGCCACTGGTATCCGGCGTCGCGCGAGTTCGACCGAGAGGATTTCGAAGACTGGCACCGGCGCGAGCATGAACGCATGAACACGCCGCGGCCGCCGTACCCGCCGGCCGACGGCAATCAGCGGCCGGTATAGCATCGGGCCCATGGCCACCGTTCTCGTCGTCGACGACGAGCGCCAGATTGCGACGATCGCGCGGGATTACCTGACGCGCGCGGGCTTCGCGGTGATCGTCGCCGGCGACGGGGCGAGCGGCCTGGAGATGGCGCGGCAGAAACACCCGGATCTCGTCGTGCTCGATCTCGGGCTTCCGCGCCTCGACGGGCTCGAAGTCGCGCGCGCGATCCGCCGCGAGTCGGATGTCCCCATCATCATGCTCACGGCGCGCGTGGACGAGACGGACCGGCTGCGCGGATTCGACGTCGGCGCGGATGACTACGTCACCAAGCCGTTCAGTCCGCGCGAACTGGTCGCGCGCGTGTCCAGCGTGCTACGGCGGACGCGGCAGGCCCCGGGACGCGGCGAACGCTTCGTGGTCGCGGATCTGGCGGTCGACACGGACCGGATGCGCGTGGAGCGGAGCGGTGTGGGTGTCGACCTCACGCCGACCGAATTCCTGCTGCTCGCCGCGCTCGCCCGCCATCCGGGCCGCGTGTTCACGCGCGCGCAGCTGCTCGATGCCGTCCGCGGCACGGAGGTCGAATCGTTCGAGCGCGCCATCGACGCGCACGTGAAGAACATCCGGCGGAAGCTGGAAACGGACCCGCGTCGGCCGCACTATGTGCTGACGGTGTACGGCATCGGGTACAAGTTCAGGGAACCATGAGTCCGCGGCGGCCGCGAAGCAACTGGCATGGACCGCCGCCGTGGTGGCCGCGGAACGAACCGTGGCCGCCCCGCGGTCCGCGCGCATATCGGGCCGGCCGTCGCGCCCGCTTCATCCGCCGGTCGGGCTGGTACAGCTTCCTGCCGCTCTGGGCGTTGCTGTGGGTCGGCGGCGTCCTGCTCGCCCGGCACAACTGGGCAGGTCCGCGGTGGCCCGCGCCGGCGTTCCCGCCCGGCGCGATCGCGCTGCTGGCCATCTGCGGCCTCATCGCCGGCGTGGTGGCCATCGTGATCCGCAGAATCGCGGCGCCGGTCGCGGACATCGTGTCAGCCGCCGACCGCATCGCGCAGCGGGACTACCGCGTGCGCGTCGACACGCCAGACCATGGTCCCCGCTGGATCGGCGATACCGCCCGCGCGTTCAACGCGATGGCCGAGCAGCTCGAATCGCAGGACACGGCGCGCAGGCAGATGATGGCCGACATCGCGCACGAATTGCGCACGCCGCTCTCCGTCGTCCAGGGCAAACTCGAAGGGCTCATCGACGGCGTCTATCCCCGGGATGACGAACGGCTGCAGGGCCTGCTCGACGACACGCGCGTGCTCGCGCGGCTCGTGGAAGATCTGCGGACGCTCTCGACTGCCGACAGCGGCACCCTGGCCCTCGCCCTGGAACCCGTGGATGTCGTGTCGCTCGCCGGAGACGTGGCCGCGTCGTTCGAGCAGCAGGCGGCCGCCGCAGGTGTCACGCTCGGACTGGAATCGACCGCCGACGACATCGCGCCCGCGCAGGCGGACCCGGTGCGCGTCCGTGAAGTGATCACCAACCTGGTCGCCAATGCGGTGCGGCACTCGCGGGCGGGCGGCACAGTGCGCATCCGCGTCGCGACGGATGCCACGCTCGTCCTGATATCGGTGATCGACACCGGCGCCGGCATCGCACCTGACGATCTGCCGCGGATCTTCGATCGGTTCTACAAGGGCGCCGGATCGACAGGGTCCGGGCTGGGCCTGACGATCGCGCGCAACCTGGTCGAGGCGCATGGCGGCACGATCCGCGCAGACAGTCAGGCCGGTGCCGGAACGACCATCACCTTCTCGCTGCCTCTGGAACGGAGCGAATGAAGACACTTCGAACTCAGAACTGAGAACTCAGAACGAAAACCGGGCCGCCTGGGCCGCGCCGCTGAAATGGCCATACACTAATGGGCCTTATTAGCAGACCAGCTCGAGGCTGCGGTCGGCAGCCTCCCAGGGCTCTTCCGGGAGTCGTCATGTTGAAGCACCGAATCGCTCTTCTTGTTACCTGCTCCGTCACCCTCGCGGCGGCCGTTTTCGCGCGCGGACCTCAGGTCGCCGATACCGTCGTCAATCCACTCGCGTCGGACCAGTCCGCGGCCGCTGCCGGCCAGCAGACGTTTGCGGGGACGTGCCAGTCCTGCCATAACGTCGGCGGAACGGGCGACGCCGATCGCGGCGTCCCCGCGCTGAACACGACCAGATTGAAACAGGGCGATGGCGACGCGGATCTGTTCCGCACCATCAGATCCGGGGTCCCCGGCACACAGATGCCGGCGTACTCCGCACTGAGCGATCCGCAGGTCTGGCAGCTCGTCTCGTACATCCGCAGCCTGCAAGCGGCGGCGGCCGGACCCGCGCGAACTGCCCCAGCAGCAGCGGGCGCCGCGCCGGTGCCCGGCAATGCGGCCGCGGGCGAAGCCGTGTTCTTCGGCGCCAAGGCCGCCTGCGCCACCTGCCACGAAGTCAACGGCCGCGGCGGTGTCGTGGGACCGGACCTCTCCGATGCCGCACGTCTCGACGTGGCGGCGCTTCGACAGAAGATCGTGTCGCCAAATACGCCGCTCCCCGCGGCCGGTGGCGGCGCGTTCGGCGGCCGGGGCGGCCGGGGCGGCGGCCGCGGCTTCGGTGGCGGCGCGCCCGTCACGGTGATTGCGAAAACGACGGCCGGCGCCACGATCCGGGGCATCCGGCGCAACGAAGATACCTTCTCCCTGCAGATGATCGACGCGACCGGCAAGCTCCAGCTGCTGGACAAGCGGCAGCTCGCCTCGGTGTCCATCGACCCGAAGTCGCTGATGCCGGAGGATTACGGCCAGCGCCTGACCGCTGACGAGATCACCAACGTCGTCGCGTTCCTCAAAGCGCAGACGGGCCGCGACGAAACGAAGATCATGCAGCAGCCGATGGCCTCCGGCGGCCTCACGTACGAGCGCATGGTGAACGGAAAGGCCGAACCGCAGAACTGGCCGATGTACTGGGGCGGTTACAACGGCATGCACTACTCGCCGCTCACGCAGATCACCGCCGCCAACGTCTCGCGCCTGCGTCCGGCATGGACGTTCCCGCTCGTGACGGTGAATGCCAACGGTCAGCCGGGCGGCGTGCTCGAAGGAACGCCGCTCGTCGTCGACGGCGTGATGTACGCGACCGGCAGCGGCAATCCGTCCACGGTCGTCGCGCTCGACGCGCGGACAGGACGAGAACTCTGGCGCTGGTCGCGACAGCAGAAGACGACCAATCCGTATCAGATCAACCCGTACAGCCGCGGCGTCGCGATGCTCAACAACCGCATCTACGTCGGCACGCTCGACGCGGCGCTTGTCGCGCTCGACGCGCGCAGCGGCCGCCAGCTCTGGGAAGTTCCCGTCGCGGACACGATGGAGGGCATCACCATCACCAGCCCGCCGCTCGTCGTCAAGGACAAGCTCATTGTCGGCAGCTCGGGCGGTGAATATGCGACGCGCGGACGGCTCGACGCGTTCGACGCGGCCAGCGGCAAACATCTGTGGCGCTTCTATACGACCGCCGGCGAGGGCGATCCCAACAGCCAGACGTGGAAGGGCGACAGCTGGAAAACCGGCGGGGCGCCGACGTGGCTGACCGGCTCGTTCGATCCCGAACTCAACACGGTGTACTGGGCGGCCGGCAACCCGTCGTCTCAAATCGATCGGTCCGTGCGAGGAGACGGCGACAACCTCTACAGCGATTCGGTCGTCGCGCTCGACCCGGACACCGGCAAGCTGAAGTGGTACTACCAGTTCACGCCCAACGACGGACACGACTGGGATTCGGTGCAGGCGCTCGTGCTGGTGGACCGGGTCTGGCACGGCCAGAACCAGAAGCTGCTGCTGCACGCCGATCGGAACTCGCACTTCTACGTGCTCGATCGCACCAACGGCAAGTTCCTGTCCGGGACGCCGTACGTCTACCAGAACTGGAACACGGGCTTCGACGAGAAGGGCCGGCCGAAGCCGCTGCCGAATTCGAACTCCAGCCCGGAAGGCAGCTACCTCATCTATCCGTCGCTCGGCGGAGGCACCAACTGGCAGTCGCCGTCGTACAGCCCCGTGACCGGGTGGTTCTATCTCTCGTACCAGGAGTCCGGCCAGCAGTTCGCCAGTCAGCCGGCCACTGCGCAGCGCGGACAGCAGAACACCGGCCGCGGCCGCGCGAGCAATCCCGCGGTCCGGCAGCCGGTCGATCCGGAGCCGAATTCCGGCATCAAGGCCATCGACGTGGAGACCGGAAAGACCACGTGGCAATTCCCGACGTTCCAGGGTTCGTTGAGCAACGGGGTGCTCGCGACGGGCGGCAACGTGGTGCTGGGGTCTGTCCGCGACGGCAACCTGCTCGCGCTCGACGCGAAGACCGGCAAGTATCTCTGGCACTACCAGACGGGCGGCTCCCACGCGGCTGCGCCGATGAGCTACTCGATCAATGGCACGCAGTACATCGGATTTTCCGCGGGGAATGTGATCTTCGCCTTCTCGCTGGCGGAGTAAGGCGTCGGCGTCCGTAGGTGCGACATCGGTGTCGTCTTTATTCAGCGGCGCGGGGCCCCACCCCCGCGCTATTTGTCGGGGCCTCGCTCCGCTCGGGATCTCTCAGCCATCACCGAGGGCGCCGGAGCTAGCCGCAAACATGGGAGTGTCATCGTGCGTGTGATTTCAGCAGTCGTTTTCGCCGCTCTTCTGCTCGCCACCCCCGCCGTGGCACAGCCGTACACCGCACGCCAGACCGGCGACATCGTCCGGCTCGAAGACGCGAAGAGCCAGACGAGCGTGTCGATCATCACGTCGGCCGGCGACACGGTGTTCGAGATGCTGGTGAAGGGACAGAACATCCTGCAGTTTCCGTTTGCGTCGATTGACGACTTCCGCGCGCGGCCCGGCTGGCGCGGCGGCATCCCGCTGCTCGGTCCGTGGGCGAACCGGCTCGATGAGCCGGCGTTTTACGCCAACGGCAAGCGTTACGCCTTCGACATGCAGCTCGGCAATGTCACCGGCAACGTGCCGCTGCACGGCTTCATCAGCGCGACGGACAAATGGCAGGTCGTCGAAGTCAAGTCGGACCGCACGGGTGCGTGGCTGACGGCGAGGCTCGACTTCTACAAGGAGCCGGCCTGGATGAAGCAGTTCCCCTTCGCGCACACGATCGAGATGACCCACCGGCTCAGCGAGGGGGCGCTGGAAGTGCGTGTGACGCTGAAGAACATGTCGTCCGAGCCGATGCCGGTGTCGATCGGGTTCCACTCGTGGTTCAAGCTCACCGACTCGCCGCGCGACGAATGGACGCTCAGCATGCCGGCCAAGTCACGCTGGCTGCTGACGGATCAGAAGGTCCCGACGGGCACGATCGAGCCGACCGATGGATTTTTCGTGAACGGACAGGCCGCGCTGAAGGACTACGACCTCGACGACCTGTTCTCGGATCTGACGCGCGACGCCAGCGGCCGCGCGACGATCACGCTGAAGGGGCGGACACAACAGCTGGACATCATCACCGGACCAAAATATCCCGCGTCCGTCCTGTACTCGCCCAATCCCGCGCGCACGGGTCGCGGCAGCAACGCTCCAGCGGGAGGCGCGCGCGGTCGCGCGGGTGTACCGGGTGCGCCAGGGGTGCCCGGGGCGCCGGGGGCGCCAGGGGCGCCAGGTGCGCCGGGTGCGCCGGGTGCGCTAGGTGCGCCGGGGGCGCCAGGGGTGCCAAGTGCGCCAGGTGCGCCAGGTGCGCCGGGGGCGGCGGGTGCGCGACAGGGCGGGGCCGGAGCACGCGCGGGCGGAGCCGGCCGCGGCGGGCCGGGCAATTCCAACTTCATCGCCATCGAGCCGATGGCCGCCATCAGCAACGGAATGAACCTGGCGCAGAAAGGCGTCTACAAGGACCTGCAATCCGTTGCTCCGGGCGGCACCTGGACAGAGTCGTTCTGGGTCAGGCCGCGAGGATTCTAGGCGGGCTCTGGGCTTTGGGCTCTCGGCTCTTGGCTTTCGGCGTGGACCGAGACGCGGGACCTGCGGGACGCCGGAGCTGAAGCTCCGGCGCGTTGCGCCCAAAGCCCAGAGGCCTCTGCTCAAGTTTCAACTACGGCTGCCGATTCAGTCACGAGACGGTCCTCCGTGGACGCCGCGAATTCGTTCGCGCCGGTCCGGTCTGAGGGCCTCGCTGAAAGGCCCGGCATGCCCATCAATGTCAGCGCGCCGGCGGCGACGCGGACGCTCGTCGCGCGCCAGCCGATTTTCGATCGCGAGCGCCGCGTAATCGCCTATGACCTGCTCGTGCGGGCGTCGACGGCGGCCGCCTTGGTCGACACGCTCGCCAGCCTGGGACTTGATTCGCTCACGGGCGGCAAGCGAGCGTTCGTCACGCTCGATTCGACGCTCGTCGATTCGGACGTACTCGCCCAGCTGCCGAAGGATCGGGTCGTCTTCGAGCTGACACCAGCCGCTACGGCGGACGGCAGCGCGCTGCCCCGGTGCCGCGAGCTCGCGACGCGCGGATTTGCGGTGGCCGTCGATGGTGCGTCCCTCAACGGCGACGCCGACCCGCTGGCCGAGCTCGCCTCATTCCTGGTTGTCGATTTCACGCGCGTCGATACACCTGAACAGCGGGCGCACCTGGCCCTCCGGCGCGCACCGGGCGCGCAGCTCGTGGCGCGGCACGTCGACACGATGCCGGCGTTCAGCGCCGCGGCGGCCGAAGGCTTCGCGTGGATCGAGGGCGGGTTCCTCGCGCATCCGACGCTTACGCCCGGCAAGCCCGTGGATGTCGGCGCACTCGGCCGCATGCGCGTACTCCACGCGCTGCACAACCCGATGCTGTCCGTCGCGCAGATTGAAGAACTGATCAAGCCTGACACCACCCTCTGCTACCAGGTGCTGCGCACCGTGAACTCCGCCGCATTCGCGCAGCGGCGCACCATTCAATCCATTCACGACGCACTGCTGCTGCTCGGCCGCGACATGATTCGCCGCTGGATTTCCGTGTGGACGGTCGCGGGCCTGGGCCGTGCGGTGCACCCGGAACTGATGACGATGTCGGCGGTGCGCGCGCGGACATGCGAGCTGGTGGGCGACGCAGCGGGCGGCCCATCGTTCGCGGCCGAGGGATTTCTCGGCGGGCTGTGTTCGTCGCTCGACGCGATCCTCGGCGTGCCGATGAAAGAAGTGGTGCAGGCCGTTCCACTGACGCCTGACGCCAAGGCCGCGCTGCTCGGCGCGGACAACCGGCTTCGCGTCCTCGTGGACGGGATCAAGGCGTACGAACGCGGCCAGTGGCCGATCGCGAGCAATGCCCTGTCGCGCCTCGGTGTGCCCGAACACGAATGTGCGGCGGCGTACCTCGCGGCGCTCAAGTGGGCGCGCGAACTGCAGAAAGCTTAGACGGCCGTACAATTCACCAATGTCCACCTCTCTCGTCCTGACGGTCATCGCCGACGACCGGCCCGGTATCGTGGAAACGCTCGCCACTGCGGTTCTCGCGGCTGGTGCCAACTGGGAAGAGAGCCGGATGGCCCGGCTGTCCGGCAAGTTCGCGGGCCTGCTTCGCGTGAGCGTGGAGGAAGCGGGCGCCGAGGCACTGGCGAGCCGGCTTGCGGCGCTCAGCGGACCGGAGATGACTGTCGTGGTCGGTCGCACATCGACGGCCGGCGCGCAGGCCTTTCAATCGCTGCATCTCGAGCTGGTCGGCAACGACCGGCCCGGCATCGTGCGCGACGTGGCGCGCGTGCTGGCGGCGCAGCACGTGAACATCGAAGAGCTCGAGACGGACGTCGTCAGCGCTCCGATGTCGGGTGAGTTGCTGTTTCGCGCGAAGGCGGAATTGCGCGTACCGTCCAACCTCGCGGTCGACGCACTGCGCCGGCAGCTCGAGTCGCTGGCCGGAGAGTTGATGGTGGACGTGGATCTCGTGGAGGGCGCGCGCGAGGCGTGAGAGCTGCTTGAACATGCAGCTCGTTGACGCTTGTCAACTTCGAACTGAAAACTACGAACTCAGAGCTGCGAGCAACCAACCTTGGGCTTCGAACTCGAGACACCGAGTTGCGAACGGTCCTCGGAGTTCTAAGTTCAGAGTTCTAAGTTAACTTTGATCTCGCCCTAGAAACCCCGCGGCCGTCATGAACCCGGCGGCCATCCGGTAATTTCGTAGAGCGCCGTGTCCTCCTTGACGATCGGACGCAGGTAATCGCCTGCGCGGGCCAGGTACTCCTCGATGTGCCGGCGCTCCCCTGCCTCGTACCAGTCCAGGTGAAAGACCACGTAGCGCGCACCGCGTTCGCGGAGGACCTTCCATCCTTCCGGAGATGGAAACGTCGCGAGCTCGAGCGTGTCGCGCCACGCGTCCGGCGGCATGAAGTCGCTGTAGCCGTTGAGCAGCGGCTGCCAGTGCTGCAGCGACATCAGCATGTACTCCGTCTGCCGGTGCACTTCACCGCGCCGGCTGAAGTACGGAAATTCGGCGACGGCGGCGCGCGGCGCCTCGCGCAGCCGCTCGTATGCGGCCGACACCGGCGGCGCGGACACGAGCGCCAAGGTGCCCGCGCTCGATCGGATGAGCGCATAGCCCATCACGATCGCCACAAGCACGCGCCGCCGCTGGCCGGTCCACTGTTGTTCCACTGCCGCGAACCCGATGCCGGCCGCCACCACGAGTCCGAGGTTGACGAGGACGCCGAACCGCGCGGGCGCGCGAATCATCGACATGAACGGCAGCGCGTG
>Ga0164241_10002611_pt1 | contig 19140 bp, 16 predicted proteins | sample OricomyardsoilBY_FD_108780 | JGI IMG/M metagenome (GOLD analysis project Ga0164241, IMG submission 108780) | Backyard soil microbial communities from Emeryville, California, USA - Original compost - Back yard soil (BY) | ecosystem: Environmental > Terrestrial > Soil > Unclassified | place: USA... | reverse complement strand
GCGACCGCGTTCCCGCCGTCGACGCCGAGCTCGCCGCCCTCGCAGAACGTCGGCTGCACGTCCACCACGACCAGCGCCCGGCGGTTCTCCTCGTTCATGGCGTCCACTCTGCCACCCGGCCTGCCGCCCCGGGGCGACCGGCCTACCGTGGACGTGAGGAGGTGGGTCGATGGAGACGATCGGGTACTGGGTGAGCCTCGTGGCGCGGCTCCTGGACGAGCAGTTCGACGACGCCGTCCCCCAGGCGGGCCTCGGCCGCCGGCACTGGCACGTGCTCACGCTCCTCGCTGGCGGGGCTGCGCAGACGGACACGCCCGACGGCGTCCTGCACGGCTTCGAGACCGAGGTCCAGGACCTCGTCTCGCGCGGCTGGGTCCAGGGCACCCCGGAGGGCTGGGCCATCACGGCGGAGGGCCAGACGGCGTACCACCGCCTGCTCGACGACGTCACCGCGGCGCGCGAGCGCGTCACGGCGGGCATCGACCCGGCCGAGGTCGGGACGGCGATCGCGGTGCTGAGGCGCGTCGCCGAGAACCTGCGCGCGTGAGGATCCCGCGGGGATCGGCGGGTCGTCCTGCGATCGTGCCCCGACGCCGCGCGACGCCGCGAGTAACCTGCGTCCCATGCCTCGCGAGATCGAGTTCCGCCGCATCCCCGGTCTGCCGCCGTACGTCTTCACGATCATCGACGCACTGAAGGTCGAGGCGCGCCGCGCAGGCCGCGACGTCGTCGACCTGGGCTTCGGGAACCCGGACCTGCCGAGCCCGGAGATCGCCGTCGAGAAGCTCGCGGAGGCCGCCCACAACACGCGCAACCACCGGTATTCGGCGTCCCGCGGGATCCCGAAGCTGCGCGAGGCGGTCGCGGGCCTGTACGCGCGCCGGTTCGGGGTGCTCCTCGACCCGGACACGGAGATCATCTCGACGATCGGCGCCAAGGAGGGCTTCAGCCACCTCATGTGGGTGCTGCTGCAGCCGGGCGACGCGGCGATCGTCCCGACGCCGAGCTACCCCATCCACATCTGGGGGCCCTACTTCGCGGGCGCCGACGCGCGGCAGGTCGACATCGGCGACGGCACCGACGCCGCCGGCTACATCGACCGCGTGATGGAGGCGTGGGAGTACGGGTGGCCCAAGCCGCGCGTCGTCGTCCTCAGCTTCCCGCACAACCCCACGACGACGATCGCCACCAAGGAGGACCTGCAGCGGCTCGTCGACTGGGCGCGCGAGCGGGACGTGGTGCTCGTGCACGACCTCGCCTACGCGGACATGACGTTCGACGGGTTCACGCCGCCGTCGATCATGGAGTGCGAGGGCGCCAAGGAGGTCGCCGTCGAGCTGTACTCGATGACCAAGTCGTACTCGATGGCCGGCTGGCGCGTCGCGTTCCTCGTGGGCCGCAAGGACGTCGTGCAGGCGCTCGCGAAGCTCAAGAGCTACCTCGACTACGGGACCTTCCAGCCCATCCAGATCGCCGCGACCGTGACCCTCAACGAGGCGACGGACTACCCGGCCGAGGCGTCGGCCGTGTACGAGGCACGGCGCGACGCCCTCTACGACGGCCTGCAGCGCATCGGCTGGGACATCCACAAGCCCGGCGGCACGATGTTCGCGTGGGCACGGATCCCCGAGCCGTACCGCGACATGGACTCGATCGAGTTCGCGACGCACGTCGTCGAGCGGTGCGACGTCGCGGTGTCGCCGGGCGTCGGCTTCGGGCCGGGCGGCGACGGGTTCGTCCGGTTCGCGCTGATCGAGAACGAGCAGCGCATCGGCCAGGCCGTGCGCGGGCTCAAACGGGGCCTCGAGCGCCTCTGACGGGCCGCCGACTCCACCGAACCGACGCAGATCGTCGTTCCGAGCCGGTCCGAGCGGCAATCCGCGTCAGTTCGACGCGTCAGGCAGGCGAGGCGCCTGGCGTCGAGCCCTTGGACCGGCGCGAGTCGACCTGCTTCTGGGCCATCGCGACGAGGCGGTCATCGACGACGTCGTAGATCAGCGTGCCCACCCACACGATGAGCGTGGCCCACACCCACGTCCAGAACCCGTGGATCGAGAACCCGGACTCGGGGGACAGGATCACGGTGACGATCAGGGAGACCAGGACGGTCGCCAGCCCGATCACCCACGTGTACTCGTGCACGTGCTTGGTGAGGAACTTCGTGAGGAGCGGCCGGACGATCGCGATCAGCACCGTGAACAGGGCGACCGCGACGATGCCCCACAGCCAGCCGATCTTCATCCCGGACAGCACGATGTTGGCGATGATGAGCAGGACGCCGTAGGCGATCGCTGCGACGACGAAGCTGACGATCCTCGGGCTCATGGCTGACCCCTCCCTCTCGGGGAAGCCCCGTCGTCGGGACTCCCAGGTCACCTTCAGGATGCGCTTGCCGAGGCCGTCGCGCGCGCCGCCACGCCCGGGATCGTGCAGGTCGCGGCGTCGTGAAGCGCTCAGCCGCGGACGCCGTCGAACGTGTTCGGGTCCGCGCTGCCCGTGCGCTCGTCGCGGTCGAGCCCGGTGATCGCGGCCATGTCGTCGTCGGACAGGGAGAAGTCGAAGAGGTTCCCGTTCTCGGCGATGCGCCCACGGCTGGACGCCTTGGGGATGACGACGTCGCCGCGCTGCAGGTGCCAGCGGAGCACCACCTGGGCGGGGGTGCGCCCGAGCCGGGCCGCGACCCGCGCGACGTCCGGGTCGTCGAGGACCTTCCCGCGGGCGAGCGGCGACCAGGCCTCCGTCACGATGCCGTGGCGGGCGTGGAAGGCCCGGAGCTCGTCCTGGACGAAGTACGGCTGCACCTCGACCTGGTTCACGGCCGGCACGACGTCGGCCTCGTCGAGCAGGCGCTGCAGGTGCGCGACCTGGAAGTTCGACACCCCGATCGCTCGTGCCCGCCCGTCGGCGTACACCTCCTCGAGGACGCGCCACCGCGCGACGTAGTCGGTCACGGTGGGCAACGGCCAGTGGATGAGGAACAGGTCGACCTGCTCGAGCCCCAGGTCGTCGAGCGTGCGGTCGAACGCGGCCCGCGCCTCGTCGGGGGAGTGGTGCGGGTTGTCGAGCTTGCTCGTGACGAAGACCTCGTCGCGCGGTAGCCCGGAGTCGCGGACGGCCTCGCCGACCTCCCGCTCGTTCCCGTACATCTCGGCGGTGTCGACGTGCCGGTAGCCGAGCTCGAGCGCGGTCCGGACCAGACGGGCCGTGTCGGCGGGCGGCATCTTGTAGGTCCCGAAGCCGAGCTGCGGGATCGTCGTGCCGTTGTTCAGCGGCACCGCGGCCGCGGGCAGCGCGGCCGCGCCTTCGGGTCCGGTCACGACGCGGGGACCCAGTGGAACGTGTCGGGGTCGGCGCCGGTGCGCTGGCCGCGGTCGAGCGCGGTGATCGCGGCGACGTCGGCGTCCGAGAGCTCGAAGTCGAAGATCGCGAAGTTCTCCTTGACGCGCGCCCGCGTGACCGACTTCGGGAACACGATCTCCCCGCGCTGCACGTGCCAGCGGAGCACGACCTGCGCGGGCGTGCGGTCGTGGTCCTTCGCGATCCGCACGACCACCGGGTCGTCCAGGACGAGGCCCTGGGCGATCGGGGACCACGCCTCGGTGGCGATCTCGTGCTCGGCGTCGAAGGCGCGCAGCTCGTCCTGCACGAGGTAGGGGTGGATCTCGACCTGGTTCACGGCGGGCACGACCGTGGCCTCGGTGTGCAGTCGGCGCAGGTGGTGCGGCTGGAAGTTCGAGACGCCGATCGCCCGCGCCCGCCCCGTCGCGTAGATCTCCTCGAGCGCCTTCCACGTCTCCACATAGCTGCCGAGGTCGGGCAGCGGCCAGTGGATGAGGAACAGGTCGAGCTGGTCGAAGCCGAGGGCCTCCAGCGACCGGTCGAACGACGCGAGCGCCGCGTCACGCGCATGGAACGCGTTGGAGAGCTTGCTCGTCACGAAGATCTCGTCGCGCGGGACGCCGGAGTCCCGGACCGCCTCGCCGACGCCCTGCTCGTTCCCGTACATCTGCGCCGTGTCGATGTGCCGGTAGCCGACCTCGAGCGCCGTCGTCACGGCGTCGCGCGTCTCGTCCGGCGGGATCTGGAAGACGCCGAACCCGAGCTGCGGGATCCGGACGCCGTTGTTGAGCATGATCTCGGGCACGGTCGTGCCCGCGGAGTTCTCAGACATGACTCCACCGTGTCACGGCGGCTCGCGCGGTGCTACCGCGCGTCGGACGATGGGGTATGGCTCACGCCGGAAGATCCTCCGTCGCACGGCTGGCCGCTGTCGGGGCGGCGGCCGCTCTCGCGCTCGCCGGGTGCACGGGCTCGTCGCCGGCCCCCGTAACGTCCCCGGTGTCGCCGACGACGGCGCCCGCCACCACCGCGGACTCGCCCACCGCGGCGGCGACGTCGCCCGGGACGGAAGGGACGTCGTCGTCGGCGGAGCCCACCATGCCCGCGAAGGCGGGGACGCCGCAGGTGACCGTGCTCGCGACGCACCTGGACACGCCGTGGGGGCTCGCGGCGCTGCCGGGGGGCGAGGTGCTGGTCACCGAGCGCGACCACGCGCACGTCGTCGTCGTGGACCTCGGCTCGGGGAAGCAGACCGAGGTGGGCGGCGCGGGCGCGGACGAGCTGCGCAGCACCACGGTGCACGTGCAGGAGAGCGGGCTGCTGGGCGTCGCGGTCTCGCCGTCCTTCGCGTCGGACGGGCGTGTGTTCCTCTACCGCACGACGGCGCAGGGCAACGAGGTCGTGCGGGCGCGGCTCACGCTCGGGTCGTCGCCGAGCCTGGGGGAGCTCACACCGATCGTGACGGGCATCCCGTCGGCGCAGTTCCACAACGGCGGCCGGCTCGCGTTCGGCCCGGACGGCGACCTGTACGTGACGACGGGCGACGCGACCGACGGCACCAACGCGCAGGACCCGGACTCGCTCGGCGGGAAGATCCTGCGGGTCACGCAGGACGGCGACCCTGCGCCCGGCAACCCGTCCGGGACGCGCGTGTGGACGCTCGGGCACCGCAACGTCCAGGGGCTCGGGTGGGACGCGAGCAAGCGGATGTTCGCGAGCGAGTTCGGGCAGGACACGTGGGACGAGCTCAACCAGATCGTCCCCGGGAAGAACTACGGGTGGCCCGAGGTCGAGGGCAAGCAGGCCGACGGCGCGGGCACCGACCCGTCGAACCCGCCCGCGAAGTACATGGACCCGCTGGTGACGTGGCGGACCGACGAGGCCAGCCCGTCCGGCATCGCCGTCACGGACTCCGCGGTCTACGTCGCTGCGCTGGGCGGCCTGGGAGGTACGAGGGGCCCCGCGCTCTGGCGCGTCCCGCTGCAGGCTGCCGCTGCGGGGGCCTCGACCTCCGCGCGAGCGACGGTCGGCACGCCGCAGCGCCTCCTGCACGGCACCTACGGCCGCCTCCGCACGGTCATGCTCGACCCGACGGTCAAGGACACGCCCACGACCGACACCCTGCTCGTCCTCACGAGCAACACCGACGGCCGGGGCAACCCGTCGTCCGACGACGACCGCCTCCTGCGGGTGGTCGTCCCGAGCGAGGGCTGAGCTCGGGCGGGGCTGGGTTCGCGGGCGTCCTTCGACACCTCCCCGCGCCCGCCGCTCGACCGCTCCGGCCGCGGTCAGAGGTCAGGATCGGCAGGGATGACGCGGCCCCGTCGCAGATCATGACCACTCGCCGGCGGGGCCTCAGGCACAGGTGAGCCGACGTCGAAAGGGCGGGGCGGGAGTGGTGCGCGCGGTCGTGGTGGGTCTGGCGGGAGGCCGCGAGGAACGAGCGGCCGGATGGAAGACCGCGCGCACCCCTCCCGCCCGGACCACGTCACCGTCGGCGGACGGGGCATCACCGTCGGCGGGGGCCCACTTAGGATGACGCCATGACCCACATCCTCTCCGCCGTGGCCTGGCCGTACGCCAACGGCCCGCGCCACATCGGTCACGTCGCCGGCTTTGGTGTCCCGTCGGACGTCTACTCGCGGCACATGCGGATGGCGGGCCACGACGTGCTGATGGTGTCGGGCACGGACGAGCACGGGACGCCGATCCTGGTGCAGGCGGAACAGGAGGGCGTGACGCCGCAGCAGCTCGCCGACCGTTACAACCGGGTGATCGTCGAGGACCTGGCGCAGCTGGGTCTGTCGTACGACCTGTTCACCCGCACGACGACGCGGAACCACTACGCGGTCGTGCAGGAGATGTTCCGCACGGTCCACAAGAACGGCTACATGGTCGAGCAGACGTCGATGGGCGCGATCTCCCCGTCGACGGGCCGCACGCTCCCGGACCGCTTCATCGAGGGCACGTGCCCGATCTGCGGGTACGACGGCGCACGGGGCGACCAGTGCGACAACTGCGGCAACCAGCTCGACCCGATCGACCTCATCAACCCGGTGAGCCGGATCAACGGCGAGACGCCCAAGTTCGTCGAGTCGAACCACTTCTTCCTGGACCTGCCCGCGCTCGTCGACGCGCTGGACGCGTGGCTGCGCACGCGCACGGCGTGGCGTCCGAACGTCCTGAAGTTCTCCCTCAACCTGCTCGACGACGTCCGCCCGCGGGCGATGACGCGCGACATCGACTGGGGCATCCCGGTGCCGTTGGAGGGCTGGGAGGACAACCCGGCCAAGCGGCTGTACGTGTGGTTCGACGCGGTGATCGGCTACCTGTCGGCGTCGATCGAGTGGGCGCGCCGCTCCGGGGACCCCGAGGCGTGGCGGGCGTGGTGGAACGACCCGGCGACGGTGTCGAACTACTTCATGGGCAAGGACAACATCACCTTCCACTCGCAGATCTGGCCGGCGGAGCTGCTGGCCTACGCGGGCAAGGGCGCGAAGGGCGGCGCGCCCGGACCGTACGGCGAGCTGAACCTGCCGACGGAGGTCGTGTCGAGCGAGTTCCTCAACGTCGAGGGCCAGAAGTTCTCGTCCTCCCGCGGCGTCGTCATCTACGTGCGCGACATGCTGGCGCGCTACCAGACGGACGCGTTCCGCTACTACGTCGCCGCGGCGGGCCCGGAGAGCCAGGACGTGGACTTCACGTGGGCGGACTTCCTGCGCCGCACCAACGACGAGCTCGTCGCGGGCTGGGGCAACCTCGTGAACCGCACGGCGAACCTCGTGCACAAGAACTTCGGCGCGATCCCGACGCCGGGCCAGCGACAGCCGGTCGACGAGGCGCTGCTGGCGACCACGACGTCGGCGTTCGGCACGGTCGGCAACCTGCTCGAGACGCACCGCCAGCGGGCGGCGATCGGCGAGGCGATGCGCGTCGTCGGCGACGTGAACAAGTACGTCTCGGACACGGAGCCGTGGAAGCTGAAGTCCGACCCGGACCGGCTGGCGACCGTCCTGCACACGGTGACGCAGGCGGTCAGCGACTGCAACACCCTGCTGGCGCCGTTCCTGCCGCACTCCGCGCAGCAGGTCCACGAGACGTTCGGCGGGTCGGGCACGATCACGCCGCTGCCGCGCATCGACGAGGTCACCGACCTCGACGACGACTCCCGCCGCTACCCGGTGATCACGGGCGACTACACGGGCGGGGACCTGCTCACGTGGGAGCCGCGCGCCGTCGTGCCGGGGACACCGGTGGAGAAGCCGACGCCGATCTTCACCAAGCTCGACGACTCGATCGTCGACGAGGAGCTCGAGCGGCTGCGCGAGAAGGCCTGACGCACGTGACGTCGCGCGAGGAGCGTCGTCGGCAGCGGTACGCCTGGCCGCCGGACCCGGAGCCCCTCCCGGTCCCCGTCGTCGACAACCACACCCACCTCGACTCGATCCACCACGTGCTGGGCGGTGTCGAGCCGGGGGGCAGCTGGGCGCCCGACGACGGCGCCGACCCCGTCCGCGTCCCGACGGTCCCGGAGCACCTGGCCCGGGCGGCCGCGGCCGGGGTGCCGCGCATGGTCACCGTCGGCTGCGACCTCGACGCCGTGACATGGACCGACGCGGTGGTGCGCGAGCACGACGCGCTCGTCGGCGCGGTGGCGATCCACCCCAACGAGGCGGTGCTGCACGCGGGCGTGCGCGAGGTCGGCCCGGACGGGCTCGAGCCCGACCCGCAGCCGCGCCACGAGATCCCGCTCGACGAGGCGATCGCCCGGGTCGCGGCGGTCGCCCGCGCCAACCCGCGTGTCCGGGCGATCGGCGAGACCGGCATGGACCTGTTCCGGACCGGCCCCGAGGGGGCGAAGGCGCAGCGCGAGTCCTTCCGTGCGCACCTCGCGCTCGCGAAGGAGCTCGACCTCCCGGTCCAGATCCACGACCGCGACGCGCACGCGGACGTCGTCGAGGTGCTCCTCGCGGACGGTGCGCCGGAGCGCACGGTCTTCCACTGCTTCTCGGGCGACGCGGCCCTGGCCCGGCTCGCGGCCGACCACGGCTGGTACCTGTCGTTCGCGGGGCCGCTGACGTTCGGGGCCAACGACGCTCTCCGCGCGGCGCTCGCGGTGACGCCGCCCGACCTCGTGCTGGTCGAGACGGACGCGCCGTACCTGACGCCGCACCCCTTCCGCGGCCGCCCGAACGCGCCGTACCTGCTGCCGCACACCGTGCGCCGGGCGGCCGAGGTGCAGGGCGTCGGGCTCGCGGACTTCTGCGCCGCCGTCGTACGGAACACCGAGCGCGTGTACGGCACGTGGTGAGCCCGTGGGAGGGTCGCGGAGCCCGGAGGATTGACGCATACCGTGACCCGTCCGTTATCTTCGTCTCCAACGACCGGCGGGAACCGTGGCTGCCGGTGCGAGTGCCAGTGCCCTTGTCCCGCCGACGATCGGATCACGCGTGATCGACGAGATGCCCGCCGCCCGGGTCTTCCCGACGCGCCGTGAGCTGCGCGAGGCGCGCGAACGCGACGAGCGGGCCCGTGAGCTGAGCCGGGAGCAGGCCGCGCACCACCCGGCCCCGGAGGCCGTGCTGCGGCGCGAGCTCCACTTCGCCCCGGTCGGCGGCGCCGACGGCGGCCGCTCGGCGGCCTCGCTGCACGTGGGGCCGCCGACGCGTGCCCGGGACGTCGCGACGAGCCGGCCCGGGACGAGCCACCCGGCCCCGCCCGCGCTCCCCGGCCCGACGCGCACCCGCCCCTCGCGCTCGCACCGGGCCGACGGCCCCGCGCGCCCGGGCGGGCGTGACGTCGACGTGCCGCGGCTCGCGGGGGCCTGGGCGCGCCGCACGTTCCCGACGCCGTCCGTCCCGCCCGTCCCGCCGCCCCCGCCGTGGGGCATGCTGCAGACGCCCTCGGGCGCTGTGCCGCTGGTTGCGGCGCCCTCGGGCCCGATGCCGATGATGGACACGCCGTCGGGGCCCGTCCCGGTGGTGCCGGGCGCCTCGACCGCGGCCGCCGCGGTCCGTGCCGGCGCCCCGGTCGTCGAGTCGACGGTCGCGACGCGGGTCGCGCTCCCGTGGGCCGCAGGCAGCATGCCGCCAGTAGGGGCGACGCCGAGCACGCCGCCCCCGCCGCCGGCGGGGGGTGTGGCGGTGGACAGCGCGCTGCCCACCCACACCGCCGACGCCCACCCCGCGCTCTTCCGTGCGGAGACGCGGACGCGCGCGCGGGAGCGCACCCACACGACGAGCAGGCCGATGCGCTGGGGCGCTCAGGCGATGGTGCTGGCGGCCGTCGTCGGCACGACGGGCGCCTTCACGCTCTACCACCGCCACCTCGACCTGGACGTCGACGGCAGCACCCGTGCCGTGGACGCGTACGGCTGGACCGTCGGGGACGTGCTCAAGCAGCAGCACGTGCCCGTCAAGGCCGGCGACGTCGTCGAGCCGGCGCTCTCGGCCCCCGCGCGGGGTGTGGACGAGATCGTCGTGCGGACGAGCCGTCAGGTCCGGATCGAGGACAACGGGGAGTGGAAGACCGTCACGACGACGGCCTCCACCGTGGGCGAGCTGCTGGACGCGCTCGGCGACCGCGCCGACGGTGCGGTGTCGACGGCGTCGCGGTCCGAGCCGCTCGGCCGCGAGCCGCTCCGCATCTCGACGACCAAGTCGCTGCACGTGCTCGTCGACGGCCAGGACGTCCCGGTGACGACGGCGGCCGCGACGGTGGGCGAGGTGCTCTCGGACGCGGGCGTCGAGCTGGGGTCGAAGGACACGACGTCGGCGCCGTTGGGCGCGGCGGCGGTCGACGACATGGTCGTGGTCGTCAACCGCGGGAAGTCGTCGACGTCGCACGTGACGCAGGTCGTCGCGTTCGACTCGAAGAAGACCGAGGACCCGTCGCTCCCGAAGGGCCAGAAGGTCGTCAAGACCGCCGGCCGGGTCGGGACCATCGAGCGCGTCTACAAGGTCGCCACGAAGGGCGGCGTGGAGGTCTCGCGCACCCTGGTGAGCCAGAAGGTCACGGCGGAGCCGGTCGACGAGGTCGTCCTGGTCGGCACGATGACCGTGCCGGACCCGTCGACGGTCGTGGTCTCGCCCGGGTCGGCGCAGGCGATCGCCAAGGCGATGGTGGCGGACCGGGGCTGGGACTCGTCCCAGTTCTCGTGCCTGGTCTCGCTGTGGAACCGGGAGTCGGGGTGGCGCGTGACCGCGGCGAACCCGAGCGGCGCCTACGGCATCGCACAGGCGAAGCCGGGCTCGAAGATGGCGAGCGTCGGGTCCGACTGGCGGACCAACGCGAAGACCCAGATCACGTGGGGACTGGGCTACATCGCGGACCGCTACGGCACGCCGTGCGGCGCGTGGGCACACTCGCAGGCGACCGGCTGGTACTGACAGCGACGCCCGGCTGAGGCTCGGCACGGCGCGGCGTCGCCAGGGCACGCCCGATGTGGGGCACCCGTCCAGGTCACTCGTCCAGTTGGACGCTCGTCCCAGTTTGGACCGACCCCGGGACGGGGTGTGCGCGGGCCGTGAAGATCTGCTCGATCGTTTCGGGTGAATCGGTCAGACGGCGCCAGACCTCGCAGCCGCCGTTTGGTGGCTCCCGCACCGAGGCCTAGCGTCGGGCACTCGAACCGCCGGATCGGCGGACGGAGCCACCGGGCGACGCTACGAGCGTCGCCCGACCCGTGCCCTGGGCCTGTCCCGGGAGCGGCGCAGCCTCATCGCGCGCCGGTCTCGCCGCAGCGCCGGGGCGCGCTGGCTGGGAGCGCTGTCACGCCTCACCGCCCGTCGTGCCCGGATGGCACCAGCAAGGACTCGCATGACTTCGCCTCGCCCGCTCTCCGAGCCCACCAGCCCCCTCGACACACGTGCCGAGCGCCACCGCGCCCAGCACGCCTCCCGCCTCCGCCGCCGCCTCCTGGCGGTCGGCGCCACGGTCGGCGGCCTCGCCGTCGTCGGTGGTATCGCCGTCGCCCAGGCCTCGAGCCTCGGCAGCACGGCCGCCGACGCCGCCGCCGCGTCCCCCAGCGCCGCCGCCGCGTTCGACCGCGGTGACCACGCCGCGAGCCGTGACCTCACGAACGGCCGCACCCCGCTGACCGGCACGCCGATCAGCGCCACGAAGAAGGCCACGAACGGTACGGCGCTGCCCACCGGTGCGGTGCACGTCGTCGCGACGTCGTGGAAGGTGCGCACCACCACGGCCACCGGCACCACGCCGACCACCGTCGGCAAGCTGCTCGCCACGCACCACGTCACCCCCGACAAGAACGACCAGATCGTCCTCACGGCGCCCTCGAAGACCGATCAGAAGGACGGCTTCGTCGCCACGGTCACGGTGCACAAGGTCGACGTCGCGAAGAAGACGGTGAAGACCGCCTCCAAGGCCGGCACCATCGTCAAGAAGGACTCGAGCCGTCTCGCGTCGGCGGGCACCAAGGTCAAGCGCGCCGGCAAGAACGGTGTGAAGACCACGGTCCAGCGCGTCACCACCGTCGACGGCAAGGTCACGAAGCGCGCGACCCTCAAGACGACGGACACCGCGGTCGACGCGATCCTCGTCAAGGGCACCAAGGCCGACCCGCTGCCCACCGGCCCCTCGGGCGCCAAGGCGATCGCCGCCTCGATGGTCGCGGCTCGCGGCTGGGGCGGCGACCAGTACCAGTGCCTCGTGAACCTCTGGAACCGCGAGTCGGGCTGGAGCGTCACGGCGACCAACGCGTCGAGCGGCGCCTACGGCATCCCGCAGTCGCTCCCGGCGTCGAAGCTCGCCTCGGCCGGTGCGGACTGGCGCACGAGCGCCCGGACCCAGATCACCTGGGGCCTGAACTACATCGCAGGCTCCTACGGCACGCCGTGCGGCGCCTGGGGCCACTCGCAGGCGACCGGCTGGTACTGACCGGTCCGCGCGGCTCGCCTTCCAGGGTCTGTCGCGCCTCATCACCGCCGTGCGCCGGCATTTTCGACCTGCCGGCGCACGGCGACGGAAGATCCCGCACGTGCAATGAGAGCGCATTTGTGCGCAATCACGAAACGATCACGGCCGCACTTTCCCCGGTCCTCTCCCGTCGGCACGATGCCGCCGTCGAGGGCCCCGCGGCACGACCTGAGGACTCCTCCCATGGCCCCGAGCCCCCTTGATCCGACGACCCTGCGCCGTCGCCCTCGCCGCGCGCTGGCGTCCGGCATCGTCGCGCTGACGCTCGCGAGCGTCGGCGTCACCGGCAGCGTCGTGCTCGCCCCGTCGACGGCGCGCGCGGCGACCGTGACCGCGCCCGTCGCGGGCGCCGTGACCACGACCACCACCGCGCACCGCACCACGAGGCTGCCCGCCGGCACCACCGTCCGCCTCGTGGCGACGAGCTGGAAGCGCAACCTCGTCACGACGGCTCCCACGACCGTCGGTGCGCTCCTCGCGGCCAAGAAGGTGAGCCCTGACGGGAACGACCGGCTGCGGCTGGGCCCGGCGAGCGCCGCCGACAAGCGTGCCGGCGTGGCCGCGAAGGTGACCGTGCAGCGTGTGACGGTGGCGAAGGCGACGACGAAGAAGAAGGCCAGGCGCACGACGAAGGTCGTCCGGTCCACCCACCGGTACAAGGTCCTGGGCTCGTACGTGAAGCGCAAGGGCCACGCGGGCACGCGGACGACGGTCACGCGCGTCACCCGTGTCGACGGCAAGGTCACGGCGCGCAAGAGGCTCAGCACCCGCACGACGATGGTCACGAAGATCGTCGTGAAGGGCACGCGCAAGAGCCCCCGGCACGCCACGGTCGGATACTCCAAGGCGATCGCGAAGGACCTCGTGCGTCGCAAGCACTGGAGCACCCACCAGTACCAGTGCCTCGTCTCGCTGTGGAACCGGGAGTCGGGCTGGCGGGTCTCCGCGCACAACGCGAGCAGCGGCGCGCACGGCATCCCGCAGGCTCTCCCGGGCCGCAAGATGGCGAGCGCCGGCCCGGGGTGGCGCACCAACGCGAAGACCCAGATCACGTGGGGTCTCGGCTATATCAAGGGGCGTTACCACACGCCTTGCGGCGCTCTGTCGCATTCGCACCACTACGGCTGGTACTGACCGGCCCTGACCGTCTGCCGCCGTTTTCTCCGTGAATTCCCGCACGCCTCGATCTGTTTCTGGTAATACCGGGTACAAATCCGCACAGGGGTTTCGTAGGAGATCACGGATCGGTTACGGTCGAACGCTGACAGCCGGATCGGAGCAAGAGGACCGGGGCCGGGCCACGGCCCGCGCACGGGTCGCGGCACCCCGCGACCACGCCCCGGGGCGCCACGCGCGCCACCTCGCCTCCGTGCCCGGAAAGCTCGACGACTGGACTCGAGTGACTTCTCCGCAGGACATCCCCCAGGCCAGCACCGCCAGCTCCACGCCGAGCGCCCCTGCTGCCACCCCCGCCCGGAGCCGGCACCGCCGTTGGCCCTGGATCGCCGCAGGGGCCGCCGTCGCGGTCCTCGTGAGCGGCGGCGCCGTCTACGCAGGCGCCCACAAGTCCGTCACGCTCGACGTGGCAGGCCAGTCGACGAAGGCCGGCACGTTCTCCGGCAGCGTCGGCGACCTCCTCCAGAAGAAGGGCATCGAGCTCGACGAGCACGACGTCGTCTCGCCCGGCCCGGACACCTCGCTGCACGACGGCGAGCACATCGTCGTCCGCTACGGCCACCAGGTCACGGTGGACGTCGACGGCACCAAGACCACCGTCTGGACCACCGCGCTCGACGCCGGCGAGGCGCTCGGCGCCCTCGAGGCCCGTGGCTCCGACGTCAGCCTCGTCGCCAACCGCTCGCAGAGCGACGGCCGCCCCGCCCTCGGCGTCGAGCTCGCCGCGACCGGCCCCGTGGCCGTCGTCGCCGACGGGAAGACGCGCGTGGTGCAGGACCCGAGCAAGGGCGTGGACAGCGTCCTCCAGCAGCTCGACGTCACGCTCGGCTCGCGCGACCGCGTGTCCGTCCAGCCGCGCACGGGCTCGCCCGACGTCGCGCTCGTCGTCGAGCGGGTCAAGGTCAAGACCGAGAAGAAGACCAAGCCGGTCGCGTTCAAGACCGTCCGCACGAAGGACGCGTCGCGCTACGCCGACCTCGGCTCCGTCGTCACGAAGGCCGGCAAGAAGGGCGTCTACACGACCACCTACCGCGTCACGTACGTGGACGGCAAGGTCGAGACGAAGTCCGTGACGGCCAAGGGCGTGACCACCAAGCCCGTGTCCAAGGTCGTCGTGACAGGGACCAAGGCGCGGCCCGCGCCCGAGCCCGTCGCCGCCAAGGCGACGTCCTCGAGCTCCTCGTCCTCCTCGAGCTCGTCCAAGAGCTCGTCGTCCTCGTCGTCGGGCAGCAGCTCGTCGGGCAGCAGCGCGTCCCTCTCGGGCGTGTGGGCCAAGCTCGCCGCGTGCGAGTCCGGTGGCAACCCGAAGGCCGTCAACCCGGCGGGCTACTACGGGCTCTACCAGTTCACGGTGGGCACGTGGCAGTCGCTCGGTGGCAGCGGCCTGCCGACGGACGCCTCCGCCGCGACGCAGACCGCGCTCGCGCAGAAGCTCCAGGCGCGCTCGGGCTGGGGCCAGTGGCCCGCCTGCGCCGCCAAGCTCGGCCTGCTCTGAGCGACCGTGCACACGGTCGGCCGGTAGGCTCAGCTGCCATGACCGACCACCGAGGCGCCCTGCTGGGCCCGGCAGAGATCCGGGACCTGGCAGGGCGTCTCGGCGTCCGCCCCACCAAGACCTGGGGCCAGAACTTCGTGCACGACGGCGGCACGGTCCGCAAGATCGTCCGTGCCGCCGGCGTCGAGGCGGGGGAGCGGGTCGTCGAGGTCGGGCCGGGGCTCGGCTCGCTCACGCTCGGGCTCCTCGAGGCGGGTGCGAGCGTCGTCGCGGTCGAGATCGACCCGACGCTCGCGCGCCAGCTCCCCGAGACCGTGGCCGGCCGTTCGGCCGAGCTGGCGGCGCGGCTGACCGTCGTCCCCGCCGACGCCCTCGACGTCACCGAGCTGCCCGGCGAGCCGCCGACGGCGCTCGTCGCGAACCTCCCGTACAACGTGGCGGTACCCGTGCTCCTGACGTTCCTCGAACGCTTCGACACGCTCGAGCGCGTGCTCGTCATGGTCCAGGCCGAGGTCGCCGACCGCCTCGCCGCCCCGCCCGGTTCGAAGGTCTACGGCGTGCCCAGCGTCAAGGCGGCCTGGTATGCGTCCGCGCGCCGCGCCGGGACCGTCGGGCGCAGCGTGTTCTGGCCCGCGCCCAACGTCGACTCGGCGCTCGTCGCCCTCGAGCGGCGCGAACCGCCCGCCACGACGGCCACACGGCAGCAGGTGTTCGCCGTCGTCGACGCCGCGTTCGCCCAACGCCGCAAGACGCTGCGCGCCGCGCTCTCTCGCACCGCGGGTTCCGGCGAGGCCGCCGAGCGGGTGCTCGTCGCGGCGGGCGTCGACCCGTCGGCGCGCGGCGAGACCCTCACCGTCACCGACTTCGCACGCATCGCCGAGGCCTTCGCCGCCCAGGCCCCCGCATGACGGCGCACCTCGCGGCCGCGCCCGAACCTTCGGTCACCGTCCGTGCCCCCGGCAAGGTCAACCTGTCGCTGCGGGTCGGCGCGGTGCGGCCCGACGGCTACCACCCGCTCGTCAACATCTTCCAGGCCGTGTCCCTCTACGAAGAGGTCACCGCGACCGCCGTGCCCGCCGGCCGGGGCGTGTCGATCGCCGTCGAGGGTCCGCACGCCGACCAGGTGCCCACCGACCGGACGAACCTCGCATGGCGCGCCGCCGAGCTCCTCGCCGAGCACACCGGCGTGGAGCCCGACGTCCACCTGGCGATCGTCAAGGGCGTGCCCGTCGCCGGAGGCATGGCCGGCGGGTCGGCCGACGCCGCCGCCGCGCTCGTCGCGTGCGACGGGCTGTGGGAGACGGGGCTCAGCCGTGACGAGCTCACCGACCTCGGCGCCCGGCTCGGCGCGGACGTCCCGTTCGCGCTCCACGGGCACGTCGCCGTCGGCACCGGGCGCGGTGACGTCCTGACGCCCGCGATGGTCCGGGGCGAGTTCTTCTGGGCTCTCGCCGTCACCGACGAGGGCCTGTCGACCGCGCGCGTGTTCGACGCTTTCGACGCCGCCCACGCGAACGGACGCACCGTCCTCGCCGACCCCGCGCTCGCCGACGACACGCCGCTCATGCAGGCGCTGCGGGCCGGCGACCCGACCACTCTCGGCGGGCTGCTCCACAACGACCTGCAGGAGCCCGCCCTGGGCCTCGCCCCGCACCTGCGGGAGACCATGGAGGTCGCGCGCGACGCCGGGGCCCTCGGCGTCATGCTGTCCGGCTCCGGCCCGACGGTCGCGGCGCTCGCCAGGAGCCGGCAGCACGCGCTCGCGATCGCCGCGTCCTGGACCGCCGTCGGCGCGGCGGACGATGTCTATACTGCGGTCGGCCCATCGCCCGGAGCGCGGATCGTCTGACGGCACCCCGTCGACCGACCCGCGGACCGGGCCCAGGCCCGGCCGGTGACCCCGGCCCGGACCCGATGGACTTCGCTCAAGGAAGAGACGAAGGAGTCGAACGTGCCCCAACCTGTGCCCAGCCCCGACGCGCCCCGAGCGGGTGTGCGTCCCGACACGCCGGTCCGTGGTCCGGCACGGCCCGCCCCCTACGTCGCAGCGGGCGTCCTCATCGCGATCGGGATCGTGCTCCCGCTCGTCGTGCCGATCTACGCACGCCACGAGCCGGAGCTCGGCGGGATGCCGTTCTTCTACTGGTACCAGCTCCTCTGGGTCTTCATCGACGCGGGCCTGCTCTACGTGGCGTACGTCCTGATGCGCAAGGAGGACCGTCGCCGACGTGACGTCGTGCGCAGCCAGGCCGCCGGACACGCGGCCAAGCACGCGGCGCCCGGGACGGACGACGCCGGCGACACCGGCGCCGTGGACGGAGGTGCCCTGTGAACGCGGTCCAGGCGCTGCCCGCCTCCCTGTCTCTCGCGGTGCCGGCCGACGTGCCCGACGCCAGCGGCCACCGCTCGATCGCCGGCGGCGCGCTCGTCGTCGTCATCCTGCTGTTCCTCGTCGTCGCCGCCATCGGGTTCCTCGCGTCCCGGTGGCGCACCAGCCCCGAGGAGCGTGGCCTGCACAGCCTCGACGAGTGGGGCCTGGGCGGCCGCGGCTTCGGCTCGTGGGTGACCTGGTTCCTGCTCGGCGGCGACCTGTACACGGCGTACACGTTCGTCGCGGTCCCCGCCGCCATGTGGGCGACGGGCGCCGTGTCCGGCTTCTTCGCCGTCCCGTACACGATCGTCCTGTACCCGATCGTCTTCATCCTCATGAGCCGCCTGTGGTCCGTCTCGCGCAGCCACGGCTACGTCACACCGGCCGACTTCGTGGGCGGGCGGTACGGCGGCAAGGTCCTCTCCACCGCGATCGCCGTCACCGGCATCGTCGCGACCATGCCCTACATCGCGCTCCAGCTCGTCGGGATGCGGGCCGTGCTCACGGTCCTCGGCCTCGGGTCGGGCAGCAACTCGTTCGTGAACGACCTGCCCCTCATCATCGCGTTCGTCGTGCTCGCCGCCTACACGTACACCGGCGGGCTCCGGGCCCCGGCGCTCATCGCCGTCGTGAAGGACCTGCTGATCTACCTCGCGATCGTCGTCGCCGTGATCTACCTGCCCAGCAAGTTCGGCGGGTGGGGCTCGATCTTCGACGCCGCGGACACCAAGCTGTCCACCACCAACCCCGCCACGCACAAGCCCGCGGGGGCGATCATCCCCGGGATGACCAGCTTCAACGCCTACTGGACGCTCGCTCTGGGCTCCGCGATGGCGCTGTTCATGTACCCGCACTCGATCACCGGCGTGCTCGCGACCAAGAGCCGCAACACGATCCGCCGCAACGCGGTCGTGCTGCCGTTGTACTCGCTCATGCTCGGCTTCCTCGCGCTGCTCGGCTACGTGGCGATCAAGGCCGGGACGGCGCCCGTCGACACCAACGGCAAGATCAACGCGCAGCTCGTCGTGCCCCAGCTGTTCCTCGACAACTTCCCGTCGTGGTTCGCGGGGGTCGCGCTGGCAGCGATCGCGATCGGGGCGCTCGTGCCCGCCGCGATCATGTCGATCGCCGCGTCGAACCTGTTCACGCGAAACATCTACCGTGACCTCATCAAGCCGGACGTTACGCCGCGCACCGAGGCCAAGATCTCCAAGCTGGTGTCGCTGCTCGTCAAGGTCGGGGCGCTCGTGTTCGTCCTCGGCATGGACCAGTCGTCCGCGATCAACCTGCAGCTCCTCGGCGGCATCTGGATCCTGCAGACGTTCCCGGCCATCGTCGCGGGCCTGTACACGCGGTGGTTCAACAAGTGGGCCCTGCTGGTCGGCTGGGCCGCGGGCATGATCTACGGGACGGCCGCCGCGTACAACGTGGTCAACCCGGCGACCGGGAACCACTTCGGTGGCTCGATCGCCGCGATCCCGTGGACGCACACGACCGTCTACATCGGGGTCACGGCCTTCGTGCTGAACGCTGTCGTCGCGGCTCTCGGGACGCTGGTCCTGCGTGCGTTCAAGGTCCGCGACACCGCGGACAGCACGCGCTCGACCGACTACGAGGTGGACGAGGACGACGTCCGCGTCCAGCCGGTCCCGGAGGAGCTCCGCGCCGAGCTCTCCTGATCCGCACCTATCGTGCCGAACACGGGGTCCGCGCCCGTCAGCTCTCGCTGACGGGCGCGGACCCCGTCGTCGTGGGGCGAGAACCCCGTGCTCGCGAGGTACCCGTCCGGGAGGCCTACTTCGCGAGGTACCCGTCCGGGAGG
>Ga0164241_10002610_pt1 | contig 19153 bp, 15 predicted proteins | sample OricomyardsoilBY_FD_108780 | JGI IMG/M metagenome (GOLD analysis project Ga0164241, IMG submission 108780) | Backyard soil microbial communities from Emeryville, California, USA - Original compost - Back yard soil (BY) | ecosystem: Environmental > Terrestrial > Soil > Unclassified | place: USA... | reverse complement strand
TCGGCCGCGAAATCGATCGACTTAGCCATTCGCGGGCCCTTCGACTGTGTCCCTGAATTGGGCTCGCTCGCGCGTGCCCGTAAGCGTGCCCGTGCCCGATGGTCCATAACGAGTCGTTGGGCCCGTTTGTTTGGTAGGCCGAGGTTTGTGGCGCGGGCCAGGCCCGCGCGCGCCGCGCCCAGCTGGGCGCGCAGGTCCTCAAGGCGTCGCAAACAACGATTCGGCCGTGGGCGCAGGCTCCGCGCTCGCTAGGCTCTCGTCCAGCGTCCACTCGAACGTCACCGGGTCCTCGGTGAAGCAGCCGCCGCCGAAACACGGCGGTTGCGGCTTGGCGGGGTGACACGCTGATGCCTGCTGGCCCGTCCCCTTGTCGCACAACACGCGCGTGTACATGAACTCACAGCCCACGTAGTACTCGCGCACCTTGGCCGATTCACGGTTCAGCGCGGTTTCGAGGTCGGCCGCCGGACAGCGCAAATTCCGCGAGCCCACCCTCAGCACCGCGCCCGACTCACCCGCCGTGCTGCACCCGAATACCACGCTCAGCGCCACCAAGCTCACCGCCAGCCCACTCGCCTTCTTACCGGTTTTGCTCGCCATGAACGCTACGAACACCCGACCCCGCAAACCCTTGGCCAAAATCCCAGCTCATCCCCGCATACGCCTGCGCATTGGTCTGAGCTCACAGCTGCCCGGCATACGAGCCTTCGGCTCACGCTCTCCCTACGTTCCGCCGAGCTTCGAAACGCTGACGTAGTCGACCAGCATTTCCTGCGGAAACATCGTCGTCGCGTCGGGGTCGCCGTCGAAGATGCCGCCGATGGCCAGGTTCAGCAGGATGAAAAACGGGTGGTCGTAGACCCAGCGCTGCCCGCTTTGCTGAACGCTCTCGGGCGTTTTCACGTAATATGGGTCGCCATCGACCAGCCAACGCACGCCTTCGGGCGTCCACTCGAACGTGAAAACGTGGAACGCGTCGCCGTAGTTGGCGTTCGTGAGTTGGTAAAAGTGATGGTACGAATTGCCGCCGGAGTAGCCGGGGCCGTGCAGGCTGCTGTCGATCAACGTCGGGCGGCTGCCGCGCATTTCTAGAATGTCGACCTCTCCGCACGAGGGCCAACCGGTATCGTGCACGTCGTTGCCCAAAAGCCAGAACGCCGGCCACACGCCCTTGCCGCCTGCGGGCAGCTTGATGCGGGCTTCGAATTTGCCGTACGTCTGCTCGACCTTGCCCTGAGTATTCAGGCGCGCCGACGTGAACGGCTGCGAGCTTTGGACGCCCTGAGCATCGACGTATTGCTCTTTTAGGGCCCGGATGACCAGGTTGCCGCTGCCGTCCTGAAACGAGTTTTTGCGCTCGTCGGTGTCGTAGTCGAGCTCTTCGTTCTGCCCCGACGGACGTATCTCCACGTTCCAGTGCGCGGCGTCGGGGGCGGCCTGGGCTGCGCCGTCGAAGTCGTCACGCCAGACTTCGACCCAGCCGTTGGACGGCTCGGTCCACGTTTCCTCGGAAGGTTGCGGCGGGTTGCTGCAGGCGACCAGCGCGAGCGCGAGGAAACAGCAACGCAGGAAGGCGGGAAGGTTTTTGGGGTGAGAGCGCAACGCCCGAGTCCTCGTTGGAAGCGTAACGGAAAACGCGCGACCTGGTTTGCACCAGTGTCGCGCGTTTGCGAAGTCGAGCCTGAAAGGCTCAGCCTTGGGTGTCGGTCTCGGTCGGGTTGTTCTTGGACTTGTTCAAGTCTTCGGCCGGCAACGCCGCCGTGTCCATCGGGTACGTCTCGCCGTCTTCCTTGTAGAAGCGGAAGAAGTCGTACTCGGCCGTGAACGGGTACACGTTCTGTTCACCGTCGACGCCGCCGAACGCGTAGCTGCCGCCGAACACCCACATGCTCATCATGATTTTGGCCGACTTGTTCGGGATGGGCGGGCTGGCGCCGCCCGCAAACGTCCGCACCGCAGCCGGGTTGTTGTCGATGTACCAGGTGATGCCGTCGGCCTTCCAGACGAAGGCGTAAGTGTGGAACGCGGCGCGCGTGTCGAGGCCGGCCGGGGCCGTCACGGCCGCGGCGCTGTTCATCGTCTGGCCGTAGTCGCTCTTGCCGTCGGCATACACGATGTTGCTGAACACCTTGTTGACGCCGCCCGCGATGATCTCGATGTCGATCTCGCGCCAGTCTTCGACCTTGGGCGTGCGGAACGTGAACAGGGTGTTGATGAAGTTACCCGCGGTCATGTCGGCCGCGACCGGAACAGGCGCCTTGATGCTCGCCTCGTAGCGGCCGTAGCGGTAGTTGTTGAACTTCGTGCGGAACTCGCCGCTTTGCAGCGGGAACGTGCCGACGGTGCCGTTCTCGGCGAACGAATTGCCCCCTGCGAGCGGAGCCGCGGGCTTGCTCGTGGTGATCTTCATGTGGCCATCGGCAAAGGTGATGGCTTCTTTGGTGTAGCGAACCTGACCTTCGGAGAGCGCACCGTCCGACCACGTCCAGATCTTGTCGTGGTCGAGATCGATAGGAGCGTCGAAGCCTTGGTCGATGACGAGCGTGTAGCCCGGGTACGTCGGGGCGTTGGTGCCCCCGCCGCCGGTGCCGGTGCCCCCGGTCGGCGTACCGCCGGAGCCGGCGCTGCCGCCGCCAGCGCCGCCGGTCGTGGCGGTGCCGGCCGTGCCCGTGCTTCCGCCGGTCGTGGTGCCAGCGGCTCCGGTCGTGGTGCCAGCAGCTCCGGTCGTGGTGCCAGCAGCTCCGGTCGTGCCGGCGGTTCCGGTGGTACCTGCGGTTCCGGCGGGCGGCTCTCCGGCCGCGGGCGGATCCGAGCAAGCCGCGAAGGCCAGCGCGAGACCAGAGAGACAAGACACGGCGAAAAGCGGGTTGAAAGCCTTGATTGACATACGCGGGTGCTCCGATTGCATGAATGTCCAGGCCAAAGGCTCCGGATCACCCTCAAACGCCAAATCCTATGGCCGTTTCGTCGCGGTCCGGCAGGCCTGAACAGATCCAGCCTGACGGGTGAAGGGCCCCCGACGGCGGGACGCTCAAGGCGCTGCTACTTGGATACCTTCAACCCGAGCGAGCGCGCCTTGACCTTCATCTTCTTACCGTCAGAGAAGGAGACCTCGACCGCTGAGTTGGACGGGTTGTACGCCACGTAGCTCTTGCCCTTCGGGCCCTTGAACACGCCGTAAGTCGGCACGCTGGCCGTGACGGTCGTGTCGACTTGGCCGAGGGCCGAGATGTTCTTCAGCCAGTGCCGCAGCAATAGCCGCGTGTTGCCGAACTCGACGTTGAAGTACGTGTCGTCGTCGAACATTTTCTGGGCGCGCTCGGGCTCGGCCAGCGACAGGTACATCAGCAGGTAGTCGCGCCACGAGTAGATGGACCCCTGGCTCCGCTTGAAGACCTCCGCGAAGTTCTTGCTCACGTAGCTGGGGTGGCGGCCCAGGTAGGTCGAAGCGCCCGTGAACGGCAGGTAGTTGATGCCGTGCACCATGATGGGGTCGGCGTCGAACCACGTGTCGTATTTGGCGCCGGCGCCCCAGACCATCGCCACCACGCTGTGGTCGAAGCCCTCCGGAAAGACGGCGTCGTCGACGTCGAACCAATACTGCTCGGCCGCCAGCACCTGCGTCGTGAACAAGAAGATGCCCAGATCGCGCAGCTCCTTATTGTCGATGGCGGCGCCCCACAAAACCAGGCTGGCCGAGAACAAGATGTCTTCGGACGAAGATTCTTCGTTGTTGCCGTCGTCGAACTGCGCGGGGCCGTTGGCCCAGGAGTGCCCGGCGTAGGCGTCCATGTGCCGCAGGAACGGAAAGCGCTCGTCGTCGTGCTGCCAATTGGCGGCGTCGCGCACCAAAAGCTCGATCATCGGCGCATATTTTTTGGCCCACGGCGGGTCGAAGCGGGCGATGGCGGCGGCGGCGGCGATGAAATAGCCGTAGTGAAAGTGGTGGTCGTTCAGCTGCTCGGCGGAGCCGTAGCTGGCGGGCAGGGCGATCAAGCTGTGCCACGTCTCGTCGTAGTACATGCGGCGTGGCTCGCTGCCGTCGAACCAGTCGCCCAGCTCGTTCTCGAGCGCGGTGACCATGCGCTTCTTTTCGTCCTCGCCGCCCAGTTGATCGGCAAGATAAAGGTTGGTCGCGTTTCGGCCGAGTGATTTGCCGGCCCAGTACGCGTCGCGCTCCGGCCCCGGTCCATAGCCGCGCGGGAACAAGTCGGCGGCGCCGGTGGCTTCGCTCAGCTGGCTGCCGAGATCACTCATCGTGAGGCCAGCTGCGTTGGGTAAGATTGGCAGCACGCCTGGGAATTTGGAGCGGGTGGTGAAGCTGCTGCCCACCTGCAGCTTCATTTGCCCGCGCGGCGACGCATACGTCGGCTTCTCCAGCGCGTCGCTCGTGTTGAGCCACTGGTGGCGATACAGGGCCAAGATCGCCGAGTCTTCCAGACCCTTGCCCGATTCTTTGGCCGTCACGCTGGCGACGAACTTGGTCGACAGCTCGGCGGTGGCTTCGTCGTACGACCAGCTCACCTTCGTGTCGGTGACGAAAGCGTACGCGTGCGCCTTGAACAGGTTGAACGTCGCCGCGTCGCCGTCGGGCAAGACCGCGACGGAAAAGTAGTCTTTGCCGCCCAAATCCGAAGCGTAGCCGGCGTCGATCTTTTCCCAGCGGCTCTTGCTCGGGGCAAACACGCCGTAAAAGTGCTCGCCGAGCTTGAGCAAGAGCGCGTTGCCCTCGTCTTTGACGACGTCCATCAAGGTGCCGCGGGCGATGCCGATCAGGGCGCGCGCGCTGCCGGTGCGGGTCGCGTACACGTAGGGCATGCCGTGGCCGATGGTCGCGCGCAGCTCGGAGTCGTCGTTTTTCCACGACGCCGTGACCGCGAAATCCGAGTAGCCGGCGACGCGCGTGTCCGGAAATTTTTCGCCCTCCAGACCCAGCATCAGGTCCTCGGCGTAGCGGTACATGTACTCGCGCGGGCGAACCGCGGGCTTGTCCGGGTAACCGAGCCCGAGACCCTGGCCGCCCGCGCGCATGACCAGCGGGTGCGCGTACAGATTCATCGAGTACGGGTTCGTCTCGTCGAACTGCCAAATCAGCGACGACCACCACGTGTTGCTCTTGGGGTTGCCGGTGAAGTCGGCCGTCACCTTCGGCTTGACCGACTTGTTGCGACGATCCGTCGCGATCGCGACGCCCTTCGGGGCTTCGTTCGAGACGTAGCCCGCGCCGTGCTTTTCGGCCGTGCCTTTCGGCGGGGCGGGCGGAGTGCGCAGCTCCAACTGCGAAGCGCCGCACGCCGTCAGCACGCCGAAGAGCAGGCTTACGATGGCTCGGAGCTTCATCACAAATCTCCCCAGCCCATGCGTAGGTTCAGCATGAACAGGTGCATGCCCTTGGGGTTCGCGCCATTGTTGATGTTGTAGAAGTCTTGGTAGGTGTAGCCGGCCGTCACCAAGAACGCAGGCCCGAGCACCGGCGAAAACACGCGGCCCCACACCTCCACGCCGGCCCGGATGTTCTCGTAGTCCTTGCTCGGCTTCTTGAGGCCGAGGTCGTGCGAGATCGGGAACACCAGCATCAACGAGTCGAAGCCCCACGAAATCCCGGGGATGGCGTCGGGGTTGATGATGCGAAACTGCGGCGTCAGATTCGTGCGAAATCCGGCAAACTCTTGCGACGGATCGCTGAAGCGCTCGCCGGTGTCGGCGGTGCTGTAGGTCTGCTTACCGGTGGCGTACGTGCCTTGCAGGGTGATGTCGAAGATGCCCGAGCCTTCGAAGCGGGAACCGAGGAAAATGTCGCGCTTGGTGACGGTGCGAAAGCCGTACTGCTCGTCGTCTTGCACGATGCCGGTGTAGAAGTACCAACCGCGCGTCGGCGTGCGCAAAAAGCTCGGCTCACCGGGGGTGAAGCTGGGCAGCACGAGCGGGGAATACAGCGCGTACTCGAGCAACGCGGAGCGAATGTGCCGGCTCCGTTGTTGTTCTGGCACCGGACCCGGGCCAAGCGGCATTTGAAAATACGTGTAACCGAGCTCGGCCGTGATCTTGTCGGAGCCGACGAAGCGCGACAGCGCCAGCTTGCCCTCGAACAAGTTGAAGTCCTCGGCCCGGTTGGGCAAGAACTCGACCACGCCCGTGCGGTGGACGCGCTTGTAGCTAAGGCCGACTTTGGCGTCGAACAGCGGGTACAGCGGCAACACGCGCTCGTAAGCGCCGCCAATTTGCCGCACGTTGACGTCGTTCAAGCCGTTCAAGCTGCCGTCCAGCTCGGTGCACAGCGGAGCCAAGCTGCAGCCCGCCGGAAAATAGAAGCTCGTGATTTGGGCTTGCTCGGCGTGCGACTGGTCGTAAGTGAAGTCGAGCGTGCCGATCGGATTTTGCCGATAGCGAAGCTTGGCGTCGAGGTGATAGCGCAGGGGCGCGCGCGGAATGGCGTATTTTTCGAAGTCGCGCAGACCCTTGAGATACGCTCCGGGGCGGCTCGCTCCGCCGGCGCGTACGTCGCTGTCGGCAAACTCGCGCTCGAGCGTGAACGTACGCATCTCGTTCCAATCGCCCTTGCGATTGAAGTCGCGCGTATCTTTCGAGACGCTGGCGATGGCCCCGACCGAAAAGCTGGGGCGATACAACCCGCCCGGGCTCTGCGGGTATTGCTTGCCTGGAATCAGGTGCACGCCGTCCTGTTGGTACAAGACCATCAGGCGCTTCTTGGTCCATTCCTCGACCACCGCGTGGTACGCGCGATATTTGCCGCTGACGCGTAGGGCGTCCAGCTTCTTCAGCGAGGCGTAATAGTGCACCTCGGCCGTCTCGGTCACGGGCGAGCGCGCGCCGCGGAACATGCTGAAGTGATTGGCCCACCACAGCTCGTAGCCTGGCTCTTGCGGCGCGTTCTTGACCGCGAGCTCGTAGTGCAGCGGCGCGTCGCCGTCGCCGGTGCGGCTCATCAGCATCGCGACCACGCAATGCTTCATGGCGTTGACGCTCTTGGGCTCGTCCTTGTTGTCGAGCTCGGGCACCCGCTTTTCGATCTCTTGCTTGATCTGCGAGATCGTACGGTTACCGGTGGCCGCCTCGTATCGGCCCAAACACTCGTACGGGTTGAGCTCCGGATCTTCGGCGTGCGCGAGGCGCGGCGCCACCACGAGACCGGCAGCGAGACTCAGCACGCCCGCCAGTCCTTGAAAAAAACGCTTCATTCGGTGTCCCAAACGATATCGTCGAGGTAGATGACAGTCGGCGGCGACTGCGGAGTCGGGACGCCGGGCTGATAGTTCACGGTCCAACAGAAGCCGCTGATCATGTGAAACGGCGTCTCGGGAACGACCGTGCTCAAGTCGATCTCGAGGTCTTGCCACTCGGTCGTGAGGTAAGCGTTCTTGATCGCCTGGGCGTGACCGATCGTCTCGTCGCTGTACGGCTGGGGATCGGCGGGGTTGCTGCCGATGCCGCCGACCAGGAACGAAACGCGCGGCGTCTCTTTCGTCTCGGGGTTCGACGGATCCGGGCGGAGCTCGGCCGCGGCCTTGAAGCGCACGCGCTTGTACGGCGGGATGAGCGTGCGGCCGGGCCGCGTGCCCCAGTCGTTGCTGGGATAGACCCAGTACACGCCAGCCCACATATCGGCGCCGGGGCGCAGGTCGGGCTGGTAGTCGTAGCGGTAGCAAGCGCCGCCGACGTTGGGTGCGCGCGCCTTGCAGTTCTCGTTGATGCTGGCGGTGATGAAGCCGGGGTTCTCGCCGTCGCCCATGTGCCCGCTCGGCGAGAACTCGTCCGAGACGTAGAAGCGACCTTGCAGCGGCCCCACCTCGACGCCCTCGGTGCCGGTGCCGGGCCCGCAGGCCACGCAGCCGAGGAGACACGAAACAGCGGCAATCAATAGGGTTTGCGACACGGGCGGATGAACTAGACCTTGTCCCTCGTGTACCTTTCTGATCACGGATTCGCCCTGGCTAGAATCGGGTAGGCGGACAGCTGGTAGAAGGGGCACCGCGCGCGAGAACCTTCGCGCGCGGTCGCGCCCGGGCCGCCACGACCTCGGCGCCCTACTCGTGAGCCGGGCGCTCGTCAATCGCGGGCAAGTTGCGCGTCAGCCATCCGCCCCGGGGCGCGGACCACTATTGCTTCACTCGCAGCTCGTCGATGCGCCACCACTGAGTCGCATGGATGTCCGCCAGCGAGAGCCGAATATAGCGCGCGATCTGCGCCTCGCCGAAGGTGATGACCATTTTCGTCGAGCCGGGGACGGCCGGCTTGGCGGGTACGCCGGTGAAATTGCCGTCGCTCGAGAGTGCCACATCGACCAGGTTGGGGACGTCCATCGGCGTGTTCAGGCAATCGATTTCGATACTGAAAAAGACCTGTTCGGTCTGCATGTCGACCGTGAACGACATACCGAGTTGCTGAACGACCCCGCTCGTCCAATCGCTGGTGGACACGCCATCGATCGCATACTTCGGGTTCGAGCCGCCGAACGTGCTCGATGCCGTCGCTGTCCATGTGCCGGTCAACAGCTTGACCCCGGTTGCGCTTTCGGGAACGCAGCGGTCGTCGACACAACGCGAGGTGGTGCAGTCGTCGTCCTGGGTACAACGGTCGAGCACGACGCACTTGGTGGAGCAGCTGCCACCGCAGTCTTTGCCCGGCTCGTCGCCGTTGGCCACGCCGTCGCTGCAACTCGGTACCGCGCAGCGTAGGGTCGTAATCGGGCAAATGCCGCTCTGGCAGTCGTGCGCGACCTTGCAGCGCGTGCCATCTTCACATGCCTCGGAGCAGCTGCCACCGCAGTCCTGATCCGTCTCGTCTTGATTCCAGATCTCGTCGTGGCACGAGGCGGGTTGGCATTGGCCCTTGCTGCAGGCGATGCCGTCGCAATCGTCCGTCTTGCCGCACACCTGGCCGACGCCGCACGGCGTACAGCTGTCACCGCCGCAGTCCAAGTCCGTCTCGTTGCCGTTGACGATGCCGTCTTTGCAGGTAGCCGCGCGGCACAGGCCACTGGCGCACAGGCCGCCATCGCAGTCGGAGGTGCTGCGGCAGCGTTGATTGACGGTGCAACGAGCGCAGCCCTGCTCGCCGCCGCAATCGGTGTCGCTTTCGTCCTGATTCTTGAGCTCATCGGCGCAGCCGGGGTCCTGGCAGAGGCCGCCCAGGCAGGCCACCGCGTCACAGTCGTCGTTGCCGCCGCAGGGTTGGCCCGGCGGGCAAGCCTTGCTGCATGCAGCAAGGCCGCAATCGATGCCGATCTCGTCCCCGTTGCGCTGGTTGTCACTACAGGTAGGGAGGGCTGCGCCCGTGCCGCCCGTGCCGCCCGTGCTCGGCGTTGGCGTTGCGTCGTACTCGGGGAATGAACAGGCATAGAGCCCGATCAGACTGAGGAGCACCGCGGCCAGCTTCATGGGAACTATGAAGCATACTTGTGGCGTGGCATTTCGCCAAACGCGGGTCACGCCCCCGTGCGGCCGCAGACCTGGAGCCGTCGTGCGCCGGCAGGCTGCCCTACGTGGGCACACGTCTGCCTACGCCGCCTACGCCAGGGGAGGTGACCAAAAGAAAAGGGTCTCGAAACGGAGCGCGCTATTCGCTGATGCGGCACGCGCTGCGCAGGCGCGGAGCTAGCGGCGAGCGCGGCGAATGGCCGAGAAAACGTTCGGCTGCGGCCGAGCTGCCCGCCGCGCCGATCTGGCAATTGGCGATGGCGCGCAGGCCCTCGCGCTCATGAGCGAGCGAAGCATGGGGATGCTCGGCTTGGTGCTCTGCCAACAAGGACAGCGCCTCGCTGGCGCGGCCCGCGCGCAACGCCGAGTCGGCGCCACGAATCAGCTTCATTTCGGCCTCGAGATCCGCGGCGGTGGGCTCCACCTTCTCGGGCTCGGGGCGTGCGCTACGAGCGACCGTGCGTGGAGCTTTGGTCACGGGCGCGAGCTCTTCCAGCTTGACGTCTTCGGGCGCAATGATGGCGGGGGCGGGCGCGGCGACGGAGGCGGGGCTGTGCGGTGCGGGTTGCGCCTTGGCCGGCGCGGGCGCCGTGACGGCGACTTCACGGTCGTGACTGACGTAGCTCCAGGTTGCGGCGACGCCGCCGGCGGTGATGGCTAAAGCGGCGGTCAGCTTCGCGGCAATCGAGATCACCGAAGCAGCCTTGGCTTGGGTCGAACCCGCCGTCACGACCGCGGCCGTAATGCCGATCGCGCCGACACGGGTCAAAACCGCGCGCCTCACGCGCGCTGCATCCGCCGGACTCGGATCATCGTACATATCCGCCGCTTGCAGTAGCGAGCGAGCTCCCGGGCTCAAGTCATCCATCACGAGCCTCCCTCCGAAGCGCGCGCTGCTTCAGCGCTCGCTCGAATTCCTTGCGCGCGGCACGGAGCCGCGAATAAACGGTGTTCACGTTGGTGTCGGTGGCCTCGGCGATCTCGGGCACGCTCAAGCCCTCGATCTCGGCCAGCACGAATACGGCCGCCTTGCTCTCGTCGAGCTTCTCGAGTAGCTCGTGGAGGATGCGACCTGCTTCACTGCGGCTCGCCAGCTCCAGCGGGTCAGCGCCGCCGTCGACCACCACGTCCGGATCGCCGACCACGGACGAGGTCGCGTGACCCGCCCCCTTGCGGCGCCGCGTGCGGCGGTAGTTGTTGACGACGCGCATCAAAATGCCGAACACCCAAGTCTTTAATGCGCACCGGCCCTCGAATTGGTCGAGCCGTCGATAAACGGTGACAAAAACTTCCTGGACGACGTCGTCCACGGCGCTTTCGACGACGCCGAGCCGGCGCGCGGTGCGCCAAACGGAGGGAAAGGTTTCTGCGTACACTTGATCGAAGGTGGGACGGACAAAGTCTGGACGAGGCAAAACCCGAGAGTTTAGCTCGACTGTGGACTCTGGGGCGTTGTCGTCCCTAGAGGCCGCGAACAGGGATAGTCTGGCGGTCAACAGTTCGGTTATGCGGCTTTATTAACTGCCGCGCCTCACTTGTGTTGTTGATGTCCGGGCTCTGGGGGGCCCGTTGTGGATTTCAGCAGTGCTGGGAGTTTGGTCTGGGGGTGGATGTAGGCGTTTTCCAAGTCGTTGGATTGAACGGGGTAAAGGGCCGCTCGCCACGGCCCCTAGGGCCGCGGACCCTTGTACGAAGAGACTTCGACCCAGTCGAACTCGGCCGTGACCGGCAACTGTCTCGCGTCGAAATCGCTGAGCCAATCCGCTGCCGACGGATAGGCGCTCAGCACCAACCGCTGGTACTGGCGCAGCTCGCTCGCCGGGTCGCCCGTGACCACGGAGCGAGTCTGCTCGTCCAGGTAGAATCGGACCTCGGTCGGCGTCCAGTCGTAACCGATAGTGTGAAAGTCGGCGGAGGGATCGAAGCTGGCATGCTGTAGCGACGGCTCCGGAGCCTCCTTGGGCACGCTCACCGTGTAGCGGAGCTGATGCTGGTCGCTGGCCCTGGGAATGCCGCTTTCGAACACGATTTGGTTGTCGATTTGCGGCCCCATGCTGAACGCGTAGCGATCGTAGAAGCCCCAAAAGGCAGACACGACACCCGTGCCCGGGGCCAGCCGCGCGCGCGCGCGAAAGCGACCGTACAGAAATACCTCGCGCGTTCTCACCTCGGCGGCCGAAAACGGCTTCGCAACCTCGTTTGCCATCGGGTTGGCGGGGGCTTGGTCGGCGGTGATCGACAGCACGAGCAGGCCGTCTTCGATCTTCGCGTTGGCGGGGGAGAACCACGCCAGGTTCGGACTGAACGTGTGGCTCGCCAGCTCCCAGTAATCCAAATCGAGATCGGGACCGTCGAAGTCGTCGCGACGCTCGACCGTAAAATCGTCGATGCCGATGATCAGGTCTTCGCGCGAGCCGCAGCCCGTCAACAGCAGGGCGACGAGCGGCGCGATGGCGCCGCAACCGCAGTTCCGCGCGGCATGAGCGAGACGCCGAATCAGCGGCCGGAGTTTCACTTCGTGTGCAATGTCCGGGAGCTCCGGCGTGGATCGCGAAAAATGCCTCATCGACAGATGGACCTCGCCTCGAGACACCTTCAAGCGATCCGACGGGGCTGGATCAAGGCCCTTCCGTTCGGACACTAGGGGGTGCGAGGATCCTCTCTCTGTTCAGGCGCTTGCCAGTCACATTCGGGACAATTTTGGTCCTGGTAGGAACCGCCAGTACCGCGGCGGCCGGCACTGCTCAGCCATTTTCTTTGAGTTGGGAGGCTCCTGAAGGGTGTCCCAGCCAGACCCAAGTCGAGGAAGAAATCGCCTCGGCGTTGGCGCACTTGCAGGGGCGCGGCCCGGTCGAAGTGGTGGCCGAGGTGACGCTGCGCGAAGCCGAGCCTGGCTTCAAGTTGCGCGTGCGCGTTCGCCACGAAGGTCAAAGCGGCGAGCGGGTGTTGCCGATTGACGACTGCGACGACGCCTCGCGCGCCGCAGCGCTGCTGGTCGCCTTGTCGGTGGGCAATCCACCACCACCGCCACCACCACCACCACCACCGCCACCTCCACCACCACCACCGCCTCCGCCCCTGGCATGGGCCATCGGCTTGGGGCCCCATCTGGCGATGGGTATGTCGCCGGAAGTGAGCGCGGGGCTCGGCTTGTCGCTGGCGTATAGCCACGCCTTCTGGCGCTTGTCACTGCGCGGGGCGGGCTTCGCCAAGTCTCATCACAACGTGGCCGGTACCGAGGTTGGCGGCGATTTTCAGCTGTTCACCGGCGGCGCGTTTGCGTGCGCGGGCTACCCGGGCTCGCCGCTCACGTTCTACGGCTGCTTGGGCGGACGCGTCGATCAGCTGAAAGGCACGGGCACGGGCGCGGACCTCAATCAAAGCGCGTCGACGCAGATTGGCTCGCTAGCTGCGGGCGTGACGCTCGAGTGGAGCCTCACGCGCCGCTTCCGCCTGCGCACCGAGGTAGAAGCCGGCTACCCGCTCGCTGACGCGCGTTTCCGCATCAAGAATGATCCGGTGGTCGTCCACGAAGTCGACAGCCTGCGCGGCGAAGCCGCGCTCGAGTTGGCCGTTGCTTTCTAGCAACGGCGCTTACTTGCAGGCGACCGAAACTTCGTGCAGCGACCACCAGGCGATTTCGCCCGCGGCCACCATGCCGGTTTGACGAATGGTCAAGTACCGCCCCGCCTTGGCGGCCGCGAGCGGAACCACGATGGTGCCGGTCACTCCATCGGCTTCCTTCAGGATCGGAGCCGCAAAGTCTTGCGACGTGTTCGACAGCCGCACCTGGTAGTGGCGAAAATAGTCGTCGTTGTTGGTGTGCATCGTGATTTCATCGAGGGTCACGACGGCGCCGAAATCGATCTGGATCCACTCGCCGCCGACCTGCTTGGTGCCCGTGGACCAGCGTGTGCCATTGTCGCCGTCGAAGACCTTGGCGGGAGGGTAGGCGTTGTCCGACATGCTGGCGGTGGCACTCCAGGTCGTCTTGGCCGGCACCGTCGTGCCCGCGCACATGGCATTGCCGCCGCCGCCACTGCCGCCGCTGCCCGCCGCGCCGCCGCCACTGCCCGCCGCGCCGCCGCTGGCTTTGCCGCCCGCACCGCTTGCGCCCCCGGTAGCGGTGCCGCCGCTGGCCGCTCCGCCCGTGGCCGTGCCCGCCGTCGCGAACGTGCCGGCGAACGACGACGTGCCGCTGAACGCGAACGATCCGCCGCTGCTCGACCCAGAAGTGCTGGAACCGCCTTGGCCCATTCCCCCGCTGGCCGTGCCGGCGTGGCCGCTACCGCCGCGGCCAGAGCTCGCGTCGGTTCCTCCGTTGGCGTCACTACCGGCGGTCCCGAAGCCCAGGGCCTCGGGGCTTTGGTTTTCACCGGTCGCGCAAGCGAACAGCACGACACCGAGCAGCGGGCACACCTGGGTCCACTTCATGGATCTCTACCTTTCGATGTCCACCGCGGAGCCCCGCCGTTACCTTTTCTGAATCTGCGGTTCGGGGGCGGCTCGAGCGTGGGTGACGCCCAGCTATTGTCCGCAATAGGCGCCGCCGCTCACGTGAATCACCTCGCCGTCGACGAAGCTGGCCGCGGGCGCTCGACCAAGCTCCGTTTTGGGATTTTTCCGCGAGCTCGAGGGCAATTTTTGGTGATCAGCCCTGCCTGCTCCGCACATGAAGAAGCGTGCCGTGTATTCCTCGGATGCTCGTGTGCGCCGGTATCGTCGCGCAGCTGTGCGTAGCTTGCTCTGAGCCACCGGCAGCTATGTCCGGGGTGAGTACACCGACTCCATCCGCGGGAACGACTAGTGGTGGCAGCTCAGCGGCCGGCTCCGCCAGTGGCGCGAGCGGCGCGGCGGGTGCGTCGACCAGCGCCGGCGCTACCTCGACCGAGGGCGGCATGGCCGGCTCGGCCGGCAGCGCAAGCGGGACGGCCGGTACTGCCAATGGTGGTGGCGGGGCCGTCGCGTTCGAAGGCGGCGCGGTGGCGGCCGTGAGTCTCACTTACGACGACGGGCTCGATCCGCACCTGGCGACCGTGCAACCCGCGCTCGAGGCCGTCGGACTACGCGGCACGTTCTTTCTGTCCAACTTCGAAGGCGTCGAGCACGACTGGGCATTGCCCAGCGTGGCCGCGCCGTTGGAGGATTTGTTGCCGCGACACCTGGCGTGGCAAGCGGCCGGCAAAAAAGGCCACGAAATTGCCGGCCACACCGTGAATCACCCGTGTAACGACGCCAACAAGGCGCCCAACTACAAGCTCACCAACTACACGCAAGATCGCATGGCCAAGGAGCTCGACGAGAGCATCGCGCGTATGGCGCGCCTTGGCGCCGTCGTGCCGCTCACGTTTGCGTATCCGTGCGCGAGTGACAAAGCCGGCATTGGCCCGACCGGTGAAGACTATTCGCCGCTGGTTGCGGCGCGGTTCTTCGCGGCGCGCGTCTCCGTCACGGGTATCGCCGATCCGAACAGCGTCGATTTATTGCACGTGCCCCAGCGCGACACCGGTGGCAAGACGGGTGACGAGCTGAAAGCGATGGTCGACGAAGCCATCGCGGCCAAAGGCTGGCTGGTGCTGCTGTTCCACGGAGTCGGCACCGACGCGAGCTGCAACGGCAGCCTGGTTTACGCGCCCGACAAGTGCATGATCAACTACCTGACCACCAGCACCGAAGCCCACGCCGCCCTCGTGCAATACCTGGCCGAGAAGAAATCTCAAGTTTGGACGGCGCCGTTCGGCCAAGTCGCGACGAAGATCAAAAACAGCCGCTGAACGCGGCGCGGTCAGCGCTTACCGGCGCGCAGATTCAGCAGCAAAGTTCTTACCTTCACCCGTCAGCAGGTCAGTCAGCTTCGGCAGCTCGCCCGCGCGCAGGCTCTGTCTCACTCTGGCGCGACGCGCGCTAGTTGACGGGTACGACGGCGGCGCCGCAGTCGCCGCAAAAACGTGTTTCACTGGTGTACTGCGTGCCGCACACCGGGCAGATGGTGCGCGTGATGAAGAGCGTTTGCAGACGCGGCGGTGGCAACGCCGGCGCCGGTACGAGCTCTTCGCCGTGCTCGGGGCACGTCGTGGTGCCGGGGTTGAAGCCACGACCGCAAATCGGGCACAAGGACCCGCTCGGGCCGGCGCCCAGCGCAGCCTGGGCGACCAGCCGATTGCCGTCTTTGGGGCAGAACTCAGCTTCCGCCGGGAACTCTTCGCGGCACGTGGGGCAAGCCTTGGCGCCGCGCGCACCAGGCATGGAAACGCGCGGCCGCGAGGGGGCCTCGGCGAGGGGCTCGTCCAAAGGACGGCGTCCTCGCCGGACCAACAGCACCCCCAGGATGCCGAGCACCAGCGCGCATGCCCCGGCGACGCCCACGAACCAGCGCGTCTTGTTGGGCGCGTCGTCGCGCGCGACGACTTCGCGCGCGCCCATCGACTCGGAAGCGACGCGCAACACGGCCGCTTCCTTCGACTCGCCGCTCTGGTCGAGACCCCGGGCCTCCAGCAGCGCGTCGTATCGTTCCTTCGAGGCAATCTCGACCTCGACGCGCACGGAGCGGTCGCCCAACGTGACCTCCAGCGTCGCTTCCGACTCGGTGGCGTTGGGATTCGCGGTGATTTTCCCAGGCGCGGTGACGCTGAGCAGATTTGCCCCTGACATCACCCGCCACGTCGGAGTGACTGGCAACGGGCAGCCACGTGCGTCCACCACGCTGGTGCGAAACTCGAACGTTTCACCGGGGCGCATCAGCTTGCGCGAGGGGCGCACTTCGAGTCGCTCCGGCAAACCGGCGTTGGTGCAGTCGGTGGCCGGTCTCGCGGCGGGCTTGGCTGCCGTCGCGGGCGCGGCGCTTGGTACGACGGCGGGCGCGTCGCCCTGGCGCGACACCAACGAGTAGCTGCGCGTGCGCCGCACGCTCGCGGTACAGTTCTGACCCTCGATCACGAATTGGTACTGACCGGTCTCGTCGAAGTTGATGCGGCTGTCGGTGGCGCTGATGGTCGTCACCAGCTTGGCTTGGCGCGGATCAGCGGCGTTCGTCTTGCAGACGTTCTGAAACGAGCGCGCCGACGCGCTGTGGCTGATCCGCTGGATGCCCGGATAACGCTCCCAGCATTCGCCCGTCGTGTAGGTGCGGCCGACACCGACGAGCGTGAGCTCGCTGCCGTTCTGCGTGATGCTCACCGAGCCGCCCGCCTCGCCGCCGCCGCTCGGCGCCGGGCCGCATGCCTTGCCCCAATCACCCAGCTGCCAGCTCACCGTGAGCGGACTGGCGGTCCAAGTGCCAGCGAGCGTCGGCGCTTCGGCATGCGCGGGGGTGCTCGCGAGCACGAGGCCGAAGCCGAGCGCGCTCGCGGCTAGGAGTGCGAGGTGTGGAAAGGGCCAGGGGCGCTGGAAAACACGCATGTGCAATAACGACCGAGGAGCCTACGTTGACACGCCAATTTTGGCGATGCTAGCGTGCGCAAACGCTGGAATTGCCAGCTTTTCCGCGGGCTCCGCGATCATCATACTGCCTGACACTATGGAGACGACCAGGATGCTGAAGGCGTTCGAACGCTGGGGCGCGAAGACCAGCCAAACGGCAATACTCCTTTCGATCCTGGGTTTGCCCGCGCTCGCGCAGGCGCAAGCTAGGGACGAGCGAGCGCCCGAAGGCAACGGCGACGGCCTCGACACGCATCTGTTTCGGCCGGCCGTCGACTCCAAGGGCTTCTTCTCCGTCAACGGCTCGGACATCTTGGGCGCCGGCAACATCAGCTTCGGCTTGGTGCTCGACTACGGCCGCAACCTGATGCGCACGCGCTCGGATCGCGTGCCGCGCGGTACGGTCACGAACGACGCCGGCGACCCGGTCGACGACCAAGAGTGCAAAGACGAGTCTTGCATGGTTGCGGTGGATGAAAACGGCACCGGCGTGTCGGCCCTGGTACCCAACTCCATTCAAGGCACCTTCGGTTTCAACTACGGCGTCGCCAACCTCGGTGTCGTCGGTTTGTCGATCCCCGTCATCTTGATGACCGGTGATGCCGCTTACGGCATCGGCCCCACCGGCAACACGTACAACTCGGCCGAGCTGAACGCGCAGAAAATCTCGTCGTTGGCCGTGCACGGCAAGTTTCGCATCACGCGCGTCGATCGCATGATCGGCTTGGCGGCGGTGGTTCAAGCGGGCATTCCGATCGCCAGCGCCCCCCGTGATTTGGGCGCGGATCCGGGCTTTTGGTACTGGCCGCAGCTGGTGGCCGAGAACCAGTTCGGGTCGACGCGCGCGTTTCACGTCGGCCTCAACGTCGGCTACCGCGGTCACACTGGAAAAGACTCCAAGTTCGGCCTGACTCGCAACAACGCGCTGCAGCTCAAGGAAGGCGGGTTCGAGGGCTCGAACCTCGGTACCTTCAGCTTGGGTCTCTCGTACCGCGTGCTGGAAGCGCTCGACTTGGTCGCGGAGACGTACGGCAGCTACCAACTGGGCGGCAGCTCCGACAGCAAGCAAAAATTCAGTGAAGAGTTCGTCGGCGGCATCAAGCTGTTCGTCGAGCACAACAGCTATTTGATGATGGGCGGCGGTAGCCGCGCTTTCTCGACTGGTTTCGAGGCCGCCGACGTGCGCCTCATCTTGGGCTTCGTGTACGAGCCGTCGATTGGTGACCGTGACGGCGACGGCTACAAAGACGATCAGGATCAATGCCCGGACGAGCCGGAGGACTTCGACGGCTTCCAAGACGGCGACGGCTGCCCGGATCCCGACAACGACAACGACGGTATCCTCGATGTCGACGACCGTTGTCCGAACATCGCCGAAGACCGCGACGGCGATCACGACGAAGACGGCTGCCCCGAAGCCAACCGCGACGGTGACCGCGACGGCGACGGCATTCCGGATTCGAAGGACAAGTGCCCCGACGTTCCGGAAGACAAGGACGGCTTCGAGGACCTCGACGGTTGCCCCGAGCTCGACAACGACAAGGACGGCATTCCCGACAAGGCCGACCAGTGTCCCGACGACGCCGAGGACAGGGACAAGTTCGAGGACGAGGACGGCTGCCCGGATCCCGACAACGACAAGGATCAGATCCCGGACGTGAAGGACAAGTGCCCGAACGATCCCGAGACCTACAACGGCTTCCAGGACACCGACGGCTGCCCCGACAAGGGCAAAGTCATCATCGAGGGTAGCGACATCGTGATCCTCGACAAGGTGCAGTTCGAGACGAACAGCGCCAAGATCTTGCCGGGCAGCAACGAGATCCTCGACGCGGTCGCGGCGACCATGAAGGGTCACCCGGAGTTCTTGGTCATGGAAATCGCCGGCCACGCCGACGAGCGCTCGACCGACGAGCACAACCAGCAACTGACCAAAGCGCGCGCGCAAGCGGTCATGGAAGCGATGATGAAGCGCGGCGTCTCCGCCAAGCGCCTAGTCTCGCAAGGTTACGGCGAGTACTGCCCGCTCGACGCCGCCTCCAACCCCGCCGCCTGGGAAAAGAACCGTCGCGTCGAGTTCAAGATCGTGAAGACGGAGGAAGGCAACACCGGCGTCGCGCGTGGCTGCGAAACCGCGCGGAGCAAGGGCGTCGTTCCGCCCGCCGTGCCATGAGCTGATGCCCACCCCCCGTCCGTGCTCGCCGCGAAGCGGCTGCGCGCGGGCGGCCCCTCCCAAACGCGGGCGCGGCCCGCGTGGGAGGGGGAAAGGCGTGGGCGTGGGCGATCGCGATCGCGAT
>Ga0164241_10002609_pt1 | contig 19154 bp, 14 predicted proteins | sample OricomyardsoilBY_FD_108780 | JGI IMG/M metagenome (GOLD analysis project Ga0164241, IMG submission 108780) | Backyard soil microbial communities from Emeryville, California, USA - Original compost - Back yard soil (BY) | ecosystem: Environmental > Terrestrial > Soil > Unclassified | place: USA... | reverse complement strand
CCGCCTTCCGATCCGGGATCGAGAAAGATTAAGAGAAAGAGGAAAGAGAAAGATAAGAAAGGCCCGTCGCTCACCGTCGCGGTAGCCCGATCCCTTGCCCGCGATTAGCGGGCACCTCCGCCCGACCGCGCAGGCGATCAGCCGAAGCCGCACCCCCAAAATTTCGCCCATTGGCGAAATTCATTAGCGGTCAAACCCTCCGTTTCCGTCCTGCCCGTCCTGCCCGTCCTGCCCTTCCTTCGTCCTCGCGTCCTCCCTTCCTCCCCGTTCTTCCGTCCTCCGCCGCTCCTTCCTTCTCTTTCTTCTTTCTCTTTCCTCTTTCTCTTCCGCGCTCATGCCTCCGCGTTCCCTCCGGAACGGAGAAAGAGTAAGAGAAAGAAGAAAGAGAAAGACCGCCTCCCGCCCGCACCGCGTCCCTCACGCCCATCGACCCGCGCGTCACTTTTTCCTTCGCCCCACCGCGCCCGACCGCTTTCCTCCGCTCATCATGGGATTTCTCGATCGCTTCGCCAAAAAAGATTCCGGCCCCCAATCGCCTCAGCCCGCGCCGGCGCCTTCACCCGCCTCGGTCGATCCCACCACGCCGCTCTCGCCCGGCCTGTCTTCCCCACCGATGCCGCCCGCCCAGCCCTCATCGGCTGAACCAGCCGCCGCTTCCGCGCCTCTTTCGCCCATTTCCGTAAAACCTCTCCTCGCCGCCGCCCGCGAGAAACTCGAAGCCGCCGACCTCGCCGGTGCCATGGGCATCTACGAAGAAATTCTCCGCACCGCCGGCGATCGCCCCGATGTCCTCGTCACCCTTTCCGGCGATCTCGGCTCCTGCGGCTACGTTGAACAAATCGTCGAGCTCGTCGCCCCTCGCTACGACGCCGAACGCCACGGCCCGGCCACCGGCATTAATCTCCTCCAGGCCTACCTCGCCACGCGCAACACCCACGCCGCGCAACACCTCCTCGACATCCTCTTCGCCCTCCAACGGCCCGAACTCGAGCAACGCCTCTACGGTTTCTCCAACGCCCTCGGCGAACTCCTCGAACTCGAACGCCGCGGCGAACTCCCCCCCGTCGCGCCGACCCAGGCGGATGTCGATCCAGCCGCCCCCCATCCCGCCGAGAAAAAAATGATCAGCCTCGTCAGCATCAGCCGGCCGATCTGGTCCTACGGCATCGAGGAAGTCCCCGGCATCGTCCCCCCGCCGAAACAGGGCAAACTCCGCCGCATCGCCTTCGGCCAGCTCGCTCTCCTCGGCTTCGAAACCGCCGCGCTCGTCGAGAAAATGAAACAGCCCGAGGACGAGCTCGCACGGCTCACTCGCGGCCTCCCGCTGTGGTTCGCGGAAACGTTTTACTTTTCCCCGCACTACTCACCCATCGCCGCCATCGGCATGCTCGCCAAAGATCACTTCGCGATTTTCCCCGCCGAGTGGACTTCCGACAACATCCGCCAGCTCGTCGATACTGCCACCGAGGGCCTCGACTACGTTTTCACCGGCGCACTCAAACACACCAACGGCGACTTCGAACTCCTCATGCGCGTCTGGGAGGTGAAAAAATTCCGCGAGCGAAAACAATTTTCCGCCCGCTGGACGCCTGCCACCGCCGACGCCGAGCTCGCCAAACTCCACGAACAGATCCGCCTCTTCATGGAGTGGCAGCAATATCCCGGCGGCCCCGCCTACGCGATGCCCGCCAGCCCCACCGCCTGGTGCGACACCCTTGGCGCCTCCGCCGCCGTTTTCCTCGCCGACAAAAACGTGCTGCCCAAAGACCAGGTCGCCACGCCCGCCGAATCGTTCGCCCGCATCGCCTCCCGCGCCGCCGGTTCTGAAAAAGAAACACTCGCCTGGCTCACCCTCGTCGACCGCGCCAGACGTCTCGGCCTGGCGGATACACTGCCCGCCGGCGTCGCGCTGAACGACACACCCGCGACACTTCAGGCCCGCGAGGTCCTCAACCAACTCTAATCCGCTTCCTCCCCGCCCCGCGGGTTCGATTCCCGCCGCCCGGTCCCATACGCGACAATCCCACCGACCTTTTTCACCGCCCGCCCGCCCGACTCCACGCTTGTCATCGGGCAGCCGGCAGCGGTCACTGAACATTCCCTTTTTCGCATGATGTCCCCCGGTAAAACCATCGGTGTCCTCGGTGGCGGCCAGCTCGGCCGCATGTTCGCCCACGCGGCGGAACGCCTCGGTTTCCGCGTCCACATCTACGAACCCGCCCACCGCTCGCCCGCCGGCGAAGTGTCCGCCGTCGAAGTCAACGCGCCCTACAACGACGTCGAGCGCCTCACCGATTTCGTCACCGGCTGCGATGTCGTCACCTACGAATTCGAAAACATCCCCGTCGAGCCGCTCTGGGAAATCGAAAAAAAAGCCCTGCTGTATCCACACTGGCACGTCCTCGAAATCTGCCAGAATCGCATGCGCGAAAAAACCTGGCTGCGCAAAAACGGCTTCCCCCACGTGCCCTTCGCCGAGGTCGAGGCCGGCGGCGACCTCGACGCCGCGATCCGGCGTACCGGCATTCCCTGCGTCGTGAAAACCGCCGACTTCGGCTACGACGGCAAAGGCCAGATCAAGGTCACCGACGCCGCCAGCGCCGCCAAAGCCGCCGCCTCATTTTCCAAGCAGCGCGCCGTCGTCGAGAAATACATCGATTTCAAGTGCGAGCTCTCCGTCATCGTCGCCCGCACGCCCGGCGGCGCCATGTCCACGTTCCCCATTTCCGAAAACATCCACACGAAACACATCCTGGATTTTTCCATCGTCCCCGCGCGCATCAACGATCACCTCCGCGTCGAAGCCGAGACGCTCGCGCGCTCCATCGCGGAAAAACTCAACCTCGTCGGCCTCCTCGCCGTGGAGCTGTTCCTCACCGACCGCAGCGAACTCCTCGTCAACGAACTCGCCCCGCGCCCCCACAACTCCGGCCACTACACGCTCGACGCCTGCCGCACCTCGCAATTCGAGCAACACGTCCGCGCTGTCGCCGATCTTCCCTTGGGCGACACCACGCTCTCGTCGCCGGTCGTCATGGTGAACATCCTCGGCGATTCTTGGAAATGGCGCGACGGCCAGCCCGTCGGCGAACCCGACTGGGCCGCCGTCCTGCGCGATCCCGCCGCCAAGCTCCACCTCTACGGCAAAAGCGAACCGCGCCCCGGCCGCAAGATGGGCCACTTCACCGTCCAGGCCGCCACCGCCGACGCCGCACTCGAAGCCGCACGCGCGCTCAAAGCGAAACTCTAACGCTTCGTTAAAGCGATAGCCTGATCGATATGGTCCGGGACCTGGATCGCTGATCCGGGAAAGCCGGATCGCTGGTCCGGGGCAGTCGGATCGATGGTCCGGGGCAGTCGGATCGATGGTCCGGGGAGCACACGCGGCCCGCGTGTGGTGGCCGGCGGCCCGCCGGCCACAGCTCGAATCTCCGAGGTTCTCGCGAGCCGCCCGAACCCGCCCGCAGCCGCGTGCGCTCCGAAAACCCCGCGGACAACCGGCTACGACTTTATTGAAACCGCACTAACCACCCGAAACGGCTCTCGTTTTATCTCGTTGCTCCCGCCTCGCGCGCACGTTTCCGCGCTTCCCGTCGCGCGCCACTTCCGAGAAGCTCCCCGCGCGCATGACTCCTTCGGCCTACCTCGACACGCACGCCAACGATCTCACCAGCCTCCTGCGCGATCTGGTCAACGTGCCGACCGTCAATCCGCCCGGCGAAAACTACGGCGCGATCACCGCGCGCCTCACAAGCGAGCTCGCCACCGCCGGCCTCAAATCGCGACGCCTTCCCGTCCCGCGCGCTCTGTTGCGAAAAACCCTCCCGTCCGCGCAGCACGCCTTCCCCCGTTGGAACGTCCTCGGCCTCCGGCGCACGCGCGGCGCGAAGAAGACGATTCATTTCAACGCCCACTACGATGTCGTCCCCGTATCGGGAAACTGGGCACACGGCGGCCCGTTCTCCGGCGCGGTCGTCGATGGCTGGCAGCACGGTCGCGGCACGGCCGACATGAAAGGCTCCATCGCGAGTTTGCTGATGGCGCTCCGCGCTTTGCGGGCGACCGCCACCGAGCCGCTGATGAACGTCGAGGTCTCCTTCACCGCCGACGAGGAAACCGATTCCATTCTCGGCGCCGGCTGGCTCGTCGAGCACGCGCCGATCTCCCCCGACTACGCCGTCGTCATGGAAGGCGGCGAAGGCCATCGCGTTTGCTGCGGCCACAACGGCGTCGTGTGGCTCGAGGTCACCATCCACGGCCGCGCCGCGCACGGCTCGCAACCGGAAAAAGGCGTGAACGCCTTTGAGAAAATGGCCGCGCTCGTCCGCGAGCTGGACGAGCATAAACGCGATCTCGCATTGCGCACCTTCGAGACGCCCGAAGGCATTCTGATGCGGCCCACCTTGAATATCGGCGGCATCTTCGCGCAGGGCCCGGGAGGAAAAATCAACACCGTCCCCGCGCAGGCGAGCTTCTCCATCGACCGTCGCGTCGTCGCGATCGAGACCGTGGAAGCCGCCGAGAAAGAACTCCGCGCGTTTCTCGCGGCAGCCGCCCGCCGCATCCCCGGTTGCCGCATCAGCGTGGCGAAGGTGTCGGACAACCACCCATGCTACCACGCGCCCACGCATCCCTTCTTCGCCGCCATGGCCGCGACCGTGACGAAGGTGCGGAAAAAAGCCGCCGTCTTTTCCGTTTCGACCGGATTCAACGACATGCACTTTTTCTCGCATCACTTGAAAATTCCCACGCTCGGCTACGGCCCCGGCGGCGAAGACTGCCATGCGGTGGACGAGCGCGCTTCCGTGAAAGAATTGATCCGCAGCGCGAAGATCTACGCCGGGTTATTAACGACTTTCGCCGGCTGAGCCGCGTCCACCGTCGTAGCTGCGTTCACCGTGTAGCTGCGTTCGCAAGAACGCGGCCGCCGCTCCCGCTTCCCGCGTCACCCCAAGCCTCCGCGCGCCTGCCCGCTTTGCCGCGCCTCCTTTTTCCAGCCGCCCGGTTGCCGCGTGAACATCCGTGGAGTACCTTCAGGCAACGTTAGCACCCCTAACCCTGAATCCCCGGAGGCACATCATGCCCGTCATCAAAATCCACCTCGAAGATGAAGAATACGCTCCCGTCGCCCGGTTGGCCGACGAACTCCACCTCAGCCCCGAAGCCGTCGCCTACGCCGGCTTGAATCTCGCCATGCTTCGCGCGGCCGATCCCGCGATGCGCACGGAAATCACCGAGGCGTATTATTGGCGCCGCGACAATCTCCCCAGCTGGGGCGACTCCGCGCGCTCCGTCCACGCCTACGAGGGCCGATCGGACGCGCACGCGAACGTGAAGGAATAGCCCGCCCGCTCGATGCCCAGGGTAGGGCGAGGCGTCCCGCCGAGCCGCTCCGACGCGGAAACTCTTTCGGTCGGGCCTGGCGGGATGCCTCGCACGGGCGCGCGACACACGACCCTACGTCACCGCGCATAAAAACAACCGGGCTCGACGACGACGCCCGGCGCGTTTTCCTTCACGGCGTGCCTTCACCCGACAATTCCTCACCACTCGACCTTTATGGCCTTACCCGGCCCGAGCTGACCGAGCTCGTGGTGAGCTGGGAGCTCAGCTCAGTCCATGCGGCCCGGCTGTGGAATTACTTGTATTGGGAATGTGCGGACACGTTTGCCGCGATGCCCGAACTTCCCATTCGGATGCGCGAAAAGATGGAAGCGCGCTGCACGCTTGGCCTGCTCCCCGTCGCCATCGAGACGCACAGCACGGACGGCTTCACGCGGAAATATCTCCTGGCGCTCCGCGATCAGGAAAAAATTGAAACCGTGCTCATGCGCTTCCCCGGCCGCGTGACCGCGTGCATCAGCTCCGAAGCCGGCTGCGCCATGGGCTGCGTGTTTTGCGCGACCGGACAACGCGGCTTCACGCGGCATCTCACCACCGGCGAAATCGTCGCCCAGGTCGTGCATGTCCAGCGGATCCTCAAGTCCACGGGCGAACGACTGCGTAATCTCGTGCTCATGGGCATGGGCGAACCGCTTCATAACTACGACGCCGCGATGAAGGCCGTGGATATTTTTCGCGACTCCAGCGGCCTCGCGATCGGCGCGCAAAAAATCACGCTCAGCACCGTCGGCGTCGTCCCAGGAATCATCCGACTCGCCGATGAAGACCGGAAAATCTCCCTCGCGCTCAGCCTCCACGGAGCGACGCAGGAAGAGCGCCTCAAACTCGTGCCCACCGCCAAACGCTGGCCGCTCAACGAGCTCATGGATGCCTGCCGCTACTACGTCCAAAAAACCGGCCGGCATATTTTCTTCGAGTGGACTCTGATCGAAGGGAAAAACGATTCCGACGACCATGCGCACGCCGTCGGCCGTCTCCTTCAAGGGATGCGCTCGCAAGTGAACCTGATCCCGCTGAATCCGACCTCCGGATACGACGGCGCGCCGACTCGCAGCGACGCCGCGAAACGTTTCCAAGCCGTGCTTGCGGGCTACGGCCTGCCCAGCACGGTCCGCCAGCGCCGCGGCATCGACATCGCCGCCGGCTGCGGCCAGCTCGCCGCCGCGAACTAATAACTCAGCCAACCGACCAGCTCCGAATCGGTCCGGCTAAAACGTGCATTGGGTGGAACGCGCACTCCGAGCGCGTTGCTCGACGTCACCGCCCGCGAGGCGCCACATCGCTAAGAACGTAGCGTAATCCCAACAAATCGCCGCCTCACCGCAGGTCGTGCGTCGCGCATCTCCCCTCCCGCGTGGCCGAGCCAGCGCGCTCGGAGTGAGCGCTCCACCTCGATGGTCAAGACGCCACCGTCGCAAAGCGTCGCGCCTCAAGACCCGCGTTCAGCGCCCGACGATGTTCGCCGCGATCTGCATCCCGAGAAAGCCGACGAAAAACGCCGTCAGCAGTGCGAAGCCGTCCTCGTTCCCCGCGAACAACAACGCGATCCCGCCAGCGGCGAGCGCTGCCATGACGAACGTCGCGATCGCAAAGCCCACGCGTTTCCGTCCGGTGCGGTTAAATGTCATCGCCACGCACACCGACAGTATCGCACCCGCGATCGCGCCAAAAATCCCGATCTCCCAGCCCGCCGCCCAGAAGCCGCACGAGACGAGAATCAAGAGCACGCACAGGCCAAACCAGTTGGTCGCCGTCCGCTCGTCGCGCGAGAGCACCATTCGCCCAAAACGATCGAAGCGCAGCAGCAGGTTGAACATCGGCCCGGAGGTCCAGGAGAGATAAATGAACAGGTAAAACGCGATCACCAACGGCCACGCGATCCAGCTCAGCGGACCGCCGCTTCTCGCCAGCGATCCGATGTATCGGGATACGAAATACGTCCCCAGCACGAACGTCCATTGCAGTTTCCCGCTCTGCCGGCCCATCCAGAGGAAATACGCGAGCATGCCGCGATAGACCGGGTTGCGCGCCTTGAGCGCCTCCAGCATTCCCTGCCGCGCGTACTCCAGATCCGGCTCCAGCCGCAGCGCTTCGCGGAAATGATGCTGCGCGCGTTTCGGATCGTTCCGGTGCAGATGATTCCAGCCTTGGTTCGCGTGCGACCACGCATTTTCCGGCGCGCGCTCCAGGGCGAAATCCACCGTCGCCATCGCCTCGTCCTTCCGGCCGAGCCGCACCAGCGCCATCGAGCGAAGATTCGCGCACTGCACATTCTCGGGATCGATCGCGAGCCCGCGTTCCGCCGCCGCCAGCGCCGCCGGCCAGTCGCGTAAAGCCAGATGCACGCTCGCGAGCACCGCAAAGTGCGCCTCGTTTTCCGGATCGAGCCGGATCGCCTCCTCGATGGCCACGCGCGCTTCCTTCTCCCGATCGATGCGGTTGAGCACCACCGCGAGGATGTGATGGCTGAACGGATCGTCGGGCGAAAGCGCCACCGCGCGTTGGGCGGCCGCGAGCGCCTCGACGTTTTTCCGCAGCTCAAGACGGCTCAGCGCGAGATACGCGTGGCCGCGCGCCGATTCCGGCTCTTCCGCCAGTGCCAGCAAAGTTTCGCGCTCCGCGTCGGCGGCGCGGGATTGCTGCAACAACAACTGCGCGCGATCGAGACGATGACTCATTTGGAAAGCTTCAGGTGCGCGAGGATGTCGTCGTACAAACCGCTCTGGTTCGCGTAGAGCGCGTAGTTGCGCGCCGTATCGAACCAGTCGCGCACCGTCGGCTTATGCCGTTTCGCCGCATCGAGCAGATCCTTGCTTACAATCGGCGCGATCCTCCCGGTTTTCATCGCCTCCGTGAGTTTCGCCTCCACCGCGAGATCGACCACCGCCTTCAAATCAGCGCCCGAAAACCCGTCGGTCTTTTTCGCCACCGCGTCGAAATCCACCGCATCGGCCGGTTTGCCGCGCAGCATCAACCGCAACACCGACGCGCGCGCCGGCGCGTCCGGCGGCGGTACGAAAATAATGCGGTCGAAACGCCCCGGCCTCCGGAAAGCCGGATCGAGGTGCCACGGCGCATTCGTGGCCGCGAGGATGAGCACGCCGTCGTTCGATGACGAAACGCCGTCGAGCTCCGAGAGGAACTGGTTGATCATCTGCCGGCCCCCGCTCTTGAGCATATCCGTGCGATTCGCGCCGAGCGCATCGACTTCGTCGAAAAACAAAACGCACGGCCGGTGCGAACGCGCCTGCTCGAAGATCGCATGCAGGTTTTTTTCACTCTGCCCGATCCACATATCCAATACGTCGTTGATGCCCACCGCGAGGAACCCCGCGTTCACTTCACCCGCCGTCGCGCGCGCCAGAAACGTTTTCCCGCAGCCCGGCGGACCATAGAGCAAAATCCCGCCGCCCGCTTTTTTTCCGTACGCCTTGAACAACTCCGGCTGCTTCAGCGGCAGGATGATCTTCATGCGGATCTCCTCCTTCACGCGGTCCATGCCGCCGACGTCGGAAAAATTCAGCTCGGGTTTCTCCAGTTCGACCGCGCCGTCATCGGGCAGATCGCCCGCCGGGAGTCGCTGCGCTTCATCCCCTTCTCCATCGCCCATCGAGGGGAATGGATTTTCAAGTTCCGCCTCGGGCCCGACGAGCGGGTTTGCCGCCTTAGGTGGAAGCACCGGCGAAAGCCTTTTCGGCAAATAATTCCCCAGCTCCTGTTCCAGCGCCGGATCGGAGAACGTAGGATCCATTTCCCGAATACGCGCGAAAAGCTGCGCCGCCAGCCGCGGTTCGCCGGCCTTGATCGCCAGCCGGGCGTGCAAAACCAGCGCGCGCGACGGCGCCTTCGGCGACTTCGTCAGCGATTCGACGAGCACCAGCGCCAGGCTGTCGGAGCCAAGCTGGAAAAACGCGGCCGCCAGACCGGTCTTCGCGTCCACACTCGCCGGATCGAGCGAGAGCGCGCGCTTAAAAATCGCTTCCGCCTCCACGGCGCCGCCCACCGTCAGGACCGCCTCGGCGGCGTGGATCAGCAGCGGCACATTATCGGGCGAAAAGCGAAGTGCCTCACGCAAGCCGGCGGGGATCAGCGGAGAATCAAAAACATCGGACATGGCGGAAGATAAAAGCGAAGCGGCGTCCTCGTGCCCAACTCAAATTTGCCCAAGGAAGCGCTGATTAATTCACCTGGGCGCTGAAACGATCCTTCGGCTTTCGAACAAAAGATAAACAGGCCACGAAGGCTCTCAGCTCGCGCGAAATCCCTCTGGGCTTCGTTCTCTTCGTTACCTCCTGCGCAAAATCCGCCGCCCGGTTTTTCAGTGCCTCCTTAAACGGGATCGAGTTTTCCTCGTTGCTTCAGCGCGCGCCCGGCCGTGGGCGACTCACCGCGTGAGGTCGTAGAGCGCGTAACCCGCGAAAAAATTCGGGCGGATCGTGCACGGCGTTTTCCAGTCGCCGCGCAGCAGGGCGCGCCGCGCGATGCGGATGTTTTTCATCGCGCAAAATTCCTCGAAGTCCGCCACGCTCGCCGGATTGGCCGGACGGCTTTCGTGCCACGCGGTCTTATAGACTTCGTTGCGCGGCTTGCGTCCGTAGCGCAGCGCATCGATCCGGTTTTTCCAGTAACCGTGATTCACGAAACCGACGGTCACCGACTTCGCCACGCGCAAAGCCTCCGCGATCACCGCCGCCGGATCCGCCACTTCCTCCAACGTCCGCGAGCAGATCACCCGGTCGAAATGCGAATCGGGAAACGCCCGCATGAACGCCATCATGTCGCCCTGATACGCGGTGACGCCGCGCTTCACACAGGCGGAAATTTTTTCGAATTCGAGATCCACACCCACCGCGAAAACGTCCTTTTGCTGCACGAGCGATTCAAGGAGCACTCCGCGGCCACACCCGAGGTCGAGCACCCGCGAACCGGGTTCAACCCAGTCTGCGATGATCTGCATATCGACGGTGCGTTTGACGGCGATTTTTGGCATCGGGAAGGCAGACGCGGATTAGTCGAATCCCTCGCAATGAAGCAAGGGCGCTTTAACCGGCTCAGCTCCGCGCGAGCTTCACGTCGAGCCACACTGCCAGCACAAGCACCGCGCCTCGGGCGACATAATTCACCCATGGATCTACCCCCATTAGTCTCATTCCGCTAAGCAAAGCTGTCATGATCAACGCCCCGAAAAGCACGCCCCACACAGTGCCACGTCCACCCTTCAAAGCGGTGCCACCGATCACGCAGGCGGCAATCGCATCAAGCTCCATCAGATCGCCGACAGTTGTCGTAGAAGATCCCGAAAAGGCCGTCGTCATAAAGCCCGTTATCGCCACGGTAACGCCCATCAACACATAAGCGCCAATCATGACACGATCCACCGCGATGCCCGAGAGCACTGCGGCTTCTTCATTTCCACCAATCGCGTAAAGATAACGGCCAAAGGGCGTATGTTTCGTGAGAAAAAAAACCACGACTGCCGTCGCGCCAAGGATCAGCAATGAAAGCGGCACGCCGCGAAAGCCATTGCATACGAGCACGAGAGCAAAAAGCCCCCCGCTCTTCGCAAACCACAATCCAAGATCGCGACTGACCGGCGGCAGTGGAAGCGCATGCGCCGTCCGGACCGCGCGTTCCCGCCACACTAACCATCCGAGCGCGGAACTGATCACCGCCGCAAGAGCGAGCCCGGCGTTTGGGGGCAAATAATAAGTAGTCAGAAGGGAGAAGAGATTTTCCTGATCGCCGCGTGAAACCGGCACATTCGCGCTCTCAATCACTTTCCAGAAAACACCTTTGAAGATCAGCAGCCCTCCAAGCGTAATAATAAAGGAAGGTATCCGCTGCTTCACGATAAGCGTTCCCATCAACGCCCAGAGCACAAGCGCCGCAGCCAGGCCTGCGCCCAACGCAGCCGGTGCAGACCAGCCTTCCCGGAAAACCAACACCGCGGAGATTCCCCCGATAAGACCAACGCCGCTGCCTACGGACAGATCAATTTGCCCGGTAAGTAGAATCATGAACATCCCCAGCGCCAGCGTGCCGATGATCGCAAAATCGATGATGAGCTGCGTGAGATTTCTCGAACCAAGGAACGACGGTTCACGCAGCGCGAAGAAGGCGATGATCACCGCGAGCGCGATCGGCATCGAAAGGGATTTTAGCAAAGCGCGGGCGTTCATGAAAATAGTGGCGAATGGAACGCGCTTGTCGCGAGGCGCGCGTGTGGAGTGCGACGGCTGGACGCCGCTTTGTTTGCCGCGCTTCCGCGCGAATCGTCGCAAAGGCGGGCCGCCGAGGCGGCCGGAGAAAAGCGGTGCCGAGGCACCGCACTCCATACGGAAGCGCATACCGGACAACGCGCGCGGACCGCGCGTTCGATTAGAGAACAACTCGAACTCACGCGACGGCCTCCGTATCCAATTTCCCCATCGCCGCCGCGAGCAGGCGTTCCTGCGTGAACTCGGCGCGGCTAAACACGCCGCCGATTTTCCCCTCGTGAAGCATGATGATCCGATCGCTCATGCCCATGAGTTCGGGCAACTCGCTCGACACCAAAATCACGGCTTTTCCCTCGGCGGTCAGGCGGTTGATGAGCTCGTACACTTCGAGTTTCGCGCCGACATCGATCCCGCGCGTCGGCTCGTCGAGCATCACGACCGTCGGCTCCGTCATGAGCGCTTTGCCGATGACGATTTTTTGCTGATTGCCGCCGGACAAACCGCCCGCGCGCGCCTGTTGGTTCGGCGCCTTCACGCGAAGCGAATCGAAGAAGTGTTGGTTACGCACCTGCTCGGCCGACGCGTCGATGCGGCCACCAAACCCGCGAAACATCTTCAAGCTGGAGAGGGAAAAATTAAACCCAATGTCCTGCCCGAGCACCAAACCGTAGCGGCGACGGTCTTCGCTCACGAGGACCAGCCCGCGCGTGATGGATTCACGTGGCGACGGTTTCGCATAGGCATCGCCACGAAGCACCACCTCGCCGCCGAGTCGCGCGCCCCACGCCCCGAAAATGTGCATGAGCAGCTCCGTCCGCCCCGCGCCCATGAGTCCACCGAAACCGAGGACTTCGCCGGGGCGCAGCTCGAAGCTCACGTCCCGCAAAAACGCCTTCGCGCCATTCGCGGGCGCCACGCTGAGTCCGCGCACTTCGAGCACCGGGCGTTCCGTAGCGCGCGGAGCGGAGGCTTTACGCGGAAACAGGTCGGTGATTTCGCGGCCGACCATGTGTTTGATCACGAGCGGAATCGTGGCGTCGCGCGTCTCCAGTGTCGTGATACTCGCGCCGTCGCGCAGCACCGTGATGCGATCGCAGACCGCGAAAACCTCGTCGAGTTTATGGGAGATATAGATGCACGCCGTGCCTTGCGCGCGGAGCCGGCGCAGATGGTCGAGCAGCACCGCGACCTCTTGTTCGGTGAGCGCGGCGGTGGGCTCATCGAGGACGAGCACGCGGGATTTCTTATCCATCGCGCGCACGATTTCGACGAGTTGCTTGTGCCCAACGCCGAGTTCGCCGACGAGCGTGTCGGGGGAAATGGGCAGGCCGAAATCCGCCAGCAACTCCGCCGCGCGACGCCGCATCGTATGCCAGTCGATCCGCCAGCCGTGACGCGGTTCGCGGCCGAGAAAAATGTTTTCCGCCACGCTCAACTCATCGACGAGCGCGAACTCCTGCGTGATGACGGCGATGCCATGCGTCTCGGAATCGCGGATACCTTTAAATTCCGCGCGGCGTCCCTCCACGAGCAACTCGCCTTCGTAACTACCATGCGGATGGATGCCCGAGAGCAGCTTGATCAAGGTGGATTTGCCCGCGCCATTTTCCCCGCACAACGCGTGAATCTCGCCCGGCTTGAGCCCGAAGCAAACATCGCGCAACGCGACCACGCCCGGGAAGCGTTTGGTGAGGTTTCGAGTTTCGAGAAGCATCGGCGCGACGGGTTAGATGGAGCGCGCACTCCGGGCGCGCTGCGTGATGCGAGGCGGTGAACCAACGCGACACACCCTTTGACGTCGAACAGCGCGCTCGGAGTGCGCGCTGCACCTCGGGGTCGTCATTCGCAAAAAACGTGCTCCACTCAGCGCAGTTCTTCGGCGGTGTGAAAGCCGTCGGCGACGACCGTCGATTGGAGATTATCCTTATCGACCGACACGATCTTTTCGAAAATCGACGGGACTTTCATCGTGCCGTTATCGAGCTCCGCCGATGTCTCGACTTTCTCGCCTTTCACCACGGCGACGGCGACTTCGGCGGCGCGCGTGGCGAGATTTTTGAGCGGCTTGTAAACCGTCATTGACTGCGTGCCGCCCTGGATGCGCTGGCACGCGGCGAGATCGGCGTCCTGACCGGTGACGATGATTTTTCCGGCGAGCCCTTCTTCGCGGAGCGCCTGAATCGCGCCACCGGCGGTGCCGTCATTCGAGGCGACGACAGCGTCGATATTCGTTCCCGCCTTGGTCAGCGCGGCATTCATGATTTTCTTGGCGACGTCGGGTTTCCAATCGAGCGCCCAGTCCTCGAAGACGACTTCGATTTTGCCGGACTTGATGAGCGGATCGAGAACGTTGTCCTGACCTTGCTTGAACATCTTGGCGTTGTTGTCGGTAGGGGCGCCGTAGATACGGACGATGCGCGCGGTGCGATCGGCGGGCAGATGATCGACGACGTACTGCGCCTGCGCCTCGCCGACTTTCACGTTATCGAACGTGAGGTAATAGCTGACCGGGCTGTTGAGAATGAGGCGGTCGTAGGAGATGACGGGAATGTTGGCCTCTTTGGCGGATTTCATCGCGCGGCTGACCGCGGAACCGTTGTGGGGAACGACGACGAGGACATCGACGCCGCGGCTGATCAGGGACTCGATGTCGCGCGTCTGGCGGGTGTCATCGCTATTGGCCGATTGCACGACGACCTCGGCGCCGAGTTCCTTGGCGCGGGCGACGAATGTGTCGCGGTCACGCTGCCAGCGCTCTTCCTTCAACGTGTCGAGCGAGAGGCCGATGACGGGTTTCTCCTTCGACGCGAAGGCCGGCGACAAAAACGAAAGACAGGCGGCGCCCATGAGCAGGCGCGTCAACAAGGCGGCGGGGGTATTTTTCATGCGTGGGAAAAGAAGGGAAACGAACGGCTCGCGAGACAAGCGCGGAGGCGCGGGGTTCTTGCGCACACTGTTGAATAAAACGCGTCGCGTCCGGCCGCAGTCCGATCGAGGGGATACGGCGTCAGGTGAGGAATCCGCGGATGATCGCGTAGAGTTCCTCCGATTCCAGGAGGAACGAGTCGTGGCCGAGGTCTGTATCCAATTCGGCATAACTCGCGCGCTTTCCGGCGCGGAGCAGCGCGAGGGAGATGTCGCGGTTTTGCTGCGGCGGGAAGAGCCAGTCGCTGGTGAAGCCGATCACAAGCGTCTCGGCCTCGACCGCTTCGAAGGCTTTTTCGAACGAGCCGTAGGCGGCCGTCAGATCGAAGTGGTCGATCGCCCGCGTGATGTAGAGATAGGAATTCGCGTCGAAGCGGTTGATGAAGCTTTCGCCCTGGTAGCGCAGATAACTTTCCACCTCGAACAACCCCTCGAAATCATAACCGCCGCCCGTCGTAAGACCTGAATTGGAGCCACCGGCGATGACGGTTGCGCGCGCGTCGGACGGCGGTGGCACGGCCGTGGCGTTGGCGTCCGGCTCCAGTTTGCGCGGCTTGGGGGCGCGACGTTTACGGCCGAATTTCCGGTCCATGCTCGCGTCGGAAACATAGGTGATGTGCGCCATCATGCGCGCGATCGCGAGACCGACGCGCGGGCCGCCGTTTTTAGCATAATCCCCCTGGTTCCAGCCGGGGTCCTGCATGATTGCCTGACGACCGACTTCGTTGAACCCGATGCCTTGGGCGCTTTCGCGCGCGGTCGTCGCCATCGCGAGCAGGCGGCGAACGTAGCCCGCGTATTCAATTCCCCACTGCATCACCTGCATGCCGCCCATCGAGCCGCCGATGGCCGCGTAAAGGGACGTGACGCCGAGCGAATCGAGGAGCCGCTTTTGCGCGCGGACCATGTCGCGAATGGTCACGAAGGGAAACGTGACGCCGAAAGGCCGGCCGGTCGCCGGATCGATCGACGACGGTCCGGTGGAGCCCTGGCAACCGCCGAGGCAGTTCGAGCAGATGACAAAAAAACGCGTCGTATCCACGGCCTTGCCCGGGCCGATGAGGTTATTCCACCAACCCGGTTTACGATCGGTGAGTGCGTGGATGCCGGCGCAATGGTGATCGCCGCTGAGCGCGTGGCAGATGATGACGACGTTGTCGCGGGCGGCGTTGAGGCGGCCGTAAGTTTCGTAGCGGAGCGTGAAGCCGGCGAGCGTCTGGCCGCTCTCGAATAAAAACGACTCGATGGAAACGAAGTCGTGCGGCTCGACGAGGCCGACCTCACCGGGCTCGGTGCGGGCGGGAGAGTCCAGAGTTTCGGCGTCGTTCATGGCGAGAGACGGATTTGAACCACCGGCGCGCGAAGCGCACGGAGAAAAATCCACGAGCGCAGCCGGAGGCGTTTATCCATGCGCGGCGGCGCGGACGGCATCGTCCATGTCTTCGTTGGAAAACACGTGCTGCACGTCGTCGAGGCCTTCCAACATGTCGTGCAGTTCGGCGAGCGTCCGCGCGGTGTGTAGTTGCGCCACGGGCACAAACGTCACCGGGATGTACGCGATCTCGGCGCTCTCGGTTTTGATGCCGGCGGCATCGAGCGCGTGGCTGACTTTGTCGAACGCGTGAATCGCACAGCGGACCTCGAAGCCGTGTTCACTCGCGACGACATCGTCCGCGCCCGCTTCGAGCGCGAGTTCCATCAGCCGGTCCTCCGCAGCGTTTTCCCGGGTGATTAAAAACTGGCCGGCGTGGAGAAATTGAAACGCCACCGCGCCGGCTCCGGCGAGATTGCCGCCGTGACGCGTGAAAATCGCCCGCACGTCCTGAGCCGTCCGTTGTTTATTGTCGGTCGTGGCCTTCACCATGAACGCCACTCCGCCCGGTCCATAGCCTTCATAGGTGGCTTCTTCGAAAATCACCCCGGGGAGTTCGCCGGTGCCTTTCTTGATCGCGCGGTCGACGTTATCGACGGGCATGTTGGCCTCGCGTGCCTTGAAGAGCAGCGTGCGCAAACGCGCGTTGCCATCGGGATCGCCGCCGCCGGTGCGCGCCGCGAGGGTGATGTCGCGCGAGAGCCGGGAAAACACTTTTCCCTTTCGCGCGTCAGTGACGGCTTTGAGCCGTTTAACTTTGGACCACTTGTTATGGCCGGCCATGGGATGGAGAGAGGGTTAAGAGGTGTAAGAGGTGGAAGAAGGGTAAGCAGTGTAAGGGAGGAAGCGATGCGGTCGGAAACTGCGGATGACTTTCTCCTCCCGGCGGCGGGTTTAGTCGCTCGCTGCCGTGTACTCTTCTTAAACCTTACTCTTCTTACACCTCTTACTTCTTACACCTCTTAATCTTCTTACACTTCTTACACCTCTTAAAACCGGCTACTTCTTCGGCGTGACGTTCTTCATCCCCTTGCCGCTTTTGCCGCCACGGGCTGCGACGACGGGAGCTGGAAGCGGCGAGTCCTTCATGCGATTGATGATGAGCTGCTGGCCGATGGTGAAAAGACCGTTGATGGTCGAGTAGAGAGAAAGCGCGACGGGGAAGTTATAGCAGAAGAACGCGAAGATATACGGCATGAACTTAAACATCTTCGCCTGCGCGTTATCCACCGACGGCTGCGGCGTGAGGTGCATCTGCACGATCATCGTGACGCCCATGAGGATCGGCATGACGTTGATCGGGAAACCCAAAAGGTGGCCGACCGTGTCCGGCATCGAAAGATCGTTGGACCACAGGAACGGCGCGAAACGCAGCTCGGCGGTGCTCATCAACATGCGGTAGAAACCAAAGAAAAACGGGATCGTGATGAGGACCGGGAGACAGCCGCCGACGGGATTCACGCGGTTGGCTTTGAAGATCTCCATCGTCGCCTGCTGCATCTTCTGGGGATTGTCCTTATATTTCTCGCGCAGCTCTTTCAGCTGCGGCTGAACTTTCTGCATGCGCTTGGAGGACTTCGAGGCGGACAACGTGAGCGGCAGGAAAACCAGTTTCAACGAGAGCGTCGTGATGATGATCGCCCAGCCCCAGTTCGGCACCACGCTGTGGACCGCCGTCATGATCGTCAGGAGGAGCTGGCTGAAAATCCGAAAGAAACCGAACTGCATGACCTTGTCCTGATCGTGCTTGAAAATGTCGCCGTTCGAGAGGCGCTTAAACTCCTTCGGTCCCGCATAAAAATCCATACCCACACTGGCCTGCGCATTGGCCGCCAGCGCCGGAATATCGAAGCCGGCCGAGCCCGTGACGCCAACTGGCGGACGCGTGGTGCCGGCAGGCGAGGGAAACTCAACGCGACGGCTCGTGAGGCCTCGCGCGGGCACATCAGGCGTGAGGATGGTGGTGAAAAATTGATTTTCAACCGATGCCCACACGAGCGGGACTGGCGTGTCCTTAAACGGAATCGGCTCGCGCGAACCGATGCCGACCATGCTGAGAAGACCGCCGCCTTGCAGATTGGCGCGCGTGACGAAATCGATGTCGGTGCCGGTGTTGTATCCGGTAACCAGATGCGTTCCGGGGTCGCTGCCATTGATCGGCGCCGCCGTGCCGAGGCTCAACTGAAAGTGCGGCAACGCGACCGTCTGGTCGGTGAGATTGCGAAAGGTCGTCTCGTGGCGGAGCTGATAGGGATCGGCTTTATCCGCGGGCGCTCCGGCCGGGACGATGCTGTAGCGGCGCGTGACCTCGACGCGGTTTTCCCAGATCGCGCGGAAAACCACCTCGGTCGCCGTTTGCGAAACGATTTCGTAACGCGTGGTGCGATCGAGGCCGGGAAAACTCCCCTGCGTGAAGGCGAGCATCGGCTCAGTGTGTTCCTCGTTGAAGATGAACGGCTCGGTGCTGCCTTCCACGGCGGGGTATTTTTTGAAGGCCACGTTCTCGATCGCGCCGCCGAAGTCGCTCAACCGCGCCTCGATGAAATCGTTGCCGAGCGTCACGATGCGCGCCGAACCGTCAGTCGGCACGAGCGGCGCGAACACGCCGTTAGGCGCGGGTTGCGCGACCGGTCGAGCAGTCGTCGCGGACGACGCCGGAGCGGGTGCGGGCGTGGTGGAGCTGGCGTCTTCCGGACCGGTGGCGGTGTTGGTCGAAGGCGTCGTTGCGGCCGGCGCCGTCTGCGTGATCGGCGTTATCGGCGGCGCGGGCCGGGGGCCATGTTTGGCGCTGTAGTAAAAGGCGAAGGCGGCGGCCGCGAGGAAGAGCGCGCCGATGAATGTGTTTTTCTTATCCATTACAGAAAACGGTCAGGAGGTGATGCTGGCGAAAAAATCAGGCGTTCACACGCGCGCAATGCGGGCGATGCGGTGCGCGTGGCGGCACCGGATCCGGGCCACCGGGATGAAGCGGCGTACATTTCAAGAGTCGCACGCCGGCCAGCCACGCTCCGCGCAGCGCGCCGTGTGAGCGCACGGCCTCCGCGGCATAACGGGAACACGTCGGGTAAAAACGGCAGCCGCATGCGGGGCCGAAAACCGCCGGAAGAACCGGCGATAGCGTTCGCTGATAAACAACGATGAGCGCGAGCAACAGGCGCCGTGGCAGGGAAACGAAAAAAGCGGCCGTCGCGGACGGCATGGCTGCGCGGCGATGATCGGCTGGGAGCATCACGATG
>Ga0164241_10002608_pt1 | contig 19155 bp, 20 predicted proteins | sample OricomyardsoilBY_FD_108780 | JGI IMG/M metagenome (GOLD analysis project Ga0164241, IMG submission 108780) | Backyard soil microbial communities from Emeryville, California, USA - Original compost - Back yard soil (BY) | ecosystem: Environmental > Terrestrial > Soil > Unclassified | place: USA... | reverse complement strand
GTCGGTGCTCGGCGCGGTGCTGCTCACCGGCTACCTCGGCGGCGCGGTGTGCGCCCAGGTCCGCATCGAGGCGCCGCTGCTGTCGACCGCGCTGTTCCCGGTCTACGTCGGGGCCGCCGTCTGGCTCGGGCTGTACCTGCGCAACGCCGACCTCCGCGCGCTGCTCACCGGTAGACGGCCATGACCGTCGACGCCTACCTGGCCACGCTGCCGGCGAACGTCCACCCGGTCGCCGAGGCGCTGACCGACCTGCTCGACTCAGTCCTCACCCACGCCGATTGCCGGTTGCGCCGGGGACATCCGGTGTGGACGGTCGACGACGCGCCGGTCGCCGGCCTGCGGGCACACCGCAGGCACGTGACGTTCCTCGTGTGGCGCGGCCCGTGGGTCGACACGGCGGTGCGGGTGTGCCGCACCGCCGACATCCCACTCGCGACGTTCACCGCGCTGCTCGCCGAGGCTCTCGTCGCCTGAGCCGTGCTTCGTATGGTTGGGCATGGACGACGCCATGGTGTTCGCCTGCCTCGCCGATCCCACCAAGCTGGCACTGCTGCGGTCGGTCGCCACGGCCCCGGCCACGATCGGGTCGCTGGCCGGGTCGCTCGGGATCAGCCGCCTGGCGTGCGCACGCCACGTGCGGCGGCTGGCGGCCGCGGGTCTGGTCCACACGCGCCGCTCGGGCAGGGCGACCACGGTGACGGCGAACCCGGCACAGCGCCTACCACAGCCGGCGGACATCTTCCTGGGCCTACCGGCGGCGCGCCCGCAGTCGCCGCCACTGTCCGAGGTGGAGATCCGGACCCTGCGGCCTGGGGACTGGCCCGCGGTGCGCCGGATCTACGCGGAAGGCATCGAGACCGGAATCGCCACGTTCGAGACGTCGGTCCCGAGCCAGAGGTCGCTGAACGCGAAGTGGCTGGCAAACCACCGGTGGGTCGCGACGATCGGCGGAGAGGTGGCCGGCTGGGCGGCGGCCGCCCCGGTGTCGGCGCGGCCGTGTTACGCGGGCGTCGCCGAGACGTCGTTGTACGTCGACGCGCGGCACCGGGGCCGCGGGGTGGGCCGGGCGCTACTGCGACACCAGGTCGAGGCGGCCGACGAGGGTGGCCTGTGGATGTTGCAAAGCGCGATCTTCACGGCGACCCGGGCGAGCATCGCCCTGCATCACGCAGCCGGCTACCGCACGGTCGGCATCCGGGAGCGAATCGCCCAACGCAACGGCACCTGGCACGACACAGTTCTGATCGAACGCCGCTCACCACGGCGGTGATCGGTCAGCGGTGGACCGAACCACCGCGATGCCGGCCGCCCAGGAACACCAGCAGAGCCAGGATCGCGGCGCCCAGGGCAGGCCCGGGGCCGAACACGATGGCGACCACCATGATCCCGGCGGCCACGGCGAGGACCAGCAGGAGCGCGGCGCGCAGGGTGGCCGCCCAGTCGCCGACCACGCGCTCGGCCAGGACCAGCCAGGCGTCGCGGGAGGTCGGGAACAGCTGGGGGCGGGTGAGGCGGTGGGCGCCGCCGGTGTCGGTGCGGGGCGCCGGGATGTCCACCTCGGCCGCAGCCGCGCCGGCGGCCGCGCCGGAGACGCTCGCTCGGGCGGGCCCCTCGGAAGTGCTCCGCGTGGCAGTCCTGGACGCAGTCGGTCCGACGGTCACCCTTGAGGTGGCGGAGCGGCGCGTGGCGCCAGACTTCCGCGACGCTTCGGATACCGCGGCCGCAGCGACCGCGACAGGCTCGACGGTCGCGGACAATTCGGCAGGCGCGGCAGGGGTGACCGGAAGCGCGAGCGCATCAGGCACGGATGGCAGCGCGCCCAGCCGCACCGTGCGGCGGCGGCCGGACGGGCCGGAGGTCTTCTTGGTCGGCGATGTGTTGATCTGTCTGATCTCTTCTGGTCTGGGAGCGGCGCCGGGTTGAAGACTCGTCACCGTTTCGCTGCCCTTTCGGTCAGTCGCGCTCGGCTTGTCGTGATCTTCCGCAATACCCCCCGGCTTGTGCACCCAACTATCTCCGATCGATCTTGTTATCCGGTCGTGACCCACTGCCTCAAGCGATGAACGGTGCGTATTCAGCGATGAGTGGTGGACGTGCCTCGCGCAGGCCGATGGATGGAACATGCAGCTGCACATGCATACGTCGAGTGCGTGTTCACCTGCGCTTTTGTCACGCCAACCTCGTTCGAGTGATAAACGACCGTTCATCTCGGTGTGATCGCGTGATCGACTTCGTCGTTACGCTCCGCAGTGATAAGTGATCGACAACACGAAGTCGATCACCCGTCCGGGCTTACGCTGGGGCGTGCGCATCGTGTCGCTCCTCCCGGCGGCCACCGACATCGTGGCCGAGCTCGGCAGGCTCGCCGACCTCGCCGGGCGCACCCACGAGTGCGACTGGCCGGCCGGCATCGAGACGGTGCCCGTCGTGACGACGAGCGCGATCGACAACGCAGCGTCGAGCCGGGAGATCTCCGCCTCGACGAGCCACCGCGGCTCCGCGCTGTACGGCCTGGACGCCGAGCGGCTGGCGAACCTCGAACCCGACCTCGTGCTCACCCAGGACCTGTGCGAGGTCTGCGCGGTCTCCTACCACCGCGTCGCCGAGGCGGTCCGGGTCATGGACACCGGCCCGCGCGTGCTCAGCCTCGAACCACGCACGCTCGCCGACGTGCTGGACTGCCTGCGCGTGGTCGGCGACGCGCTGGGCGTTCCGGATGTCGCCGCCGAGCGCGCCGCGGCACTGCGGTCACGGCTCGACGAGGTGCGGCGCCGGGTCGCCGGCAAACCACGGCCGCGGGTCGTGGCGCTGGAGTGGCTGGATCCCGTGTGGCCGGCCGGGCACTGGGTGCCCGAGCAGATCGAGATCGCGGGCGGCGTGCCGCTGCTGGGCAAGGCGGGCGAGCACACGACGGCGATCGAGTGGGCGCGGGTGGTCGACGCGCGGCCGGACGTGCTCGTGTTGCTGCCGTGCGGTTTTCCGCCGGAGCGGACCCGTGCGGAACTGCACGTCCTTACCGAAAGGCCCGGCTGGGCGGATCTGCCCGCGGTCCGGGACGGCGCGGTGTGGGTGCTCGACGGCCCCGCCTACTTCAACCGGCCGGGCCCGCGGGTGGTGCGGGGCGCCGAGATACTCGCGCAGGTGCTGCACGGCGCGTACCCCGACGCGGGCGTCACTCCGCTGGAAACTCGTCGACCGCCGGGAACAGCGAGGCCCACCACGGGGTCCACCGCTCCCTGAGCTCCTCGAGCCGCTCGTCGTCGAGCCCGTACGTGGACAGGATCGCCGACGCGCCGCCCTCCGGGTTGTCGTCGGTCGGCCCGGTGCCGGCCACGACGAGCAGGCCGTCGCCCCAGGCGCCGACGGTGATGCCGAGCTGGTGCTCGGAGCGGAACCACACCTCGCCCTTGACGTGCTCGCCGACGAGCGAGGTGTCGATCGTCGGGCCGTCGGGGAGTTCCAGCGCGCCGACGACGTCGCGGCCGGACTCGTTGCTACCGGCGAAGTACAGCGTGCGGCGGGGCGCACCCGGCTGCCGTTCGATGGCGAACTTGAGCTGGTGCATGAAAGTGATCCAGCCCTCGGTGATCTCCCCGTGGTAGGCGTCCCATTCGGGGTTGCTGCCGCGCGGTGCGCGGGTGAGGGTCACGCGCGTGTTGTCGCCGTCGTCCACGAGTTTCACGAGGTCGCCGCCCTGGACGCCGAGCGTGCGGGCGTCGGCGTCCTCCTCGACCTCGGTGAAGTAGATCAGCTCGATCTCCTCGTCGAGTCCGTCGTAGTCCCAGCCGTGCCAGTTGCGGATGATTTCCTTGTCCCGCAAGGCATGCCACACGGTCTCTGCCGGGGCCGCGACGGTGACCTCGATGCGCTGCGCGCTGTCGGTCATCGATTTGTCTCCTCTTCAGCAGGGGGCAGGAGTGTCAACGACACAGGTGCCGCGACGGTGCGCGGCATTCTGCCTGCTGCGCTCACCCGTGTCCGGTGGACACTCCGGAAACGAGCGAGGGACGGGTCGCGAGCAGGTGCGCGAAGCGAGCCGCGCCGGCCCGGGCCGCGCGTTCCAGGTGCCACCGTCTCGCCGCGAACGTGGCCGACGGGACCGAGAACGCGACCGCACCCAGCACGCGGTTCTCCGCATCCAGCACCGGTGCCGACAGGCACGCCAGCTCCGGCTGGAACTCCTCGATCTCCAGCGCCATCCCGGCCCGCTCGACGAGATCCAGCTCCGTGTCGAGATCGGCGGCGCGCGTGTAGGTCCGCTCGGTCAGCCGGGGCATGCCCGCGCCTGCCAGGTACTCGCGGCGCGCGCGCCGCGGCATGGACGCCAGCAGCACCTTGCCGTACGCCGTCGCGTGGGCGGCCTCGTGGAAACCGAAGTCCAGCGGGTTGGCGCGCGGGAACTCCGGCGAGTCCGCCACCGCCGCCACGACGATGTCCGCCTCGCGGAAGACCGTGTAGTACGCCGCGGCCTCGGCGCGGCGGTGCAACCGGTGCAGCTCGTCCTGCAGCTCCTGGCCCACGTCCAGCTCCGCGCACAGCCGCCGGTACAGGCTGCCGACCTTGTAACCGAGCCCGAAACCCCGCCCGTGGCCGAGCCGGATCAGGTATCCCTCGTGCACCAGAGTGTTCAGCAAGTGGTAGGTCGTCGACAGGTTGTAACCCGCCCGCCTGGCCACCGCCTTTGCCGTGATGCCGTCCCCCGCCGAGCCCACGATGTCCAGGACGCGCAGCGCACGCTGCGCCGATCCGATCAAGCCGCTGCTCTGCTCGGTCACGCTGCCGACCCTACGTCAGAGCATCGCGCCGGAAAAGGTCCATATCACCTTCGCGGGGACACAAATTTATGTCGAACGATTACCGACGGCCGCCGATGGATGGTTGGCGGGCAACAGAACCTCGGCCGGCACCTCGAAGTCGTACAGCCGGGCGGCGTTCAGCCCGAGGATCTTCTGCTTGGCGCGGGGCGTCAGCTGCGGGTACTCGGCCATGTCCTCGGGCATCCGGAAGTCCACGAACCGCTCGACCAGCCAGCGCGGCGTGCAGAGCGGGTACTCGCTGGCGAACGTGATGCGGTCCTCGCCGAGCCAGTACAGCAGCTCTCCGATGATCTTCGCGAAGTACCGCGGCCTGCTGTGCAGGAAGGCCACCGCGAACGCGAGCCCGCCGTAGACGTTCGGCTCCTGGGTGGCGATCCAGCAGAAGTCCTCCAGCCGCGGCAGGCCGACGTGCTCCACGATGAACCGCAGCTCCGGGAACTCCGTCGCCACGTCGTCCACATCGGTCACGTCGAAGGCGGCCCGGCTCAAGGGGTAGACGGTCGGTCCCTTGTGGACGTGGATGTTGCGGATGCCGAGCTCCTGGCAGCGCTCGAGATACCGGTAGGCCCACGGGTCGGACAGGCGCCAGCCCTTGGAGCTGCCCCGCCACTCGGCCGTGCACAGCGTGACGCCGCGCAGGTCCCACCGCGCCGCCACCGCCTCCAGCTTCTCCAGGCCCGCCGCGCCGTCGCGCGGGTCCCAGCAGCCGTTGACGACGAACCGGTCCGGGTGGCGTTCGGCGAGCACGCCCGCGTGCTCGACCGGGTCGAATCCGGTGACGAAGAAGTCGCTCAGGTCAAGCGGCTGGAGGATCGCCCGGTCCACGTGGCCCGTCTCGAACAGGTCGGCCATTACGCGCTCGGCGGGCTGGGCCCAGAAGTCCTCGAGCGGCCACACCTGGTCCTGCGGCGAGAGCATGCGGTGGTAGTCGTAGCAGCAGTTGACGAAGCCCTCGCCGTAGCGGTTGGCCTGGTTGAACGGCCGGCCGTCCCACCAGTGGACGAGACCGTCGACGACGAAGTACCGCTGTCCGTCCTTGACATACATGGCACTCAGCTCCTCCCCCTGATCGTTCGGCCACCGTCCTGGCACGTCAACGGGCCGGTTTCCCGCCGGGCGAAATACCGCCGATATTTCACGGAGCGGCAAACCCCGGGCACAATCGCCGGCGTGACGACCACCGAGTGGCTGCGGGTGCGCCGCCGGCTGCGCGACCAGCGGCACGGGCTGGCCGTCGAGGCCGCGACCCGGTATCCGGACGTGCGCACGCTCGCCGGCACGCCGCTGCTCACGCGCCCGGAGTGGACACCGGAATTCCCGGTGCCGCTGCGCGACATCGCGCTGTCCCTCGCCGAGTCGCCACCGCTGCCCGGCCTGCCCGCCACGGGTTACGCGCGGCTGATGGCCGAGCACGACCGGCCGACGGTGTTCGAGAACCGCCCCACCTACCGGCTGCTCGACGCATCGCTCATCGAGCCGCGCCTGGTGTTCGGCCACGGGTCCTACTTCGACACCATCGACGCGGGCGAGGCCGCCGGCCACGAGTACGCCGCGGGCGGCGCCACTCCTCTGCGCGACGCGGTCGGCGACCCGACCGACCTCACGCGCCGCCCGGCGAACATGGCGATCAGCGCGCTGACCATCCGGCTCGGCGACGGTGATACGGCGCAGCCGACGTTCTTCCTGCACTGGCGCGACCCGGCCCGGGTCGGTCACGCGGGCGGGCTGTACCAGGTGGTGCCGGTCGGCGTGTTCCAGGCGAGCGACCCCGCCCGGGCGGGCGATCCGGCGGAGTTCTCGTTGTGGCACTTCATGTTGCGGGAGTACGCCGAGGAGCTGCTTGGCGAGCCGGAGCTGTCCGGGGTGGACTACGACCGCTGGCCGTTCGCCACCGAGATGACCGCGGCGTTGCGGGCCGGGCGCATCCGCGCGCACTGCCTGGGGCTGGGCGTCGACCCGCTGACGTTCGCCACCGACCTGCTGGTGTCCGTGGTGATCGACGCCCCGGTGTTCGACACGATCTTCGGCGCCTGGGTCGCGGAGAACGAGGAGGGCGCGGTCACGCAGCGCCCGTTGTCCGCCGACGCGATCGAGGGCCTGCCGATGCAGGCGGCTGGCGCGGCGCTGGTCCGCCGCGCCCTCGACCTTCAGGCCCGCCTGCTGACCACGACGACCGGGGCCAGCGCGGCCACTCCGCCGAACACCGCGACCAGCACGTAGCCGCCCAGCCCGAACAGCGCGCCCGCGCCGAAGCTCGCCACCGCGGAGGCCAGCCACACGACGGCGTCCACGACGCCCTGCAGCTGCGTGCGCTCGCCGTCCGGCAGGTCCCGCGAGAGCAGGCTGCTGCCGCCGACGAACACGAGGTTCCAGCCGTAGCCGAGCAGGAACAAGGCGAGCGGCAGCCCCGAGGTGTGCGCGGTCGGCTCGGCCACCGCGGTCGTCGCCGCGAGCACGAGCGTGCCGATGCCCAGGTAGATCGTGTTCCGCCCGCCCCACCGGTCGGCGATCCGGCCGGACAGCGGGGCCAGCGCGAACATCCCGATCATGTGTGCGGACAGGATCCAGCCGATCACGTCGAGGCCCTGCCCGTGGTGGTCGAGCTGCAACGGCGTCATCGTCATCACCGCCACCATCGCGACCTGCGCGCCCGCCATGGCGAGCAGCGGCGTGAGCACCTCCGGGCGGCGCAGCGCGGCCGCGACCAGCGCACCGGACAGCCGCGGGCGGGGCGGCGGCGGTGGCACCCGCGGCAGCCCGGCCGACGCGGCGAGCGCCAGCGCGACGGTCGCCGCGGACACCAGGACCGGGCCGGCCAGCTCCGGCAGGCCGAGCAGCCGGGCCAGGTGCGCGCCGGGCGTCAGCAGCGTGGGCCCGGCGATCGCGCCGACCGTGCCGGCCCACACGATCACCGACAGCGCGAAACCCTTGCGCGCCACGGGGTACAGCTCGGCCGCGACGTAGCGGGACATCTGCCCGGCGCCGTTGCCGAGGCCCAGCAGGACCATCCCGGCGAGCAGCACCGACAGCAGCGACCCGGCGACCGCGCCGAACACGACGAGCGCACCGGCGACGGCCGCGCCGTAGAGGGCGAGCAGCACCGGGCGGCTGCCGCGGCGGGCCATCAGCGCGCCCGCGCCGAGCGTGCCGATGGCGGTGCCGACGACCCCGAAGGCGTTCGGCACGCCGCTCCACGCTGGCCCGGCTTCGTGCGACGCGACGAGCGTGCCGACGGTGCTGGCGCCCACCATCGCGGTGTTCATGGCGGCCACGCCGGCGAACAGCGACACGGTCGAGCGGCGGCGAACATCTGTCAGCGCAACGGTCATGGAGGTAAACGGTAGGCAGGTTCGACGTCGTTTCGAATGGCCCGGCGCAGGCGTATCGTCGCCCGCACCGGCGCTACGAAAGGAATGTGGGCACGATGACCTTTCGTTCGGAAAGGCCCCTGGACAAGGTCGACTGGCAGATCGTCGAGGAGCTGCAGGCCGACGGCCGGCTGTCGTTCAAGGAGCTGGGCCGGCGGATCAACCTGTCCGCACCGGCGGTCGCGGAGCGGGTGCGGCGGCTGGAGGAGACCGGGGTGATCACCGGCTACCGCGCTGAGATCGACGCGCGGCGCGCCGGCTACCCGTTCCTCGCGTTCGTGCAGATGCGCTGCTCGCTGGGCAACTGCCTGCTCAAGACGAGCACCGCCGCGGACTACCCGGAGATCGTCGAGGTGCACAAGCTCTCCGGCGACCACTGCTCGATGCTGAAGGTCCGGGCGGCGAACCTCGACCACCTGGAGGGCTTCTTCGAGCGGGTGGGCAAGCACGGCGAGATGCGCTCGTCGGTGGTGCTGTCGACGCAGTTCGACGGCCGGCCCGTCACCCCGCCGGTCGAGGACTACCTGACCGCCACGCGCGCGGAGGGCTGGTCCTGAGAATGTCCAGTCGTCGTCCGCTGATCGACACCGTGATCGCGCTGCTGATCGACAACTATGTCTTCCCCGACATCGCCGAGAGGGCCGCGGCCGTGCTGCGCCGCAACGACTACGACCACCTCGTCGAGGACCCCGAGTTCGCCGGAGCGGTCACCACGGACCTCCAGTCGGTCAACGGTGACAAACATCTGCGGCTGCTGCACGAGCCCGCTCGGCCACAGACCAGGACCAGGCAGCACTGCTTCGAGAAGGTCGAGATCCTCGAAGGCAACATCGGCTATCTGGAGATCACCCTCCTGCGCGACCCTCGCGAGTTCGGGGACATCACCGCTGCCGCGATGACGCTGATCGCCGACACCGACGGGTTGATCCTCGACCTGCGCCGAAACCGGGGAGGCGACCCCGGCATGGTCGCCCTGATCTGCGCGTACCTGTTCGACGAGTTCACTCACCTCAACGACCTCTACCTACGGCGCAACGACCTGACCGTGCAGTTCTGGACGCCGCCCTACGTACCGGGCCGGCGGTTCGGCGGCAGCAAGCCGATCTGGGTACTCACCGGCCCGACCACTTTCTCCGGTGGCGAGGAGTTGGCCTACAACTTGCAACAGCTGGGCCGTGCCAACATCATCGGCGAACCCACCCGTGGTGGCGCACACCCCAACACGTGGCATCGAATCACCGAAGACCTGTTCGTCACCATTCCCGATGCTCGCGCGATCAACCCGGTGACCAAAACCAACTGGGAAGGTGTCGGCGTCACACCGGACGTCCAGGTTCCGGCCCAGGACGCCCTCGTCCACGCACAGGAGCTGGCTCGATCCCGTTAGCCCCGGCCGCTGTAGATGGCGCCCAGGAACTCCACCAGCAACCGCTCGCGCAGGCGGGGCGAGGCGACCGCGAGCATCGCGTTCACCTCGGCCATCCGCTTCGGGGCGCTCACCCCGTCCAGGCCGGCCGCGGTGAGCAGGCCGGCGAACTGTTCGGCGGACAGCTGCGCGGGGTCGAGGGCCTCGATGACCGTCACCAGCTCCGGCGCCAGGCGCACGGGTCCCGCTCGGCGGGCCGTGTCGACGGCCTCGCCGAAGTCGGCCAGCAGCTGCGGCTCGGTGCCGTTGTTGGCGGCGGTGACGGTGAGGTGCAGGTTCGCGGGCGAGGACTCGAAACCGAACTGCGGCTGCACGTACCAGCGCCGCTCGGTCATCTCGTCGGCCACCGTGAACACGTCGAGTTCGTCCGTGTCGGCGGCGACCGCGAGCAGCGTGGACTCCGGGTCGCCCAGCACGCGCAGGCCGTCGATCGCCTCGACGCCGGCGCGGATGCGGCGCACCGACTCCAGCGTCAGCGACGCCAGGCGCGCGTAGCCGGCGTCGCCGAGGTGGCGCAGTACCGCCCACGCCGCGGCCAGCGGGCCGCCGGAGCGGGTGGACTGCATCGTCGAGTTCAGCATCGTGTAGCCCGGCCAGCGCGCGCTCGCGAAGAACTGCGGGCGGCGCAGCTCCGCCGACGCGTGCAGCAGCAGCGACGTCCCCTTGGGACAGTAGGCGTACTTGTGCAGGTCCACCGACAGGCTCGTCACACCCGGCACGGACAGGTCGAACGCCGGCACCGGCACGCCCAGCTTGCGCAACTGCGGCAGCACCCAGCCGCCGATGCAGGCGTCCACGTGGCAGCGCACGCCCCGCCGCGCCGCCGCGGCCGCGATCTGCTCGACCGGGTCGACCACGCCGTGCGCGTAGGACGGCGCGCTCGCCACGACCAGCACCGTGCGGTCGTCGATCGCCGCGGCCATCGCGTCCGGGTCCGCGCGGAACGTCGCCGGGTCGACCGGCACGCTGACCGCCTCGACGCCGAAGTAGTGCGCCGCCTTGTGGAACGCCGCGTGCGCGGTGGTGGCCAGCACCATCCGCGGCGCCTCGATCTCCGGGTGGGCGTCGCGCGCGGCCTGCACGGCGAGCAGGCAGCTCTCCGTCCCGCCGGAGGTCACCGAGCCGACCGCCGACTCCCCGCCGCCGAGCAGCGGGACCGCGGTCGCCACGATCTCGTTCTCCATCCGCATGAGGCTGGGGAACGCGGTCGGGTCGAGCCCGTTGGCCGAGCTCGCCAGCGCGTGCGCGGCGGCGGCCAGATCGTCCACACCGGACAGTCCGCTGTCGTACACGTAGGCCAGCGTGCGCCCGCCGTGGGTCGGCAGGTCGCCGCCCCGCATCGTGCGCAGCTCGTCGAGCACCTGGTCGGCCGGTAAGCCGGCGGTCATGGGGAAACCTCCAGAACCCTGCGGCGCAACAGCGGCAGACCACCGAGCGCGAACAGGGCGGGGAAGAGGCCGGCGCCGACGACCACCGCGGTGACCGCGCTCGGCGGCTGCGTGACGTCGGTTCCGGCCGAGGACACATATCCGCCGACGGCCAGCACCAGGCCGTACAGCGCGGGACCGAGAGCGAGGCCGAGCGTCTCGCCCGCGGTCCAGACGCCGGCGAACAGCCCGGCGCGGATCTGCCCGGTGCGGCGCTCCTCGGCGCTGATCACGTCGGGCAGCAGGGCGAGCGGGAAGACCTGCATGCCGGCGTACCCGACGCCGACCACGGCCGCGAACGCGACCGCGGCCCACACCGGGAACACCCGCGCGCCGAGCAGGCCGAGCACGCCTGCGGTGAACACGAGCGTGGCGATGACGTAACCCTGCCGCTTGCCGTAGCGGCGGGCGACCCGTTGCCACACCGGCATCACGAGCAACGCTGGCCCGACGAACGCGGCGAACAGCAGCGACTGCAGGCTCTTGTCGCCCAGCGCCACCCTGGCCACGTAGTCGACGCCGGCGAGCAGCGTGCCGATGCCGACGGCCTGGATGACGAATGCGCCGAGCAGCCAGCGGAACGCCCGGCAGTCGCGGACCGCGGCGAACACCTCGCGCCAGTTCGACACCGACGGCAGCACCGGGCCGTGCGGCGCCTTCGCGACGCCGTAGAACACGCCGACCGCACCGACCACGATCAGCACGCCGACCGCGATGCCCATCACCCGGTAGCCCGCGATGCCGCCGATCGCGTCGCGCACGGCCGGGGCGCCCGCGCCGGAGACGAGGATGGCGATGGCGAGCACCGCGATTCGCCACGCGGTCAGCCGGGTGCGCTCGTCGGGGTCGGTGGTCATCTCGGCGGGCAGCGCGTTGAAGGGCACCTGGAAGAACGCGAACGCGGTGGCGCACAACAGGAACATGCCTGCGACGTACAGCGCGTCGACGGCCGCCGAGCCGGTGTTCGGCCCCGCGAACAGGCCGGCGAAGCAGATCGCGAGCGCGATCCCGCCGCCGAGCAGGAACGGCCGCCGCGGCCCGATGCGGGTGTGCGTGCGGTCGCTGATCCGGCCGGCGACCGGGTTGAAGAACACGTCCCACGCCTTGGGCAGCAACACGAGCAGGCCGGCGACCGACGCGGAGACCGCGAGCGTGTCGGTCAGGTACGGCAGCAACAGCAGCCCCGGCACGGTGCCGAACGCGCCGGTGGCCAGCGAGCCGAGCGAGTACCCGACCCGGATGCGGACCGGCAGCCTGCCGGCCGCCGCCGAAGCGCCGGCCGGAACGTGAGCAGAATTCATCATTGGGGCGGACCCTACGGTCGGTGGCACCGCGCGTCCAGTCGAACTGCGCCGCGGCGGGATGACCGGTGCCATCTTTCTCCGACCGCGCCGGATCGGCCGCTCAGGACCAGCTCAGCACCAACCGCACGTGCTTCTTGTCGATCACCAGCTCGCCCGCGACGTCGGTGCCGGCCGGGTAGGCGTCGATCGTCAGGCCGGCCGAGCCGGGGCGGCCCGCCTCGTCCCAGGCGGTGACGTGGGCGGCGAGCTCGTCGGCGACCCGCTCGGCGCCGATCGCCAGCAACTCGCCGTCGCGCAGGCCGAGGGTGGCCAGGCCGAAGTCGTCGAGCAGTCCCGAGGTCGCTGTGCCGGAGTCGGTGCGCAGCGGCGCGTCCGGCAACCGGGGGTCGGCGCCCGGGGCGGACAGCCCGAACCAGCGCGGCTCGTGGATCGCGAGCCACAGGCCGAAGCCGTCGAACAGCTCGTCCGCCGACGGCGACACACCCGTGGCGATCTCCACCTCCGGCGTGCCGAGTGCCTCGAGGACGGCCGCGGCGTCCACCTCGCGGGCCTCGGGCAGCAGCATCATCAGGTGGGACCGGTGGTCCAGCGCGACGGTGCGGTCCGGGCCGGCGAACGCCCCGCGCATCCGCATGAACCCGCACGGCCGCGACGAGCGGCTGGTCCAGCGGTCACCCGCGCGCTCGAAGCAGACCGAGCGCTGCAGGCCGCGCAGGTCGAGCGGGATCACGAGCAGGCCGCCGGGCGCGAGCTGCTCGTGCCACGCGGGCGCGAGGTCCCACACGCCGACGGTGGCGATGATGCGGTCGAACGGCGCGCGCTTCGGGTCGCCGAGCGCGCCGTCCGCGGCGAGCACGGTGACGCCCGCGGTGCCGGCCGCCGACAGGTTCTCCTCGGCCCGCACCACGATCTCCGGGTCGAGGTCGATGCTGACGACCCTCCCTCGTGGACCGACGACGTGCGCGATCAGCGCGGCGTTGAACCCCGTGCCCGCACCGATCTCGAGCACCTTCTGGCCGCGGGTCAGCTCGAGCTGGTCGAGCATGATCGCCATGATCGTCGGCTGCGACGACGAGCTGGACGGCACGCCCTCGGCGTCCCACTTGGTGACGATCGCCTCGTCCTCGTAGGCGGCGGCGGGCGAGAGGTCGGGCAGGAAGATGTGTCTGGGCACGGTGCGCAACGCGTCGGCCACCAGCGCGTCGACCGCACCGCCGCGCTCGCGAACCGTGTGCAGCAGCTGCTCGCGCAAACCGTTCAGCTCGACGCCCAACACGCCTCCCGTTCAACTCGGAACGGCATCATGCTCCCATTGCGGGCAAGCCCCATAGCCTGGACACATGCCCGCTCCACCGGATCTCGAGTCACTGCGGCTGCTGGTGTCGGTCGCCGAGCTCGGCAGCGTCGGCCGCGCCGCCAGGGCGATGGGGATCGCGCAGCCGTCGGCGACCAAGCGGCTGGCCGCGCTCGAGCGGCGGGCCGGGTTCCCGCTGCTGGTCCGCACGCCGGCCGGGTCGACGCTGACCACCGACGGCAAGCTCGTCGTGGCCTGGGCGAGCGCGCTGCTCGCGGCCACCGACGAGTTCCAGACCAGCCTGACGGCGCTGCGCACGAACCGGGCGGCGGCACTGCGGATCGCGGCCAGCATGACGATCGCGGAGGCGCTGCTGCCGCGCTGGCTGTCGGACCTGCGCCGGGTCGAGCCGGACGTCCACGTCGGCCTGACGGTGACCAACTCCTCGGCGGTGGCCCGGCTCGTGCTCGCCTCCGCCGGCTCCGATGTGGACCTCGGGTTCGTCGAAGGTCCTGGGCTGACCGAGGGGCTGGCGAGCCGGACGGTCGGCGCGGACCAGCTGATCGTCGTGGTGTCGCCGGCGCACCCGTGGGCACGGCGGCGCCGCCCGCTGGGTGCGGCCGAGCTGGCCGCGACCCCGCTGGTCGTGCGCGAGGCGGGGTCGGGCACGCGGGAGACGCTCGACCGGCTGCTGGTCCGCTTCGCACCCGTCGACCCGCAGCTGGAGCTGGGCTCGAACGCCGCGGTCAGGGGCGCGGCTGTGGCCGGCATCGCGCCGGCGGTGCTGTCGCGGCACGCGGTGGGCGCCGACCTGGCGAGCGGCGCGCTGGTGGAGGTGGCGGTGGCGGACCTGCGGCTGGACCGCAGGCTGCGCGCGGTGTGGCCGAAGGGCCGCAAGCTCACGGGCCCGGCCGCCACCCTGCTCAAGGTGATCACGAGCTGACGAGCACGGTTCCCGTCAGGGCCAGGGTGGCCAGGGCGATGCTGCCGACGCCTGCGGCGGCCAGCGCAGGGCCGCCCGTGCGCAGCACCGCGCGCAGGTCGACCGCGGCGCCGAGACCGAACATTCCCGCGCACAGCAACAGGTTCGCCACCATCTGCACGAGCGACGCGACCTCGGCGGGCACCACGCCGGTGGCGCGCACGGCGGCCAGCGCGACGAAACCCGCGACGAACCACGGCACGAGCGGCGGGCGGGCACCGGAGCGGCGGCGGTGCAGGCCGGTCAGCGCGACCACCGGGGCGAGCAGCACAACGCGGGTCAACTTGATCAGCACGGCCGCCTGCAGCACGGCCGCGCCAGCCGCGCCGCCGATCGCCACGACCTGGCCCACCTCGTGGACCGAGGCGCCCGTCCAGATGCCGAACTGGACGTCGGTCAACCCGAGCACGGCGGCCACGAGCGGGCACACCGCGATCGCCAGCGTGCCGAGCAGGGTCACCGTGGTGACCGCGGTCGCGACGTCCTCATCGGACCCGTCGGCCACCGAGTTCGCGGCCGCCACGGCGGACGCGCCGCAGATCGACACGCCCGTGGCGACGAGCAGCCGCCGCGGCGCGGAGAGGCCCAGCGCCCGCCCGGCCCACAGCGTGACGAAGAAGCCGCCGGCCACGCTCGCCACCACGACCGCGAGCACCGGCAGTCCGAAGTGGACAACCTCGGTGATGGCCAGCTGCAGGCCCAGCAGCAGGACGCCGGTGCGCAGCAGCCAGGTCGCCGCGAAGCGCAGGCCGGGGGTGGCCACCGCGCGGTCGCCGGCGAAGAACCGCCAGGCGACGCCGAGCACGACGCCCACGACGAGCGGGCTCGCCGCGGGCACGAGCCTGCCGATCACCTGGCCTGCCGCGGTCGCCGCGACGACGAGCGCCAGACCCGGGGCGAGTCCGACCCGCGTTGTTGTCAACACCGTCCCAGCATGCGGGCAGGCCCGGCCGGCGGCTAGCCACCGGCCGGGCACGAGGTCATAGCCGCAGGCTATGGCCTACTGGGAACGCTGGTACGCGCGGAAAGCACGGGTGGCCAGCCACACCGCCACGAGCGCGACCGCGAGCAGCCCGCCCAGCCGCGGCCAGATCGCCGACCAGTCCGGGTCCGCCGACAGCGCCTCGCGGCTCGCCACGACCGTCCAGTCGACCGGGTTGTAGCTCGACACCCGCTGGATCCACTCCGGCGTGGCCTCGCGGGCCATCATCGCGGAGCTGAGGAACGACAGCGGCAACGTCAGCATCGTGGAGAAGCCGATCAGCGACTCCTGCGTCTTCACGATCAGCGCCATCCCGTTGGACAGCGACGCGAACGCGGCGGCCAGCAGCACCGACGCGAGCAGCATGACGGCCACGCCGAGCACCCCGCCGGAGAACGAGGCGCCGAGCAGCAGGCCGACCACCACGACGATCAGGCCCTGCACGACGATCGTCACCGCCTGGTTCGCCACCGAGGCGACCATCATGGCGATCCGGCTCACCGGCGAGGACAGCATCCGGTCCATCACCCCGCGGTCCATGTCGTCGATGAACGCCATGCCGGCCCAGCCACTGGTGAACAGCACGGTCATCACGACCACGCCCGGGGTGAGGAAGTCGATGTAGGACCCGGACGCGAAGCCCGGCAGCTCCACCACCCGCTTGAACAGCTGCCCGAACAACAGCAGCCAGATCATCGGCTGGATCAGCATGATCACCACGAACGCCGGCTGGCGCCCGGTGCCACGCAGCAGCCGTCCGGTCAGGTACGCCGAGTGCGGCAGGACCGTGGTCATCGGGTCACCTCCTCGGCGGCCGCGAACGAGCGGCCCGTGTGGCGCAGGTAGACGTCGTCGAGCGACGGGCGGGCGACGGTGACCGCCGCGACCGCTTGTTTCTCGAGCGCGGCGAGCACCGCGGGCACGGCGGAGGCACCGTGGTCGACCCGGGTGCGGATCGTGCGGCCCTCGACGGTCACCTCGCGGGTGGCATCGAGCCCGCCCACGGCCGCGGCGGCGCGGGCCGGGTCGGCGTCCGGCGCCAGCTCGATCACCACCGCGTCACCGCGCAGCTCGCTCTTGAGCCGTTCGGGACTGCCCTGCGCGACGACCTCGCCGCGGTCCACGATCAGCAGCCGCCCGGCGAGGTGGTCGGCCTCCTCGAGGTAGTGCGTGGTGAGCATGACGGTGAGCCGCTCGTGCGCGGCCAGCCGGGCGATCTCCGCCCACATGTCGGCGCGGGCCTGCGGGTCGAGGCCGGTGGTCGGCTCGTCGAGGAACAGCACCTTCGGCTCGTGCACCAGCCCCATGGCGACGTCGAGCTTGCGCTGCATGCCGCCGGAGTAGGTCTTCACGATCCGCCGGGTCGCCTCGGTCAGGCCGAACTGCTCGAGCAGCGTGTCCACCCTGGACTTCGCGGCACGCCCCCGCATGCCGTGGATCCGCGCGGCCAGCAACAGGTTCTCCCGGCCGGTGGCCATCGGGTCGGTGCCCGAGCCCTGGGTGACGACGCCGATCGCGCGGCGCACGTCCGCCGCGTTCCGCCGCACGTCGAGGCCGGCGACGGACGCCGAGCCGCTGGTGGCCGTGGACAGCGTGGTGAGGATCTTGATGGTCGTCGACTTGCCTGCGCCGTTCGGGCCGAGCAGGCCGAACACGGTGCCGGCCTCGACGGTGAAGCTGAGTCCGGCGAGCGCGGTGACGTCGCCGTAGGTCTTGACGAGCTCGTCGGCGACGATCGCCGGTTCTTCCGTGGGCGGCGGTGCCGCGTGTCGGGAGGCGGTCGCCCGCCCCGTGGGCACGGTCATGTGCGTGAACCTTTCCTGGGTGCGTGTTGTCACCAGGTCGATCCGCGCGACGGCCAGCTATCGTTGAGAACGCAGCCTGGGATTGCGAGCCGGCACGGATCGAGCCCGGGTTTCTTGGTCACTGGCCGGGTGTTGCCGCACCCGGCCAGTGTTGTCGTTCGGTGAAGCGCTCCCCTCGGTCACTCCCCTCAGTCGACGGCGCGAAGGTGTGCCATCGCGCTCTTCCAGTCGTCCGCCGACGGCAGGTCGTCGGTGCCCGCGTGTGCCTGCCGCCAGACGTCCACGCCGTCGAGCGAGCCCGCGGCGATCTTGTCGACGAGTTCGGCGACGAAGTCCCGCTCGGCCCGCCGCAGCGCGCGGGCGAAGTCGGACTCGATCGCCCACAGGTACGGCATGCCGCGCTCGCGCATCCCGTCCAGGACGCCGCCCATCCCGGCGATCTCCGCGTCGAGGCGGGTCAGCCGGGTCTCGAGCAGCCGCCGCACGTCGTCCGGGTCGAGCACCGGCATCAGCGACAGCGCCGCCTCGAACTGGGTGAACTCCTTGACCGGCACGCTCAGCAGCTCCGACATCCAGTCGACCAGCTCGCGGCGGCCCAGATCGGTGATCGCGTACACGGTGCGCTCGGGGCGCTTGCCCTCGCGGACGGTCTCCTGCACGTCGATCAGCTCGTGCCGGCGCAGCGACTCCACCACCGAGTACAGCGACCCGTAGTTGAGCTTGATGCTCTCTTCCTTGGCACGTTCCCGCAGCGTGGTGGACATCTCGTACGGGTGCATCGGCCGCTCGGCCAGCAGTGCCAGCACGGCCAGCGCGAGCGGGTTGGCGACCTTCCGCTTTCTCACGCCGAGCATCATAGCTCAAATATCCGAGTTCGAGTATTCGGATTAAGGACGCTCGCGGCAGTGTTGAATTAGGACGTGACCGATCAGACCGAGTACCGCCAGTACCGCTTCGCGCTGCCGCCCGGCGCAACGGACATCCTGCTCGTGCGCCACGGCGAGTCCGCCCCCGCTCGCGAGGACGTGTCGTTCCCGCTGCTCGACGGGCACAGCGATCCGCCGCTGGCCGACGAGGGCGAGCGCGAGGCCCAGCTCGTCGGCGAGCGGCTGGCGGTCGAGCCCATCGGCGCGATCTACGTCTCCGGCCTGCGGCGCACCGTGCAGACCGCCGCGCCGCTCGCGGAGAAGCTCGGGATCACGCCGGCCGAGGAGCCGGGGATGCGCGAGGTCAAGCTCGGCGACTGGGAGGGCGGCCTGTTCCGCATCCGGGTGGCGGAGAACCACGAGGTCGCCCAGCGCATGTGGGAGACGCAGCGCTGGGACGCGATCCCGAACGCGGAGTCCACCGAGGACCTCGCCGCCCGGGTGCGCGCCGCGATCGAGCGGATCGCCGCGGCACACCCGGATCAGCACGTGGCGGTCTTCACCCACGGCGGCGTGATCGGCCAGGTGCTCGCGATGGCCACCGAGTCGAAGCCGTTCGCGTTCATCGGCGCGGACAACGCCTCGATCACCCAGCTCGTGGTGGCCGACGAACGCTGGTTCGTGCGGCGCTACAACGACACCGCGCACCTGCACCCGGCGTTCACCGTCCGCCCGGAGCCGCTGACCTGACGCTTCACGGGAGCAGCCGGGTCCACACGTCGAGAAGGGGCACCGGTGCCCTCACGGCGATCGTCACTACCGTGGCACTGATGCCAGCCATGTCCACCTCAGCGAGCGCAGACCCCGTGTGGCAGCCCGGCACG
>Ga0164241_10002607_pt1 | contig 19156 bp, 19 predicted proteins | sample OricomyardsoilBY_FD_108780 | JGI IMG/M metagenome (GOLD analysis project Ga0164241, IMG submission 108780) | Backyard soil microbial communities from Emeryville, California, USA - Original compost - Back yard soil (BY) | ecosystem: Environmental > Terrestrial > Soil > Unclassified | place: USA... | reverse complement strand
TTCGGCTTCGGCTACGCGGTGCCGGTGCTACTACATTACTCTCACGGGCGTCGCGACGTTCGCGTCGCGCTTCAACCCGCGGCGCACGGCGTCGGCAGCGAGCTCAGCTTGGCCGGCTCGTTCTGACCGCCCGCCGCCCGCCACGGACTGCCGGCTCGTCACGTGGGTGCCTAGCGTGCGTGGCTCGCAGTCAGGGGATAGCAAGCCGCGTGATCGGGGACGACGGCGTCCCAGCCGAATTGGTCGCGCAGGCGTCTCCGGAATGCGTCCGCGGCCGCAGGCTCGCCGTGGGTCACGAAGACGCGACGCGGTGCGACGGCACTTTCCTTCAACCAGTCGATCATTTCGGCGTAGTCAGCGTGCGCTGAAAGACCGTCGAGCCTTCTGATCTGCGCTTTAACGACTATGTACTGACCATGGATCTTCAGCTCATCAGCGCCATCGAGCAGGGAGCGCCCGCGTGTTCCGGGAGATTGGAAGCCGACCAATAGCACCGTGTTGCGAGCTTCCGGGAGAAACCGCTTGAGGTGGTGAAGCACGCGCCCTCCGGTCGCCATGCCACTGGCCGAGATCACGATGCAGGGTCCGGTCATGGCGTCGATGGCCTTGGAGTCGTCGGCCGTAGACGTATAGCGGGCCACGGCACACATCTGCTGGCATTCCTCGCGCGAGAGTCGATGCTCCTCGGCGTGCTCGCGGAACACCGCCGTGGCGTCGATCGCCATCGGGCTGTCTAGGAAGATCGGCACGCGGGGAATGCTGCCTTCGGCGTGCAGCCGGGCCAGCAAATGCATGATGTGCTGAGCTCTGCCAACGGCGAAGGCCGGCACCACGAGGGCTCCGCCACGAGCGACCGTCTCGACCACGATCTTCCCGAGCTCGACCAATGGCGACTCGGTCGTGTGACGCCTGTCGCCGTAAGTGGACTCGACGACCAAATAGTCGGCCTGGGGTAGCGTGGAGGGTGGGCTCATGATCGGATCCTGCGGTCTCCCAACATCACCGGAGAACGAGATCGACGTGTTGGGCAGCTCTAATCGAACGGCGGCGGAGCCGACGATATGACCGGCTCTGGTGAACCTGCCACTAACCTCGTGAGTGACCTTGAAGGGCTGGTCGTAGTCGACGGCCCTAAGCAGCCCAAGGCTCCGTTCCGCGTCTTCGCGCGTGAACAGCGGCAGTGGTTGCGCGTGCTTGGAGAATCCCGCTCTGAGCGCGAATTTGGCCTCTTCCACTTGCAGATGCCCCGCATCCGGCAACAGGATACCCAGGAGCTCACGCGTGCCCGGCGTGCAGTACACGGGCCCCGAGAATCCAGCCTTCAGCAAGCAAGGCAGGTAGCCGGAGTGATCCAAATGTGCGTGCGTAAGAACAACTGCGTCGAGGCTCGCAGGGCTGAAGCCGGGCGCCGCCCAGTTGCGCTGCCGAAGCTTCTTGTAGCCTTGAAAGAGCCCGCAATCGACGAGCACACGGGAGGAATCCGACTGGAGCAAGTACCGCGATCCAGTTACCGTCTCGGCCGCACCCAGGAAGGAAATCGTGAAGTCGTGTTTGGTGTTCATGATCAGGTCAGGTCGCATGAGCGGGGGTCGGTAGCTTCGATGGTCGACGCAAAAGGCGCAGGATGGCTTCTCCAAGCAGAAGCGTGGCGAGCAGCGCCGCGCCCACGACAGCAAGCTGAAGCGGAGCCAGAGCGACAAGGCCCATCACGCGCTGCACCGGCGGGAGAACGACGCAGGCGAGCTGCAGCGCTACCGATAGCGCCGTCGCTGCGGCGATCCAAGCGTTAGGACGCAGTAAACCGCCGAGGCGACGCGCGGGGAACATGCTTAGCAACTTCGCCACCCCCTCATAGAGAAACACGCCGGTGGCCGTGGCCAAGGTACTGGCACCAAGGGCAGGAAGCAGAAGCAAGAGCAGCAGGCCAATGCCGCCCTTCAACGCGCCATCGGCCGCGATGAACCGAGTTGCCAGCCCGTCTAGCAGCGGAGCGCCAGGTGCGCGGGGCGAGTCGCGCAGCACCTGGCGGCTGCTGTCGAGGGCGATGGCGAGGGCGGGCGGTCCGTCGCCCAAAAAGTTGATCCACAAGATCTGTAGGGCCGTGAACGGCAGCAAGAGAGCCCCTTCGGGCGTACGCAGACCCAAGAACAGCGAGCCGAAGGCGGCCCCCAGCACCAGGACCATGAGCGCGACGTTGCTCGAGAAGCTGAAGCGCACGAAGCTTTGCACGTTGGCGTAGATGCTCCTGCCCTCCTCGATGGCGCTGACGATCGTCGCGAAGTTGTCGTCGAGCAGAACGACGTCTGCAACCTCGCGTGCCACCTCGCTGCCGCGACCACCCATGGCCACTCCGACGTCGGCACGCTTCAAGGCAGGCGCATCGTTCAGACCGTCACCCGTCATCGCAACCACCTCGCCCATAGCCTGCAAGCGCTCGATGAGTCGCAGCTTGTGCTGGGGCTGCATGCGAGCAAACACGTTGCTGGTGCGGAGCATGGCATCGACCTCGACGTCAGAGAGGCCCAGCTGGGCCCCCTCTACTACGCTGTCGGCGTCGATGCCAACGGCTCGCGCGATCGTCCGTGCCGTCACTGCATGATCGCCGGTGAGCATGAGCACGCGCACGCCAGCGCCTCGCGCGGCGGCAACGGCAGCCTTGGCCTCAGGACGCGGTGGATCCCACAAGCTGACCAAGCCGACGAACGCCAGTCCTTCCTCCGCCGCAGCTGGCCCCTTGGCAAGGCCTATCACTTTGAAACCTCGTCTGGCCGAGACTTCGACGCGTGCCAGGACTTGCGCGCGTTCGGCGGCGTCCATACGGCAACGAGCGACGATGGCCTCGGGAGCGCCTTTCAGGAAGCCGGTCTGCTCGCCGCTCGGGCTGACGACGGTGGCGCGCATGCATCGCCAGTGGCTATCGAACCCTCGGCTCGAGAGACGCGGGTAAACGCGATGCAAGGCAGCCGCGTCCGTGCCCCGTTGCGTGGCGTAGGCTACCAGCGCCAGCTCGAGGGGATCGCCAGCACCGGAGCTCGGGTCCGAGTCGTTCGCAAGCACCATCGCGCACAGGGCGTCATCCTCCTTGCCCGGCGCGACATCGAGCGCCTCCACGATAAGCCGGTTTTCCGTGAGCGTACCGGTCTTGTCGGTGGCAATCACGGTAACGGAGCCCAGCGCCTCGACGGCGGCGAGACGTCGTACCACCGCACGCCGGCGCGCCATGCGCTGAACACCAAACGCCAGCGCCAACGTCATCATGGCGGGCATGCCCTCGGGAACGACGGCCACGCCGAAGGCCACAGCAAACATGAGGATCGGCAACGGCTGGGAGAAGCCTTGAGCCGCAAAGCCACCCATCACCATCAGCAGGCACAAAGCGCCAACGACCTGAGCGATGCGCCGTCCGAGCTCATCGACCCGACGCTCCAAAGGTGTCTTCGACGTATCGATGGCGCCCAAGGTCGCGGCGAGCTTACCCATATTGCTGACCGGACCGGTGCGCTGCACCCGAAGTAGCGCTCGGCCGTGCGAGACCAGCGTGCCGCTGAGCAGCTCATCGCCATCGCTTTTCTCGACCGGCAGAGACTCGCCAGTGAGCACGGATTCGTCGACGTTGAGGGCTTCCGGCTGAACGGTCACGCCGTCCGCCGGCACACGATCGCCAGCCTCGAGACGCACGATGTCGCCTGGAACGATGCTGGCCGCATCAATGTGCTCGAAGCACTCGTCACGAAGCACCCAAGCGCGAGGCGCGCCCAGCTTCTCTAGCTCGAGCAGCGCGCGCTCCGAGCGAAATTCCTGCAGGACGCCGAGTGCAGCGTTGAGTAGAATGACACCAAAGATGGCCAGCGCCTCGAGCGGCACGCCGACCGCTCCCGCGATTGCCCACGCCAGCAAGTCGACGAGCAGCGCGAACAGCAGCACGTAGATGAGAGCACTCCGGAGTTGTGCCCAAAGTCTCGCGAACAGCGACCGGGCCGGCTTGCCCTGCAACGCATTTGGTCCGGCGGTCGCGAGCGTTGCATGCGCTTGCTCTGAGCTGAGACCTTTGATTGCCTTGCCTTCCATGGTGACCCGAGCAGCCGGAAACGAGGTGCAGGTTTCGAGCCATGGCGCCTCTCGCAGACAGGGCCGCCGCAAACTGCGCTCGAGACGCAGCTCCTGCGCAGACACGCAGAATTTTCGCGAGCCAGAGGCTCGTGCCACGCGCTACTCCTGAATTTGGCCAAGAGCACCAATTCGCGGCGCTGGCACCGATTCTGCTTAGGGCTACGTATGATCCTCTGCGGCACCGATCTTTCTCCCGTCTCGGCACCCGTCATCGAAGCCGCGGCTGCTGTAGCTCGCAAGCAAGACAAGGATCTTCTGCTGGCTACCGTGGTCGTCGACGGAGATCCCAATTCGCGGATGAGTGCCGAGCTGCAGCTCGAGCGCGAAGCCGCCGAGCTCCGGCGCATCTTCCACATTTCTGTCGAGACCGTCGTGGCGATTGGTGCGCCCGATCGGCAGCTGCTGGAGCTCGCGCGGCAGCGGCGGGCTTCACTGGTCGTGGTCGGAGCCGAGGGCAGCTCCAGGCGCTCGCGCCGCCTGGGCAGTGTGGCCGAGCGCTTGTGCCAGACAGCAGAGGCACCCGTGCTGGTCGTGCGCCACGCCGACGGGCTCACGAGCTGGAGCCAAGGCACTCGACCTCTGCGCACTCTCGTCGGCTCGGGCCTAGGCGGCGCATCCAGGGCGGCGCTCGCCTGTGTCGGCGGCTGGCCTGACCTGGCGCTCACCGTGGCGCACGTCGCGTGGCCCTATGGGGAACACTATCGGTTGGGCGTTGCTGGCTCTATGCCACTCGACCATCTCAGACCAGAGGTTCATCATCAACTCCTGGGCGACCTGGGACGCTGGGCCGCCGAAGTTCCGTGCCGCACGAGCCCCAAGCTCAGCGTGACGGCGGGTTGGGGACGCATCGATTCGCACCTGGCGCAAGTCGCCAAGGAAAAAGACGCCGACCTTTTAGTGGTAGGAAGCCACCAGCGCAATCTCGGCGAGCGCATTTGGCAGGGGTCAGTATCCCGAAGCGTCATCCATGAAGCAACGTGCAACGTGCTGTGCGTGCCGGAGCGCCTAGCCGCGCCGCACGTCGCTGTGGCTCCTCGCGTCATCGTCGTGCCCACGGACTTCTCGGCGCTCGCGGATCGCGCCATCGCTTTTGGCTACGGACTGCTCAATCATGGGGGCACGCTACATTTGGTTCACGCGGCCTGCGACGCGCCCAAGAATGAGCACGACGCCCTGATGGCAAAGCTCAAGAGCCGCATCCCCGCAGACGCCGAATCGCGTCGTATCAAGACCGAGCTTCACGTCATTTACGCTGGGACGCCGTGGATGGCGATCTGGCAGCATGCCGGGCGCGCCAGCGCAGACTTGATCTGTATGTCGACGCATTCGCGAGACGCTGCCGCAAGCCTGGTGCTCGGCTCACAGGCGCAAGCCATCCTGCAGCACTCACGAATTCCTGTGGTTCTCATCCCTCCCGATCGCGAGAGCTGAACCGACGGCGCCGGCGCGCGCACGCCTCTCGTCGCTTCCCCCAACCGAGCCACCAATCGCGTTTGCTGACACGTCGGCGAGCGAGCCAGCGGCAATCCAATTTGCGCGCGGTTCAGCCCGCCCCCATGCCGCCTGCAGCTTGGGGGAAATTGCGTCGGGATCAGGCAGGGCGACGAGCATGATGCATCTGTCACCGAACTCGTTGAGAGACGAACCCAACTGCCAGATCGCCTCATCGACGCGCAGGAAGAGGTCGTGGATGTCGGGTTCGGAGCCGGCCACCACACGTATCGCTAGCCCGGTCTGAGCATTGGGCCCAGTGGCCGCCTTCCTGACCGTCGCCAGTAACTTTCCAGCGCGACGTTGGAGCCGTGCGCGTTCGACTTCAGCGCCCTCGCAATCACGTTGAGGCAGCTCGTCTGCACTCGTGAGCGGCTTGCTCAGCGACCCGTTGGGCAGCCCAGCGGCTCGGGATGAGGTCGCTGAGCAGCCTCAAGGGCCAGCCGGCTTCGAGGTGCCGCAAAAAAGTACACCATTCCGCGAGGGCTGGGTGTTCTTCGTCCGCGAGATGTCGCCGCCGGAGGCATCTCGCGGACGCGCATTCAGCGGCTCTCCGAGTCGGGTGAGCTGGAGCGAGTGGGGCGCGGCCTCTACGTTCCAGCGGGCACGAAGATCACAGAACATCACACGCTGGTCGAAGCAGCCACGCGCGTGCCCAGCGGCGTGGTCTGCCTCCTTTCAGCCCTAGCCTTTCACAAGCTGACCAGGCAGAGTCCGCACGAAGTTTGGCTGGCGATCGACGTGAAGGCTCGCAAGCCGAACGCTGACTGGCCACCGCTGCGTATCGTGAGGTTCTCCGGTACCGCCAGGGCGTTCGGCGTCGAGACCCATGTGATCGAGGGCGTCGAGGTGCGCATCACGTCACGCGCCAAGACGGTGGCGGATTGCTTCAAGTACCGGAACAAGATCGGCACCGACGTGGCCATCGAGGCGCTTCGCGGGTATCTTGCCAAGCGAGGTCGTTCGATGGATGAGCTTCAGCATGCTGCCGAGGCTTGCCGCGTCGGCCGCGTCATGCGGCCCTACCTTGAGGCGCTTGCGTGACACCGCTGCCGCCGAAGAATCTGGCGCACTCGGTCCGCGATCGACTGCTCAAGCTCGCCAAGGCACGAGGCGAGGAATTCAACTTCGTGCTCGTTCGATACGCCCTGGAGCGATTGCTCTACCGGCTGAGCAAGTCGGCCCACGGCGGGGAGTTCATCCTAAAGGGCGCCATGCTCTTCGCGATTTGGTCGAGGCACCCGCACCGAGCTACCAAGGACCTGGACCTGCTTGGCGCTGGTTCGCCCGACCTCGACCGCCGCGCTCAGGTATTCCGCGAGTTTGTGCGGCTTCCGTCCAGGATGACGGGGTTGTCTTCGAGCCCCGAAGCATCGAAGCACACCGAATCAAGGAGGACGCTGAGTACGAGGGCGTGAGGATCACTCTCGACGGCAAGCTCGGTTCCACCCAGCTCGCGGTGCAGGTTGATGTCGGTTTTGGCGACTCGGCCGTTCCTCCGCCAACGACGATTGAATTCCCGACACTGCTTCCCTTTCCGGTACCTGTCATCCGAGCCTATGCCAAAGAAACGGTGGTGGCGGAGAAGCTGCACGCGATGGTCGATCTCGGGATGGCGAACACGAGGATGAAGGACTTCTTCGATCTCTGGTTTCTCTGCCGTGAGCTCGAGTTCGATGGGTCACAACTTGTCGCCGCTATCCGCAGCACATTCGAGCGCAGGCAGACGCCCCTTCCCGCGGGGCTTCCGTTGGCCCTAACGGACACGTTTGCGCTGGGTTCCGGTACCACAACGTTGTTGCGCGCAAACTGCGCTGGCCGCGCAAGAGTTGCGCGCGTTCTGCTGAAAGCCGGAGGCGGTGCGCAACTGTGGGGAGAAAGTGAGTCTGGCATGCCGGCTGCAGTCGACCCTGGGAGGTTGATGATGTCCCGCAAACCGTTCGTGATCGTAGTCGGCTGCGACTTCTCCGAACAGGCCAACCGTGCATTGAAGGCCGGCTTCGAACAGGCATCGCTCCACACCCCCTCGGAGCTGCACGTGCGGCACGCCACGTTGCTTGCCAGCGAAACCGGCGACCTCGCCGCTGGCGTGCCGCCGGTCCTCGGTCTGAGAGACGCGCTGGTCGCCAGCTTGGATGAGCTTCAGGCAAAAGCTGCTCAAGCACCTCGACGCGCAGCTGTCTCAACTGCCGAGCTTCCGTCAGACTGGCGTTCGCGTTTTGGCGCACGTGCTGTTGGAGTCTCCGGTCTTTGCCGTCACCCGGCTGGCGGAGGTGCTGGAGGCGAGCCTCATCGTGGTTGGCTCGCACGGCCGGCACGGAGTGGCTCGCTGGCTGCTCGGCTCAGTCGCCGAAGCTGTCGTGCGCCAGGCGGGTTGCCCGATCTTGGTCGTGCCCCCACTGCCTCGAGAGCTCCCGGTTCCGGCGATCGAGCCAGCTTGCCCGGAGTGCGTGCTGACGCGACGGGAATCATCGGGAGCTGAACAATGGTGCGAGCAACACCGAAAGCATCACCGGCAGCGCCACGTTTACACCAGCTTGAGCGCGCCAGCGCCGACGTCGCGCTTGCCTCGTCGTTCATGAATCTTGATTCATCCGTTGGAACAGGAGACCTATGACTAAAACGATCCCTCACATCAAGAAGTACATGACCACCGACGTGCAGACGATTGGCGACCAGCAGCCCATGTCGGTAGCTCACAACATGATGCGTGAGCAGCGCATTCGACACCTGCCCGTCCTGCACCAGGGCAAGGTCGTCGGCATCGTTACCGATCGCGACCTGCGGCTGGTCGAAACGTTGCGAGACGTCGATCCAACCAAGGTGGCCGTGAGCGAGGCGATGACGCCCGACCCCTATATCGTCGCCCCCGAAGCATCGCTCGACGAGGTCGTTTCGACGATGGCGGCGAAGAAATACGGCTCGGCGGTCGTCAGCGACCACGGTCACGTGGTCGGCATTTTTACGACCGTCGACGCCTGCAGCGCGTTCGCGGAGCTGCTCACGACTCGGCTTTCACGCTAGCCACTCAGCAACGGTCCGAGGCGCCCGCGATGCAGGACGCCTCGAGGAGCCGGCCCACCTTCCGTCCCGACGTCAGGCGAAGCCAAGGGTCGAGCGGTTTGCTGGCGGCACGCCAAATGTAAGGTCCGGAACAGGTCGCCAATGAAACGCAACGTCATGGTCTGGGATCGAACCGCTCGGGTGGGGCTCGGTATGCTGCTCTTGGCGTCGCCGTTGCTCGAGCTACCCACGTATCCCATCAACCTCCTGGGTCTCGTCCTGATCGCGACGGGCGGCGTTGGCTATTGCCCGCACGACGCAATCGTCTCTGCCCTCTCCCCGAAGCACCGAGCGGCGGCTCCCGAGGCCGGCGTACGTGCTCATTCGAAAGCGTGAACGAGCTGGAGGCGGCGCGCCCGCCGTCGAAGCCTACTGGTCGCTGAGCCGTGACGAGCTGTTGTCGCGGCTCGATGCCACCGACGCCGGGCTGAGCTCCGCGCAGGCGCAAGAGCGCCTGTCACGGTTCGGGCGCAACACCCTGCTCGAACAGCGGTCGTCATGGCTCGGGGTGTTGGCCGATCAAGTGAAGAGCCCGCTCACGCTGCTGCTCGTATTCGCCGCCGCGGCGTCCGCGCTGACCGGCGAATGGGTAGACGCCGGCATCGTGCTCACGATCGTCTTCGCTAGCATCGGGCTGGGATTTTCGCGCGAGTATAGCGCCAAAAAGGCAGCTACAGCGCTCAAGAAGCGTATCCAGACGCGCGTCATGCTGCAACGAGACGGCGTAGTCTCGCAAGTCGCGGCCGAGGAAGTGGTGCCCGGTGACGTGGTGCTGCTCCAGGCGGGCAGCATCGTGCCGGCTGATACGGTGCTGCTCGACGCCACCGACTTCTACGTCAGTGAAGCCGTGCTGACGGGTGAGAGCTTTCCCGTGCTCGAGAACGTCGTACCGAGCCCTGCGCATGCCCCGGTCGCGAGCCGAAAGAACTGCGCGCTCATGGGCTCGAACGTCCGGAGCGGCACCGCCCGCGGCGTCGTCGTCGCGACGGGCACCGCAACCCAGTTCGGCTCTATCGCGGCGCGGCTCGCGCTGCGCCCCCCACAGACCCAGTTCGACCGGGGATCGTTGCGATTCGGCTACCTTTTGACGAGCGCCATGGCGGTGATGGTCGCCGTCGTGTTCTTAGTGCACGTCGCTCGCGGGCGACCTCCGATCGAGACCTTGCTATTTTCGATCGCGCTGGCGGTGGGCCTCAGCCCCGAGCTGTTGCCCGCGATCTTGAGCGTGAACCTGGCGCGCGGCGCTCGGATGATGGCCCGTGAGGGCGTGCTTGTGCGCCACCTCAACGCGATCGAGAACTTGGGCAGTATGGACGTGCTGTGCACGGACAAGACCGGCACCCTCACCGAAGGCGTGGTACGACTCGACGGCGCCTACGATCAGCTTGGCAACGCCGATTCGACTGTGCTGACGCTCGCCGCGATCAATGCCGAGCTCGAGACCGGCGTTTCCAATCCGCTGGACGAGGCCATCACCGATCGCGCACCGGGCAAGTGCGGCGCGCGAAAGCTGGCGGAGATCCCCTTCGATTTCGCGAGGAAGCGCGTCAGCGTCGTCGTGGCCGACGGGGACCACGCCCACCTGATTACCAAGGGCGCCTTTCACCATGTGCTCGAGATCTGCTCTACTCTGGGCGACGGCACGCCGCTCGACCCCGCCGCGCAGGCCGCGCTCGAGGCCCGCTATCAAGCCTGGGGCGAACGCGGCATACGTGTCCTCGCCGTCGCCGAACGACAGCTCTTGCGCCAGGACCACTACGACCGCAGCGTAGAAAGCGAGCTCGCTTTCAAAGGCTTCCTGACCTTCTTGGATCAGCCGAAGAATGGCGTTGCAGAGGCCATCGTCGATCTCTCCCGACTCGGCGTGGCCGTCAAATTGATCACGGGAGACAGTAAGCCCGTCGCCCAGCACGTCGCCGCGCTCGTTGGGCTGCGCGCGGAGAAGACACTGACGGGACAGGAGCTCGATGAGCTGAACGACGAAGCTCTATGGCATGCGGCCGAGCTCACCGACCTGTTCGTAGAGGTTGATCCCAACCAAAAGGAGCGCATCATTCTCGCGCTCAAGAAGATGGGCCATGTCGTCGGCTTCATGGGTGACGGCGTCAACGACGCGCCCGCTATGCATGCGGCCGACACCAGCCTATCGGTCGACGACGCCGTCGACGTCGCGCGCGAGGCTGCTGATTTCGTGCTGTTCGAGCGCAACCTCGACGTCATTCGTCGCGGTATCGAGGAGGGACGCAGAACCTTCGCCAACACCCTGAAGTACCTGCTGATGACCATGAGCGCGAACCTCGGCAACATGATCAGCATGGCCGTCGCTTCGCTGTGGCTGCCATTCCTTCCGCTGCTCGCCGGCCAAATCCTGCTAAATAACTTCCTTTCCGATATTCCTGCGCTCGGCTTGGCTGCCGACGGCGTGGACAGCGAGCTGGTTGCTCAGCCCCGCCGCTGGGACCTCGGCTTCATCGCTCGTTTCATGGTCGAGTTCGGTCTATTGAGCTCGGCCTTCGACTTCCTGACCTTCGGGACGTTGCTTTGGCTCGGAGCGCGACCCGAGCTTTTCCGCAGCGGCTGGTTCGTCGAGTCCCTACTGACGGAGGTGGTCGTCGCGCTGCTGCTGCGCACGCGCCGCCGCTTTTACCAGAGTCGGCCCGGCCGGTTCGTATGGGTCAGCTCGTGTGTCGTCGCTGTCGTAGGCGTCGCCGTCCCGTTTCTACCGCTGGCGGCACGCATCGGCTTCACCCCGCTGCCGGCCATCGTCGTCATCGCTCTCGTGACGATTACCGCCCTGTACGCGCTCGCGGTAGAGCTGAACAAGGCCCGCTTCTACCGGCGGGCAGAGCTAGCGTCGACCTCGATGCGCAAAGCGTTCGCGCCGAACGAAGCGGCTGCGCCCGCCGCGTGAGTTGCCGCGCTATGCACCGCAATTTCGTCAGGCACGCCGCTTGCGATCGGGCCCGCAATGAGTCGAGTTCAGGAGCGCCTAGGCAAAGACCACGCAGAAATTCACACCTTGCTCGAATGTCTAGAGCAAGACGTCGATGCGCCTGGTTGCGGCGCGCTAGCCACTAGCTGGGCTGCGCTCGAGGAGCGATTGCTGCGGCACATGCGAGCGGAGGAGCTGTACCTGCTACCGCTGCTCGAAGCGAGCCATCCGACGGAAGTGGAGCGCACTCACGCCGAGCACGCTCGTATTCGCGAGCTCGTCGATGAGCTCGGAGTGGCCGTCGAGCTGCACACGGCGCGCAAGCCGGCCATCACCGAGCTGATCGAGCTCCTGAAGCTTCACTCGGCCCGCGAGGACGAAGCGCTCTACAGCTGGGCGGGTGACAAGGCATCGACCGCCGTGCAACGCAGCCTGTTCTCCGCGCTCCGGGGGACGTTGCAGACGGCCCTATCCTCCGCCAAGCCTTCCCTCGCTTCGTCGAGCCGCAGGCGTTCCGATTCATGAGCAGGACCGCGCAGATGCCGATGCAGAAACGGCGCCGCATCGTGCTCACCGGCGGGCCCGGTGGTGGTAAGACGACGGCCGCCGAACTGTTGCGACGAGAGCTTGGCAGCAAGCTCGTGATCGTCCCGGAGGCGGCGACGGGACCTTCGGCGCCTGAAGGCTACCGGCTCCTTCGAAATAATTTGCGCAGCAGCTCGGACTCCGAGCGCTCGTGTCCTTCCAGCTGAGCGATGAGGGCGCGGGTTGGTGCAGGCAGCTCCGCAAGACGCTCGGGATCCAGACTCAGCTCACAAAGTTTGGCCGTCTCATGCAGCATAGCGAGGTGCTCCCACTTGAGCTCCGCAACCTGCGTCGCGAGCGCTGGATCTTCGCTCATCACGATACCAAAGTAGGCGGGGGACTCTTCCGCTTCGAAGTGCTCCTCAAGGTCGGCGCGCAGCTCGGCGAACAACGTCGGCGGATCCTGATCCGTCGCGTGCGCCGTTTGACCTCCCTCGAGCCGCGCGCACATCAGGCGCAAGCGCCGCAGCGTAGTGGCGAGGTGCTCGTGGTCGCGAAGTATCGTCGTGAATCGACCAAATAGGCTCGGCAGGTCATTCGACTGAGTCATCGAGCGCAAGCCAAGCAAAGTCCGCTCCATGCCACGCGACGCTCACCTCCGACTCGGATTCGGCTGAAGACGCGACGCTTCCGCAAGATCTGCGCGACCGCGCCCGCAATCACTGCGCGGAATCGTTGCCGTCGGTCGGCGGCACATTGAAGGCAATTTTCTTCGGATCGAAAGTGAAGTCCGCGTAGGTGAAAGCGCCGCTCGAGAGCTGCCAGACCGCCTGAGCGCGAATCGGAAGCTTCCGTCCGTTCACGTCCTGCCAACCGCTGACCGGGGTTCGCCACTCCGTGCGCACCGTCTTGCCGTCGAGCCCCTCGAGGAAGCGATCCTTCGTGCTGAAGTCGAGCGGGCGCCCGTCGCCGTCTAGCCGGACACGGGCGGTGACGCGGAGCCCGCGGTCACTCAACCTGACGTCGAAAGTTCTCGAATCGACCTCGACCCAGGTCGTTTCCGGCCCCAACAGGAGTGACGGCGCCATGAGGATCGCGTCGTTGAGGTACGTGACGAGCTCGCCCACGTCGAGCTCATTGCCCCGGCCTTCGGCCACTTTGAACAGGGCGAAGGCCTTCGCCAGCATGGTTCCGTGACCTTGCGAGTACGTGTCGCGGACGGTAACGGGCAAGACGCCCTTGAGCGAAAGCTGCATGTAGAACTGCCGCGTGATGGGGAGGCGTGTGTCGTACTGTAGTGCTTTGCAGGTCTGCCAGTCGCCGTCGAGCCGTCGAAAGCGCGCGTCGAACCCGGCGCGCACCGACCAGTCGCGCCTTCGATCGACTGCTCCCATGGACTGGAGGTAGCGGCGGACTGGCTCCGGCAAGGAGCTCACCGCACGCTCGTCGATGACGCCTTCGGCAGCGGCGGGCTGGGTCGACGCAGCCGCGCTCAGCTCGCGGACGAATCTGGCTTCGACGTAAGAGCCGCCGCTGCGTCCAGCCAAGATTGCGAGGACGATGAGCGCCGCGTCCACGAGCAGACCGAGCTTGGTATGCGGCCAATTGATGGCACAAAGCATCAGCGAGCCCCCCCGACGCCCAGAGCCGGCTCGCCGTGAGTAACGAATACGCGGCGAGGGTGAACGCCAGTTCGTCTGAGCCAGGTCTCCGCGGCTCCCAAAAATGAGATCAAAAAGTGCGAGGGTTGGGTCATGGGTACCTACGGGCTCGTGGACAACTGCGCCCCCGCGATCACCACGCGCGGACGAAGCGCCCGCAAGATGGCTTCGCCGAGCGCGAGCGTCGTGACGAGCGCCAAGCCGACGAGCGCGAAATCGATCGGGCGCAGCTCGGCTAGGCCCAACACGCGCCGCAGTGGCGCGAAGACGACGCAGCCAAGCTGGAGGCCCACCGATATGGCCGTCGCTCCGAACACCCAAGGGTTGGGTCGCAGCTTCCCGTGCAGCCTTCGGGCGGGGAACATGCTCAGGAGCTTCGCGATACCTTCGTAGAGGAACGCCGCCGCCGCCGTCGCGAGCAGGCTGGCGCCCAGCCAGGGCAGCAGAACCAGCAAGCCGAGACCCAAGCCGCCCTTGAGCAGCCCATCAGCGGCGACGAACTTCATTGCCATGGCGTCGAGCAGAGGCGCACGTGCCGGGCGAGGCGGTTCCAGCAGCGCGTCTCGACTGTTGTCCAGGGCGATCGCCAACGCTGGTGGCCCGTCGCCGAGAAAGTTGATCCAGAGAATTTGCAGGGCGCTGAGGGGGAGCAGCAGCGAACCGTCGCTCTGCCGCAAGTTCACGAGCAATGAGCCGCACGCGGCTCCGAATATCAGGACCATCAAGGCCACGTTGCTGGAGAAGCTGAAGCGGACGAAGCTCTGAACGTTGGCGTAGATGCCTCGTCCCTCCTCGATGGCGGCAACGATGGTGGCGAAGTTGTCGTCCAGCAGCACCACGTCGGCGACTTCACGCGCCACTTCGCTGCCTCGTTCGCCCATGGCGATTCCTACGTCGGCGCGCTTCAAGGCTGGCGCGTCGTTCAAGCCGTCGCCCGTCATGGCCACCACCTCACCCTGGTGTTGCAATCGCTCGATGAGCTTGAGCTTGTGCTCGGGCTGCATGCGAGCGAAGACGTTGGTGACGGTGAGCAGGCGATCGATTTGGTCATCCGGCAAGCCGAGCTCGTCGCCTTGGACGACATTGCCAGGCTCGATGCCGACAGCATCGGCCACGGCGCGGGCAGTCTGCGGGTGGTCGCCGGTGATCATCAATACGCGCACGCCGGCTTGGCGCGCGGCCATGACGGCGCCGCGAGCCTCCGGACGTGGCGCATCCCACAAGCTGACGAGGCCGAGAAACTCGAGCTCGTGTTCGGACGCGGCCGGGCCTCGCGCCAAACCGAGCACCTTCAGCCCGCGTTCGGCGAGCGCCCCCGCCCGCGAGAGCAACTCCTGACGGTCCGTTTCTTCAAGTCGGCACCGCCCCAAAATCGCCTCGGGGGCTCCCTTGAGGAACGCGATCTGCTCGCCGCCCGGCGAGACGACGGTGGCACGCATGCAGCGCCAGTGGCTATCGAAGCCTCGGCTAGAGGTACGTGGATAGGCCCGCCGAAGTGAAGCTGCGTCCGAACCCACTCGCGCGGCGTGAGCGACCAGCGCTACCTCGAGCGGGTCGCCTGCGCCGGAGCTCGGATCGGAGTCGTTGGCAAGCACTAGCGCCAAGAGCGCATCGTCTTCATGCCCACGTGTCGCCTGCAGCTGATCGACGACGAGTCGGTTCTGGGTCAGCGTTCCCGTCTTGTCCGTGGCGATCACCGTGACTGATCCGAGAGCCTCGACGGCGGCCAGGCGTCGAACGACGGCCTTGCGTCGCGCCATGCGTTGCACGCCGAAGGCCAGCGCTAGCGTCATCATCGCCGGCATGCCCTCGGGCACCACGGCGACGCCAAAGGCTAGTGCGAACATGAGAATCGGCAGCGGGTGCGAAAAGCCGTGGAGAGCGAGCCCGGCCACCACCATGAACGAACAGATCCCCGCCACAGCGCGCGCGACCGTCGACCCGAGCTCGTTGACCCGCTGTTCGAGCGGTGTTTTCGCGGTGTCGATGGCCCCGAGCGTAGCCGCGAGCCTTCCCATGTTGCTGCTCGACCCGGTACGCTCCACGCGCAACAGCGCTCGCCCGTGCGAAACCAGCGTCCCCGACGACAACGGGTCACCTTCCGACTTTTCGACCGCCCGGTCAGCGCCGACTCGTCGACAGAAAGAGTTTCGGCCTGGAGAGCCGCCCCGTCGGCGGGAACCCGATCTCCGGCCTCGAGGCGAACGACATCCCCAGGCACGATGATCGCCGTGTCGATGCGCTCGAAGTACGCGCTGCGCAGCACCCACGCACGGGGTGCGGAGAGCCGGCGCAGCTCCAGCAAAGCACGCTCGGATCGGAACTCCTGCAACACCCCTAGCGCGGCGTTCAGCAGGATGACGCCAAGGATCGCCACCGCCTCGAGCGGCACGCCGCGGGCGCCCGCCACTGCCCAAGCGACCAAATCGACCAGCAGCGCGAGCAAGAGCAAATAGATCAGCGCGTTTTTCAGCTGCGCGCCGAGCCGCTGCACCAGCGACGGCGGACGTTTCAGCGGAAGCGCGTTAGGACCGAAGCGCCGCAGCGCGGAGCGGGCTTGCTCTGCCGTTAAGCCCGTGACCGTCGCCATGACTCGCGCTGTGCAGGTTTCGATCCACACCCACCTTGCCGACATTCGGCGACCAACGCCTTGGTGGTGCGCAGCGGCTGCGCTCCGCCGCAAGTTTTTCGCGGACCGAAGCAAAGCTCCGACGGATTCGCGCGGCTCCCGCGATGGCACCGATAGTGCTTTGACGCGGCTCATGATCCTCTGCGGTACCGACCTCTCCGTCGCTTCTGAACCTGCATTGAAGGCGGCGGCGGCAGTGGCCAAGAAGCAAGGACGCGAGCTGTTACTCGTCAACGTGATCGAGCTTGACGAACCCAACGCGAGAATGACCGCCGAGCTGCGGCTCGAGCAACATGCGGGAGAGCTACGCCGCGACTTCGGCATCAGCGTCGAAACCTGCGTCATGGCCGGCGCACCCGAGCGAGCGCTGCTGGCGACGGCAAAGAGGGGTGGTGCTCGGCTCGCAAGCGCAATCACGTTGCAGCACTCTCGCATCCCCGTGGTTTTGGTACCACCAGATCGTGAAGACTGAGCCGACTCCGTAGCGCGCCGCCACTCCGAATCCTTACGCCGCCAGGCGCCCGTAGTCAGTGGTTCAAATAGTCGGTCGATGATCAGCCCGAGGCGGGGGCGTGAACTGTCAATACGGGGACGGCGCTGAGCCGAACCACCTTCTCGGCAACACTTCCCAGCATTGCGTGCATCGCCCCCTGACGTCCGTGCGTTCCGAGCACGATGAGGTCGGCGCGGAGCTCCTGGCTCGCGTCCAGAATTCCTTGCCATGCCAGACCGCTCTTGAGCTTGGATTCTGCGTCAGGAACCAGCGCCCGAGCATCGTCGAGCGCGCCTTGCAGGAGCTTCGTCGCGGAGTCTTCGACGCGCGCGATGAGCTCGGAATTGAGCATGAAGTCCATGTAAGGGTAGATCGGGATTTCCCACACGTGCAGCAGCGTCAGGCGGGCGCCAAGCGCCCTTGCCAGCACGACCGCGTGCGCCATGCCCGCCTTCGACGCGCGCTCGAAATCGATCGCCAACAAGATGTGTTTAATCGGCTGCATGACGACCCTAGCCTTTTTTGCGCGGAGCTCGGACGGTCAGGACCGGCACCTCCGATAGCCGCACCACCTTCTCCGCGACGCTGCCGAGCAATACGTGGTCGAGCCCGTGCCGGCCGTGGCTTCCCATCACGATCAGGTCCGGCCGAAGCTGCTTGGCGACTTCCAAAATCTGCTGCCAAGCAAGGCCCATGCTCAGGGCCGACTTGGCGCCGGGGTGTTGCTTCTTCACCCACTCGAGCTCTTCAGCGAGCCGCTTCGTGGCGGCGTTTTCGAGCGACGTGATCAGGTCAGGGGAGCTGAGCATGTAGTCGAGATAAGGGTAGATGGGGACCTCCCAGCAATGCAGCAGGGTGAGGTCGGCATCGAACGTGGCCGCCAGCGAAATGGCAAGGTCGAGCGCGCCGAGCGAGCAGGCGCTAAAGTCAGTGGGAACGAGGATGTGCTTGAAGGCGTTCATTTGGGGATAGTGTTCTTTCTCATTCGGCGCGGCCGCGGCCTGCAGCTCGAGTCGGAATGTCAAAGGGCCGGCCCGACTCACCGCTGCACGGAAGCCTGCGCCTCGAAGCGTTCGCTGCCTTGCGAATGTTGGTTGGCAGAGCCTGGGCGTGGGCGCGAGAGCTGGTCGACCGATTAGCAATGAGTGTGCCGTCGCCGAACGCAATGAAGCTTCGTCGCTGGGGCAAGCGCAGGCTTGCATGCGCGCAGATACTGCGCTGACAACGCCGTTTTTGCGCGAATCAGGCCAAGAAACGCCGCGCCTTGGTGCGCGCCTGGCCCACTCGGATGGATGAGTCGGATTCGTCTCACCTGACCCGTTGTTCGCTGTGCTTCGATCAGCGGTTGTTGCGATCGCGAGGGCTAGATCGACAAGCTTGCTGGCGTAGCCCCATTCGTTGTCATACCAGGCGACGAGCTTGACGAAGGTCGGGTCCAGCGGCAGCCCCGCCTTGGCATCGAACACCGAGATGGCGGCTTCTCCGCGGATGTCGGTAGAGGCGACTCGTCGGTATATGCGAGGACCCCGCGCATTGCGCCCTGCGCGGCCCGCTTCATTTCGGCGCAGATGTCGGCGTACGCGGCCGGGCGCACCAGCTGACAGGTGAGGTCGACGACCGAAACGTTCGAGACCGGGACGCGGAACGCCATGCCCGTGAGCTTGCCGGTGAGCTGCGGCAAAACTTTGGTGACGGCTCGCGCGGCGCCGGTGGAGGCAGGAATGATGTTGTCGAGAATCCCGCGGCCGAAACGCCAATCTTTGCCCGAAACGCCGTCGACGACCGTTTGCGTGGCCGTCGTGGCGTGGATCGTCGTCATCAGGCCGCGCTCGATGCCGAAGGCTTGGTCGAGGACGTGCGCTACCGGCGCCAGGCAATTGGTGGTGCAGGACGCGGCGGAGACGCTCGCCACGCCGGCGTACAGCTCCGGCAGCCAGGCCCAATGCTGCCGCTGAAAGACATCGCGTTGCGTACGGGCCTCGGCGAGGCCCAGCACGCTGTGGCGCGCGTTCGGCGAGCAGCTCGGCGTCACACCCGCGGAATACCGCCAGCGTTTCGCGCACTGAGCACGGTCGTGGACGCTCGGCTCACGACCGTCTCACTGCAATTCGCGCGGCTTCATGGAATGGCAACGTTCAGTGTCCTGCAACCCACCACAGCAGAGGTGGTAAAAGTCGAGCCATGCGCCAGCTCCCCGCGACCGCGTCGTTCGCCGCTGCTGTTTCCTGCCTGGCCCTGTTCGGCGGGTGTGG
>Ga0164241_10002606_pt1 | contig 19156 bp, 16 predicted proteins | sample OricomyardsoilBY_FD_108780 | JGI IMG/M metagenome (GOLD analysis project Ga0164241, IMG submission 108780) | Backyard soil microbial communities from Emeryville, California, USA - Original compost - Back yard soil (BY) | ecosystem: Environmental > Terrestrial > Soil > Unclassified | place: USA... | reverse complement strand
TCTTCCATGAAGCGGATCGCGTCCTGCGCGTTCGGGGTTTCCCAGAACGTGCCGATCACCTTGTCGCCACGGCCGCGCAGGCGCATGTTCTTGATGAAGTTGATGATGATCCAGTACCAGGACATCACCGACATGATCGACAGGGTGATAAACACGACCCAGCCGACTACGTCGAAGTTCTGGATCAGGCTTTCGAAGCCCATTTGCTGAAGCGCGGCGGCGTTGTTGCCTCCGGCGGCGGCAGGGGCGGCAGCAGTGGTTTCTTGCAACATACGCTTACCTTTGGGTGTCGTGGATGGAGTTGAACGCTGTTACTTCGGTGACGCTGGAACGGAATACCGAATCTTGCAAGTTGATCAGCCCGGCGTGAACGACACCGGCACCCTGACGCGGCCGCTGACTTTCCTGCCGTCCCTCATGCCTGCGGTGAAGCGCCAACGCTTGGCCGCCTTGACTGCCTCGCGATCCAGGTTGCGGTTGCCGCTGGACTTCTCGACCTCGACGTCCTGGGCCACGCCATTCTCATCGACGGTGATGATCAGGATCACGGTACCGCCGATGCCGCGGCGCTCTTCCTCGCGCGGATAGTTCGGCGGGTTCATGTTCTTGGACGAGATGTCCACGCTGGCCCCGATGTCCGGCACCGAAGCCGGCGGCGACGGCGGCGACGGCGGCGGCGCCTGCACGTCCACCGCGCGCGGGGTATCCAGCACCACCGGCGGCTCTTCCGGCGGCGGTGGCAGCGGGGTCTTGGTCGGCGGCGCCAAGGTCTTGATCGGCGGCGGCGGCTTGTCCGTCGGCGGCGGCGGCGGCGGTGGCGGCGGCGGCGGCGGCGGCGGTTCGATGAAGGTGACGTTGACCACGTCCTCTTCCTCGGTTTCCTGCGCAGGTGGGGCGATCGGCGCCAGCAGCAGCAACAGGGCCGCGGCGTGCAGGGCGAGGGCGAAGCTGATGCCAGCGACGCGCGGCCAGCTCACGCCGCCTTCGCGGTCGTCGTTGTTCTCGGGGTGGGCGAGATTTTCCGTCATGCACGCGGCTCTGGTGTGGTAAGCCCCGGACGCGAGGCGCCGGGGCGACAGCTTGCGGCCCGGGGGCCGCAGGAACCTCGTAGTCTATACCAATCCCCTGCGCTTGTTCCAAGCCCGGGAATGGGTACAGGGCGTTTCAGCCCGCGTTTCGGGCAATGCGTCTCATCAGCGCGACAGGATGGTCTTCGCCTCGTCCGGCTTCTTGAGTCCCTTGTCCAACGCCTTCTGCGCCGCGGCCTTGGCTTCCGCCTTCTTGCCGCTGCTCGACAGGATCTTCGCCAGGTTGAGGTAGGCCTCGCCATCTGCGGAGATCGGTGCCGCCTTCTGGTACAAGCGCAGCGCGTCCTGGTCGCTTCCGTTGAAATACGCGTTCTGCGCAAGGATCACATAGCCCTTGGCGAGGTCGGGGCCGGGCTTGAGGACGCCCTTGGCGACGCCGTCCTCGATCACGGTTTCCGCGTCTTTGTAACGATCGGCGTTCATGTAGCCGATGTACAGCGCGCGGAACTCCTTTTCCTCGGTCAGCATGCCGCGCTTGTAGGCGTCTTCCAGCAACGCATTGGCCTGGTCGAACTTGTCCGCGCCCTGCAATGCGGCGACCGCGTTCATCAGGATGCGCTTGTCGGCGGGGTTCTTGGCGACCAGGTCCTTGTAGATCGCCGCGGCTTCGTCGTTGCGGTCAAGGTTGGCCAAGATGCCTGCACGGAAGCTCTGGTGTTCCGGCTTGTCCGATTTGGTCTCGGCGAGGAAACGATCCATCGTCGCCAACGCGTCGGCGAACTTATCGTTGCCGAACTGGATCACCGCCAGGTTGTACATGGTGTTGAAGTGGCTGTCGTTGTCCAGGCCATTGGCATCGACCGCCTTCTTGAAATAATCCGCGGCCTTGGCCTGGTCGTCCATGTCGGCGGCGGCGTTACCCGCCAACGAAAAGGCGAAGGACTTGTCATAGGGTCCGGCCGCCGGCATCGCCGCGATCTCTTCCGCCTTGGCGATCACGCCCGGCATGTCCTGCTTTTCGTACGCGGACTGCAGCGCTTGCAGGTCTTTCACGATCTTGCCGTTGGCCTTGGCGTCCGGCGCGACGCGGGTCGCGTTCGGAAACTGCGCCGGCTTCTGCTCCGCCTGCTTGGCTTCTTCCTTGCCCTTGCCGAGTTCGGCCATGCGCTTGGCGCGCTGCTCGCGCATGGTGGGGCTGCTGGCCTGCTGCTGGGCATCGGCAACGGGCGCAAGCGTGGCGAGCGCCAAGGCCGTGGCCAGGGCAACGAACAAGGGGTTGTGGGCGAAGCGGGTCATGGGATCACCTCGAAGCTATGTCATCGGTTCCGCCGTTGCGCGGCGGGGGTCGCACCGTAGCAGAAAGCACGGCGTTTGAACCGTGCCGGAATGATGCCCGTCCCTGCCGTTAAGCTACTGGCAACGCGGCGTATTTCCGGCCTTGCGCGCCGCCTGCATGGTCGGCAGCAGATCGTCGGCACGGGCCTGCAATTCGCGCAGGCGGGATTCCGGATCGGGATGGGTGGACAGCCACTGCGGCGGACGCGCGCCGCCGGATGCAGCCATGTTCCGCCACAGCGCCACGGCGCCGCGCGGGTCGAAGCCGGCCCTGGCCATCAATTGCTGGCCGACCACGTCGGCTTCGCCCTCCTGTTCGCGCGAATTCGGCAGCAGGAAGCCTGCCTGCGCAAAAACCCCGCCGCCCTGGGTCACCACGTTGCCGATGCCCTCGCCATAACGTGCCCCGGCCACCGCGCCGCCCACCTGCAGCACGCCCGAGGCGATCGCCTGGCGGGTGATGCGCTCGTCGTGGTGGCGCGAGACCACGTGGCCGATCTCGTGCGCGATCACCGCGGCCAGCTGGTCCTGGTCCCTGGCCGCCTTGAAGATGCCGGTGTAGACGCCGACCTTGCCGCCCGGCAACGCCCAGGCATTGGTCTCCGCGTTCTCGAACAGGGCATGGTCCCAGCGCTGCTGGTTCCAGGGCGCCGGCAGCTGGCGGACGATGGCATTGACCACGCAACCAACGTAGGCGATCTGGCGTGCGTCGCGCGACTGCGGCGTCTTCGCCTTGGCCTCGGCGAAGGCCTGCTCGCCGAGCTGGTCGAGCTGCTCCTGCGAGACCGCGCCCACGTACTGCTTGCGCCCGGTCGGCGAAGTGGTGGTGGCACAGGCGGATACCACGGTGGCGATCGCCACGCTGAGCAACAGGGCCTTGGCGTTCTTTGCAACGGCATGCATCGCGGCGATCCTCGGAAGTGGCGCACTTTTGTAATGCGCCCGACCTGAAGGCGGCGTCAAGCCGCGCCGCATCACACGTCGAGGTTGCTGACCTTCAACGCATTGTCTTCGATGAACTCGCGGCGCGGTTCCACCACATCGCCCATCAGCGTGCTGAAGATCGCATCGGCGGCCACCGCATCCTCGATCTTCACCTGCAGCAGGCGGCGGGTGTCCGGGTTGACCGTGGTATCCCACAACTGTTCCGGGTTCATCTCGCCGAGGCCCTTGAAGCGCTGGATCTGCCTGCCCTTCTTCGCCTCCTCCAGCAGCCATGCCTGCGCCTCGGCGAAGCTGGCCACCGGCGCGGCGCGGTTGCCGCGCACGATCTGCGCGCCATTGCGGACCAGGCCATGCAGCACCGCCGCGGCATCGCGCAGGGCCTTCAGTTCGCCGTGTTCGAAGATCGACAACGGCAGCACCTGGGTCAGTTGTTCGCCCATGTGCAGGCGGGTGATCAGCAGCGCGGCTTGGCGCGACTCGTTGGCGGGTTGCAGCTTCAGGCTGTAGCGCGGCTTGCCGAGGCCGATGCGGTTCAGCTTCGCGGCCAACGCCTCGAGTTCGTGCGCTTCGTCGGTATGCTCGGCCAGCGAGGCGGCATCCAGCGGGGTGAAATCGATCAACGACTCCAGCACGATCGGATCGAAGCGGTGCGCATTGCGCGCGATCGCCCCGCGCGCGTTTGCGAAGGCCAGCAGCAGCCCTTCCAGCGCCGCGCCTTCGATTCCCGGTTCGCCCGCCGCCGGGATCAGCTGCGCGCCATCCACCGCGTTGTTGGCGAGGTACGCGTCGAGCGCCGCGTCGTCCTTCAGGTACAGCTCGTTCTTGCCCTGCTTGATCTTGTACAGCGGCGGCAGGCCGATGTAGATGTGGCCGCGCTCGATCAGCTCAGGCATCTGCCGGTAGAAGAAGGTCAGCAGCAGGGTGCGGATGTGCGAGCCGTCGACGTCGGCGTCGGTCATCAGGATGATGCGGTGGTAGCGCAGCTTGTCCGGGTTGTACTCGTCCTTGCCGATGCCGGTGCCGAGCGCGGTGATCAGCGTGCCCACTTCCGCCGAGGCCAGCATGCGGTCGAAGCGCGCGCGCTCGACGTTGAGGATCTTGCCCTTCAGCGGCAGGATCGCCTGGGTCTTGCGATTGCGGCCCTGCTTGGCCGAGCCGCCCGCCGAGTCGCCCTCGACGATGAACAGTTCGGACAGCGCCGGATCCTTTTCCTGGCAGTCGGCGAGCTTGCCGGGCAGGCCGGCGATGTCCAGGGCGCCCTTGCGACGGGTCAGGTCGCGGGCCTTGCGCGCAGCCTCGCGCGCGCGCGCGGCGTCGACGATCTTGCCGGCGATCGCCCTCGCCTCGTTCGGGTGCTCCTGCAGGAACTCCTCGAGCTTGGCGCCGAACACCGCGTCCACCACCGGCCGCACCGGTTCGGTGACCAGCTTTTCCTTGGTCTGCGACGAAAAGCCGGGGTCCGGCACCTTCACCGAAAGCACCGCGATCATGCCTTCGCGCATGTCGTCGCCGGACAGCGCCACCTTGGCTTGCCTGGCGATGCCGCTCTGCTCGATGTAGCGATTCAGGGTGCGGGTCAACGCCGCGCGGAAGCCGGTCAGGTGGGTGCCGCCGTCCTTCTGCGGGATGTTGTTGGTGAAGCAGTACATCGTTTCCTGGTAGGCATCGCTCCACTGGACGGCACAATCGACGACGATGCCGTCCTGTTCGCCGCTGATCGAGATCACATTGGGGTGCAGCGGGGTCTTCAGCTGGGCCAGGTGCTCGACGAAGCTGCGGATGCCGCCTTCGTATTCGAAGACGTCGTGCTTGCCGTCCAGGCGTTCGTCGATCAGCTCGATCCTGACGCCCGAGTTGAGGAAGGACAATTCGCGCAGGCGCCGCGCGAGGATGTCGTAATGGAATTCGACGTTGTCGTTGAACGCCACCACCGACGGCCAGAAACGAACCTCGGTGCCGCGCTTGTCGGACGCCTCCAGCTGCTTCAGCGGATACACCGGCTCGCCATGGCGGTATTCCTGCTGGTAGTGGTGGCCATCGCGCCAGATATCCAGCAGCAGCTTTTCCGACAACGCGTTGACCACCGACACGCCGACGCCATGCAGGCCGCCGGACACCTTGTAGCTGTTGTCGTCGAACTTGCCGCCGGCATGCAGCACGGTCATCACCACCTCGGCGGCGGAGATGTCGCGGCCCTGCTTCTCGCTTTCCTTGCCGTGCCGGCCGACCGGGATGCCGCGGCCGTTGTCCCAGACCGAAACCGAACCGTCATCGTGGATGGTCACCCGTACCGCGTCGGCATGGCCGGCCAGCGCCTCGTCCACGCCGTTGTCGACCACCTCGAACACCATGTGGTGCAGGCCGGAGCCGTCGTTGACGTTGCCGATGTACATGCCGGGGCGCTTGCGGACCGCTTCCAGTCCTTCCAGCGCGGTGATGCTGTTGGCATCGTAGTTCCCGGCGTTCGCGGGGGGCTTCGGGGTGGCGGATTCGGGCGATTGACCCGGGACGTATTCGTTCTGCGACATCGACGCGTTGGACTCCCGCGGCACGCTGGCGGCGCGCCGTGACACATTAGCTATAGGAACCCAGAGTATAGCAATGGGTGGCCTTCGCCGCCTGTACGGGGGCTCAGATACACCGGGTCACGGCTCCATGTTCCACGTGGAACCAAGCACTGGGCAGTTCCAGTTGCTGCAGCACGGGCGGCGACTCGGTGCCGGTGACGAACACCTGCGCTCCGCTGGCATGCAGGGCTTGCAGCACGCGCAATTGGTGGTGGCGGTCCAGTTCCGAGGCCAGGTCGTCCAGTTGCAGTACCGGCCAATGGCCGTCCTGCCCCGCCAGGTATGCCGCCTGCGCCAGCAACAGGGCCAACGCGACCAGCTTGGCCTGGCCGCGCGAAAGGCCATCGCGTCCCGGCAGGTCGCGCAGCTCGAGCTTGAGGTCGGCACGGTGGGGTCCGACCGAGGTATGGCCTTGCGTGATATCGCGCTCGCGCGACAGAAGCAAGGCGTCGGCCAGCGATAACTCCTGCCGGCGCCAACCCGGGCTCAAAGTCAGGTATGCCGCGCCGGCGGCGGGCAACAGCGCCGCGACCATCTTGTCCAATTGTGGTTGCAGGCGGGTGACGTGGGCCTCGCGCTGTATGGTCAGGGCCTCGCCGGCCAGGGCGAGTTCGTGTTCCCAGGCGTCCAGCTGGGAATCGGTCCGGCGCTGGCGGAGCAAGGCGTTGCGCTGCTTGAGCGCCCGTGCATGCCGGCGCCAGTGCTGCAGGAAGTCGCCACCCCGATCGGAACGTTCCACGTGGAACAAACCCCAGTCGAGGTAGCGCCGACGGCCTTCGCTGGGGCCATCGATCAAGCCATGGCTGCCGGGTTCGAAACTGACCACCGCCAATGCTTCGCAAAGCTCGCCCAGATGGCCGACCGCCGCGCCATCGAGCTTGGCCTCCCAATCGCCGCCGGTATGGCGCAGCCCGGCGCGGCGCGATGCGCCGGCGCCTTCCTGCCATTCGGCGAACACGCTGAGCGCCGGGTCTCCCTGTCGCACCAGCCCATCGCGCACCCGAGCACGGAAGCTGCGCCCATGGGCAAGCAGGTGCAGGGCTTCGAGCAGACTGGTCTTGCCGCTGCCGTTGTCGCCAGTGATCAGGTTGAACCCGGCGCCCGGTTCCAGTTCGGCCTCCCGGATCCCGCGAAAAGACTGCAAACGGAGGCGCTGGACGATCACTGTGCCACCGCCATGGCGAACGTCGCTGCCAAACGGCAACGCCCGGCCGGAGCCGGGCGCAAAACCATGCGTTTCACGTGGAACAAACCGCCCATCAGAGTCGCAGTGGCATCACCACGTGGCGAGCATGCTGGTTGTCGGCACCACGCACGAGGGCCGACGAATTGGCATCGCGCAGTTGCAGCACCACGAATTCGTCGCGCAGCGCGGACAAGGCATCCAGCAGGTAGTTGACGTTGAAGCCGATCGCCAGCGCATCCACGTGGGTATCGGCCTCGACCTCTTCCTGGGCCTCTTCCTGCTCGGGGTTGTGCGCGCTGATCTTCAACTGACCCGGCGAGACCTCGACGCGGACGCCGCGGTACTTCTCGTTGGACAGGATCGAGGCGCGCTGCAGGGCGGCTCGCAGGACTTCGCGGTCGATCCTGACCTCACGGTCGGCACCGATCGGGATCACCGCCTCGTAATCGGGGAACTTGCCGTCGATGAGCTTGCTGGTGAAGGTGACGTCATCGCGCTTGACCCGGATGTGGCTGCGGCCGAGTTCCAGTTCCAGCGTCCGGTCTCCGCCTTCGAGCAGGCGCTGCAGTTCCTGCACGCCCTTGCGCGGCACGATGATCTGGCGCTTGCTGCCGACGCCGCCATCCAGATTCGCCTCGCACAGGGCCAGGCGATGGCCGTCGGTGGCGACGCAGCGCAGGGCGTCATCGCGCAGGTCGAACAGCAGGCCGTTGAGGTAGTAGCGCACGTCCTGCTGTGCCATTGCGAATGCGGTGCGTTCGATCAGTTCCTTCAGCGCGGTTTCCGGCACCGACACGCGTTCGGTGGCCTCGACCTCGTCGACCGAGGGGAAATCGTTGGCCGGCAGGCTGGCCAGGCTGAAGCGGCTGCGACCGGCCTGCACGTTGACCTTGTCGCCGGTCTGGCTGACGGTGACCTTGCTGCCATCGGGCAGGGCACGGACGATCTCGAACAGTTTGCGCGCCGGGATCGTGGTTTCGCCGTCCTGCGCGTCCTCGACAGTGGTGCGCGAGACCATCTCGACTTCGAGGTCGGTACCGGTCAGCGACAGTTGGCCGCCCTGCACCCGCACCAACAGGTTGGCCAGCACCGGCAGGGTTTGCCGGCGTTCGACCACGTTGACCACTTGCGCCAGCGGCTTCAGCAGGACTTCGCGTTGCAGGGAGAACCGCATGTTGACCCCTAAGTCGATGCCGGCGCGTGGGTGGTTCCGGCTTTTGAGAAAATGGATAAATCAGAAAAGCAGGTGGAGATAGTGTTGCGAAAATCGCTGGAAAACCATCTCAACTTATTGGTTACAAACGATTTTATGGGAACTGAAGCGGGTGGAAAAGCTGCCGGTTGGCTGTGGACAAGCGTTGGATATTTCCTAGGCCGCATTCTGGAAACCAACTTGTCCACAGGTTGTCCCGCCGTCATTCACTGAATCATTCGCTTAATTTCCGGATCAGTTTCTCCCAGTCCTCGTGCAGCTTGCCGTCGCTCTCCATCAGGTGGCGGATCTGGCGGCAGGCATGCAGCACGGTGGTGTGGTCGCGGCCGTCGAACGCATCGCCGATTTCCGGCAGGCTGTGTTCGGTCAGTTCCTTGGCCAGGGCCATCGCCACCTGGCGCGGACGGGCCAGCGAACGAGTGCGCTTTTTCCCCAACATCTCCCTCAATTGCAGGCCGTAGTAGTCTGCCACGACCTTCTGGATATTGGCGATGCTGATCGCCTGCTGCTGCGCGCGCAGCAGGTCGCGCAGGGTTTCCTGGGCGAATTCGAGGGTCAGCGCGCGCCCGGCGAAACCGGCTTCGGCGACCAGCTTGTTGATCGCGCCTTCCAGTTCGCGCACGTTGCTGCGCATCTTCTTGGCGATCAGCTGGGCGACTTCGGCGGGCACCTCGGCGCCGCGCTCGCGGGCCTTGGCCAGCACGATCTGCGCGCGGGTCTCGAAGTCGGGCGGGTCGATCGCCACCGACAGGCCCCAGCCCAGGCGCGACTTCAGCCGCGGCTCCAGGCCCTCGACCTCGCGCGGGTAGCGGTCGCAGGTGAGGATGATCTGCTGGCGGCCGTCGAACAGCGCATTGAAGGTGTGGAAGAACTCCTCCTGGGTGCGGTCCTTGCCGGCGAAAAACTGGATATCGTCGATCAGCAGGGCATCGATGCCCTGGAACTGGCGCTTGAACGCCTCCATGCCGCCGCTGCTCTTGTCGTACAGGGCCTTGGTGAAGGCATTCATGAACTGCTCCGAGCGCAGGTACATGACCTTGGCGCCCGGATTGGCCGTCCGCATCTGGTTGCCGGCGGCGAACATCAGGTGGGTCTTGCCGAGGCCGGTGCCGCCGTACAGCAGCAGCGGGTTATGGGCGCGGTCGCCGGGCTTGAGCGCGGCCTGCCAGGCGGCGGCGCGACCGAGCTGGTTGCTGCGGCCCTCGACGAAATTGTCGAAGGTATAGTGCGTGTCGAGATTGCCTTGGAAGGCTTCAGCCGGCCTTGCCGCGCCGGGGGCAGGGGGGGCGGACGCCTCCACCCGGCGCAAGGCGCCGATGTCGAGGATCACCTCGCTCGCGCCGCCGTAGTGCGCGGCCAGTTCGCGGATGCGTGGCAGGTAGCGGTCCTGCACTTCATCGCGGACGAAGGCGTTGGGGGCGTACAGCACCAGCCCGTCGCCGCGCGGGCCGGCCTGCAGCGGCTTCAGCCAGGTGCGCACGTCCTCCTGCGGCAATTCGGCTTCCAGGCGTTGCAGGCAGCGGGGCCAGACTTCCATGACGGGCGGGACTCGTGGGCGGGCGACGGCACCACCGGCGCCATGTCGGCCGCCTGTGGATAAATCAGGGAACCCGCAGCGTACCACCGCCCATGCCGGGCGGCCACGGGCGGGGCCGTATCCCGGCGTGAATGGGTTTCGAATGGATGCGGGCTTGACCGGGATCCGGTTCATCGCTATGCTCCCGAATCTTTTCCGCCGTAATTACGCAGGCCCGCCATGGCGACCAAGCGCACCTACCAACCCAGCAACCTCAAGCGCAAGCGCGACCACGGGTTCCGCGCCCGCATGAAGACCGCCGACGGCCGCAAGGTCCTCGCCCGTCGTCGTGCCAAGGGCCGCCGTCGCCTGACGGTCTGACCCGCGTCCGGCCTCCTGGCCGGATCCGCGCGTGAGCTCTGAACTGCTTATCCCGATGCCGGCATCCGACCAGGATGCCGGCATCGTCGTGTCTGCACGCTTTCCGCCATCGGCGCGAGTGCGCGCCAAGGCCGAGTTCGATCGCACGTTCGAGGCCGGCAAGCGCACCGCCGAGCCGCTGCTGGCCTTGCACCGTCTCGACGATGGCGCGACGCCGCGGCTGGGTCTGGCGGTCTCGCGCAAGGTCGATCCGCATGCGGTGGGTCGCAACCGGATCAAGCGCGTGCTGCGCGATGCCTTTCGCCAGCTTCGCGGTCGACTCGGCGGCGGTGCCTACGTGATCGTCGCGCGTCCGGCCGCGGCAAAGGCGGACAACGCCGCCCTGCGTGCGGCCTTCCTCCGCCTGCTGCAGCGCGCCGGTGCGTTGCCCCCGCCTGCGGCGGCCGGCACAATGCGCCCGGCTTGCACGCCGCCCCCTTCATCCCCATCCATGCCGGATGCCTGCTCCTGATGGAGCGTCGCCGGCCGAGACTGCCTGCCCGATGAGCCAGACCCGTACTTTCCTGCTGTTCGCCTGGTTGATGGTGGCGGCCCTGTTGTGGATGGAATGGAACAAAGAGCGCGTGCCCGCGGTCGCGGGAACCGCGGCCGCCCAGGCGAACGTGCCCCCCGCGGCCAACGGCGTGCCGGCCGCGAGCGTGCCGGGCACCACCGCTGCGTCCGCGGTCGTCGCACCCGGCGCCGCGGCCGCACCGACGCTGACCCTGAAGAACGACGTGCTCGCCCTGCAGCTGGATGGCCGCAGCATCACCGGCGCGCAGCTGCTGAAGTACCCGCAGACCCGCACTGCCGGCAGTCCGCCGGTGACGTTGTTCGATGCCGATCCTTCGCGCTATTTCGTCGCACGCAGTAGCTGGGCGCCGAGCAATGGCGGCGACATCGGCTTCCAGCCCGAAGCCGGCGCACACGATGCGGCGCTGGGTGAAGGCGAGAACGAGGTGAGCCTGCATTTTGTCGCCACCACCGCCCAGGGCCTGCAGATCCGTCGCACCTACAGTTTGGCGCGCGGCAGCTATGCGCTGAAGGTGCACGACGCGTTGGCCAATGCGGGCGGCGCGCCGTGGACGGGCCTGGTGGATCGCCGGCTGCTGCGCAACCCGCCGGCGGCCAAGCGCGGTTTCACCAATCTGGAAGCCTTCAGCCTCAGCGGTGCGGCCTGGTACAGCCCGGAAGACAAGTACAAGAAACGCAAGTACCCGGATTTCGTCGAGGACGGCCCGCTGAACCAGCAGGTCACAGGCGGCTGGGTAGCGCTGTCGCAGCATTATTTCCTCGCCGCTTGGGTGCCGCAGAAGGACCAGGGCGCGCTGTATTCTCTGGGCGTCGACGGCGCGATCCACCGCATCGAGGCGCGCGGGCCGCAGATCACCCTGGCACCGGGCGAGCGCTTCGAAAGCAGCGCCACCTTGTGGGTAGGCCCCAAACTGGCAGAACGCCTCGATGCGACCGGTCCCGACATGGGTCTGGCCTTGGACTACGGCATGTTCACCGTGCTGTCCAAGCCGATCCACTGGTTGCTCACCCAGCTGCACAAGCTCACCGCCAACTGGGGTTGGGCGATCGTGCTGCTGGTGGTGTTGATCAAGCTCGCGCTGTATCCGCTGTCCGCCGCGCAGTACAAGTCGATGGCGAAGATGCGCAAGTTCCAGCCGCGCATCGAGCAACTCAAGGAGCGCTACGGCGAGGACAAGCAGAAGTTCCAGATGGCGATGCTGGAGCTGTACAAGAAGGAAAAGATCAACCCGGCCGGCGGCTGCCTGCCGATCCTGATCCAGATGCCGGTGTTCCTGGCCCTGTACTACGTGCTGCTGGAGGCGGTGGAACTGCGCCAGGCGCCATGGATCGCAGGCTGGATCAGCGACCTCACCGCGCAGGATCCGTTCTTCATCCTGCCGGTGCTGAACGCCGGCATCATGTTCCTGACCCAGCGGATGACGCCGATGGTCGGCATGGATCCGATGCAGAAGAAGATGATGCAGATGATGCCGCTGGTGATGGGCGTGATGTTCGCCTTCTTCCCGGCCGGCCTGGTGCTGTACTGGGTGACCAACGGCGCGTTGGGCATGGCGCAGCAGTGGTGGAATACCAAGCGTTACGCGGAAGCGCCGGCCAAGGCCTGAGTATTCGCGGCGGACGCGGCGCCGCGGGCCCTTGCGCAGGACGCACCACGCCGCTCCGATTCGCCCCGCCCTGCGATGATGCTTCGATGACTGGAGTCGCGACCGATACGATCGTCGCCATCGCCACCGCCGCGGGCGCGGGCGGTGTCGGCATCGTGCGTCTGTCCGGTGTGCGTGCCCGCGAGATCGCAGAGGTCATCGCCGGCAGGCGATTGACTCCGCGCATCGCGCGCTACGTAATCTTCGCCGACGCCAGCGGCGAGGCCATCGACGACGGCATCGCCCTGCATTTCGAGGCGCCGGCCAGCTTCACCGGCGAGGACGTGGTCGAACTGCAGGCGCATGGCAGCCAGGTCGTGCTCCGGCAGTTGGTCTCCCGCTGCATCGAACTCGGCGCGCGGCAGGCGCAGGCGGGCGAGTTCAGCGAACGCGCCTTCCTCAACGGCAAACTGGATCTGGCGCAGGCCGAAGCGATCGCCGACCTGATCGCCGCCGCCGATGCGCAGGCCGCGCGCGCCGCGCGGCGTTCGCTGGACGGCGTGTTCTCGCGCCGCGTGGAGGCGCTGATGGATGCGGTGCTGGCGATCCGCGTGCATGTCGAAGCCGCGATCGACTTCGCCGACGAGCCGCTGGACACGCTGGGCGGCGCGGCCCTGCGCGAGCGACTCGACCGCGCCATCGACCAACTCGCGCAGTTGCGGCGCGAGGCCGAACGCGGCCGCAAGCTGCGCGACGGCCTGCACGTGGTGCTGGTCGGGCCGCCCAACGCCGGCAAGAGTTCGTTGCTGAACGCCCTGGCCGGCGGCGAACGCGCCATCGTCACCGAGATCCCCGGCACCACCCGCGACCTGCTGCGCGAAACCGTGCGCATCGACGGCGTCGAGCTGACCCTGGTCGACACCGCAGGCTTGCGCGAGGCGAGCGATGCGATCGAGGCCGAGGGCATCCGCCGCGCGCGCGGCGAACTCGACCGCGCCGACCTCGCCCTGGTCGTGCTCGATGCCCGCGATCCCGAGGCCGGCCGCGTCTCGGTGGCCGGTGAGCTAGCCGACGTGCCGCGCGTGCTGTGGCTGCACAACAAGGCCGACCTGCTGTCCGCATCGTCCGGGGAAACGGCATCCGACCGCGTGCTGGTCTCGGCAAGGAGCGGACTTGGCCTGGATGAACTGCATCGCCGGTTGCTGGCCCTGTCCGGCGCGGGCGATGCAGGCGAAGGCGCGTTCAGCGCGCGCGCGCGGCATGTGCAGGCGTTGGCCCGCGCGGCCGGGCAGCTTGAGGGTGCACGCGTCGAATTGACCCGCGAGCGGCTGGAACTCGCCGCGGACGCATTGGCACAGGCGCATTCAGCCTTGGGCGAGATCGGCGGCAGGCTCAGTGCCGACGGGCTACTGGGTCACATTTTCAGCAGCTTCTGCATCGGCAAGTAAAGCGAAACCTTCACTTCCGCTTGACAAATGGCCGCCGCTGCCGCGTGCTATCAATGGGTGCCTTTGCATCAAACGGGGAAATGAAATGGCTGCAATCAACAAGATGCGTCGTGGCCTTGCGCCGGTGGCGCTGGCCGTGGCGGTGGCGTGCGCCCTTGGCGCTTGCAAGAAGGATGAAGCGGTCGCGGGCGCGGCAGGCCCCACGGCCGCCCAGCAGGCACCGGCGCCGACGCCGGAATCGGTGGTCTCGGCCACGGTCTCGGCGATGGGCGCGGACCAGCTGCGCACCGAGGCCTCCAAGGCCTATGGCGAGAACCGCCTGTACGCGCCGGCCGGCAACAACGCGATGGAGTTCTACCTCGCCCTGCGCGACAAGCAGCCGGCCGATGCCGGCGCTTCCAGCGCGCTGACCGACCTGCTGCCGATGACGGTGATCGCGACCGAGCAGGGCATCGCCCGCGAGGACTTCACCGAAGCCAAGCGCCTGGCCGCCCTGATCGAGAAGGCCGACGCCCAGCATCCGGCGCTGTCGCGCCTGAAGGCGGCGATCGCCAGCAGCGAGACCGCGGCACTGAAGCGCGTGGAAGACCAGAAGCTGACGGCAGAGGAAGAAGCCAAGCGTCAGGAAGAGATCGTGAGGAAGCGCGAGGAAGACCAGCGCAAGCAGCAGGAGCTGCAGAAGCAGCAGGCGGCGGCAACGGCGGCGCAGACCCCGGCGCAGCCGAACGCCGCCCAGCAGCAGGCGGCGGCGGCGGAAGCGGAGCGCCAGCGCCAGGCGGCGGCGGAAGCCGAACGCCAGCGCCAGGCCGCGGCCGCGGCGGAACAGCAGCGCCAGCAGGCCGCTCAGCAAACCGCGGCGCCACCGGCGCGGGCGTCCAGCGAGTTGCGCCCCATCGCGCAACCGGGGCCGCGTTACCCGCAGGCCGCGCAGCGCGCCGGCGCGACCGGCTCGGTGCAGGTCGAGTTCACCGTCAACACCGACGGCAGCGTGGGCAATGTGCGCGCGGTGAGTTCGGATGGTCCGCGTCAGTTCACCCGCGAGTTCGAACGCGAGGCGACCGCCGCGGTGAAGCGCTGGCGCTTCCAGCCGGTGGGCGAGGCCACCACCAGCCGCCGCACGATCAGCTTCCAGCAGTAGGCGAAGCCTGCGTTGAAACGAAAAAGCCCGGCAAGTGCCGGGCTTTTTCTTGCCTGCGATCCCGGCTCAGGCCGAGATCGCCAGTTTTTCCTGCTTGTAGCGCCACACCGCCAGCAACCACAGCACCAGCGCCAGCGCCAGCGAACTCGCCAGATACACCGCCCACTGCTCGAGCGAGGCCGCGTCGCCGCGCGTCACCTTCTGGATCAGCTGGTTCTGCGACAGGAACGGCACGGCGTACTGCCACAGCGCGGTGTCCTTCACCGGATAGGCCATCAGCGCATACGCCGGCAGCATCGGCAGCATCATCAGCCAGACGATGTGGCTTTGCGCTTCCTTCATGCTCTTGGCGGCGGCGGCAAGGCAAGTGAGCAAGGCAGTGCCGATCAGCACCAGCGGCAGCAGCACGATCAGCAGCATGCCGATGACCGCGAAACTAACGTCCATCGACATCGCGGCGCCGCGCACCAGCCCTGCGCTGGCCTTGAAGCTGAGCAGGATCAGCAGCATCGAGGCAAGTCCGAGCAGCACCGCGGACAGCATCTTGCCGCTGACCAAGGCGCCGCGCGACGCCGGCGTGGCCAGCAACGGTTCCAGCGATTGCCGTTCGCGCTCGCCGGCGGTGGTGTCCATCGCCAGGTGGGCGCCGCCGATGAAGGCCGACAGGGTCAGCAGCAGCGGCAGCAGCACGGCCATGAAGGAATTGCGCTTGGCCTCCTCCGAGGCCAGGTCGCGGGTGCCGGTGTTGAGAGGCGACGCCACCATCGGGTTGACCCCGCGCGCGAGCAGGCGCAACGCGCCCACCGCCTGCCCGTATTGCTTCAGCGCCTCGCGCACGCGGCCGGCGGGCACGTCGGCGTTGCGGCGGGTGGTATCGGTCAGCAGTTCCAGCTTGGCGGGTTTGCCGCTGCGCCAGTCCGAGGCGAACTCTTCGTCCACCGCCAGCGCCACGTCCACCTGTTGCGCGCGGATGCGCGCTTCGATGTCCGCCGGCGCGGCCTTGGCGTTGATGCCATGGCCGGCGAGGAAGGCCATCAGGTTGGGCGCGCGTTCGATGCCCACCACCGGCAGTTCCAGCGGCTTCTCCAGCTGGGTTTCCCTGCGCAGGTCGGTCAGCTTGCCGATGCCGATGAAGATCAGCGGATACAGCAGGGGCGAGACGAGCAGGCTGAGGAAGAAGGTGCGCCGGTCGCGCACGAAATCGCGCAGCTCCTTGCGCAGCACGGTCAGCACGGTGCCGACGAAAGAAATCTTGTTCATGCGTGCAATCCTTCCTCGCTGCCGATCAGTTTCACGAAGGCGTCTTCCAGGTTGGCTTCGCCGGCCTGTTCGCGCAGCTCGTCGGTGCTGCCTTCGGCCATCACCTTGCCGTGGGCGATGATCACGATGCGGTCGCAGAGCGCGGCGACCTCCTGCATGATGTGGCTGGAGAAGATCACGCAGCGGCCTTCGCCGCGCAGCTCCTTGAGGAAGCCGCGCAGGCCGCGGGTGGTCATCACGTCCAGGCCATTGGTGGGCTCGTCGAGGATCACGTTCTTCGGGTCGTGGACCAGCGCGCGGGCGATCGCGGTCTTGGTGCGCTGGCCCTGCGAGAAGCCTTCGGTGGCGCGGTCGAGGAAGTCCTCCATCTGCAGCGCGGACGCGAGCTTCGCGGTGCGCTGGGCGATGGCGGCCGCCGGCATGCCGTGCAGTTCGCCGAAGTAGTCGATGTTCTCGCGCGCGGTGAGGCGCTTGTAGACGCCGCGCGCGTCCGGCAGCACGCCGAGGTTGCGGCGCACGCTTTCCGGATCGGCGGCGACGTCGATGCCGTCGACCAGCACGCGGCCGCGCTCGGGCGCCATCAGGGTGTACAGCATGCGCAGGGTGGTGGTCTTGCCGGCGCCGTTGGGGCCGAGCAGGCCGGTGATCTGCCCGTCGTGCGCGGTGAAGCCGACGTCGTCCACCGCGATCACGCGGTTCTTGTCCTTCCCGCGGCCGGGAAAGGTCTTGCGCAGGGATTCTGCGACGATCATGTGGGTGTCCTTCGAAATGTTCTGTTGATGCGTGCGCGCGAGTCGCTCAGGGTTCCCAGCCGTTGAAGCTGGTGAACGGCGCGACGTAATTGAGTTGCTCCAGGCACTTGCCGTCCAGCGCCTTGGCATCGGCCTTCTCGATGAACTGGGCGAACAGCTTGGGCATGCAGCCGGCGCCGATCACGTTGTGGCCCTGGCCGCGCAGCACGAACAGGCGGCCGTTCGGCAGGGTCTTCACCACTTCCTCGCCGTAACGCGGCGGGGTGACCGGATCGAACTCGCCTTCCAGCACCAGCGCCGGCACGTTCGTCGACAGCGCCTTGTTGAAGTCGGCGGGCACTTCGCCCTTCGGCCAGGCCTTGCACATCGCGGCCATGCCCAGCGGCATGTCGTTGCCGAGCACGGTGCCGGCGTCTTCGCTGCGCAGCAGCATGCTGTCGCCGTCCTCGCTGCAGACCACGGACATCTGCATGCCCATCGCCATCGCGTCCTTCATGTCGCCGGTCATCAGCTGCGCCAGCGCCATAAGCCCGGCGTAGCGGCCGGCGTTGGCTTCGTGGATCAGCTTGGGCAGCAAGGCGCCGGCGACCGGCATGTAGGCGTACATGCGCACCAGCCCGGCCACGGTGCCGGCATGCATCGTGCCTTCGGCGGCTTCGCCGGTGGTGGCGTCGCGGTACTGCACGAGGACCGGCGCGGCGCGCAGCTTGGCCAGCAACTGGTCGAGTTCGACCCGCGGATCGCCGAGCTTGCCCTTGCACGACGGCGCCTTGCTGCACAGCGCGAACTGCAGGGCCAGCGCATCGTCCAGGTTGCGGGCGAAGATGTTGCCGAGCTTCAGCGTGTTCGGCACCACCGAATCCAGCACGATGCTGCGCGTCGCCGCCGGATGGCGCATGGCGTACTGCTGCGCCACGCGGGTGCCGTAGCTGACCCCGACCAGGTCGATCTGCGCCGCGCCGATCGCCTTGCGCACGTCGTCGAGGTCGGCCACCGCGTCGGTGGTGGTGTAGTGGCGCAGGTCGGCCTTCTTCGACAGCGTTTCCACGCAGGTCGCCGCCGCGGCCTGCATCGCTTCGGGCGTGGGGTCGGTGTCCCTGTCGTCGGGATCGGCAGCGCAACTGAGCAGGTTCGACTTGCCGGTGCCGCGCTGGTCCACCAGGATCACGTGGCGCTGCTTGCGCACTTCGTCGAACACCGGGTCGAGCGACGGGTACGTTTCCACCGCGGACTGGCCGGGGCCGCCGGCGAGGAAGAACACCGGATCCGCGGCGACGCCGCTTTCCTTGCTCGGCGGCAGCCAGGCGATGTTGAGCGCGACCTTGCGCCCGTCCGGCTTGCTGCGGTCCTCGGGCACGGCGAAGGCCGTGCACTGCGCTTCCAGCGCGTCCTTGCTGAACGGCGAACGCAGGCTGCAGGGCTTGAACGCGAGGCGCCCGAGCGTGCGCGGCTTGACCGGTGCGGCATCGACCGGCGCGAGCGCCGCGCTGTCGGGGAGGTTGCTTGCGTCCGCATCGTGCTTCGGCTTCAGCATCTTGTAGCCGAGGATCGCGGCGGCGATCGCGACGGCGAGGACGAGTCTGGTCTTGCGGGAGTTCATCGTGACAACCCCTTCGGGTGGTTGCGGTTGGAGTGGAGTGCGCGGGTCGATCAGGTTTGGTCGGGCAGGAACACGTCCTCGATGCGCGACGCGAACAAGCGCGCGATGCGGAAGGCGAGCGGCAGCGAGGGATCGTACTTGCCGGTCTCCAGCGCATTGATGGTCTGCCGCGAGACCTCCAGCCGCTCGGCCAGTTCGCCTTGCGACCAGCCGTGCGCGTCGCGCAGTTCGCGCAGCCGGTTGTTCATGGGGCGCGGCTCACAGGTAGCGCCTGGTCAGCACCATCTTGCCGATGCCGTAGATCGCGCACAGCAGCGGGAACACCCAGATCATCGCGTCGGCGGACGCGAGGTTGATGACCTTGGCCTTCTGCAGCAGGCCGCCGGCGAAATACAGCAGCGCGACCAGCAGGCTGGCGATGCCGATCGCCTCGGTTTCGATGCGTCGTTGCAGTTCGTCGATCTCGCGCAGGTAGCGCAATGCGGCGCGCACCATGAACGCCAGAGCCAACGCCGGCAGCACCGCCACCAGCGCGCGCAGCGGCACCGACTCGATCCCGCGCTTGATCAGGTGGAGCGACAGGAACAGGGACAGCGAATAGCCGATCAGGATCGGCCACAGCGCGCGG
>Ga0164241_10002605_pt1 | contig 19160 bp, 9 predicted proteins | sample OricomyardsoilBY_FD_108780 | JGI IMG/M metagenome (GOLD analysis project Ga0164241, IMG submission 108780) | Backyard soil microbial communities from Emeryville, California, USA - Original compost - Back yard soil (BY) | ecosystem: Environmental > Terrestrial > Soil > Unclassified | place: USA... | reverse complement strand
GAGGTGAACCTGAAGAATCCACGGGCCGAGCACGCGCAGCGCGGCGATGGGATCGCCCTTGCCGTAAAGAATCATATTCGCCGGATCAAAATTCACGCCGACATTTGGACAGGCCAGCCGGCTCAAAAACGCCGCCAGCGCCGATGCCGTTTCCTGGCCGGTTTCCAGGCCGAGCGAAATATTTTTTGCCGCCAACAACTTCGCCACGCTGGCCAGCCGCTCAATCATTTTGGCAAAATTGGAATCGGATTCATCATGCGGCAAAAAGCCGGCGTGGAAGGTGACGAGCGGCAAATCCAGTTCCGCCGCCAGCTTCACCGCCGCCCGGATGTTCTCCAAATTTTGTTCCCATGTCGCATCCGGCGCGATGCCGCCGCTGGCCCGGATGGTTTCGAGCGAGGAATAATCTTCGCCCGCGCAGCCGAACATGCCGGAGATTATGGAGATGCCGGATGTTTTCAAAACTTGCCCCGCATTTTTCCAGAATTCGGGTTTTTCCCGGAATGGATCAAGCGCGAGTTGGACGCGATGTATGCCGGCGGCTTGAAGTTTTTGGACAAGGTCATGCGGGTCGGCCGGTTGCAGGGACCAACTGCAAACGGCCAGCCGGCCAGTGAAGGAAGCGGAATTCATGATCGCCCAAGCGTAGTCATCGGCGGCTGCCGGCGCACGATTTTTTCATCCGGCTGGTGTGATCTTTTTTCCCGGGTGATAATTTTTTTCAAACGCAGGCGGCAAAAATCAAACGCATTGGATTCAGTGGATGACGAATCAGCTTGCCCCGGATGCGTATTCGTGAGAAATAACAGCCCGCTGGCCCGCAAAAAAGCCTGCAAATAAACGGCCGGAGAGATGGCTGAGTGGTTTAAGGCACACGCCTGGAAAGCGTGCGTAGGTAACACTACCGGGGGTTCGAATCCCCCTCTCTCCGCCATTGTCACTTTCATCGGCGGCATTCGTTTGGGAAATGCCCGTTTCCGCCCACGCATCAACTTTATGATGATTTCACGCGGATTGGCCGCAATCCGATTTTGTTTGCCGATAGAAACGCCAGAGGGAAATATCTCGCGTCTTATCTTTTGAAAATACGCCCTGGTTTGGAAAGCTTGTAAGAAAACTCTATTTCTGGGAAAAGAAGGGATAAGCAATGACACGGCTGTTCTTCATTGGCCAATTAAAATTCAGACTGGCTGCAGTTTGGTTGTTGCTTTGGTGTAATCCGGTCGGGATCGCCGCCGCTTCATCCAATCTTGACCAATACGAAGTTCACTCCTGGCAAAGCGATGATGGCCTGCCCGATGACACGGTTGAAGCCATTGCCCAGACCGACGATGGTTATGTTTGGGTGGGAACCCGCCACGGCCTGGCCCGGTTCGACGGCGTGAATTTTCTTAAGATTGATGAAAATGACGCGCCGGAACTGGACAACGAGCGGATCACATCGCTGTGCGCCACGACGGACGGCAGCCTGTGGATTGGCAGCGATCAAGGTTTGTGGCGTTTGCAAAACCGGATGTTCACCCATTTCACCGAAACCAACGGCCTGCCGAATAATCACATCAATTGTCTGCTGCAGGATCAGCAAGGTTTTTTATGGGCCGGCACCGCCGGCGGGCTGGTTCGATATGCGAACGGAAGCTTCACCTGCTTGAGCCGCGACGATGGACTGGCGGACAACAATGTTCTGTCTCTTTGCGAAGATTTTTATGGGACGTATTGGATTGTGACCCGCCACGGACTGGACCGTTTAAGCCCGGACGGGAAGATCACAATGGTTTCCCTGGGCAACCATGAATCAGACAACCCGCTGACTTCGATTTGGAATGACGAGGACGGCACGCTCTGGATCGGATCTGAAAACGGGCTTTTTCGGATAGGATCAAACGGGAGCCGGAAGTTTTACGGCCTGAAGAATGGCCTGTCCGACATTCCAGTCAATGTGGTCTATGAAGATCGTGAAGGCCACGTCTGGGTGGGAACGGCCGGCGGCCTGGCCTGCATGTCGGAGGGCAAGGTGATTTGCCGTCCGGATCGCGGAGACGTTTTTGAAGACGCCATCCGCACGATATTTGAGGATCGGGAGGGCAACCTATGGGTGGGCGCCGAGGACAGTCTATATCGGTTGAATTCCAAGCTGTTCACCGTTTATGGCCCACGACAGGGGCTGACTAACGATCACACCATGTCGGTTTGCGAAGACAAGTCAGGGGCCGTTTGGATCGCCACCTGGGGCGGCGGATTGAATTGCCTGACAAATAAAACGATCACGCATTATGCCGTTCTGAATGGAAATGGTCATGATCTGGCATTGTCGCTTTGCCCGGCTCGCGACGGAGGGGTGTGGGTCGGAATGGCCGGCGGGTTGTATCGCTTCAGAGACGGCCATTTTATCAAACACTATTCAAAATCAGACGGGCTGCTTGATCCGGCGGTCCGGGTGATTTACGAAGACGCGCAGGGCGCATTGTGGATCGGCACGAGCCAGGGATTGAATGTTTTCAAGGGCGGCGCGTTTGAAACTTATACCAAAACCAACGGGCTGGCTGGTTCGCTGGTGCAGGCCATTTGTGGAGATCGCCAGGGAGACGTGTGGATTGGAACGGACAAGGGATTGACCCGCTGGCACGCCGGCAAGCTGGCCGGTTTTACGGCTCACGACGGCCTTTCGGACAATAATGTGGATGCGCTTTACGAAGACGCCGAGCAAGTCTTGTGGATTGGAACAAAAGGCGGCGGCCTGGACCGGTTCAAAGACGGCAAGTTCACTGCTTACACAACCCGACAAGGGTTGTATGGCGATGATGTTTTTGCCATCGTGGAAGACGACTTTGGCAACTTGTGGATGAGCTGCCGCCGGGGCATTTTCCACGCCAGTAAAGAAGCCCTTAATAATTTTGCCGAAGGAAAAGTTGCCATGATCACCTGCCGGCGGTATGGCAAGGCGGACGGCCTGACCAGCATTCAATGCAGCGGCACGGCCAAGCCGGGAGGATGGAAAGGCCGGGACTGGCGGCTCTGGTTCCCGACCTTTCAAGGGCTGGTCGCGGTCAATACTCGCATCCGGCCGAATGACAAATTGGAACCCGTCGTCATCGAAAAAGTCGTCGCCGATGGCCGGACATTGCGGCAGCAGCGATCCATGTCCGATGGCCGCCTTTCGTTCACGGCGTCGCCGGGACATGGTGAATTGGAATTTCATTATGCCATCTTGAGTTACCGCGAGCCGGAGGAATGTCTGTATCGGTTCAAATTGACGGGAGTGGATCCGCAATGGATTGACGCCGGAACCCGCCGCGTGGCCTATTACAACCATCTGCGTCCGGGGTGTTATCAATTTCAAGTTGTGGCCCGCAATGAGGACGGAATTTGGAATGATATTGGCGCCGGCGTCAGTGTCGTATTGCGGCCTCACTTCTGGCAGACTTGGTGGTTCACCGGCCTGATGGGGGCGGCGGGCGTCAGCGGGATTATTCTGATCGTGCGGCAGAACGAGAAACGCAAAGCCCGGCGCGCGTTGGAACTCCTGGAGCAGCAGCATCTGCTCGAACGGGAACGGTCCCGCATCGCCAAGGACATTCACGACGACCTCGGCGCGAGCCTGACGCGCATGGCCTTTTTAAGCGAACTGGTCAAAACGGATGAAACCAAGGCCGACGTGGATGCGCACGCCGGCAAAATTGCCGCCACCGCCCGGGAAACGGTCAGCGCCCTGGATGAAATCGTCTGGGCGGTGAACCCACAGAGCGACACGCTGGACAGCCTGTTGCAATACTTGAGCCATTACGCCAACAAATTCCTGGAAGAGACAGCCATCAGTTGCCGCCTGGAAATTCCCATGGACATTCCTTTTCTCCGGGTGACGACCGAGGTCAGGCATAATTTGTTTCTGGTGGTCAAGGAAGCGCTCAATAACGTGGTCAAACATTCAGGCGCCACCGAGGTTCGCGTCCGCGTCATCTTAAACGATCAGGCCATGCGGATTGAAGTAACGGACAATGGTCACGGCATGGCGGGCGACGCCATGACCGGCCAAAAACGCAGCGGCCTGAAAAACATGCGGCAACGGTTGGAAGCTCTTGGCGGCGCTTTGACGTTGGAAAGCCCGCCCGGCCAGGGAACCAGGGTGGCGGCTCAAATTCCGCTGGAAAAACTGAGTTCGGACATCAGTCAAAACCAATAATTTTATATGCCAACCCGAGTCGTCATTGTGGAGGATAATGAAGGCACCCGAACCAGCCTGGCCAGCCTCCTGGAGCGGGCCGCAGATTTCAAGGTCGTGGGCAGTTACGCCGACGCGGAATCGGCGCTGGCGGAAGCTCCGGGCCAGATGCCGGACGTGGTGTTGATGGACATCAACCTGCCGCAGATGAACGGCGCGGACTGCGTGGCGCAGATGAAAATGACCCTGCCGAAAACCCAGTTCATCATGCTCACGGTTTATGCCGATGACGAATGGCTGTTCAACTCGCTGCTGGCCGGGGCCAACGGTTATCTGCTCAAACGCACTTCGCCGGACAAATTGCTGGAAGCGATCCGGGATGTGCGCACCGGCGGTTCGCCCATGACGCCGGAAATTGCGCGCCGGGTGGTGCAATGCTTTCGCCAGCAGTCGCCGAACCAGGACGGCCTGGGCAAATTAACAACGCGGGAAAAACAAGTCCTGGATCAACTGGCCCAGGGATTTCGCTACAAGGAGATCAGCGCCAATTTCAACCTGAGCATGGACACCGTCCGCACGCACATCCGCAACATCTATGAAAAATTGCGGGTTCACTCCCGGACCGAAGCGTTGCTAAAGTATTTCAAGAAGTGACCATTGATCCCAGCCACATGCCCCGACCATCTCAAATCACGAATCTCAGCGCATCCGTCCAGGCGGCAGATTTTTCGTCACTTAAGTTTGCCGGCTTCATTTCCGACTCACCCAAAAATGCGATTCCGCAAGGCTGGCATGAATGTTAAATTACTTGTCACTCGGCTCTCGAAAAAACAATTAAACGGGTGGCCCATGTAAAATGACCAACGAATCGCCACCAGACGGACACGCCTTGGCTGATTGCGCCAGCCCGCATTCTGCGGGCTTGGATGCGAATCAAGCTGGCATTTCCGAATCAGCCCCGCCGCTGGTTCGGATGACCGGCATCAGCAAGCGTTTTGGCCGGGTGAAAGTTCTCGACGACGCCCATTTTGAACTGCGAGCCGGTGAAGTGCATGTGCTGGCGGGTGAAAATGGGGCCGGCAAAAGCACGCTCGTTAAAATCTTGGGCGGTGTTTATCTGGATTTTGAAGGGCGAATTGAATGCGACGGAAAACCCGTCCGTTTGCTGACACCCCTGCATGCCGGCTCCTTGGGAATTGCGGTCATTCATCAAGAATTGTCACTCATCGGCCCCATGAGCGTGGCTGACAACATTTTCCTGGGCCGAAATCCAACTAGTGCCGGCATGGTGCGGGACGCGCGGCAGGCGGCCGAAGCCCGGCGGTGGCTGCGTCAGCTCGGATTGGAACTGGACGTGCGCCGGCCGGCGGAACAGTTTCCCATTGCCATCCGGCAGATGATTGAAATTGCCAAGGCATTGAGCCAGAACGCCCGCATTTTGGTGATGGATGAACCCACCAGCGCCCTGAACGCGCCGGAAGTCGAGCAGCTTTTCACGCTCATTGAAACACTCAAAAAAAACGGACGCGGCATTTTATACATCACCCATAAGATGGAGGAAATTCAGCGGGTGGCCGACCGCGTCACCGTGTTCCGTGATGGGCGCTGGATCGGCACCGCGCCGGCCCAAAAATTGCCGATGTCAAAGTTGATTCAATGGATGGTGGGGCGGGACTTGGGCGAACAATTTCCACCCCGCACCCCGGCCTTGGGGGCGGAACGGTTGCGCCTGGAAAATTTCAGCGTGTTTCCAGCGGGCTTTTCCGGCAAACCCGCCGTGCAAAATGTCTCGTTGTCGGTCCGCGCCGGAGAAATTTTAGGGATCGGCGGCCTCCAAGGTTCCGGGATCAGCGAATTGTTCATGGGATTGTTTGGCGCCTACGGCCGGGCCACGCGCGGTTCGGTCTGGCTCGAGGGACGGCGGATTTGCCCGGCTTCACCACAGCAGGCGATTGAAGCAGGCATGGGTTTGTTGACGAATGATCGTAAGGGAACCGGTCTGGTTTTAACGCTGCCCATCATCGCCAACGCCACCCTTGCCAGCCTCCGGGAACTGTCGCCGGGCGGATGGCGGCGACCTGGCCGTGAGCGGGCCGCCGCTGAAAAAACAACGCGGATGATGCGTTTGCGCGCAGCGTCGCTGGACATGGAGGTGGGGTCGTTGTCCGGCGGCAACCAGCAAAAGGTCGCCATTGCCAAATGGCTCCAAACCCGGCCTCAAATCCTGCTGCTGGACGATCCGACCCGGGGCGTGGACATCGTGGCCAAACGCGAGATTTATCAGTTGATGGAAGAATGGACCGCTCAAGGCATCGCCATCCTGCTGATCAGTTCAGAACTGCCGGAACTGCTGACCTTGAGCGACCGGATTGTCGTTCTGCACCGGGGACAAATCACCGCGAATTTTTCAAATAGTCAGGCCACCCCGGAAAAAGTTTTGGCGGCGGCGATGGGTGAAATCCATTCCGTCCCAGATTCCGCCGCGCTGCTTGAACCTGCTTTTAAGCAATGAGCAATCATCCCCAAATCGAAACGCCAGATACGCCAAACCGGATCGAGCAAGAACCGCGTCTGGGGTCGCAGCCGCACATAATCCGCTCTCCAAAACTGAATTTTTGGAAGCAGATCATTTTCAGTCCTTCTGGTCGCGCCGCGCTGGCGCTGTTGCTGGTATTGGTGGTGGGGGCCATTTTCAATGCGAACGGCACATTCTTTAATCTGGGCACGCACCGCGACACGTTGCGGGAACTGTCCGTATTTGGCATTCTCGCCTGCGGCCAGACGCTGGTGATCATCTGCGGCGGAATTGATTTGTCAGTGGGCAGCGTGGTGGCTTTGGTGGCGGTGTGCGCCGCCACCATGTCAATTCATTGGAACTGGTCGGCTTGGCTGGTGGTGCCCTGCTGCCTGCTGGTCGGCGCCGCCACCGGCGGCGTTTCGGGACTGATCACGGCGCGTCTGGGAGTGCAGCCGTTCATCGCCACACTGGCCATGATGGTGACGGCGCGCGGTCTGGCCAAATATGCTTCCGGCGGCATGCAGGTTTCCACCGCCATTCAGAATTCCGACGGCACTTTTCAATACGTCTCCGTGCCGCCCTTGTTTGAGGCGATTGGCGCCCGCATTTGGAACGGCAATCTGGCCGTGGTCACTCTCATTTTTGCCTTCTGCGTGACGGTGGCCTGGCTGGCGCTTTCGCGGCACCGCTGGGGTCGCTATCTTTACGCCATCGGCGGCAATGAAGAGGCTTCCCGGCTGTCGGGCATTCCCGTGGTGGCGGCCAAAACTTTTGCCTACATCGCCTCGGGCATTTTTGCTGCGGCGGCGGGTTTATGCCTGGCCGCCCAAGAACAGCAGGGCAGCCCTGATTCGGGCAACGGCTACGAATTGACAGCCATCGCCATGGTGGTCATCGGCGGCACCAATCTAATGGGCGGACGCGGCGGAATGGGATTGACCTTGCTCGGCGTTCTGACCATTGGTTATTTGGACAAAATTTTGAGCATTAACGCGGTGCCCTTGGCGGGCCGGCTGGTATTGACGGGAATTATCATTGTGGCGGCCGTTTTGGCTCAGCGAGGAAAAAAATCATAATAAACGCAAAATCATGAAAACATCCAACCTTCAACCTTCATTCTCCATCGCCCGACCAAACATCCGGTCAGGACGGGATTGGCTGGCAAATACGCTTCTCATTTCAATCCTGGTTCTTTTCCCCGGCTGTAAAAAATCCGGCGAGGATGCCGCCCACAATACTGCCACGCCGCAAAAGCAGTTCGTCATCGGCATGTCCCAGTGCAATTTGGGCGAGCCGTGGCGCGTGCAGCAGAACGCGGACATCCAGGCCGCCGCCGCCCAGCATCCCGAACTCAAGGTGATTTTCAAGGACGCCCAAAACGACACGCTCCGGCAAATTTACCAGTTGCAGGAATACGTGCAGCAAAAGGTGAACCTGATCATCGTCAGCCCCAAGGAAACACAGCCGCTCACCGGGCCGATCGCCCAGGCCATGGCGGCGGGCATTCCTGTCATCGTGCTGGACCGGCGCATTTTGGGAACCAACTACACCTGCTTCATCGGCGGTGATAATAAACAGATCGGTTATGCGGCCGGCAAATGGATCGCACAGGCGCTGCACGGCAAAGGCAACGTCGTGGAGTTGATGGGGCTGATGACCACCACGCCGGCGCAGCAGCGGCATTTGGGATTTCGTGAAGCCATCGCCGGCACGGATATTCATGTGATCTTCCAGGCGGACATGCAATGGTTGCAGTCAGTTGCCCAGATGGAAATGGAATCGGCCCTCGACCGTTTCCCGGCCATTAACCTGGTGTTTGCCGCCAATGATGATGGCGCTCATGGCGCCTATTTGGCGGCGAAGTCTGGCAGACGCGCGGAGGGCATGAAGTTCGTGGGCATAGACGGATTGCCGCAGGAAGGCGTGGCGTGGGTGAAACAGGGCATTCTGGACGCGACGTTTCAATATCCCACCGGCGGTGCGCCCGCCATTGCCGAAGCCCTGAAAATTCTCCACGGCGAAACGGTGCCCAAGGACATCGTGCTGGGCACCCGCATGTATGACAAGGCCAACGTGAACCAAGGCGGCCAGCCAGTCGCTGACGCCAGCGACGCCAAATAATTTTTCCCAACAATCCGGGCAGATAAAATTTCCAGCCAACAACCCAACCCCCAATGACTGTAATGAAAACAAAAATACAATTATTCCCAACGCTGCTGGCGGTGCTTCTGACCCACGCGGCGTCTTATGCCGGCGATGGTTCGCCCAACGGTTTGAACACTGGTCTGGCAGACTTGTATCACGTCAATCCGGAGGTGGAATCTCGTTCTATCAGCCCGGAGAATTTCACCGGCGAGAAAGGCAAAGCCGGGATGGCCACCACCGGCACGGGCAGCCATGCTTCCAGTGAACTTGGCCAGGGCTGGAAAGTGTCGCCCTCGGTCGTGATCAAAGCCGGCACAACCTTCACGCTGGGCGACATCCAAGGGCCGGGTTGCATCACGCACATTTGGATGACGCCGACGGGCAACTTGCGCCATTCCATCCTTCGATTTTATTGGGATGGTGAAACCAACGCGTCGGTGGAATGTCCCGTGGGTGATTTTTTTGCCTGCGGCTGGGGAAAATACGCGCAGATCAACTCCCTGGCGGTCTGTGTGAATCCCGGCAGCGCGTTCAACTGCTACTGGCCGATGCCGTTTCACAAGCGGGCGCGAATCACGATGGAAAATATCGGCGACAAGGATATGACGCTTTATTATCAGATAGATTACACGCTGGCGAAGGTGCCCCAGGGCGCCGGTTATTTTCACGCGCAATTTCGCTGCGAGCGGCCGCTCAAAACCAATGGTCTTTACACCATTCTCGATGGCGTCCGAGGCGAAGGACAATATGTGGGCACCTATCTGGCCATAAAGGTTCACAGTTCGGGCTGGTGGGGCGAAGGCGAGATCAAATTTTATATGGACGGCGATACAAAATTTCCGACCATCTGCGGCACCGGCACGGAAGATTATTTTTGCGGCTCCTATAATTTTGAAAACCATGACACGCACAGGTATCAGACGTTTTCCACGCCTTACACCGGGCTGGCCCAGGTGATTCCAGCGGATAAAATCTATCAGCCTGACCAGTGCTTCAGCCTTTACCGCTGGCATATCACCGACCCGGTTCGTTTCAAGAAAGACCTCAAAGTCACGATTCAGGCGCTGGGGTGGAAGTCGGGCGGGCTGTATGAGAGTTTAAATCCCGACATCGCGTCGGTGGCTTATTGGTATCAAAAGGAACCTCACACTCCATTCCCAAAACTGCCCGGCTTGAAAGAGCTTGATGAACCTTAAAGCATGAACACAGCCATCTGGTTTTGGATGGCTGCCGGCAAGGAGCGACTATTGCCACAAGAGAAAAAGCCACCCCTGCTTTTTCGCAGTGAAACCTGGCAGCGGCGGATCAACCGTGTTTAACCGGCGCGTTCAAGCGAGAATGATTTCCAACTCATCGCCCTGGTTCAAAGTCAACTTTTCATTCCCGAAGCGGATTTCAACAAACCCGTCCTTCGTCAGAAAATTTGCCGGGCGAGATTTGCCTTTAACGGAAGCCATCACCTTTGCGGGCTTCGCATCCATTCCCAGTTTCAAGTGAAGTTGTTGGATGCCCAGGCTTCCCCATTGCACAACGATTTTGGCCGCTTGAACTCCGGCCGCCGTTTTTTGTTCAAGGCTTCCCCAGCTCTCCGGCGCGGCAAAGAAACATTTGAAGCTGCCCTGTTCTTGACGCGGATTGAATCGCAAAATTTCGCGTGGGCCGTCGTATTCATAGCCGGAAAGCGCGAGCAGCAGGGACCAGGAAGACATGGCCCGGGCATAATGGCCGCCACATTCAATTTCGCACCACGGATTGCGCGGGATCGGCGGGCGCGGAACGCCGTCATACCGTTCGCGCGCCCCTTTTACGATGGCAAACGCTTCCGTCGTCATGCCTTCATAAATCATGTGGCCCGCCACTTGATATTCAATGCCGGTCCAGATTTCGTCCGAGTAAAGCAGCACGCGCTCCGGGCGTCCGCCTTTGGGCCAGGTGCAAACGATCAGGCCCTTGTCCTTCGCGCCGGCGAACTGCCGGGGCATTTGCTTCCAGTTTGTCAGGTCTGATTTCCAATTGTATTTGAAGATGGCGTGCAGCGCGGAAACCACTTTCTCTTTTGGTAAAATGTAACCAAGGCCGAGCTGATGCGCCCACCATTGTCCGATCAGTTGATCGGACATGCAGCCGGGGCCCACTTCGCCGCCCCGCGCCATGTAATCGGGCAGGTGCTGCTGGAAATATTCGCCGTTCCAGCACAATTGAATGAGCTTCTTCTGGCCGTTTTCAAAAATGGCATGGAACCGTTCGGCGGTGGCAACGTCGCCCATGCGCCGCGCCCATTCCTCGCCCGCGCGCAACGCGGCCAGATAATAACCGCTGATGAACGCGGTGACACCGTGCAAGGCTTCGTCGTAAGTGTTCCATTGATCATCCTGCAAAATGCCGCCGGGCCGGCCGCCGTTTGATTTTGCGTCGCGATCAATCAGGTATTCCACCGCGCGCTTGACGTGCGGCCAGTAGTCCCTGAAAAATTTTTCGTCCGGGGAATTGAGCGCTTCACGGTAGGCTTTGAGAATGCAACTGGCCTGGCCGTCGGTGAACGGGTGTTCATTGGTCGGCCACGGCGGCGAAGGCACGTCCGTCCGATTATTGATGCCGCCGTCCGGGCGCTGCTGATGTTTGAAATCTATCCGGCGCATTTCTTTTTCGAGACCGGGAAACAGACGGGCCAGCGATTGTTCATAGCCCCAAACGTGAGTGCAGGTTGGTTCGCAGCAGCCGTTCGATCCTTCCCAGCCGTAAAGGTCGCCGTTGGCGATGCGAAACACCACGCCGATGTGCCGGATGATGCCGGCGTTGGCGGTGATGGCATCCAGCAGCCAATAAGGCAAAGTGCTGTCGTAAAATGTCCGGCGGAAACACTCGGTGCGGGTTTGAAGTTCGGCAAATTTTCCGGCGGCTTCGCGAATGACGGCGCGGGCATCCGGCCATTGCGTGGCGTAATGGCAGCCCATCCAGGCTCCGGCGGAATTATATTTGTTCGGATAATGCCAGGCCAAAACAAATGGCACGGCGATGGTTTCACCGGCGGGAACATTCACGGTGGACGCCACGGCGCCGTTGATGGTGCGGTTAGTTGGCGTCGGCGAATTCGGCGCGGCATGATCCAGCGCGGTAAAATGCCCCTGCGCTTGAAACTGATTCCAAGCCTCGTCCCAAGTTTCAAACGCGGGCAGCACCGTGGTCGTGCCGTTCAAGGCCGCCAAGGCCAGCGTGCCGAAACCGGGAGCTTTGCGATTCGGCCCCGGCGAAAACGCATAATTGGCATGAACCAAATTGCAGAGAAAGGCATAAGCACGCTGGCGGTCGTTGGTTTGACCCGCCAACGCTGGTTCCAAAACCGCGCCGCCGGCAATCATAACGCTGCCCTTTCCCAGCGGCCGGGCAAACAGGTTCAATCCGTTGGCGGCTGCGGTTTGAGTCGCTCCGGATTGCAAAACCAGATTTTCAAATTCAACGGTCTTCCCGCCAACTGGCTGGATGCCACTGAATCGCGCGGGCAGCATTTCTTCCAACAATGACAAAAGCGCGCGATCACCAGGAAAATCGGAAAATTTGATTTGATCCACGTTGATGTGGCCCCAGCCTCCTTTTTGTTCATCCACAATTTCAATGTGCGCCGTGCGGCCCGCCAGCGCGCTGACATCCCAAAACGCCGGTTGAAGTTGTTCTTCATCCTTGCCAGAAATGGTGCGCGCGACTTTGCCGTCGGCCACCAGCCGGATTTGCGTGTTGGCAAAAGAGCCGCCGCCGACGCGAAAACAAATGAACCGGCGTTCAATGGTGAAGGGCTGGCTGGTCAGGCGTCCCGTGGTGTCATCGCCGCCAACAAAGCTGTTGACCAAACCGTGGCCGACGAAGCCGGAAACGGGTTGTTGATTTAGGAAGGTGCCATCGGCGGGAGCTTTGCCAAATGCTTCGCCTGCCACCTTCCAGTTTTGGTAGCCATGCTCAAAGTCCTCGAAAAGAATGTCCGGACGGGTTGAAATGTCCGCCACGGATTTGCCGCCGACATAGGAAGCGTAGTTCTCCAAAAGGGGCAGCGATTTTCCGGAAAAAATCAGCGTGGCGCCGGCCTTCACCGCGTCACGCGCGCTTTGGAGAAAGGAAAGCGAAAGGTTCGCCGCCGGTTCTTCCAGCCAATAGATTGTCCGGGATGGATCAGGCAATTCTTTGGCGGGGGTGGATTCCGCATCCAGCATATTTACGGTGAGATTGTCAGGATGATCCTGCGGCGGCGCTTTCAACTCCTTCAAGTTGGCGGACGCAAAAATTGAAACCGGCTGATCCAAGGTCGCTGCCTTGGCCGGTTCGGCGCGCAGCAACAGCCCGCGTGCGCGTCCTTCACGCAAGACTTCGTTCACGTTTGCGCCAAAGACGGAGCCGGTGTTGGAATGATTCTCGCCGCGCGCATCGTAACCGACCGGGTTCTGCATCAGCGCCGCCAGCGAAACCGTCTGGGTTTGGCCCGTCGGATTATGAATTTGGAAAACCAACGCCGCCAACGGCATTTCGGAAATTTGTGCATCCAACGGAGCAAACGGGCTAAAGGCGGTCAATTCGATCCGCACCGGCAAATCAGGATCAATGAAGCGAAGAACGGCGACGGGATATTCACCGGTCATTTGAATTTGTTTCACGCGCGGCCATTCCGGGCCGCCGGCGGTTTGCAGAAGTTTTGTCACTTGGCCAGACTTGGCCCAAAAATGGAACGGCACATTCCCGTCGCGCAGCGTATTGAATAATTGCCAGGTGGTGAACTGGCCATCGGCCCCGATTTCAAAATTCCCCGTGCCGATGCCGCCCAAGTGCATTCGCGCGTCCGCATGTTTGTCGGAGAGATACAGGCGGGGCGTGGCCGGCCCCATGACCTTTTGCTGCCAGCGCTTGAATTCGTCCGGCGGCAGATCAAACGCCGCCCAAGCCGGGCCGGCCAACAAGGCGGCCGCCGCACCCGCAGCAGCCCGGCCTATGAATTCGCGCCGGGTGTAATGGTTGTTTTGCGGCCCGCAATTTCCCGAACAGTTGCACTTGCGCATAAAAATTCTTCCAAGGTTAAAATTTCCGACCGGCCGCTTTCGTTTTTTATTTCCGGTTCACGGCCCGCCGGCACGATAAAATCGCTGCGGCCAATGAATCGCCGTCGCGTCCGTGAAATCGTATAAACCGGGCCTGGTTTCGTCCGCCCGGCCAAGCCAAGCCCAATCCCGCAAATTCGTCGAGGCCCAAATGTCATAACTGGCGTTGGCACCACCGGTTAAACGCAACGCAAACGCGGGGGTTTCGGGAGTTTCCATCCAGTTAAAACCAGTGAATCGTGGCGTGACCGTGTTCGCTGTTGCCGGAGGTTTCAAAGTGTAAAGGCGGTAGTTGAATTCATTCCAGTCGAGGTTGGATGAAAGAAATTGAACCTTGATCTCAATGGAGTTTTTTCCGCTGGTATAAGACGCCGGAATCATAAAATCGTCGTCCCGCCAACTATGGCTGGCATTGCTGCCGGCGTAATACCAGGTGCCGACGAGCGATCCATCCACATAAACATTGGCTTTCTGGCTGGCAATGCTTTGGTCAAATCGGCGGCGCAGAATCGCCCCGGCGTTGGCGGGTTGCAACGCCATCGTGAACTGGCTGTAACCTTTATTCGCCCGGCCGTCGTCGGTGATGTTCACATTGTCAAAATCACCCTCATAAGAATGCGTGCGTGTTCCACTCCAAGTTTGATTGTTGATGACATAATGATGAGCGGTCTCACTGGAATTATTTCCCACGTCCAACTGATCGGTCAAAACCATCCGGGCGGCCGGCTGGTAATAATAGTAAGCCAAAGTCCAGACATTCTCCGAAACATCATCCACGGCACCATGTTCAATGCCGGCCCGGATATGTTTCCGAAACGGGATGGCGTCCGCCATAAACAAACGATAGGCGGAGGTATAGTCATAATTTACGTCCGCCAAATGAGCGGTGTTGCCGTGGGTGGGCAAGGTGAACAATCCGTGGTCGAAATACCAGCCGCCGTTGAAAAAATCCTCGGTTCCGGTTCCCTGAAATGCCGGAGTCTGGCTGTCATCAACATAGATGCGCTCGTCTCCTTCCAGATAGGCGCGGCTGGTTGGGCCCATCATGGACATCACGACTCCCACCAGATGGCCGGCGCCTTCGGCATCGAGCATCACAATATCAGACCCGTTGGTGGTGGGAATTTCACGGTTAAACTGCGCCTTGAAGCAACCGACGTTGGCGAATGAATTGGTGAAAGGCTGGTATTTAATTTCAGAATAGATGTTAGTCGTTGAAACTGACCGCCGGCTGATTAACTGCACCACGGCCCGCCGGGCAAAGGGCATGGGGAAATAAACATAAAGGTCGTTATTTGAATCCATGCCCACTGGAAGCCCCCGGGTCGCATACGGCGCGAACTGCCCCATGGCGAAGAACGAACCTATGGGCGCATCCACGCTGGAATTGGTTTCATCATCAAAAGAAATTTTGAGCCATAGGTTGGTCAGCATGTCCGCCAGGTTGGCGGCCACCGGCGGCGACGGATACTGAAACGTGCGCGTTCCGCTCCAGGTTCGGTTGCTGATGGTGTAATCATGGTTGCTTTCCGAAACGGAATCGCCAACGTCCAGCGTGTCCGTGAGATTGCTGGTGGTGCCGGACTGGGAATAAGTCCAGTAGTGAAATTCATTCCAGTCGTTGGCTGAACTGACGAAGACAACTTTGAAGGTAATCGCACTTTTGCCGGCGGTGAAGGTTGAAGGGATGTTGAAACTGCTGTTTCTCCAGTGATAAGTTCCATCCGAGCCGGGATCAGACCATTGGCCGACAAGCGTTCCATTCACATAAACATCGGCGATTTGATCGGCAATTCCATAATCAAGCCGCCGAACCAAAGTCGCGCCGTTGTTATTCGGATCCAAAGTCATTTGAAACTGGCTGTAGCCTTTGTCCGCGCGGCCATCATCGGTAATTGCCGGCGGCGACGGCGACGGCGCAAGGCCCGGAACATGCAGCTTGATGGAAGAGATGGAACGCGGCCCCGAAACGTCCAACAAAGTTTGAGTCGCGGACGCCGCCAGATTGAACGTGTCGGAAACGATCACATTTCCACTGTCGCTCTTGGGATCATTTCCGGCGTTGCTCCATATCGTTCGTGCCGCGCTGGAATCTTCGTTGCCAGTCCAGGTCGTCACCGAAGCATCCCGACTGTAAAGATCATAACCGATGTTGTAATAGAACGAGCCGGCGGTCGCGTTTGACACGATCCGGATGGATTTGCTGAACGGCAGCGGCAGATAACAATAAAAGCCGCCGCTGGACACGGTGTCATTGCCCACCAGCGGCGCTAAAAACGGAGCCTGGGTTCCGCTGAACAAATCTTGGAGCGGTAAATTGATTCGCGGCGTGCTTTCTCCGTCGAAATAAACCTTGACATAGTCCGTTGACTGATTGAATCCCGTGAACCAGATCCGATATACCGTGCCCGGCCCGGTCAAATCCAAAAGCACTTGTTCGCCGTTGGTGGCGTAAAGAAAGTTGCTGAAATCCGCGTTGCCGCCCGACCGGTCATAGCTGGACTGGCCGCCGCCCAAGGTGTCCAGTTTCAAATACGGCAGACGGTCAAACTGGGTCATGGCGTCCAGACCATAAGGTTCAGTCGCCGCCGCGTTCGCATTGACTGATCCAATGTTTAACATTGCCGCGAGCGATGGCAGCATCAAAATAAGTGTCAATGTTCGGCTCATAAACGGCTTCTTCTCATTTCGTAAAAGAAACACAATGACAGACTGTTCCCTCCGGCGGCTATAGAGTTATCTTTGGAGCGGATCCCAGTATTGGGAATTTTCCAGAAACTGGAGCGGTTGCGAAGACGGCCCTTGCGGATTGATGTCCCGATCATGCCGCGCCTCGGCATGGCCGTCTGTGAACTCACAGTTGCCCATGCCTAAATGACGAATGGAGTCAACTCCCTCATTTTTAGAGCCGTCGTTTTGTGCCTTTGGATCCATATACGCATTTGGAAACCACAAACTGCTGGACCATGCGGTGGTATCATACGCTCCAATAGCGGAAGGATAAGGATCCTTATCGGCAACACACAAACAATCCGAAGGATGAAGAATATTTGACCGCTTAAAATTTTGCGACGGGTCAAAACTATGAGTTTTGCCCGCAAATGTTACGGTGAACCCCATAGTAGATGCCACATAAGGATGTATCCCTAGAAAGAATGCATTATAGCCATACCCGACGTAACCGGCGTTAAATGCCCATTGCCATTTCAGACCATAGGTATTTATGGTTCCATGCAAACAAGGGTCATGAAAGAGTTCATTTGTATATGTTTGGTCTCCATCGTGATCGGTAATGGTTGTTCCCCACCAATCATGAATTGACAGTGTAGGATCTGAATTTCCAGCAGCATAGAGCGAATTCCGGTGCGGTGGAAACATGTCGCGATTGTTATCCGTGTATACCTGAAACATGATGCCAATTTGCCGGAAGTTACTCAGACAACTGATAGCCTGCGCCTTGGCTTTGGCGCGCGAAAGCGCCGGCAAAAGCATCGCGGCCAGAATGGCGATGATGGCAATGACTACCAAGAGTTCGATCAAGGTGAATCCTCGCTCGTGGCGGAGACGGGCCTTTGGCAATGCCAAAGGCCCGCCCGCTTTATTTAACGGGCAATTCCCAGTTCCACCCGGTGCCGCAACGATTTCATTCATGGCATGGAAAGACGATAGAATTCCGTATCTGCCGTCTTCGGAATTTCCACTTCATCCTGACCACCGACCACATTGACGGCGTTGGTAACTGTTGTCCAACCGCCCGCTGTCAGGTCGGAGGTTTGTTGCAGAACCATGCCGGTGCCGGTTGGCCAGGAGACGACGACATTAACGCCCGAAGTTCCGATATTCAGACTGATCGGCTGAATCGAATTGAGATAGGTCTGGTAATGCGCCGCCACTTCAGCAGGCGTCAGCGCGGATGAATAGTAGGCGACCTCATCCAGCCCGCCGATCCATTGCTCTTGTCCGAGCGGGCCGCTGGAGCCGATCTGGCATGACACCGAACTGCCGGTGTTGGCCTGGGTCAGCGTGCCGATATTTTGCCCGTCCATGACCAGAGTCCACGCACCGGCGTTGAAAATAATCGCCAAGTGATGCCAGCCAGTCCCCGCCGCCGGGATGCCGATGGTCTGAAAAGTCGTTCCGTTCCATAAACCGATGGAGTTCTTGTTCGCGCCATCCAGATGGAAGCTGTAATTGACGCCGCCACCACTGTCGTCCCGGTCTGAAAACAAACAGGGGCTATAGCCGGGCGAAATTGTCCAATCCGCGCGGAACCACAATTCAACCGTGCCAGTGCCGGCGGGGAAATCAAAATCAGGCACGTTGCCCAGGTTGTCCCAGCCGTTTCCCGAAAGCGACAACGCCGGGTCGCCCGCAAAACCGGCGGTGAAACCCGTTCGCCCGGCAAAGGTTCCATTGTGAACACCCAAGTCGTCGTCGGCCGTAAAAACATTGTAAGAATAGAACGAAATCAAGCTTGGCTCGCCATGAACCGCCGCTTCATAGCTGCCTTTTCCAACCGTGTTGACGGGCGAGACAATCAACATGGCCGGGCTGCTGGTCGCCGAGCCGGACGAGTTGCCTGCGATGCACCGGTAAGCGCCCGCATCCAGGTTCGTCAGACTGGCGATGTTCAGCACATCGGATTGCGAGCCGGTGATCCGCCCATTGTCGGCTAGGTTGACGCCGTTCAACTGCCATTGATAGCTGACCGGCTGCGTTCCGTCCGCGACCACGGTGTAGGCCAGCGGGAAACCGGCCGGAAGAGTTTGGTTTGGTGGCGCAGGATTGAGGGCGATGGTGGGCGCGCCGACGCCGCCCGTCACCAAACTGGCGGGCGTTCCGAATGAACGCAGTTCGGCAATGGAGACGAACTGGCCATCAATTAGCTGATTGCCCGGAACTCCGCCGACCGCCCAGCCGTAACCTACGCGCTGGCTCAACGGCAGTTGGGACAGGTCAAATGCAATGGGAGTGTTGGGCGGCGGCACCGTGTCCGCCGGCGCATCGGGGGCCACGGCATTGAAGATATTCCCGCTGATCAGGCTGGCGGGGACTTCCACCCAATCGGACGGATCATTTTCCGGCGCGGTCTGGTTTGAATCCACGGGATTTTTTAAAATGAAAATTTTGGGCTGGTATCCCCAGTCGCCGCCATTTACGAATTGCCAGCCCAAGTCCACCTTGATGACGCCAAAGGCTTGAGGTTGGGCATAGGTCAGCCCGGCAAAATCGCTCGTGCCGTCCGTCCCGCCGTAGGTGG
>Ga0164241_10002604_pt1 | contig 19161 bp, 19 predicted proteins | sample OricomyardsoilBY_FD_108780 | JGI IMG/M metagenome (GOLD analysis project Ga0164241, IMG submission 108780) | Backyard soil microbial communities from Emeryville, California, USA - Original compost - Back yard soil (BY) | ecosystem: Environmental > Terrestrial > Soil > Unclassified | place: USA... | reverse complement strand
ATCGTCTATGGTGCGTTCGACACCATCTCCGAAAAAAATCCGGCCAGCAACCCGATTGAAATTCTCCAGCGCGCCGTGGACAACGCCAAGCCGCGCATCGAGACCAAGGCCCGCCGCGTCGGCGGCGCCACCTATCAGGTGCCGTTGGAAATTCCGACCGAGCGCCAGAACGCGCTCGCGCTCCGCTGGATCGTGGATTTCGCAGACGCCAAAAAGGGCCAGCCGATGAAGGCCGCGCTCGCCACGGAAATCATGGAAGCTTTCGCGGGTCAGGGCAACGCCATCCGCAAACGTGACGAGGTTCACAAGATGGCCCAGGCGAACAAGGCGTTCGCGCACTTCCGCTGGTAAGCAAAATTATTTTCACGAAGCCGGAGCCGCCAGGTTCCGGCTTTTTTTGCTTATGGGAACAAAGCGGGTTTTCCATGCGGATTCTTAAATGACCTGCACCACGAACGCCGTCGTGTTGTCGCGCCCGTCGTTACGCAGCGAAGCTTCCACCAGCGTTTTGGCGGCGACGGCATCGGGGGATTTGGCCGTCACGCGCAGCAGATCCACGGCGTAATGTTCGTAAAGCCCTTCCGTCAAACCATCCGAACAAAGCAGAAAAATATCACCCCGTTCATAAGCCACCGCGCCGACCTGCGGCTCCACAAACTGGTTGCCGCCGCCCAGCGCTTTTTGCAGCACGTTGCGGCGCGGATGCGTGCGCGCCGCATGTTCCTTGATTTGTCCGTTGCGCAGCAGCCAGGCGACGTGCGTGTCGTCGTGCGTCAGTTGCTTGATTTCTTTTCCCTTCGCCGGCAGGTGATAAATCCGGGTGTCGCCGACATGGCCGAAATACATCCAGCCCGGCGTGAACCAGCACAGGCTCATCGTCGTCTGCATTCCGTGGCATTCATCGTAGGAATCGCCGAGATAAACCAGGGCGCGGTGGATCTGGGTGTAAAGCTCGGTCAGAACATCCTGAAATCCGGCGGCCATGCCGCTGGCCGATTGCTGAAAGGCGCGCGGCAGCAAGGTCGTGATTTTGTCCACGGCGATCTGGCTGGCAAATTCGCCGGACTTCGCGCCGCCCATGCCGTCGCACACGGCAAAAGTGAAGTCATGTTTTTCCGTGGAAGCCTCGCCAAATTTTCCGAGCCGGTGAACTTCGTGCGCGTCAAAGCGCAGGCCGAGAAAGGAATCCTCGTTGTTTTTCCGCACCCGGCCCACGTCCGTCCACCCGGACCATTTTAATGATGGAATCCTGGTTTTAGCTGTTTTTTTGGGTTTCTTCATGTCGGCTTTTTTCGGCGTCGGGCAGGAGGGTGGCGAACTCAAAATCAATCAGGCAGAAGCGTCCGTCGGCAAAACGATACGTCACATTGCGGATGTCCGGGTCATCATGCCGGACGCCAAATTTTTCGAGTTCGGCGAAAATTTCCCGGGTGCGCTGCTCGTCCAGCCGTTCCACGCGGGCGCCGCAGTTGGTGGTGATGATCTTCAATTTCTCACGGTCAGCCTCCAGCAGGCGCGGCACGAACGGGCAGCCGCGCGCCTCCAGATGCCGCAGAATGCGCGCTTCGTTGTCGAACCGTTCCTGCGCTTTCGGCCCGTGATATGCCTTGACGACCCGGCCATCAAAACTGAGATGGACGGTGGCGCGGAGCGTGTCTTTGACTTTTAACATGCGGCTGAAAATCGCGGCCGCGATTTCGCCTCCACTATCGCGCATCCGGCGGTCAATGAAAAGCCGATTGCGGATTGTTTTGCCCAGGCCGGATAATTTTCAACAGCCGTTCGCCCCGCGCCTGCCGGGTTAAATATTTTTTATCGCCAAACCTCTTTGTTTGCGCGGGGAAATGCAAAATTCTTGCAGTGTGGCATCCGCCCTGCTAAAAATCCGCCACCAGTTCAGCCAACTGCCATCATGCCTTTGGAACAATGAACTATTGACACCGAAAAATACATCACCACTCACATGGCCAAATACAAACTCGAATATCTCTGGCTGGACGGTTACGAACCCGTCGCCAACATCCGCGGCAAAACCCAGGTCAAAGAATTTGCCAAATTTCCCAAGCTGCCCGAACTCCCCATGTGGGGTTTCGACGGCAGTTCCACCCGCCAGGCCGAAGGCCGCAGTTCCGACTGCATGCTCAAGCCCGTCGCCGTCTATCCCGACACGACCAAGGAAAACGGCGTGCTGGTCATGTGCGAAGTCATGCTGCCGGACGGCAAGACGCCGCATCCAAGCAACAGCCGCGCGACCATTCCCGACGATCCCGGCGCCTGGTTCGGCTTTGAGCAGGAATATTTTCTCTACAAAAACGGCAAACCCCTGGGCTTTCCCGAATCCGGTTTTCCATATCCGCAGGGCGAATACTACACCGGCGTCGGCTACAAGAACGTCGGCTGCATCGCCCGCGAAATCGTGGACACGCACCTGGATCTCTGCCTCGACGCCGGCATCAACCATGAAGGCATCAACGCCGAAGTGGCCAAGGGCCAGTGGGAATTTCAGATTTTCGGCAAAGGCTCCAAGAACGCCGCCGACCAGGTCTGGGTCGCCCGCTATCTCCTCATGCGCCTCTGCGAACAATACGGCGTGGATGTGAACTGGCACTGCAAGCCGCTCGGCAGCGATGTGGATTGGAACGGCTCCGGCATGCACTCCAACTTCTCGACCACGTTCCTGCGTGAAACCGGCGGCAAAGATTATTTTGAAGCGCTCATGGCCGCGTTCGACAAATACAAAAACGAACACATCGCCGTGTATGGCCCGGACAATCATCTGCGCCTGACCGGCCTGCATGAAACGCAGTCCATTGACAAGTTCAACTACGGCGTGGCGAACCGGGGCGCATCCGTCCGCGTGCCGCACAGCTTTGTGAACAACGGTTACAAAGGTTATCTCGAAGACCGCCGGCCGAATTCCCAGGGCGACCCCTACAAGATCGCCGGCCGCATCCTCCAGACCATTGCGACCGTGCCGACCAAGAAGTCCAAGAAGTAATTCTCAAAACATCCCGTCCACGGAGGAACCGGGGAGCGGCGCGAACCACAAGTTCGCGCCGTTTTTCTTGGGGGGGATCAATTCAAGCTTTCAGCCTATTCTTGTATTAGGTGGCGAAAATTTCATACACCAAACAAATCTCGAATATCTGGCCGCGTGAGGACTCGATATTGCCATATCTGCACAATAAAGCCCAAAGCACTTCCAGCTAAAAATACTGTGGGCATTTCATGCGTAGGTGTCTTGTGAGTCAATAAAAACTGACCGATAGAAAATGCCCCGGCGATAAATCCCCACCAAATAAAGACCAGAGCACAAGTGCGCCATCCTCGTGAACATCTACGCAAGCCTCTCGAAAGACAAACGAAAAATAAGCCAATGGCTCCGCACGCGGCACAGCCTAGAATAATAAAACCGCTCAGGGCAGAGCCACCGCCACCTGAAAAAACGAGCAAACACACGAAAAACGTGAGATAAGCGAAACATAATCCAGCCGGAAGAAAGTAAAGATATGAGAGAACTGCCAGCGAAACCGGAATCTCATACTCTCGAAAGACACCAAATCTGATAGTCTTGCGAGGCTCGGCAGGCTCAGGCTGAACCTCAACGAATGGCGTCTTGTCAATCGCACACTCCGTTGCATCGTCTGGATATTCTGCACCGCAATATGAACATCGCTTCATACGATTTATGCGCTCGCTTCGCCACCTAACAAATAGTCGGCAACCGGTTCGGTAGCCTATAAGTTTTCATGCGCCAAGACTGCGCCGGACATAAAAGCTTGTCCAGCCTGTTTTACTGGATGGCAGCCAATGACTTGTTTCAGCAAAGGCGGCAAATCTACTTCAGTTCCGCTGCGATCTGTTCGCCCAATGCCACCGCTTCGCTGGCCGACCGTTTGGCTTCACTCCGTTTGACGGTGGCGTCGCGGAAGGAAATTGCCTTGAGCGCAATCGTGTCGCCGTCAATGGTCGCATGAGCACCGACCGGACTTTGGCAGCCACCGCCCATCGCCCGTAGAAAGGCGCGTTCGGCGATCACGGATTGAAACGTCACGGCGTGGTTCAGCTTCGCGCAAATCTTGGCGATGCGTTCATCATTCGCCCGCGTCTCAATGCCAATCGCGCCTTGGCCGACGCACGGGAGCATTTCATCCAGACTTAAAACCGTGGCAAGCAAACCGGCGGGCACGGATTCGCCGTGAATCGTGCTGTCGGCATTGATCTTGAAATTTAACCGCGTCAGGCCGGCGAGTGCGAGGATGGTGGCATCCACTTCCGCCTTGTCGGCCACTTTCTGCATCCGCGTGGCGACATTGCCACGAATCTCCACGATGTTCAGATCGGGCCGCGCGGCGAGCAGCGACATTTTTCGCCGCGTGCTGCTGGTGGCGATGGTGGCACTTTGTGGCAAATCTTTCAGTTTTAGGTTGGCGGCGAAACCGCGCTTGGCGGAATTGGCGGCGCGATAAATCAACACATCCCGCACATCTTCGCGCTTGGGTGTGGCGGCGAGAATCAGGCCGGCGGGCAGCTCGGTCGGCAGGTCTTTCAGGCTGTGGACGGCGAGATCGGCTTCGCCGTCAAGCAGCGCGACTTCAAGTTCCTTGGTGAACAGACCTTTGGGCAGGCTGGGATCGGTCTTGGCCATCGAAGCCGTCTGCAACTTGTCGCCGGTGGTCTTGATGATCTTCAACTCAAAGCCCAATCCGGGAAACGCGGTGCGGCCTTGCGCGGCGATCAGATTGGCCTGCGCGAGCGCAAGCGCACTGCCGCGTGTGGCGATAATGATGGGTTTTTCAGCCATGAACTTCTAACCACAGGTTCACACGGATAGAGCCGGATGAAAAGCAAACATCGTGAGCGGGAATTGTCTTTGTCAGCGCAAATTTTGTTGCAAGAAAACATTTTGAACCGCGAAATACACGAAATACGCGGACAAACACAAAATCAAACTTCTCCCTTTGGCGTATTTCTCGGTTATAAATTTTGTCCATCCGTGGCTAAAAATTTATTCGCCGCGAGCAGCGCCGCGACCTTTTCGGCGATGATTTTTTCACAGCGGGCGACTTCTTCCCGGCGCAGGTTTAGATAATCGCTGGCGATGCTTTGCAGGTCGTCCACGTTGTAAAGATAGACGTTGTCGAGTTCGCTCACATCGGGTGCTATGTCGCGCGGCACGGCGATGTCTATGAGGAGCAGGGGACGATGCTTGCGTTGCTTCATCAGCGGCTCCAGCGTGGCGCGATCAAGGATATGATGCGGCGCGGATGTGCTGCTGATAGCGATGTCAATTTTCTCAAACTCCGCCGGCCAGCTTTCAAATGGCACGGCGCGTCCACCGAGTTCCGCCGCGAGCGCGGCGGCGCGTTCGGGCGAACGGTTCGTCACGGTCAGGCTCTTGACGCCGCGTGATTGCAGCGCGCGCGCGGTCTTCTCGCTGGTCTCGCCCGCGCCGATGACGAGAACTTCGTGTTCGGCCAGTGAACTGAAAATTTTCTCCGCCAGTTCCACCGCTGCGGACATGACGGACACGCTGCCGCGCTGGATGTTCGTCGCGGTGCGGATGTGCTTGGCGACATTGAAGGCGCGTTGAAACGCCTTGTTCAGCCGCGCGCCGGTATGCCGGTGCTGGAAGGCGATCTCGTAGGCGTCCTTGAGCTGGCCGAAAATTTCCGTCTCGCCGATGATCATGGAATCCAGCCCGCTCGCGACTTTGAACAGATGTTGCAGGCTGTGCGGCTCGGCCAAGGTGTAAAGTTCATCGCCCAATGCGCCATTGTAGGCGTGATGCGCGATGAGAAATTTTTTCAATTCCACAAACGCCGCGTCCGGCGCCAGCGGCGTGGCGGCGTAAATTTCCACGCGATTGCATGTCGAAAGAATCGCCGCTTCGCCCGCGAGGCCGGAAGCGCGCAGGGCTTGGAGCACATCGGGAATGGCTTCGCCGGCAAAGGCGAAACGCTCGCGCAGTTCCACGGGCGAGGTGCGATGGTTTAACCCGATGACGACGACGTTCATGGCTGGTGGATGGGCGAGAGCAGCAAAAATCCCCAGAACGTGAGCAGGATGAAAATGAAGCTGCCCAGCGTGCTCCAGGCGAAGCGGCGTCCGCGCTGGCCAAATTTCCAGCGCGCCACCAGCAGCGCGAGATAGAACAGCCAGATGAAAATCGAATAGTCGAGCAGCGGGTCGTTTTTGAAATAGACGCCGTATTTTTCTCGCAGCAGAAACGGGCTGAACGCGAGTCCCGCCGTCAGCAGGATCAGGCCGCCGACGAGGAGATTGTTCATCACGCGCTCCAGCCGCTGGATCGGCGGCAGCAGCGAGAAGACGGCGCGCAGTTTGTGGAATTTCAAATCATGTTCTTCGGTCAAAAACATCAGCGCCGCCACGGCGCTCAAGCCGAATGCGCCGATGGCCAGCAGCACGAGCGTGGCGTGCAGGCTGGTGAGGCCGTGGGAAAAATCCGGCTGCGCGGCGGGCGGCGGATCAAGCGCCGGCATCAGCGCAAACACGCCCATGAACAATAGAATATGTGACGCGAACGCGCCGAGAAAACGCAGTTTCTGAAAAATGCCGAGGGCGAGATACGCAGCCACAATGGTCCAGGCGATGAACGAAGTCGCCTCGTAAAGATTGTTCACGGGACATTCCTTCAGATTGAATCCGCGCAGGATCATGGCCGTCGTGTGGAGCGCGGCGGCGATGAGCAGCAGGAAATAATTCACGCGGTCGGCCGTGCGAAAACCTTTTCGCCACAGGAAAACCGAGTAAGCGGAACTCAAGCCGTAACCAATCACGGCGAGCAGGAAAAAATGCCGGTCAATGAACCAAGCCATGCAGACAGGTTAAAGGCGAAGGTGGGTGGTGCAAGTGGCAAATCAAACCCGGCGCAGCCGTCCGTCGTCGGCCATCGCCGCCACCAGATTAAAGACATCGCGTTGCGCGCAAAACGGCACGTCCGCGCGCAGTTCGGGAATGTCCAGCAAACGCCGGCCGTTGCGGGAACCGGCGATGGCTTCCGGCAAATCCGATTTCATTCGCAGAAAAGTCTGCCGGGCGATCTCGGTGGAATCGGAAAGTTCATCCGCCAGCAGATCCGCCAGCGCGCCCGCCGCCAGCACGTCTTCCAACGCCACGCCGTCGCCGGTGCCGGCGCAGACGAGGAGCAGTTCTTCCGGCGGCGACTTGCCCAAAAATTTCGCCGTCGCCGCCAGGTTCAAGAAGGACGCGGCCAGGATCAGGTTTGCGCCCGCGCAGGTGCGCAAGGCCCGTGTGCCGTTCGTCGTCGTGCTGACGATGGTTTTGCCGCGCACTTTTTCCGGCGTGAATTCGCGCGGCGAATTGCCGAGGTCGAAATCCATGCCGTCGGCGGAGATGCGGACGCCGTGGCGCTCGCCGCCGAGCAAAAATTCCGGCCGGCGTTTTTTGATTTCCAGCGCTTCGGAAATTTCGCCGACGGGGATGATGGCCTGCGCGCCGTGGTGCAGCGCGGTCACAAACGTGCTGGTCGCGCGCAGCACGTCGAACACGACGCACGCCGTCGCGCGCAAATCGCGCCGGGCAAGCGCGGGCAGTTCCAACGGCGAAAGGATGGTGTCAATTTTCATTTATCGCAGCGCGAATTAGCCTTGGCTCCATCACTGCGTCAGGCTGCTCGTTTGTAAAGAGTATCAATGACGCGCTGGCAATTTATGAGGACCGTTTCGTCATTCGTCATAATACTGCGAAAAACTTTACCCTCAACTGTTGTGATCTCCAATCTAAAGTAAGGATGTTTCGGGTCACGTCGTTGGACATGCTCTAACGTCATGCTACGAATATCGCTCAAGGGAACATCACCATCCATGATGTGTAAATTATACGATAGGTGGACAACTTTGTTGACGAAATCCAACGCGCGAAAGCAACTGAAGTTCGCGTTAATCGCAATCCAAGTGCCACATATAACAAAGACACAAAATGCAATGCGAGAAATAGCCTTAAACCAGACGGTTGTGCTAATGGCGGTTGTTGAAACAGATGCTTTTTTGCGCGACCTTACGTAATGGACGCAATCCAACAATGCAAGAATCGCCTGAACGGAAAGATATGCCAAATAGATGATAACGCCCACAAAGACCAAAAGAATAGCGTAGAAATACCACTGAGCAGGCTCATCAAAAATGAGATGTGATGATGTCATTTGCGATTAAGCAGCCTAGCATTACTTAATGCCACGAGTCGTAAGCATGGTTGGCATGAGTTTTGTGCGGCTATCATTATGATTTCATAAAAGCAAGGTTATGGCTGGCTGTCCAGTCCATACCAGATTATGCGTTGTTGTCGGCGGCGCATGAGGATGATTAAAAAGGTGTTCAGCACTTTCAAACATTTTTAATCACTTTTGCAGGAGGCGCGCGATGTTCATTTATTTTCGTCCGCATGTAATGGAAAAGATACTGCTGGGCATAACCGGCGCGCGGACCGAAATGCGTGGCGGCGAAATGGCGCAGGCGTTTTTCACTGGCGCGGCGGCGCGGGAAATAAAGCTGTTGCAGGGCGCGTTCCACCCACACGTCCACGGGAAACGCGGCGTCAAAGCCGTAGGCGAACAGCAAAACGCAGTCGGCGATCTTGCCGCCCACGCCGCGCAGTTTCATCAGTTCCGCCCGCGCCTCGGCGTGGGGCAACTGGCGGAGGCGTTCCAAGTCAAACCGGCCATCGGCAATCGCGCGGGCGGCGGCGAGCAGGCCGGGTGCGCGAAAGCCCATCTTGCAGGCGCGGAGTTCAGCTTCATTCAATCCGGCGATCCGCGCGGTTGAAGGGAACGAACGCAGAGGCGCAGAGAACGCAAAGACGCGCAGAGAATTTTCCAGCTCTGCGTTTACCCCCGCCACCGGCTCGCCAAACCGTTCGCAGAGCAGGGCGACAATCTGGCGGATTTGCACGATCTGCTTGGTGGAGGACAAAATGAATGACGCGAGACATTCCCACGGGTCTTGCCGGAGCAGGCGCAGTCCAGGGCAAGTGGCGACGGCGGCGCGCATCGGTTCATCATCGGGAAAGATTTTCAGGATGGCGCCAAGGTCAATATCGGTCTGCAAAAATTCGCGGAGAAAATTCCAATCGTCCACCGGCGCGGCGGCTTCGGCGTGGATGCCGTTTTCTCTTTGCGTGAGCCGGACGAAATGGTTTCCGAGCACGCCATGCCAGCTATCGCCCTGTTTTTGCCAGCGAAAAACCTGGCCGGAATCGAGCGTGGCGGCGAGGTCGTAGTTGCGGACGGGTAGAAACATTTCCGTCGCGGGCATTTTATTTCAGATGATAGCAGCCGAACAGTTCCACGCGCTGGAAGACGCGTCCGTCTTTCAGCTTCACTTCACGGATGCCGAGGTTGGTGACGGATTCAAATTCCTCGGCGATGCGCGGCGGCACAGGCTGGGGCGTCGGAATCTTGCGATATTGAACAGGTTCATGCTTGAGCCATTTCCAGAGCCAGCCGGGTTCGAGTTTATACGGGGCGAGACGCAAGGCATAGATGGCGTTCTGGCCCTGGCGATGCTTGCGGTAGTTGTATTCATCCCAGAAATAAAACTGGTTGACCGGCCCGTCGGCATCAACGCAATAGACCAGCGGTTCGTTGGAATTGGCGGCGGCACGGGCGGGCGGCGAGTAAAAGGAAAAAACCCCCGTCCGCCCGTAATGATCCGCGATGATGAACGCGTTCGGATCAAACCTGACGCGTTCGGTTTCGACGAGCCGCGCGGCTTCGCGTCCGCCGCGCAAGTAATGCAGATGCGACGGGTCTTTGTCGCCGGGAAGTTTGGCGATAACTTTGCCGAGCAAGTCGCTGTCATACATGAGCGCGGACGCGACGAGGCCGATCACCATGCCGCCGGCGAGCCACGGCTTGAGGTTCACGCGGCGTTCCGACCAGTAAATGGCCATGAGACAGAACAGCGGCGGCAGGGAAGGCGCGATCCAGTTGGGCAGAACGCGCGAGTGAAGCGTGTAAAGCCAGTAGCCGAAAAACAGCGGCCCGCCCATGCAGAATAAAAAAAGCAGGATTGGTTTTTCCCGGCGTTTTTTCCAGAAAGCGAAACAGGCCCATATCAGGCCGATGAAGAAGACGGGATTCAGCAGGCCGAACATGGAGCCGGCGAAATCAAAAAAGTAACGCAGCGTCGGATGCCAGGTTGAATCCAGCCCGGCATTGCCGGCGAGGTGGTGAAAATTCGCCCAGTCGTGCCGCCAGTTCCAAATGAAATAGGGCAGGGAGCTGAGGCCGAGGACGCCGAATGCCAGCCACGGGCCGGGCTTGCGGAGATGGACGCGGGCGGACGGTTGCAGGACAAAGTAAATTCCCAGGCAGACCGGCAGGAAGATGGCGCTTTGTTTGCAGAGAAACCCGAGGCCGGTGGCCAGGCCGACGATCAGCCAGTCGTGCGTTTTCCCATCGGCCTGCACCGCGCGCCAGCCGGCGAGGACGGCCCACATCCAGCACAAGACCAGCGGCGGATCAATCGTCATCAAAATGGCGCCGACCACCAGCAACGGCGTGGCGAGCGTAAGGAGGAGCAGGACAAAAGCGTTGCGCCCGCCGATTTCGCGGGCCAGAAAGCGCAGAATCATCCAGCTCAAAATCGCGGCGAACACCGGCGAGAAAAAACGCACGCCCAGATCCGTGTCGCCGAACAGCGCGGTGCCCGCCCATTGGATATAGGCAATGCCTAGCGGCTTGCTGATGTAGGAGAGCGCCAGATGTTTCGACCACAGCCATTGATATGCTTCGTCCTCGGTCAATCCGATCAGGCCGCTATGAATGTAAATCCAGCGGGCGATAAGCGCGAAGACGATCACGAGACAACCCAGGCGCAACCATTCCTTTTCTGATTGCCGATTGCCGATTGCCGGCCGCAGGGGAGGCGGGTTTCTGGGTTTGGATTCTGGATTGAGCAGCGAAGGCAGCTTTTCGTGCCACGCCGGGAAAAATCTTTTCCCGATAAAATTCCAAACCGCCTGCACGACCACCAAAAAAGCGATGGCGTAACCGGCGCCGAGAACGGCTCCAATGGTCACGTCGCCGGGATAATGCACGCCGTTATAGACGCGGGAAAAAGCCACCAGCGCCGCCATCAGAAACATGCACCACGCGCCGCGCCGGTAGAAAAAAAAGACAACCGTGGCCATAGCAAACCAGTTCGCCGCGTGGGCGGAAGGAAAACTGCGCCGGTTCGCCTTGGGCGGGAGCGAGCCGTCGGGCAACGGGGCGACATAGCCTTTGCCGGTTTCACCGAACAGCCGCGCGGCGGGCTGGGTGACGAATGGGCGCGGCCGTTCCACGGATTTTTTGACCGTTCCCACCACCAGCGGATCGCCGAGCGCCACCACGAACAGCATGAGCAGCGCGCACAGCCGCAGCCGCGGCGTGCCGAAATACAGAACCAGCGGCACCGCGAGGATCACCGCTCCCAGCCACGGCACGCCTTTCCCGCTTATCAGCGGCATCAGCCAGTCAAAAAACGGGTTCGCCAACGTGGTGTTGATGAAATGAAACAGCGCGGTGTCAATGGATAGCAGCCAGTGCATTGCGGCGAGTGTAACGGGAACATTTCGGCGGGGAAAGCCGCAAACGGAATCGGCCTCATCGTCCTGCTCATTCTCAAATTTTTGAGGATGAGCATGAGGATGACGATGAGAATGAATTTTATTCCGCGTCCGGCGGGAAGTTGATTCGCTCCTTCACGTGGAATTGGAACATGCGCTTTTGCATCCAGCGCACGGCGAAGAGATCGTAGGACGACGCGAACAGCCGGTTCCACACGCCGTAATTGCTCGCACCGGTCAGGCGATGCTGATGGTTCACGGGAATTTCCGTGACGGTGAAACCTTCAATCTTGAACAGCGTCGGCAGAAAACGGTGCATGCCTTTGAAAAATTTCAGGTTCGCAATGCACTCGCGCTTGAACACGCGGTAGCAGCAGCCGGAATCCGTGACCGTTTCGTGCGTGATCCAGTTGCGCACGCCGTTGGCGATCTTGGAAGAAATCTGGCGGATGACATTGTCGCCTTCGCGCCGCTTCGCAATGCGCGAGCCGCAGACGCAGTCGGAATTTTTGAGCGCCTCCAAAAATTTCGGCAAATCGCGCGGATCATTTTGCAGATCGGCGTCAAGCATGGCAAGGTAACGTCCGCGCGCCGCCTTCATGCCCGCCCACAGCGCCGCCGACTGGCCGGCGTTTTTTTCAAACCGTTGGACACGGACGTTGGAATTTTCCGCCACGATTTTTTGCAACACGTTCCAAGAATCATCCTTGCTGCAATCATCCGTGACGACGATTTCGTAGGAAATTTTCAGCGGTTCTAGCGCGTCCTTGAGCGCCGTGACGAGCGGAACCAGATTGCCCTGCTCGTTGTAGCAAGGGATGACGACGCTGATGACGGGAGCTTCAGCCATGCCGTTGTTAATAGGCGACGAGCGAGCGGATGGGAAGTCCGTTCAGCTTTTCGCGGCCGTTCAAGAATTTCAACTCGATCAGAAAACTGGCTTCAACAATCTTTGCGCCGAGCTTTTGCACCAGCGCCGCCGCCGCCGCCGCCGTGCCGCCGGTGGCGAGCAGGTCATCAATCAGCAGCACCCGCGCGCCGGGCTTGAGCGCGTCAGTGTGGAGCGCTATGGTTGCGCTGCCGTATTCCAGCGCGTAATCCTGTTCGATGATGGTGAACGGCAGCTTGCCTTTTTTGCGCACGGGCACAAAGCCGGCGTGCAGCTTGGTTGCGGCGGCGGCGGCGAAAATAAAACCGCGCGCATCAATGCCCACCACGGCGTCAATCGTGCCGGGCGCGTGTTTTTCCGTGAGCAGATCAATCGCGCCTGAAAACAATCGCGCGTCGGCGAGCACCGGTGTGATGTCTTTGAACTGGATGCCCGGCTTCGGAAAGCCGGGGACGTTGCGGATGGCCGCTTCAATTTCAGCGGCGGTGACAGGGGCGGGCATGGTCAGGCTTCCTTCACTTTCGTTTTTTCCAATTTTTCGATCATTTTGCGGAGCTTGCGCAGCGCCAGGTTTTGGATCTGGCGGACGCGTTCGCGGGTGACGCCGAATTTCACGCCGACTTCTTCCAAGGTTTTTTCCGCGCCGCCGTCCAGGCCAAAACGAAAACGCAGAATCGTCGCCTCGCGGTTGTCCAGATGCTTGACCATGTCCTGCAACATGCCGGTCACGGTCTTATCTTCCAGTTCCTCGTAGGGATTGACGGCGCGTTCGTCCTCGACCATCTCGGAAAAATTGTTCGAGTCGTCATCGCCGATGGGCGCGTCGAGCGAGGCGGGGCGGATGGCAGCGATCCGCATCTGCGAAACACGCGACGCTGTCGTGCCGAGTTCGGCGGCCAGTTCTTCATCCGTGGGTTCGCGACCAAAGGCTTCCTGCAACTTCATGGACATCCGCCGCATCTTGGAAATTTTATCCACCAGATGCACGGGCAGGCGAATCGTCTTGGACTGGTTGGCAAGCGCGCGTTTGATGGACTGCTTGATCCACCACGAGCCGTAGGTGGAAAGCTTGCCGCCCTTGGCCGGGTCAAACCGTTCCACGGCCTTCATCAAACCGATGTTGCCTTCGCTGATGAGATCGAGCAGCGGCAGGCCGATGCCGTCGTAATCACGGGCGATTTTCACGACGAGGCGGAGGTTGGCCTTGATCATGTGTTCCCGCGCTTTTTTGTCGCCCTTCTTGATGCGCGCGGCGAGTTCGATTTCCTCCTGCGGGGTGAGCAATTTCACCTGGCCGATTTCGCGCAGGTAAAGGCGGATGGCTGACTCGCCATCCTGGCGTTCCGCCTCGTATCGCAAAAAACGCGTGGTGTCGCCCTCGGCGGGAACCGTAAGCGGCTTGTCAACCGGCTCAGCCATTGGTGCGACGACTGGTGTCGGCGGTGAAGAAACCGGCTTGGATGCGCGCGATTTTCGAGGTGCCGGGCGCGGCCCGCCCGCACGAACAACTTTCCGGGTTTTGGCAGGAGGGGAAACTTTCTTTTTCCGCCGCACCGGCGCCGGCCTGGGTTTGATTTTTTTTTCCGCCATGACTGGGGAAAAGTTAAGCCCTCGCCGCGCGGCGGCAAGCAAATTAACTGCGGCTGCCGCGCGCGGCGCTGATGTAGTAGAGCAGCGTCAGCATCGAGCTGACCAGTGCGGCCACATAAGTGAGCGCGGCGGCATTGAGCACCTTGGCCACGCCGTCACGTTCGGTTTCGCGCACGAGGCCGAGGCGGAATAACTGTTCCTTCGCCCGGGCGCTGGCGTCATATTCCACCGGCAGCGTGATGAGTTGGAAGAACGTGATGATGGCAAAAATCACAATGATGACGGGCAGGGCGATCTTCATCAGCCCCAGAAACATCCCGGCGAGCAAAATGATCATGTAGGCCGAACTGGCGAACTGCGTCACCGGCACGAGCGCCATGCGCAGGTTCAGCATTGAATAGGCGGCCTGATGCTGCAACGCATGGCCGGCTTCGTGCGCCGCCACACCGACGGCGGCGATGGAATTGCCGTGGAAATTATCCGTGGATAAAAACAGCGCCTTCTTGGTGGGATCATAATGGTCGGACAGTTGGCCGGCCACTTCCGCGACCGGCACGTTGTTCAGTCCGGCGCGATCCAGAATTTCCCGCGCCGCCTGTGCGCCCGTGAGGCCGGAAGAAACCGGCACCTTGCTGTATTTGTTGAAGGCAAAATGCAGCTTCGCCTGCGCCCAAAGTCCGAGCAACAGGCCGGGCAGCATGACAAACACGATGTATCTTCAATCTAAAAACATAAAATTTTATTCCGATAATCAATGGACAGATTCGCCGGAAAAAGATTCAAAGCGGACCGGCCATCGCAGCATACTAAAGCACAATCTGCCGTGCCGCGCAACTCACTCGCGCACAATCGCCGTCAAATTTCGGTTCTTGAACTTCACCAGATCCAGCCCGCGCACTTGAAGCAAAAGCCCGTTCGTGTCCGGCAACTTGGCCAGATCGCTCGTCGGCACCACCAAGATGAAGGGCGGCGGATTGGTCAGAAAACTCGCCGCCTGTTTCACGCCGCCCAGCGTCACGTCATTCGTGACCACGCTGCGGAAACGCCAGACCTGGCTCGGCTCAGTGTAGCCGAAGCAGCCGATCTTCGTCTGCGGCGTGACATGAGGCCGCGCGGCGTGCCAGAGATTTTCCGTGAGCAAATGTTTTTCGGCGAGGGGAAAAATTCCCAGCGTCACCACGAGAATGAAAATGGACATCGCCGCCAGCCGTTTGCCCGCCCACGCGGAAATGTCCGCCGCGCCGCCAACCTGCCGCGCGAGCCACAGCGCAATGAGCGGAAACGCCGGCATCGTGTAATGCGGCAGCTTTGTTTTCACGAGCGAGAACACGGCGAACACCACCAGTGCCTGCGTCAGCAGATACCAGCCGGTTTCATCGCGCTTGCGTTCCGGCCACCAGCGCCAGATGGTCTTGGGCACCCGCAATGACCACGGAAAAAAGCTGACGAAGAACGTCAAGAAATACAGCGGCAGCAGCGCGATGAATCCTGCCACCCCGGCCAGGCCGTGACTGTCAATCACGCCGAAGGAACGGTTGAAAACATGTTCGCCCATGCCGACTTTCCAGAATTGGCCGCTCGTTTGCATCAGCGCCGGAACGCCCCACAACGCCACCAACGCCACGGTTAGGCAAAGGCCCAGGACGGTTTCAGTGAACGGCAGGCGAAAGGAATTTTTACGAAAAATCCGGCCCAGGATCATTCCGCCCAGCGGCAGCCAGGCGACCGGGCCTTTTGCCAGGAAACCCAGCGCGAAGGCGATGTAAAAAATCCACCAGAACATTTTTCGGCGCGGCTGTTCCGGGCGCGTCAATTCCCAGCCGCTCCATACGGCGAGCGTGGAAAAGAAAACCATCGCCATGTCCGCCGTGGCGATGCGCCCGATGATGGCGACGTGCAGGCCGGCCACATACATCACGCCCGCCAGCAAGGCCGTTTTGTTGCCGGCGATCTTCCGGCCCCAGCGCACCAGCAGCAGCGCGGTGGCGGTGGTGAACAGCACGGACGGCAGCCGCGCGGCAAAATCATTCACCCCCAAAATTTTGTAGCTGGCAATCTGGCACCAGTAGATCAGGACGGGTTTATCGAAGCGCCACGCGCCGTTGAACCACGGCACCACGTAGTCGCCGCGCTGGATCATTTCGCGCGAAGCTTCGCCGAAACGCGCTTCGTCGCGGTCGGTCAGCGGCAGAATCCAGTTGCCCGCGAGCAGCAGCACCAGGCTCAACAGAATGATGGAACGCTGGGGCCGGGCGGCGAGTTTTTCAAACCAGGATTGCATTGTCAGAGATTTCGTCGGCCCTCAAGATGTAGGAGACAGGGTGATGAGTCTGTAATTTTTTTTGATTTGAATCCCGCCGCTCCGGCCCCTGCAGTTTTTGAAATTGAGATTCTATTTGCCGGCGCGACCGGGTAAGTTGGCCGCGTGATTGAAACGTCGAAAATCAAACGCCGCTGGTGGCCCTGGCTCGTGGCCGGGCCGGCGCTGGTGGCGCTGGCGTTTTTGCTCGATGACCGCGTGGATGCCGCGCTGGACGTGGCCCGGTATCCGGCCTGGCACAAGTTCGCCTGGTGGTGTTCCAAACTCGGCGAGGGCTGGGTGCCGGCGTTGGCGGGGCTTTTCCTGGCCGCCGCTTTTTTTCTGGCGAGCCGGCCGGTGGCGGCCGCCCGGATTTTTTTTGTGGTGTTCACCTGCGAACTCGCCGGGCTGGCGGTCGTCATTTTGCGCCCGTTTTTTGGCCGCACCCGCCCCAGCAATCACACTATGCCGCCGGGCTTTTACGGTCTTTGGCACGATGGCCATTGGTTTGCCGGAAAATATGATTTCAGTTCCTTTCCTTCCGGCCACGCGGCCACGGCGGTCGGTTTGGCGGCGGCGGCATGGCTGGTGCATCGCGGCTGGGGCGCGCTGCTGGCGGTCTATGCGATTGCCGTGATATGGTCGCGGCTCGCGCTCCAGGCGCATCATCTCTCCGACGTGTTGGCGTCCACCGTGCTGTCCATCATGCTGGCGGTGTGGATGAAACCGTTTCTCCTGACCTCAATAGAATTTCAATTCGGCAACTTGCATCGTGCATGGCAGAAGTAATGAAGCGGATCAAACCGGCAGGCGCTGCCCGTTGCCGAACGAATAGGGCAGTTGCTGGTAAAGCGCGTAACGCTCGCGCTTGAGCCAGCCCGCCGTCCAGTGGCGCATGAACATCAGCAGATTTTTCCGGCCCCGATTGCCGCCCTGCCGGTTTACGCTGCGACTTCGGCGCGGACGATTGCATCGGGCGTGAGTTCATAATGTTCAGGCGCGGGTTAGTTTATGTTGGACGCTCGCTCTCACCGGCGTCCTTTCTCCGGGGAGAGGATGCGCGCCATCACCTTTTCTGGCTGGCGAATGACCTCCACGCCAATCTCCTCGCGAGTATCTCCAAAATCGGCGGACAGTTCTTCACGGAGTTCAAACAGCTGCTGCGCCGCGTGGCGGCCAACGTCGTCATTCCGGTGTGCTTGAGGCTTTCGATTTCAACTTCGCGTTCCTTCTGGATGAGGCCGGCTGTATAACCGTCTCCCCCGAATGTGCGATACCGCATAAATTTATCGCGAATTATCTTCAAAACAAAGCTGTTGCCATAAAAGGCGGACGGTTTAATTTGATGTTGAGAATGAAGGCGCTGGTTAAAAATGAATCCAAACCCGGGCTGTGGCTGCAGGATGTGCCGGAGCCAAAAGTCGGCATCAATGACGTGCTCATCCGCGTGGACCGCACCGGCATCTGCGGCACGGACCTGCACATCTACAAGTGGGATGCGTGGGCGCAAAAAACCATTCCGGTGCCGATGGTGGTGGGGCATGAATTTGTCGGCGAAGTGGTTCGCGTCGGCGCCAACGTGAAGGATTTTTTTCCGGGCGAAATCGTGAGCGCGGAAGGCCACGTCGTTTGCGGCCGTTGCCGGAATTGCCTGGCCGGCCGGCGGCACTTGTGCAAGGACACCTTGGGCATCGGCGTCAACCGTCCGGGGGCGTTTGCGGAATTCATCTCCGTGCCGATGACCAACGTCTGGCATCACCGCGACGGGATTGACCGTGACGTGGCCGCGATTTTCGATCCGTTTGGCAACGCCGTCCACACGGCGCTTTCCTTCGACATGCTGGGCGAGGACGTGTTGATCACGGGCGCGGGGCCGATCGGCATCATGGCCGTGGGCATCGCCAAACATGCGGGCGCGCGGCACGTTGTCATCACGGACGTGAACGATTACCGGCTTGGTCTCGCCAAAAAAATGGGCGCGACCGTGGCGTTGAATGTCGCCAATGGCAATTTGAAGGCGGTGCAGGAAAAGTTGAACATCAAGGAAGGCTTCGATGTGGGCTTGGAAATGTCCGGCAACGCGGCGGCGTTTCACGACATGATTGACAACATGGCGCACGGCGGAAAAATCGCCATGCTCGGCATCCCGTCCGCGCCGATGGCGATTGACTGGAACAAGGTGGTTTTCAACATGCTCACGATCAAGGGCATTTATGGGCGCGAGATGTATGAGACGTGGTATAAGATGACCGTGATGCTGGAGAGCGGCCTCGATATTCGTCCGGTGATCACGCACCGTTATCACTTCACCGAATTTGAAAAAGGCTTCGCCGCCATGCTCCAGGGAAACTGCGGCAAGGTGATTTTGCACTGGCGTGACCGGCCGGCCGCGCCTACGGAATAACCATCCGGGGAAATATTTTACGATGAAAAAAAACCTCCTCCTGCTGCTGTGCCTGTTCGCGCTGGTGCGCGCCCAGGCCGAACTGCGGGTGCCCGCCTTCACCGCTTATCTGGAACCCGATCCCGACGGCGCGAAAGTTTCGTCGCGCTCCGGCATTTCCGATTGGACGGATCCATCGCTCCGCGTGCTTTGGTTTGGAGAAATAAAAACGCCGGGGCGGCTGGATTGCTCGCTGGAGCTGCGTTTGCCGCCGGGCGCCAAAAGCAAACTGCGCCTGACGGTCGCCGGAAAATCTCGCGACGTCACGGTCGCGGGCGCGGGCGACAATTTGGTGAAAGCGGATTTCGGTGCGTTTGATATTCCGGCGGCTGGCTATCAAAAGTTCACGCT
>Ga0164241_10002603_pt1 | contig 19163 bp, 12 predicted proteins | sample OricomyardsoilBY_FD_108780 | JGI IMG/M metagenome (GOLD analysis project Ga0164241, IMG submission 108780) | Backyard soil microbial communities from Emeryville, California, USA - Original compost - Back yard soil (BY) | ecosystem: Environmental > Terrestrial > Soil > Unclassified | place: USA... | reverse complement strand
ATGGCCGCGTGGCGCGCGGGCATCGTGGTGGTCACCGCGGCCGGCAATGATGGCCCGTCGCCGATGACGGTGAGCGTGCCGGGCAACGTGCCCTATGTGATCACGGTGGGCGCGCTGACCGACAACTACACGCCCTACAACGGCAGCGACGACAAGCTGGCGAGCTTCTCGGGCACCGGCCCCACCTTCGAAGGCTTCGTGAAGCCCGAGCTGGTCGCGCCGGGTGGACACATTGCCGCTTCGATGTCGAGCAGCAGCTACCTGGCGAACATCGATCCGGATTCCATGCAGCTCACGCAGCAGCTGTTCACCATGTCGGGCACTTCGCAGGCCGCCGCGGTGACCACGGGCGTGGTGGCATTGATGCTGCAGCGTAATCCCTCGCTGACTCCGGACCAGGTGAAGTGCCGTCTGCTGGCGACTTCCCGGCCCGCCATCCACGCCGACAATACGCTGGCCTACAGTGTGTTCCAGCAGGGAGCGGGTTTGATCAACGCCTACGACGCGGCGCATTCCTATGCCACCGGCTGCGCCAATGCCGGTCTGGATATCGACGCCGATCTGGCCGGCACAGTGCACTACGGCGGTCCGGCGAATCGCGACGCCAGCGGCAACTACTATGTGATGGACATGGCCGGCTCCAGCTGGGGCGGTTCGCTGGATGCTGACGGCTACGCCTGGAGCAAGGGCTACCCCTGGGGCCAGGGCTTTGCGTGGAGCTCGGGTTACGCCTGGAGCAAGGGTTACGCCTGGAGCAAGGGCTACGCCTGGAGCAAGGGTTACGCGTGGAGCAAGGGCTACGCCTGGAGCAAGGGCTACGCGTGGAGCAAGAGCCTGGACTGGTGGACCAACCCGGATCCGCAGACGGGTGCGGCACCGGCTTCGATCGCCCCCTGGGTGCCGAACCAGTAGGCGAAGTGTGATGCGGTTCTCACGGCGCCATGGCGCTGTGGGAACCTCTTCCGACCTGCATCACCGCGCCGCCTTGCACATTCATTCATGGTTATGTGGATGAACACCAGGGTCCGGTCGCTTGTGGTCGGCATGTGCGCGTTGCTGGCCGCAGTGGCCGCTTCGGCCATGGAACAGCGTCCGCTGGTGCTTCGCCATCTGACCACGGCCGATGGCCTGCCCCAGGCCACGGTGATGACCACACTGCGCGACTCCCAGGGATTCGTGTGGCTGGGCACCGAAGACGGCCTGGTGCGTTTCGACGGCCGACAGGTGGTGCGCTATGCGCGTTCACCCGATGCGCGTGACTCGCTGCCCGGCAATTTCATCTGGCAGGTGGTCGAGGATGCGCATCACGACCTGTGGATCGCGATCAAGAACGCCGGCGTGGCGCGCTGGCGTCGCGATACCGATCGCTTCGAGAGCTATCAACACGTGGCCGACGACGCGGACTCGCTGGCCAGCAATTCCGTGCACACACTGCTGGTCGACAGGCAGGGCCGCGTCTGGGTCGGCACCACCGATGCGGGCGTCGATATTCTGGATCCGTCGAGTGGCCATGTGCGCCATCTGCGACATGATCCGCTTCAGAAGGACTCGCTCAGCAGCGATTACGTATACACGCTGACCCAGGATCGTGCCGGCGATGTGTGGATTGGCACAAAGGAAGGACTCGACCGCTGGCAGCACGATGGCGATCGCATCATGCGCATTGGCACAGACCGGCCCAAATCGATCCTGCGCGCCGAGATCTCGCGTGTGCTGGAGGCCAGCGACGGCACGTACTGGGTGGGCAGTTACGTCAAGGGGCTGGCGCAGATCGATGCCACCGGCCGCGTGCTGCGCCAGGAACGACACCAGCCCGGCAAGCCTGCGACGCTGGCTGACAACGACGTACGCGCGCTGTTGCAGGACGCAGCCGGCAATCTGTGGGTGGGCACGGCCGATGGATTGAGCCTGCTCGAGCCCGGTGCGCGCAGTTTCCAGCGTTACCAGCATGAGGCCGGCGATGCCACGACGCTGCGCGATTCCATGGTCATGTCGCTGTACCAGGATCCAACGGGTCTGGTGTGGATCGGCACGCGCAGCGGCGGTGTAAGCCGCTGGGATCCGCGCAGCTGGCAGATGGGCGGTGCGCGGCCGCGGTGGCTGCGCGAACAGATGGTGATGGCCTTTGCCGATGCACCAGGCCGCAGCGTGTGGATCGCCTCGCTGGCGGGTCTGTTCCGCTACGACACGCAGACCGGCACCGCCACGCCGATCGACAGCGTGGTGCACCGTGCCAACGCGCTCGGCGACCGGCGCGTGATGTCCCTGCATGCGGATCGCGGCGGTTCGCTGTGGATCGGCACCATGTTCGAGGGCCTGAAGCGGCTGCGACCGGACAACACCCTGCAGTCGATTCCCATCCCGAAGGACAAGCCACGTGCAACCAGCGCCACCGGCATCCTCGAGTCGCGTACGACCAGCGCTGCCGGCATCATGTCGATTGCCGAGGCGCGCAGTGGGCAGATCTGGGTCGGCACCTTCGGTGCCGGTGCCAACATCGTGGACCCGCAGACGGGCGGGATCCGGCAGCTGCCGTTCGACGGTGGACAAGGTGCGCTGAGCGGCGCCGACGTGACAGCGATTCTTGAGGACGCACAGGGCCGCTTCTGGCTGGGCACCGCGGGCAACGGCCTGAACCTGGCCGATGCACAGGGCCGGGTGCTGCGCGTTTTCCGCCACGATCCCGCCGATCCACATGGCCTGCCCAGCGATGTCATCTACTCGCTGACGCTCGGCAGCGACGGACAGGTCTGGGCGGGCACCGATGCAGGTGTTGCGCGCACCGTTGCCGCCAGTGCGCGGACCGACGCGCTGCAGTTCAAGACGGTCTCGCTGGCGCGTGGCCAGGGATCGGATGTGGCCTATGGTTTGATCGCCGATTCACAGGGCGGCATGTGGATCAGCGGCAACGCCGGTCTGGTCCATCTGGAACCCGCGACCGGCGCCACGCGTGTCTATCACCGCGAGGATGGCCTGCAGGGTGAGGAGTTTTCCAACGGCGCGGTTCAACGGTTGCGGGATGGCCGGCTGGCCTTCGGGGGGCCGGGCGGCTTCAACATCTTCGATCCCACGCACCTGTCGGGTTCGCGCGAACCGCCATCGCTGCAGCTCACCAGCGCCGATGTGCTCGGCGTGCCGGTGGAGGGCGCTGCCCCGATGTGGGCGCGTCCTGGATTGTCGCTGGGATATCGCGCCAGCATCGTCTCGCTGGATTTCGCGGTGCTGGATTTCGCCGCGCCCGAGCACAGCCGCCTGTCGTATCGACTCACTGGCCTGACCGACCGCTGGATCGACCTGGGCGCGCAGCGCCGCATCACGCTGACCAATCTGCCCGCGGGTGACCACATGCTCGAAGTGCGCGCGGCCAGCGCCGATTCGCCATGGAGCAGCACGCCTCTGCGCTTTGCCCTGCATCGCGATCCGGCGCCCTGGCGCACGCTGTGGGCCTATGCGTTGTACGCGCTGCTCGCCGGGTTGCTGGTCGCGGCGCGCATCCGGCATCAGCGGCGCAAGTTCCGTGACATGGAGCGCGCCCGCGATCACCTGGAATCGCAGGTCCGCGACCGCACCAGCGAGCTGGTGGAGAGCAACCGGCAGCTCGAAGAGGCGGCGCGCGCCAAGAGCGACTTCCTCGATCGCATGAGCCACGAACTGCGCACGCCGATGAACGGCGTGGTCGGCATGACAGAGCTGTTGTCGCGCACCAGCCTGACGGCAACACAGGGACACCTCACCAAGACCATTCGTGCCTCGGCGCAGATCCTGCTGCAGATCGTGAACGACCTGCTCGATCTGTCGAAGATCCGCGCCGGCAAGGTGGCGCTGGAGACATTGCCGGTGGATCTGGGACAGGTGCTCGAGGAATGCACCAGCCTGTTTGCCGGCGCCGCGGAAGCCAAGGGCCTGGAACTCATTGTCTGTCCGCCGGCCATGCGGCGCAGTCTGCGCGGCGATCCATTGCGCGTGCGCCAGATCCTGATGAATCTGGTGGGCAACGCAGTGAAGTTCACCTCACAGGGCGAGATCGTGGTGCGTGCCGACGTCGAGCAGATCGACACCACGCGTGTCGCAGTGCGCCTGTCGGTCACGGATACCGGCATCGGCATCGATCCGGCCGTGCTCGCGAAGATCTTCGAGCCTTTCACGCAGGCCGATGAAAAGACCACGCGCCAATTTGGTGGTACCGGTCTGGGCCTGGCCATCTGCCGTGAACTGGCGGATCTGATGGGCGGTCGCATCAGCGTCGAAAGCCGGCAGCAGATCGGCTCGACCTTCTGCCTGCATCTGCCCATGGAAGCCGGCGATGAACTGCCGCAGGAACCGCGGCTGCCTAGGGCGAGCGCACGGCTGTACACCCGTCGCCCGGCTTTCGCCGAATCGCTGCAGCGTCACTGCGCGATGCTGGGGCTGACCCTGACATGGGATGCCGCGGGACAACAGCAAGATCCGCCGGCGGATGATTTGCTGCTGATCGATGTCAGTACACACGAATCGCTGCTGACGCGGCTGCTCGCGCAGCCCCGTCGCGCTTCGCTGGTGGCCATCGCCACGCCGGCGGATGCGGAGCGTCTGGGCCTGCGCCTGCTGCTGCCCGAGCGGGCGGTGGTACTGAAGCCTGTGCACCACATGGCCGTGCGCGAGGCTCTGGCCACGGTGATGAATGTACCGCAGCTGGCGGGATCCTCGGCGCCATCGCCGCAGACGCTGCAGCGCCTGCAAGGTCACGTGCTGCTGGTCGAGGACGATGCGGTCAATGCCGCCGTTGCAGAGGGCTATCTGGCTGAACTGGGATGCACCGCCGCGTGGGTCACCAGTGCCGAGGCGGCCATCGCGCGCAGCCAGGCCGAACATTTCGATCTGGTATTCATGGACCTGAACATGTCGGACATGGATGGTTTCGCCGCCACGGCGCGGATTCGCGAGCGCGAGGCGCCAGGCGCGCGCATCCCCATCGTCGCGCTCACGGCGCATGACGCCCACAGCTATCGCGAACGCGTGTTGCGTGCCGGCATGGATGACATTCTCAGCAAGCCGTATTCGCTGGATGACTGCCGGGCGATGTTGGCGCGCTGGTTGCCCGGCAAGCCAGGGTCGGCGGCTGCGAACAAGGTGGCGGAGCAACGCGGCGCCGACGCGCTGGCTGCAATCGATGAGGGATCGGTGCGCGCGGTCGGCAAGCTCGGCGCGGGATCCAGTGCGCTGTATGAACGCCTGACGACATTGTTCGAGAAATCCTCGCAACCGCTGATGGTCCGGCTGAACGCCGCGCTGCAAGCGCGGGATCTGAAACAGGCCGCCGATGTCTGCCACACGCTGAAGTCCAGCGCGGCCAATGTGGGCGCCAGGGCATTCTCCGACAAGGTGCGCGAACTGGAGCAGCTGTGCCGTGAAGAAGAGAGCGAACGTGCCATCGCGCTGCATGCCCGGCTTGCCGCCGCCTACGAGCCTCTGCTGGACGGACTGCGCAGCACCCGCATGAAGGCATCCGCATGACCACCCTGGTGCAAAGACTGTCCACCGCCATCGTCGCCGATGACGATGAGCTGGGACGCGTGCTGCTGGCTGAATCCGCGGCCGCCGCCGGCCTGGTCAGCCAGTCCTTCGGCGACGGCGCCGAGGCGCTGGAAGCCGCGTTGCAGTCGAGCGTGGCCATTGCGCTGCTGGACGTCAGCATGCCCGGCATGGACGGCTTCGAGGTGTGCCGCCGGCTGCGCGCCGATGCGCGCTTCGATGGCGTGCCCATCGTCATCGTCACCGGTCATGATGATTCGGAGGCCGTGCGCATGGCCTTTGAAGCCGGCGCCACCGACTTCGTCTCCAAGCCCGTCAACTGGGCGCTGCTGCCGCGACGCATTGAATACATCCTGCGCAACGCGGAAGCCGCGCGCGCGCTGCGCGCGCGCATGTCGCAGGTGCGCACCCTGGTCGAGGCGCTGCCCGACAGCCTGTGGGTGGTTTCTCCCACAGGCGAGATCCGCTGGAGTTCCAATGCGAGGCTCTCCGCGCAGCGGCACGACGTGGCCGATGCGGAGGAGTCGGACACCCTGATCGCGCCAGCGGCTCACATGCCCGATGTGCTGGCGGCCATCGCGCGCACGGCCGCCGACGGCGGGCAGCGCAAACTGGAGTTCCGCGCGCAGGAGGATGCGCAGCTTCGCTCCTACGAAATCCGCCTCAGTCAGCGGGAAGGCGGAGATGTCGTCGTGGTACGTCGCGACACCACCGAGCGCACCCAGGCCGCCGAACGTATCGAGCGCCTGGCGTACTTCGATCCGCTGACGGGACTGGCCAATCGCCATTGCTGCCTGGATCGCGCGGCCACGTGGATGGCGCAGGCCGCGGCGCGCGGTCAGTCGGTGGCGCTGATCTACATGGATCTGAACAGCTTCAAGCGCGTCAATGACACCTTCGGCCACGCCGTGGGCGATGCGGTCTTGCGCACGGTCGCGAGCCGCCTGCAGGCTGCCGTCGCCGGCTTCGAGGAGATGGGCACACAGCTGCTGGTCTCGCGGCTGGGCGGCGATGAATTCGTGGTGGTGGTCGCGGCACAGGATGCACGCGGCATGGGCCATACCGTGGCGGATGCCTGCCGAACGGCGCTGGCGCAGTCCATTGCCTTCGACGCGCTGGAATTTCACTGCGCGCCCAGCATCGGCATGGCGGTGTATCCGGACGACGGCACGGATGTCGCCACCGTGTTGAAGAATGCCGATACGGCAATGTACCAGTCGAAGGCCGACGGCACCGACGGCGTGGTGGTGTACCGCGAGGTGATGAGCACGCGATTGCGCGACTGGCTGGCCCTGGAATCACGTCTGCGCCGTGCCGTGCGCGATGAGATGCTGCACCTGGAATTCCAGCCCAAGTTCGATCTGTCGGACGGCCGCATCGCCGGTGCCGAGGCGCTGCTGCGCTGGCGTGACGACGAGCATGGCGACGTGTCGCCGGCCCGCTTCGTCGAAATCGCCGAGGACAGCGGCCTGATCATCGAGATGAGTTCCTGGGTGGTGCGCGCCGTGTGCCGGCAATTGCGCCACTGGCTGGATCAGGGTGTGCGCATCCCGATTGCCATCAATTGTTCGGCCAAGGAGGTGATGCACGGCGATCCGGCCGGCGTCATCGCCACCGAGGCCGCCAACGCCGGCATTCCGCCATCGCTGATCGAGGTGGAAATCACCGAGTCGTTGCTGGTGAACGATTCGGTGGGCGTCCAGAAGGTGCTGCAGAGCCTGCGGCAACTGGGCTGCCGCATCGCACTGGATGACTTCGGCACAAAATACTCCTCGCTGTCCTACATCACGCGCTTTCCGCCGGACCGGATCAAGATCGACAAGGTGTTCGTGCAGAACGTGGACCGGTCGGCCGGCGATGCGGCCATTGCCAGCGCCATTCTTTCGCTGGCCTCTTCACTGCGGCTGACGGTGACGGCCGAAGGCATCGAGAGACCGGAGCAGATGCAATGGCTGCGCGAACGTGGCTGTCACGAAGGGCAAGGCTATCTGTTGTCGCGACCGCTTTCGCCCTGGGACTTCACGCAGCGCTACGTGGCGCCGTTGATCGAGAAATCCGCAACCTCGCAGGCCGGCTGAACACACGTCCGGACAATCAGGGTGGTCGCGCCTGGCGAACTTGCCCGCCGCGGTTGGCGTTGCTCTATCATCATAGGCCACCGAAACCGGTCAAAGTGAAAGGGAGCATGCCTGTGAACGCACGCGCGCTGATGCTTGCTGCACTGCTGGTGGCCTCTGGTGCCCGGGCGCATCACGGCATCTCGAACTGGGATCTGAACAAGGATCTCGCGCTCAGCGGCCGGCTGACGCGCATCGACTTCATCAGCCCGCATGCGTGGCTGCACCTGGAAGTGAAGGGTGCTGACGGCAAGCCCGAGGCCTGGCAGTGCGAGATGCGCTCGGCCCACGCGCTGCGCCGTTCGGGCTGGACGATAGACATGTTCCGCATCGGCAGCACCGTCACCGTGACGGGCTCGCCTGAGCGTTACAAACCGCGCCAGTGCTACCTCTCAACGATCCGCTTTGCCGATGGCAGCAGCATGGATCGCTATGGTCAGCGACAACTCGCCGCTGCAGAGAAGGCGAAAGTAGCGGCGGTGCGTCCCGCGCGCGCCGCGGATGGACATCCGAATCTGGCCGGTGACTGGGCGGCCGAGCAGCGCGTGATGAGCGATCCGCGCGGCCAGCTCGGCACCCTCGTGCCGCTGAGCCAGGCTGCAAAGCTGAAACCTGGTGAACTGCCCGCGGGCCAGCAGGCCTTTCCCGGCGCGCGTGGGTCGGCCGCATCGCTGGCCGTCGATCCCGTTCGCGCCGCCTGGGATCGTCCGATTCCCGTGAAGCTTACCGATGCCGGCCGTGCGGCGGTGGCGAAGTTCAACCCGGCTTCGCGTGACAATCCGCGGTTGCGTTGTGAACCCACGGGCATTGTCTTCGACTGGACTTTCGACAGCGTGGTGAATCGCATCGAGCAGAGCCCGGCGCGGATCGCCATGCAATACGGCCATATGGATCTGGCGCGCGTGATTCACCTGGATCGCAGCGCGCCGCCGGCCAACCTCAAGCCCAGCCGCGCCGGCTACTCCATCGGCCGCTGGGAGGGCGACACACTGGTGGTCGAGACCACGGGCTTTCTACCCGGCGTACTCAATGCCGATGCGCGCATCCTGCATGGTGCGCGGTTGCGTGTGATCGAGCGTTTCGAGCTCGACTTCGCCGCGCACAAGCTGACACGGCGTTATGAAGCGGTCGATCCCGAATACTTCGCAGGCGCGTGGCGCGGCGAGGATGTGGTGTTTGCGTCCGATGTCAGCTACGCGCCGTATCGCTGCAAGGATCTGGGCGGCGCGCCTGCCGCCGAAGGCCGTTAGCGCAAAAAAAACGGCCGCAGTTGCCCGCGGCCAGTTTTGGGGGGAGTCTGTCAGACTAGTCGCAAATCAGTTGGCCTTGATCACCAGCTTGTTGTCGACGCTCTTCACGCCCTTGGTGTGCGTGGCGATGTCCTCGGCCTTCTTGCGTTCGGCGTCCGAGCCCGCCTGGCCGGACAGCGTCACAACACCGTTCTTGGCATCCACATTGACATTCAGTCCATCGACGGCCCGGGACTTGAGCAGATCGGCCTTGATCTTTGCCACCAGCGTGGCGTCGTCCAGTTTCTCGCCCGCGGTCTCCTCCGCAAACGCCGCCGATCCGACGGCGAGGCCGCCCATGATCAGCGAGGCAAGGGTGGCCGTCAGAATCTTGGTCTTCATCGCGTGCTCCTGGTTCGTGGCGCGCCATGCGCCATGCGAAAGGGTCGCGGAGCGGGTGCGGAATTGCAGCACGTGGAGGCCACTTTCCCGTGTAGGAATTCTCCTAAGCGTTGGCGTGCTAGCCTTGCGCTCATGAGCACGAGGGCAGCCACGGGCGCTGGCGCGAGTTTTCGCAGCGACAATGACTGGGGTGCTTCACCCGAAATACTGGCCGCCATGTCCGCCTGCAACGAGGGGCCGGCAAGGCCCTACGGCGCGGACGAATGGACGCGCCGCGTCGAAGAGCGCTTCGCCCAGGTCTTCGAGCGGCCGGTAGGTGTGCTGCTGGTGGCCACCGGCACAGCGGCCAATTCGCTGTCGCTGGCGGCCGTCACCCCGCCATGGGGCAGTGTCCTCTGTCACCGCAACGCACACATCAATACCGACGAGTGCGGTGCGCCCGAGTTTTATACCAGCGCCAAGCTGATCTGTTCCGCCAGCGGTGGCAGCAAGCTTGATCCGCGCCTGCTCGAAGCGGAAATGGCCTGGGGCCGGGGTGATGTGCATTCCGCGCAGGTGGCCTGCGTGAGCATCACGCAGGCCACCGAAGATGGGCAGGCTTATAGCGCCGCGGAAATCACCCGCATTGGAGCCCTGTGTCGAGCCGCCAGCGTCCGGCTGCACATGGATGGCGCGCGATTCGCCAACGCGCTGGTTGCCATGGGCGGCGCTCCCGCCGACCTCACCTGGCGCGCCGGCGTCGATCTTCTGTCGTTCGGCGCCTCCAAGAACGGCGCATTGAATGCCGAGGCGATCGTGGTGTTCGACGAGACGCTCATGGCCAAGCTGCCCTACCTGCGCAAGCGCGCCGGGCACCTGGCATCGAAGATGCGGTTTCCTGCCGCACAAATGCTCGCGTATCTGGAACAGGATCTGTGGCTCCTCAATGCACGCCGGGCCAATGCCATGGCTCGCCGTCTGGCCGAGGGGCTGGCAGCGGTTCGCGGCGCGGAACTCGAAGTGCCGGCGCTGACCAATATCCTCTTCATGCGGATGTCGGAAGAACTGTCATCCGGTCTGCAGCAGCGCGGGTACGATTTCTATCGTGACCGTTGGGGTCCGGGTGTGGTCCGGCTGGTGACTTCATTCCGGACCACGCCGGAAATGGTGGATGGCATGGTGGCGGCCGCGCGCGAGATCGCGGCCGCGAGAGGGTGAGGTTGTGACTGCGCATTCCAGAGTACTCATCACGGCCGGTGCGTCCGGAATAGGCTTGGCCATGGCGCGGGTTTTCCATGCCGCGGGCGCGCGCCTCTATATCTGCGACATCGATGCCGGTGGCCTGCAACGGGCGGAAACCGAGCTGCCGGGCCTGCTGACGCAGCGCTGCAACATCGGCGATCGCGCCGATGTCACGGCGATGGTGGCGGATGCCGCCGCGCGGCTGGGTGGCCTGGACGTGCTTATCAATAACGCGGGCATAGGGGGCCCCACGTCTCCCGTGCACGAGCTCGATCCGGCGGAATGGGATGCAGTGCTGCGGGTGAACCTGACGGGCTGCTTCGATGTGACGCAGAACGCCATTCCGCATCTGATTCGCGCGGGCCGGGGTGTCATCGTCAACATGTCTTCGGCCGCCGGACGGTTCGGCTATCCCAACCGCAGTCCCTATTCGGCGTCGAAGTGGGCATTGATCGGCTTCACCAAGACGCTGTCGATGGAACTGGGGCAGTACAACATTCGCGTGAACGCCATTGCGCCCGGTGCGGTCGCCGGCGATCGTGCCGAGCGGGTGTTTCAGGGCCGCGCCCAGGCTTCCGGCCGCAGCGTCGAAGAAGAAAAGCGCCTGGGCCTGGCGAGCCAGTCGCTGAAGGAACTGGTCGATCCGAAGGATATCGCCCAGCTTGCGTTGTTCCTGGCCTCCGATGCCGCCAAGTCCATTTCCGGCCAGGTGCTGCCCATCGACGGAGACATGCAAAGAGCCTAGCGATGCATGCCTATCTCGGCGACGAAACCCTGCTCGTCCGCGAAGCCGCGGACCGGGCAAGGCTCGGCGCGGAGCAGGCGGCGCGTGTCAGCGCGTGCGCCGAATCGCTGATCGGCGAAATTCGCGCGGCACGCCATTCGCGCAGTGGCCTCGACGCTTTCCTGCTGGAATATTCGCTCAGCTCGAAGGAGGGCGTGCTGCTGCTGTGTCTGGCCGAGTCGTTGCTGCGGATTCCGGACGCGGCCACCTCCGACCGCCTCATCGCCGAGAAGATCCGCGCCGGTGACTGGCATACCCATGCCGGTGATTCCGGCTCGTTGCTGGTCAATGCTTCCACCTGGAGCCTGATGCTCACCGGCCGCATCGTGCGGCCTGAATCCGGGAGCAGTGACGTGGCCTCGCTGGTGCAGCGCCTGGTGTCCCGACTGGGTGAACCGCTGGTGCGCGCGGCCATGCTGCAGGCCATACGCATTCTCGGCACGCAGTTCGTCATGGGCCGCACCATCGAAGAGGCCATCGAGCGTTCGAGCGACGGCGCCAACGCGGCCTACCGCTATTCCTTCGACATGCTCGGCGAGGCCGCACTGACGTGGCAGGGCGCCGATGAGTACCTCGAAGCCTATCTGCACGCCATCGACGCCGTGGCCGTGCACACGGAGGCGCCGGACGAAGCGCGCCCCGGCATTTCGGTGAAACTTTCCGCCCTGCATCCGCGCTATGAGCCGGCGCGGCGCGAGCGCGTACTGGCGGAGCTGACATCGCGCGTGCTGCAGCTTGCCGGACACGCGGCCGCGCGCGGCGTTTCCCTGACCATCGATGCGGAAGAGGCGGAGCGGCTGGAACTGTCGCTGGATATCGCCGATGCCGTGATGTGCTCGCCGACGCTGGACGGCTGGCAGGGGTTCGGGCTGGCCGTGCAGGCGTATCAGCGGCGCGCGACCGGCGTGGTGGAAAGGCTGATCGCGCTGGCGGCGCACGGTGGCCGTCGCCTGAATGTGCGCCTGGTCAAAGGGGCTTACTGGGACAGCGAGATCAAGCGGGCGCAGGAGCGCGGACTGGCCAGTTACCCGGTGTTCACGCGCAAGGTGAACACCGATGTGTCCTACCTGGCCTGTGCGCGGCTGTTGCTGGAGGCTCCCGCCTCACTGATCTTTCCGCAATTCGCCACGCACAACGCGCATACCGTGGCCTATGTGCTGACGCTGGCTCGCGATGCCGGCCGCGCCTTTGAATTCCAGCGCCTGCATGGCATGGGCCAGGAACTTTACGATCGCGTCGTGCACGGCGATGCAGCCGTTGCCTGCCGTGTGTACGCCCCCGTGGGTTCGCATGCAAAGCTGCTGCCCTATCTGGTGCGGCGGCTGCTGGAAAACGGCGCGAATACTTCTTTCGTCAATCGCATCGTCGATGAGCGTCTGCCGGTGGCCGACATCGCGCGCGATCCGGTCGAGGCCGCGGACGCCCTTGAAACCGTGCCGCATCCAGCGATTCCCGATCCGCCGGAAATCTTCGGTGCCGAACGGCGCAATTCCAGCGGCGTGAACCTGGCCGATACGCAGATTGCCGCGGCGCTGCTGCGCGATGCGGCACCTTATCTGGCGCGACAAGGGAAGGCGCGGCCGCTGGTGAGCGCAGTCCGCGCCAGCAATACCGAACGGACCATCGTCAATCCCGCGTCCACGGATCACATCACAGGCAGCGTGATTGAAGCCGATGGCGACGCCGCGCAGGGAGCGCTGGCCGCGGCCGCCGCGAGTTTTTTCGACTGGGATGCCACGCCCGCTGCGCGGCGTGCCGCCTGTCTGTGGCAGGCCGCCGATGCCTTTGAGGCACAGCGCGTGGAACTGGCCGCGCTGTGCGTGCGCGAGGCCGGCAAGTGCTGGCCCGACGCGCTGGCTGAAGTGCGCGAGGCCGTCGACCTGCTGCGCTACTACGCCGCGCGCGGCGAGCGGGAATTCGGCACGGCCCGGGCGCTGCCCGGTCCCACCGGCGAGCGCAATGAACTGGCGCTGCGCGGCCGGGGCCCCTTCGTGTGCATCAGTCCCTGGAATTTTCCACTCGCCATCTTCACGGGGCAGGTCGCCGCGGCGCTGGTTTCGGGCAACACGGTGATCGCCAAGCCCGCGGAGCAGACGCCATCGATCGCCTTTCGCGCCGTCGAGCTGTTGCACGAGGCCGGCATCGCACGCGAAGTGCTGGCGCTGCTGCCCGGCGACGGCGCTGCGCTGGGCCGCGTGTTGCTCACTGATGCGCGCGTGAGCGGCGTGGCCTTCACGGGATCCACCGAAGTGGCGCAGCTCATCAACCGGCAACTGGCTGCGCGCGCGGGGCCCATTGCCGCATTGATTGCGGAGACCGGCGGGCAGAATGTGATGTTTGTCGACAGCTCCGCGCTGCCGGAGCAGGTGGTGCTGGATGCCGCGACCTCCGCCTTCAACAGTGCCGGCCAGCGCTGCTCGGCGCTGCGCGTGCTGCTGCTGCAGGAGGAAATCGCCGACGGCGTGATCGAGCTGCTGCGCGGCTACATGGATACGCTGATCGTTGGCGATCCCGCGCTGCTTGAAACCGATGTGGGGCCGGTCATCGATGCGCAATCGCGGCGGCGGCTCGACGCGCATCTGGCCCGGATCACGCCCATGGCCCGCTGGATGCATCGGACGCCGATGCCGCAAGGTCTGGATGCGCGCGGGCATTTCTTCGCGCCCACGGCACTGGAAATCGAATCCCTGGCGCCGTTGACGCATGAAGTGTTCGGTCCGGTGCTGCACGTGCTGCGGTATCGCGAGCGCGACCTGGATCAGGTCGTGGATGCGGTCAACGCGCTGGGCTATGGGCTCACGCTGGGCGTGCAGACGCGCATCGATTCCACCGCGCGGCATATTGCGCAGCGCGCCCGCGTGGGCAATGTCTATGTGAACCGCAATATTGTCGGGGCGGTGGTCGGTGTGCAGCCATTCGGTGGCTGCAACCTGTCAGGCACGGGGCCGAAGGCGGGCGGTCCGCACTACCTGCATCGCTTTGCCACCGAGCGCACCATGACCACCAACACCACGGCGCTCGGCGGCAATGCCAGCCTGCTGACGCTGGAGGCGCCGCCAGGCATCTGAGAAGCTTCAGGGTGCGGGAAGCTCGAACACGTAGAGCGTGACACCCGCCGCCGGCGACAGCAGTTCCGGAATCAGGCCGCGACCACCCGCCCCGTAGGCGCTGCCGCCGCCTGCCACCACTGCCACATACTGCCGGCCATTCACCGCATAGGTGATGGGCGAGGATTCAGGCGCGGCGTTCAGCCGCGTCTGCCACAGTATTTCACCGCTGTTCTGATCGTAGGCGCGGAAGTGCCGGTCCAGATCGCCGTTGAACAGCAGGCCTGTGGCAGTGGCCAGCGTGGAGCCTGCCGGCGGAATGCGCTGACGGTGCGACCACACCACTTGCTGCGTCTTCAGATCCACCGCGGCCAGCTTGCCGAACAGTCCGTCATGGCCGGGCGGCAGGCGCGAGGCAAAGCGCATGTCGGTGCCGCCGGCGGCGGTTTCGGCCGCGCTGCGTGGCGAATAGGTGTAGTCGGTGCAGGATTCGGTCAGCGCCACGTACAGCAGGCCGGTTTCCGGGTTGATGCTGGTGGCCGGCCAGTTGCGCGCGCCGAAGGCCGACGGACATACCAGCTTGGCCTTGCCGGCTTCCGGCTGCACGGCCGGATTCACCGTCTTCTCGCCGGTTTTCGGATCGACCGCCACGACCAGGTTCTGCATGCCCATGTCACGAGAGAACACATACGCGCCGGTCGCCGCATCCAGCGCATCGAACAGCGCCGTCTTGCCGGCCGTGACCACGAGCTTGCGCGGCTTGCCATTGAGGTTGACGGTGACCAGGGACTGCTCGAATACCCAGTCCAGGTCCCACACATCGCGGCGCTGATGCTGGTAGTGCCATACCAGCTCGCCGGTGGCCGGACGCAGGGCCACGGTGGCATCGGTATACAAGCCATCGTTGCGCGTGACGCGCTTCGCGCCCGGTCGTGGTTCGAGCAGCGTCGCGGAGTTATAGGTATTGCCGATGCCGAAATAGACCAGATCGAGTTCCGGATCGTAGCTGCCCGGCGTCCACGCACCGCCGCCGTAGCGCTCCTTGGCGGGCGCATCGTTCCAGGTATCGCCTCCGGGCGTGCCCGGCTGCGCGACCGTGTTGAAGCGCCAGCGCTCGACGCCGGTCCTGGCATCCAGGCCGATGATGAAGTCGCCGCCCGGGGAATTCTCGAGCCCCAGGCTGGCGCCGAGAATCACCACGCCCTTGGCGACGATCGGGCCGCCATTCAGATGCAGCGCCACGCCTTCGGCCTTGCCATTCGTGGCCCGCTGCTCGGGCGTAAGCACGATCTGATCCCAGACCACGCGGCCCGTGCGCATGCCGAGCGCGATCACGTGCCCATCGACCATGGGCACGATGAGCTTGTCCTCATACAGCGCCAGCGTCTTCACGCGCGAACCACGCGCGTTGTCGTATTGATCCGGCAGCACACGCAGGTACTGCCACAGCAGGGCGCCCGTGGTGGCATCCAGCGCCTGCACCACTGGCCCGCTGTATACGAACATCACCCCGTCATGCACCAGCGGCGTGATCTCGTTCATGCTCTCGGGCAGCGACCAGCTCCAGCTCATGCGCAGCTGCTTCACATTGCCGCGGTCGATCTGGCGCAGCGGGCTGAATCCCAGGCCGTCGTAGCGGCGACGCCAGATCAGCCAGTCCGCTGGTGGCGGCTCTTTCAGCATGGCGTCGCCGACGGGCTTCAACGCCTCGAGTTTCGCCGTGCGTTCGGCGATGACGGCCTTGTATTGCGGATCATCCAGATTGCGCTGCGCGGGTGGCCGTGGCCGGCCTTCGGGCGACTGTCCCACCGGGACAGAAGGCGCGGCGGGAACGCTCGCCGCAACGACCGCGCCACCGGGCTGCGCCTTCAGGCCGTTGGTCTGGAATATGTAGGCCTCGATGTCGGTAAAAGCCTGGCCGCTCACCGAACCCAGGCCGCGTGGCGGCATGGTGCCGCGGATCTGTTCCGAGAAGGCAGCGCGTGTGCGACCACGCCAGTGACCCGTGAACGTGTCGCCCTTCAGTGTGGGACCGAATTGCCCCCCTTCCAGACCCGCGCCGTGGCAGGAGACGCAGACGCGGCCATAGGCCGCCTGGCCGCGCGCCACCTGATCGAGCGTGAATTGCGCCGCGCTGTCATCGCTGAACACGCGCTGCGCCAGGGCGGGATGGAAGGTCAGCAGCAGCGCTGCGCCGGGCAGCCAATGCCATGAATGGCGGGTCATGCTTCTTGTTGCTCCCCGTAGCGACTTGCGCCAACTCTAATACCAACGCCTGCCGCAGCGCCAAGATTCGGCTCATCCGCGCTCAGTCGAAGCGATATCCCGCGATGGGCGTGCCGAGCACCATTTCGTGAAACACGCGATCGCCCGGCTTTTCCGATGCGCCTGCCGCAACCATCAGTGGCAGCAGATGCTCATGCCGCGGATGACAGAGGCGCGCATGCGGTGCTGTCTGCCAGTGCGCCAGGGCGGCGGCGCGTTGCGGGCCGGGCGCGGTGACGGCATCGTTCAACCAGGCATCGAATTCGGTGGCGGGCGGCGTCATGCGTGGATCACCCAGCGCGCGCAGGTTGTGCACGCTCATGCCCGCGCCGATGAGGAGTACGCCCTCTTCGCGCAGCGGCGCCAGCGCAGCCCCCAGATTCAGGTGCAGCGCGGCGTCGAGGCCGCGATCGAGGGAAAGTTCGATTACCGGAATTTCCGCGTCGGGGTACACCACCTTGAGCGGCACGAATACACCGTGATCCAAACCACGCGCGGCATCCAGTGCCGCATCGAAGCCTGCCGCGCGCAACCGTTCCGCAATGCCGGCGGCAAGTTGCGGTGCGCCGGGAGCGTCGTAGCGCAGCCGGTAGGTGTGCGGCGGGAAGCCGTAGTAGTCAAACAGCAGCGGCGGATTTTCCGCTGAGGTAAGCGCGAAGCCGCGCGTCTCCCAATGTCCGGAAACGATCAGTATCGCGCGCGGCTTTTCAGGCAGCGTGGCCAAAAGCCGTCGCAGGAATTCAGCCATGCCGGTCCACGTTCCCTGTGGATCGTCCATGAAAAAACAGGGGCCGCCGCCATGCGGTACATAGAAGGTGGGCAGCATGCGATTCAGCGGCCGAATGTGCCGGTGAACGTGGCTTTCGCGAGCAGGTTGGAATTGATCGTGAAGCCGGCCAGCGATGCCGTGGCCGTGGGTGGCAGATCGAGTTTTGCCACTTTCAGCGCATACACCGTGAAATGGTAGCGATGTGGCTTGTCGCCGGCGGGCGGGCAGGCGCCACCCGTGGGCGCGTCCGGGTCGTGCACCATCAAGGCGAAGCTTTTCGTTCCCGCCGGAGCGTTCTTCCACATGACTGCCGGGGACACGTTCTGCCCGGTACAGCCAAAGCCGTTGTAGATGAACTTCGTGGCAATGGGTTTGCCCGGGATGATGTCCGGACTGCTGGCCTCAAAGGCCGGTGCCTGCGCTGCCAGTGTGCCGCCAGCGAAAACCCCTGCCGCCAGCAATGCGAATGCGTTTCTTTGCACCATAATTTCTGCTCGCCGCTTTGACAGTCCTGGGCTTGCCGCCTAGGCTTGCCTCACCTAATAAACCGCCAAAATCGGGGGAAGTGCAGGATGACTCAGGTAGGCAGGATTGTGAAGTCCGTGGCGGGCGTGGCCGTCGCACTGGCGGCAGGCGTTTGCATCGCCGCGGATCACCCGGATCTCACCGGCGTATGGACCAATGCCGGTGGCCCTGGCATTGGCGGGGCGACCAGAGCCGCGCCTCCGGAGCGGGCGCCGCTGACGCCGCTGGCCCAGAAGCGCCTGGAGGCCTACAACAAGCTGGTCGGTGGCACCGACGATTCACCGGGCCGGTGGTGCACTGGCACTGGCATGCCGGGTTCCATGCTGGGCTCGGGCGGCTATCCGATGGAGATCATCCAGCGGCCAGAACAGATCACCGTCGTTTACGAGGCCCACAACGAGATCCGCCGCATCTACTTCGGCGATCGCAATGCGCCGCAAGCAGACCGCGTTCCGGGTCGCGATGGCTATTCCAGCGGTCACTGGGAAGGCGACACGCTGGTGGTGGAGACCGACAATCTGGTCGACCAGGTGGATCAGCGCAACACCTCGCACTCCGACCAGGCAACCATCGTCGAACGCTACAAGCTCGACGGCAAGGATGCGCAGGGCCGGCGCATCCTCACGGTCGAGATGACCATGACCGACCCGACCTTCTATACCAAGCCGCTGGTCATGAAGAAGAGCTGGGCGCAGGTGCCGAACGGCCGCCTGCTGCCATACGAGTGCCCGGAAGAAATGTGGCTGGACCGCATCGCAGAGCGTGCGAAGCAGGCCGGCGTGCCGGTGCCCTGATCACATCCACTTTTCAGTTGAATCGAGAATTCAAGAGGAATCGCCATGAACAAGTTCATCCGTTACAGCGCCGCCGCCCTGCTGGGGCTGGGACTGGCGTTCACCGCCGCCGCGCATCACTCGGCGGTGCAGTTCGATTTCGCCAAGCAGGTGCAGTACACCGGCACGGTGAAGGAATTCGCCGCCATCAACCCGCACATGCGCATGACGCTCGACTGGAAGGATGCGCAGGGCAAGGAGCATGAGGTCAGATTCGAGGGCCACAGCACCAACAACATGTACCGCGCGGGCTATCGCAAGGGCATGGTGAAGGCCGGCGATATCATCACCGTCAATGCCGCGCCGTATCGCGATGGCACCGAAGGTGGTTACGTCATCGCGGTGAGCAAGCCCGATGGCACCTTCTTCGGCATGAAGGGCCGCGCGCAGGCCACCGGTGAAGCGGTGCGCAAGCAGGCCGAAGGCAAGTAATCGAATGGCAAAGATCATTGGTGGGATT
>Ga0164241_10002602_pt1 | contig 19168 bp, 17 predicted proteins | sample OricomyardsoilBY_FD_108780 | JGI IMG/M metagenome (GOLD analysis project Ga0164241, IMG submission 108780) | Backyard soil microbial communities from Emeryville, California, USA - Original compost - Back yard soil (BY) | ecosystem: Environmental > Terrestrial > Soil > Unclassified | place: USA... | reverse complement strand
GCAGAAGGTGCTTTGGTTATAATATTCACCGGAATAATTTCTTTCTCTCTGTTGATATATTTTGCCAATGCATATACCTGCACTTTGTATAAATCGCCCAATACACCGATGCCGCCCGCCATATCACCATATAATGTACCATAGCCGGTTGCCAGTTCACTTTTATTAGATGTATTAAGTAAAATGTAATTGAACTTGTTGGCAATTGCCATAAGCAAATTTCCTCTCGTCCGGCTCTGGATATTCTCTTCCGCAAGGCTAAAGGGTAAATCTTTAAAAACAGGTTTTAGTTCAGAAAGAAAAGATTCATAAATATTTTTAATAGGGATGATATCATATGGATTGTCAAGATTCCTGCTCAACAATTCTGCATCTTCCACCGAATGGGATGTAGAAAAAGAAGAAGGCATTAATATAGCCCTTACATTTTCTTTGCCCAAAGCGGCTACAGCCAACGCTTGTGTAACAGCGCTATCAATACCACCAGATGAACCCAGTATCGCTTTTGTAAAACCCATCTTTTTAAAATAATCGCTGATGCCTAATACCAATGCCCTGTATATTTCATCAATATTTTTTTCATTTGTTAAATAATCGAGTGTATCTGTTTCTTTTCCTACTTCTGCAGATGAATAATAATATCGCTCATCAGACGACGAAACAGGTTTGCCATTACTAATAATTAATTCTTCCAGGTTGAAAACAGCATAATCCTCTTCGAAATATTTCATTTCTTTTACACAACTGCCATTTACATCATACACGAGGCTGCCTCCGTCAAAAACAATTTCGGTTTGAGACCCGACAGTATTACAATACAGCATAGGGATTTTGTACTTTACTGTATGTGCTTTTACAATACTGTTACGAACGATATCCTGCGCATAGTTATAAGGTGAAGCCGAAAGGTTAATCATTACATCAGGATTGAGAGGCGCCAGTCGTTCCATTGGTGTAATGCGGTAAAGAGGGTTATCACCCATGTTCCAGATATCTTCACATATGGTAACCGCTAACTTCTTTCCTTTGAAATGAACGACATCCCAACCGAAGGCAGGTTCAAAATAGCGATACTCATCAAACACATCATACGTAGGTAATAAAGTTTTATGTATTTCCTGTTTTATTTCCTTTTCGTACAATAGGAATGCAGCATTGAAAAGGTCTTTACCATCCGATACTTTATTTCTTGCAGGCCCACCTACCAATACACCAATCGTATCCGCATATTCCTTTATACTATCCAACGACTCATAACATTTATTTATAAAATCATTGAATTCTAAAAAGTCGCGGGGAGGATAGCCACAGATACACAATTCTGAAAACACAACAAGATCTGCACCTTGTGCCTTAGCCCATTGAATGCCTTCAATAATCTTGCGTGTATTTGCATCAAAATTGCCAATATGATAATTCTGTTGTGCGAGAGCTATTTTCATAGAGCAAATTTACAATTCGCAGTCCTATTAACTGATACTTTATCTTCGCGTGCAACATTTTATATCCCCTATCGTTTTTAACTCATGAAAAAAATCTTTCTATTTGCCGCGTTTGCCTGCTTGTTTGCAGCCTGCAATAACGAACCGCCGGCACCAGATGTATCTGCGATAAAAGTGGACCTTGCAGTAAAAAGATTTGATAAAGATTTTTTTTCTATTGACACCCTTTCACTTGAAAAAGGAATGAATAGCTTGCAGGCTTCTTACCCAGCCTTTCTTCCTGTTTTTCTACAACATATTATCGGTGTGAATGATGAGCAAGGCATTAAAAATTATTATAGAATTTATAAGCCTGTTTATGATTCTGCCCAACGCCTCTATTCCGACTTTACTGCGGTGAAAGAACAAATAGAACAGTCGCTGAAGTATGTGAAATACTATTTCCCTTCTTATAAGACTTCTGCATCAGTAATACCTGTTATCGGCCCGATGAATTCACAGGAGGACTTTGCGCGCATGGCGAATGGCGAGTATACACCTGATTTTATTGGTGATGACTTTATTGGTATCAGCCTCCAGTTTTATTTGGGTAAAAATTTCAGTTTGTATACTGATGAGTATTTCGTCAATAACATTGCGCCGCTATATCGTAGCCGTCGTTTTTCAAAAGAATATATTACAGCAGATGTAATGAAATTAATTGCTGATGATATTTTTCCTGATAAAAGCAATACAAAACCTTTGATTGAACAGATGATTGAAAAGGGAAAACACTGGTGGTTACTTGATAAATTTTTACCTGCAACAGCGGATTCTGTAAAAACAGGATATACACAAAGCCAGTTGGACTGGTGTAAAGAAAATGAAGGGCTTGTATGGAGTTACCTGTTAAAAAACGAAGATATCCATTCGGTAAATCCTGTAACTATTCAAACATATATCGGTGAAGCACCTTTTACACAAGGCTTTTCGCAGGAAGACTCGCCGGGCAATATCGGCCAATGGATTGGCTGGCAGATTGTAAAAAAATATGTTGCTAAAAAAGGAATTGAGAAACTTGATGAGGTAATGCAGGCGCCTGCGGATAAAATACTGGAAGAATCACAATACAAACCGAAATAATTAATTGTACTTCATCGGTACAATCATTTCAAAAGAAGGAATCTCAACATCAAAGTTTGTTTTAGTATTCAGATTTTCCATCTGGTAGTTGCCTTTCATTTTTCCCATTTCTGAGCGAAGATTGCAGCCACTTACATATTGATAGGTTTCGCCCGGTTGAATAGTAGGTTGTACTCCTACCACACCTTCGCCTTCTACTTCTCTATGGCTCCCGTTACTGTCGAATATCATCCAGTTACGGCGCAGTAATTTTACAGGAAATGCGTTGTGATTTTCTAATGTGATCCGGTAAGCAAACATGAACTCGGATTGAACCGGGTTGCTGTAATCAGGTTGATAGAATGTCTCCACACTTACTTCCACACCCTCAGAGATCATACTATTCATACGAATCAGTTTTAGTAAAAATAACAAAAAATGCCGAGGGCAAAGAAGTTACAAAAAAAATTAACGCTTAACACGTAAATTTGCGATATCACACACACTCATAATTTTTTCTCCAATATGAAAATAGCTGTAGCTAAGGGCGATGGTATCGGCCCTGAAATAATGGATGCCGTTCTCAAAATATTTAGTGCCAATGAAGTACCTATCTCTTACGAGTTCGTAGAGATGGGCAAATGGGTTTTTGATAAAGGTTTTTCCAACGGAATGACGCCTGATGCCAAAAATACAATTGAAGAATTAGGCATATTATTTAAAGGTCCAATGGAGACGCCAAAAGGAAAAGGTGTAAAAAGCATTAATGTAACTGCACGTAAAACATGGAATACATATGCTAATGAAAGAAATTTTCAAACCCTGCATGGTGTGGACACAGTCTTTAGCAAAGCAGGTATTCCCATTGATATTACAGTAGTACGTGAAAACATTGAAGATACTTATGGTGGTATTGAACATATGCTTACTCAGGATGTTGCTTTGAGCCGCCGCTTCATCACCAGGCCGGGAAGTTTGCAGGTGATAAAGTATGCTTTTGAGATGGCAAAAAAGAAAAAAGCAAGGCGCATTACCTGCGGGCATAAAGCCAACATCATGAAAATAACTGATGGTTTATTCCTGGAATGTTTTTATGAAGTAGCAAAAGAATACCCCGAGCTAAAAGCAGATGATGTAATTGTGGATGACTTATGTATGAAGCTGGTAACAAGGCCCGATACATTTGATGTAGTAGTACTCACCAATTTGCAGGGGGATATTGTATCAGACCTTTGTGCAGGCCTCATTGGTGGTTTAGGTTTTGCGCCTTCGGCTAATATTGGTGACCATATCTGCATATTCGAAGCGGTACATGGAACTGCACCTGATATTGCAGGAAAAAATATTGCAAATCCAACTGCGCTTTTACTAAGCGGTATATCCATGCTACGCCACCTGGGATATATGAAGAATGCTGCAGAAATTGAAAATGCATTATTGTATACATTAGAACAAGGTATTCATACAGGCGATTTTGGCAATAAAACAAAACCTTCTTTAAATACTACTGCATTTGCAGAAGCGATTATCAGCAATTTTGGAAAAGTACCGGAGCAGGGCGCGAAGCCGATATTACCGAATATGCCGGCTACACAAACTGTTTTCAAGCTGGATAAAAATGCGATGATGGTGACGAAAGAAACAGAAGAAGAAAAGATTGCAGGTGTTGATATGTTTATTGAAAGTGATGAGCAACCTGAAAATATTGCAGTTAAATGCGAACGCCATGCAGGAGTAAAATTTAAACTTGTGAATATCAGTAATCGGGGCACACAGGTATGGCCTACAGGTTCTGTATTTACTAATCTTGTTAATCAATATAATGTCCGTTTCGAAAGCCTTGATGATTTGCCTTTAAACCAACAGGATATTATCGGTTTATATGTAAGCCTGAGTGGTAATTTTAAGATCTGCTCACTCGAACTTTTAAATGCCTGGGGTGATAAAAAAGCCTATAGCCTTGCGCAAGGACAGTAAATGTTTATTGTTTTTGGTTTGTTGTTTTTCGTTATAGAATCGCAAGATTCTTACAAAAGCTTCTCAAAACTATGAACCATGAACTATAAGCCATAAACTAATAATATGAAAGAATCGATCAACTATACGAACGGCGAAGTAACAGTAGTATGGAAACCCAATGTGTGCATACATGCTACACTATGCTGGAAAGAACTGGTAGAAGTATTCAACCCACGTGAAAGGCCATGGGTAAAAATGGATGGCGCATCAACAGAAAAAATTATTGCGCAGGTGAGAAAATGCCCAAGCGGCGCATTAAGCTATTTTTTAAATGAACAGGAAACAAAAACAGAACCTGCACGAGAAATAATAGCGGAAGCAGCACATGTAGTAAAAGTAGAAGTAACACCGAATGGCCCTTACCTCATAAATTCAGAATGTTTGATTGTGCATAGCGATGGCAGAGAAGAAACGAAAACAGGATCAGTAGCTTTATGCCGCTGCGGTGCTTCTGCAAATAAGCCTTACTGTGATGGTTCGCATAGCAATATCGAATTCAATGGATAGTTTAAATACGTTTAGAAAGCTTATACCCGTTTTTTAAAAGCCATTGCAATACTTTATCCCGCTGGTCGCCCTGTACGATAATTTCATTATCCTTGGCAGAGCCACCGGTACCGCAAAATGATTTTAATTTTTTTCCGAGGTCCTGCAGGTCTTCATCTGTTCCGATAAATCCTTCTATTAAAGTAACAGCTTTGCCAGCCCTGTGTTTGGTATCTAATTTAATCCGCAACTTTTGCTGCGCAGGATTAAGTGTTTGCAAATTGTCCTGCTCTTCTTCAAACTTAAAACCAGGATCGGTACTGTATACAAAGCCTCGTGTATCGGGTTTATTTTTTTTAGACATACAGTTATACAATTACAGCTTTTAAACTTAGATCAAGGCTTTTTGCCTGGTGAATCAATGCGCCTGCACTTACATAATCAACGCCTGTCTGCGCATATTCTTCAAGATTATCAAGATTAATACCACCACTCGCTTCCGTTTCAAACGCGCCATTGATGATACTTAATGCTTCATTTATTTGTGCAGGTGTAAAATTATCAAGCATGATACGGAATACTTTCCCTTTGCCTACTGCCAATACTTTTTTTACATCTTCAATACTTCTTGTTTCGACTTCCACCTTCAATTCAGGCTTCTTTTCTTTTACATATTCATCTGCTTTCAAAATTGCTTTCTCTATACCTCCGCAATAATCAATATGGTTATCCTTCAGCATTATCATGTCATACAATCCAAACCGATGATTGATTCCTCCTCCAATACGAACAGCTTCCTTTTCGAGTAAGCGAAAATTAGGAGTAGTTTTTCGTGTATCCAGGATATTTGTTTTATATCCTTCCAGTATCTGTGTGTACTGTTTTGTCAATGTAGCAATGCCACTCATTCGCTGCATACAATTGAGCACAAGCCGTTCGCATTTCAATATTACATGAATAGAAGCCTGTACATCAAATGCAATTTCCCCTGCTTTCATTGACTCACCATCTTTTTTATATGCTGTGAATTCTGAAGAGGGCTCTACATATTCAAAAATATGTTTAGCTACTTCTATTCCGGCAAGAATACCATCCTGCTTAATTTTTAAAACAGCTTTGCCTTTTGCATCAGCAGGTATGCAGCATAAACTGGAATGGTCGCCATCACCTACATCTTCTTTCAGCGCTTCATCTACAAAATGAAAAAAAGATTTATCAAAGTTCATAACTACAAAAATAAGAAAGCCTTTCGCGGTATGCAGAAAGGCTTTTAAAATATTTTATAAAATAATACTTCTATTCTATTGACTGAAACCTCAGTTCTTTCACAACATCTTTATTGCCCTTCGTCTTCATAAACACATGCGCACGAAAACTACCTGAAGATGTTTCTAATGTACCGATACAATACTGCCCGCCGGGTGAATCACCTTTATGTTTTAGTTCAAACCCTTTTACCGTATTATTTGTAAAAAAATCTTTTAATACCAGTTGTGCCTGTGCTTTGCTATAATTATCGCTTTTTACTGGCAAGGTCAATTCTACGCTCTCATCAAAATACTTTGATAGCTCAGTAGTATTTCCCGACTTCAATGCTCCAATCACCTGGTCGATTGCACCTTTCTGGGCAAACGAACTAAGCGATACCGCAAACAGAAAAAATATGGATGAAATAAATGCTTTCATTTTTATTTAGTTTTCATAGTGATAACAAATGATCTAAAAATATGCCATAGGGCACGGATCAGCCGGCAACTAAAGTAATAAAATCCGGCAGTTTTAAGGCATCAAAGGCCGAAATCCAATGAATGATTTGTAGATTTACAACGCATTGTTACCTGATAATGAGTGAATTTATACTAAAATAAACGAATTAATTAAATGTCAAGAAAAAGAGTCATTTTAGCCATTATGGACGGCTGGGGATTAGGAAAAGTTGCATCTTCTGACGCAATACAGCATGCAAACGTTCCATTTGTAAAGTCTTTATATAGTTCTTATCCTAATACAACTCTTGTTACCTGCGGCGAAGCTGTTGGCCTTCCCGATGGGCAAATGGGTAATTCAGAAGTGGGCCACCTTAACCTTGGTGCTGGCCGTATTGTATACCAGGAATTGCAAAGAATAAATGTTGCGATCCGAACCGGCACATTCGCTAAGAATGAACATTTGCTTAGCTCTATCCGCTATGCGAAAACAAATAATAAGCCTTTTCACCTGCTTGGATTAGTAAGCGATGGCGGCGTGCATTCACATATCAATCACCTGAAAGCAATTATTGATGTATGCCAGGCAGAAGGGTTGAAAGATGTGTTTATACATGCATTTACAGATGGCCGCGATTGTGACCCAAAAAGTGGTTTAGGTTTTATTACCGAATTGCAGGCGCATTTAAATAAAACGGTAGGGAAAATTGCAACAGTTAGCGGACGCTACTATGCCATGGATCGCGATAAAAGATGGGAAAGGGTAAAACTCGCTTATGATGCGATGGTAAAAGGTATTGGAGAAAAAGCAACCGACGCTATTGCTGCCGTCGAGAATTCATACGCTAAAAACCTTACTGATGAATTTATTCTGCCTACAGTAATCATCAACGAAGGACAACAACCACTGGTCACTATTAACGAAGGTGATGTAGCGCTATGCTTTAATTTCCGTACAGACAGATGCCGTGAGATTACAGAAGTGTTGACACAGATAGACCTGCCTGATTTTGGAATGACGAAACTGTCTTTGCATTACACCACCATGACGCAGTACGATCATAGCTTCAAAAACGTACATGTCATTTTTGAAAATGATGACCTGAAGAATACATTGGGAGAAATATTAGAGCAAAACAATCTCAAACAGATTCGTATTGCTGAAACTGAAAAATACCCACACGTTAGTTTCTTTTTTAGCGGTGGCCGCGAAAAACCATTTGAAGGCGAAAAAAGAATCATGGTTCCATCTCCTAAAGTTGCTACGTATGATTTAAAACCGGAGATGAGTGCTTTTGAAATAACAGAAGCATTATTACCTGAAATAAAAAACAAAACGGCTGATTTTATCTGCCTCAACTTTGCCAATGCAGATATGGTTGGGCATACAGGTATCTGGCAGGCAGCTATCAAAGCAGCAGAAACAGTTGACCAGTGTGTACAAAAAATCGTTACAACCGGTTTGGAAAACGGCTATACTATTTTCTTAACAGCAGACCATGGTAATGCCGACTATATGATCAATGATGATGGCAGCCCTAATACTGCACATACTTTAAATCTTGTTCCGCTTTTTATCATCGACAGCGATTGGAAAGGCAGTATTAAACCCGGAAAGCTGGGAGATATTGCACCAACCATTTTAAAAATGATGGATGTCCCTATTCCTCCGGATATGACCGGGGATGTTTTGATATAATTTTCATACTTATAAAAAAGCCGCCATGTTGAAAAAAATTATGATTGTATTGCTGATCGCATTTATTGCGATCCAGTTTTTCCATCCTCCCAAAAACCAGGCAGAGGGCGCTCAGCCTGGTAATATAGCTTCCGTTTTTCCCGTACCGGAAAATGTAAAATCTATATTAGAAAAAGCCTGTAATGATTGCCATAGCAACAACACAGCGTATCCCTGGTATAGTAAAATACAACCCGTAGATTGGTGGATGGACAATCATGTAAAAGAAGGCAAACGCGAATTAAATTTTGATGAGTATGCAGCCAAACCGCTTCGCTACCAGTATCATAAAATGGAAGAGATTATTGACCAGGTAAAAAAAGGCGAAATGCCTTTAAACTCCTATACCTGGATTCATAAAGACGCAATATTAAACGCAGAAGAAAAAACAGCCCTTACTTCATGGGCCAATGGAATACGGACTGCCATGGAAGCAAAATACCCTATGGACAGCCTTGTGCGTAAAAAAGTGCAGTAATTACCCCTAATTTGTTTGAAAATTCACGATTGCACGCAGCTTTTGTAGAAGAAAAATGTCTAAATTACAGGCAACCAAACGGCAAATATGACCGAGGACGCCCTCATAAAAGGTTGTTTGAATAACGATGCAACGGCACAACGCGAACTGTACAATAAATACAGTGCGAAAATGCTTTCAGTTTGCTATCGCTATGCGCATAACCGGGAAGATGCTGAAGATATGTTGCAGGAAGGCTTAATAAAAGTGTTTCTGCAAATACACAGCTTTGAAAACAGGGGTGCCTTTGAAGGATGGGTTCGCAGAATAATTGTACATACATGTATCAATATTCTGAAAAAGAATAAGAAGTTCAATGAAAGTGTAGATATCATTCATGCCAATGGAATTCAGGTGAGAGAGGATAGTGTACCGGCAATTGTACAGGCGAAGCAAATAGTAGAATGCATCCGCCTGCTACCATTGGGTTACCGTACGGTACTGAATTTATATGCAATTGAAGGGTATAATCACCGCGAGATTGCAGGTATGCTGGATATTGAAGAAAGTACCAGCAGAAGCCAATACACAAGAGCAAAGGCAATGCTGGAAGATATATTGGTCCGTAAAAGGATCATGCCGAAACCAAAACAAGAAACAGATTGGCTCGCTGCAGTAAGCCGGGGATAAAAACCCCAAGCAGCAACTGGTTATGGAGAGTAATTACAGAAATAGAGAGTTTGAGCAATTTCTAAAAGAGAATGCAGATCAACATAGGATGTTTCCCTCTGAAAATGTGTGGAAGAACATTCATGGTACTTTGCATACGCGCAGGAAATGGTATGCCGCAGGGTTGGCAGCTCTTTTATTTTTAACCGGTACCGCTGTTACACTTGTGATGGTTAATTCCCCATCTGGTAAACGCCCTGTTCTTTCATCTGCTCTTGATAAAGAAAAAAAGAAAGCGCCTTCTGAAGAACAACTCGAGAAAATTAAAGAATCAATACTTCCTTTCAAAGGAAAGATTGCTACCTCTTCGCAGCCATTATTTAATGATGCCCCTTTTAAAAAGGATGAATTACCTGAACAAGGCATCGTTGTAAATATGGATGGCACTGTCAATAGTGAAACAGTATTTGTAAACAAGCCTTCTTCTAAAAACAAAGCGGATGACAGGATTGCAGAAGAACAAGCAGACATTTTTACAACTATCAATGACAATGATTTTGATATAGCTAATCCAACTTCATCTGTAGAAAAAGAAAAAACAGCTATTCCATCTTCTTCTAAGCCAATCTATCCGTTAACGATCGAAAGTGTAACGAATACTTATAAATCAAAAAGAGCCGCTAATAAAACCTTGTGGCAGTTTTTTGTTACCCCAACTGTTAGCTACAGAAGGCTTACCAGCAACAATGATTTAAGCGGTGTTGGTCTGGGCAACCCGATTGTAACAGGTTCTTCGAATGTAAACAGTGCTGTAATACACAAACCAGATCTAGGCCTGCAGATTGGAACTTCCTTCCATCGTCCGCTTACAAAAGCATTGACGTTAAGAGGTGGTGTTCAGTTTAATATTAACCGGTACGATATCAAAGCATATTCTTCTACTCCGGAAGTAGCTACCATACGCCTCAATGACCCAAATGGTTTTAATTCTGTATGGGCATGGACGTATTACAGAAACTTCAACGGATATAAAGCCAACTGGCTGAAGAATTACTATTTCTCCATATCTGCCCCTATTGGATTAGAGCTTAAATTAACCGGAAATAAGAAAACAAACATTGGCATTGCCGGTACTGTTCAACCTACTTATATCTTAAGGGATAAAGCATATCTCATTTCTACTGATTATAAAAATTATGCAAAAGTACCTTCGCTGATGAGGCACTTAAATGCAAACGCCGGGTTTGAAGCTTTTGTTGACTATAGCAACGGTAAAACAAGATGGCAGATAGGGCCGCAAGTAAAATACCAGCTACTTTCAAGCTTCAAAAAAGAATATCCTGTTAAAGAACACCTTTTTGATTTTGGTGTGAAAATCGGCGTTTTCCTCAACGATAAATAACTTCTCTATCAATACAGCCCGATGGCAATATTGGTTTTACAACTAATTTTACAGCTTATTAATCATAACCCAATGCAGAGAGCATTTATTGTATTATTAAGTACTTGTGTATTCCTATCCTGTCATTCCAAAAAAGAAATAAAGAAAGACCCTTTTATTCCCGTTCTTTCTCTTATAAAAGGACAGATAGCAGATGTAGACACTTCTTTATATTCTATCAGGCGGATTGTGTTTGGCGATAGCAGCCACAACGATACTACGTATATCCCCAGGGAAGAATTTAAAAATGCAGCAGTTGATTTTTTAAATATTCCTGATATTACAGAACCGGATTTTGCAGGCCGCTATTCTGAATCATCTTCCTATGATGAAAACATTAACAGGGCTATGATTGTTTATGAACCGAAAGACCCTCAAAAGGAACAGATACAGCGTGAAGAAGTTTTAATTAATCCTGACGGTGAATCGGGAAAAGTAAGTTCAATTATTATCAACAGCATTATAAGTTCGAAGGATAGCTTATTAGAAAAAAAATTGCTTTGGCAAATCGATAAAAGTTTTCAGGCGACTATCATCCGTCAAAAATTGGGGCAACCTGAAACCACTACTACATATAAAGTAATATGGGGAGAAGATGAATAATAATGACAGCTACAGAATTTCAAAATATTTCGAAAGGCATACCGCAACATCCTGGCATATATAAATATTATGATGCCGGCAATACGCTTATTTATGTGGGCAAGGCAAAAAATATTCGTAAAAGAGTTAGCTCGTATTTTAATAAAACACTATCAAGTTATAAAACGCATGAACTTGTAAGGCGTATTCATCATATAGAGTTCACTATTGTAAACTCTGAGCAAGATGCTTTTCTTCTGGAAAATTCTCTGATAAAAGAGTTTCAACCCATTTTCAATATTAATCTTAAGGACGATAAAACATATCCTTACCTCGTTATAAAGAATGAACCCTTTCCCAGGGTATTTCTTACCCGAACAAAAATTAATGACGGCTCTGAATACCTGGGTCCTTATACTTCTGTAAAAAAAGTAAGGGAGCTGATCGAATTTATCAGGCGCACTATTCCATTACGTAATTGTTCATTAAATCTTTCGGAAGCCAATATCAGCAAGAATAAATTCAAAGTATGCCTGGAATATCATCTGGGCAATTGCAAAGGCCCTTGTGAAGGATTGCAAACAGCAGAAGATTATAGAGATAATTTGCTCCAGTTAAAAGATCTTTTAAAAGGAAACCTATCTCCTGTTATCCGTCATTTCAAAGAAGAAATGAAAACATTGGCTACAGAGATGGCTTTTGAAAAAGCAGAACTGGTAAAAAAGAAAATCGATTTTTTAGAAAACTACCAGGCAAAATCGGTAGTAGCAGGAACCAAAACAGGCGATGTAGATGTATTCTCCATTATTAAAGACAACAATATTGCTTTTGTCAATTTCCTCATGATCCGGAATGGAACGATTGTACAAACGCAAACCACAAAACTGGAAACACATCTTGACGAAACAGAAGAAGAAATTCTTGTTTTTTCAGTAGCCCATTTACGTACTACTTTTAATAGTGATGCGAAAGAAATTATTGTTCCTTTTACAATTGAATACCCTGATAGTTCTCTACTTATTTCTATTCCAAAAGCAGGTGATAAAAAGAAACTGCTTGAATTATCTGAAAAGAATGCGCGCTATTTTATTGAAGAATTAAAAAACAAATCAAGATTGCTTTTATCGCGTAAGCCCGATAAAATAAAAATACTGGAGCAAATGCAGGCTGACCTGCAACTGAGTGAGTTACCATTACATATTGAATGCTTTGATAACTCCAATTTCCAGGGAAGTTTTCCTGTAGCAGCAATGGTATGTTTTAAAAATGGAGAGCCCAGTAAAAAGGATTACAGGCGTTTTAATATCAAAACCGTCGAAGGCATTAACGACTTTGCATCGATGAAAGAGATCGTTTACAGGCGCTACAAAAGGCTTTCAGAAGAAGAGCAAGATTATCCTCAGTTGGTTATTATTGATGGCGGTAAAGGGCAGTTACACGCTGCAGAAGAAGCGATAGAAGAGCTGGGCATTAAGGGAAGCTTTACACTGGTTGGTTTAGCAAAAAATGAAGAGGAGATTTTCTTTACCGGTGATCAGAGTTCATTAAAACTACCTTATAGTAGCGAAAGCCTGAAGCTGATACGGCAGATACGTAATGAAGTACATCGTTTTGGCATTACATTTCACAGGCAAAAAAGAAGCAAAGGCACATTTAAAAATGAACTGGAAGATATACCTGGCATTGGTAAATCAACAGCTGATATTTTATTAAAAACATTTAAATCTGTAAAACGCATTCAGGATACTGATAACGGTGAATTAGAGAAAGCAATAGGAGGTGCAAAAGCCAGATTGATTAAAGAATATTTCAACAAGAAATAGAAGAAGGTGCAGAAATGTAAAGGCAAAAAAATGGGGCCAGGATAGAAATCCAGCCCCGTTTTTAAAATCCAATATCCTATGAAAAACCGAGACGAAAATACAACAATTCCCAGATATTCCTATAGGAGTTTTACCTTTTTTGAAATATTTTTTAAATAATTATAAATGAGGTGGATAAATAAAAAAAGCTCCCGGTATGGAGCTTTTTTTAATGTTGTAACAACGTAATTTATTTGTTTAATATGACCACAAATCCTGTTCGAAGTTGAAGATTTTTTCTTTGATGTTATCTCCTTCTAATAATGCAAGGATTGGATCTTTAATTACATTTCTAATATTCTTATTGTTTGGATTATCAATTGTTGATTTAACAATATAACTGCTGAACATTCTGCTTTCGAAAAGTTCTTCCCAAGTCATACGGCTATTGCCCATATTCTTTGGATTATAAACTTCATATTTAACGAAGATAGGACGCATATCAGGATAATATACCCAGAACAATGGCGTTGCTCCCATTTCTCTTTTGCCATCAGCTGACATAATAACTTTTAAAGGAGCAATTCCGATAATCCTGCAAACCATACGGCTTGATTCACGATCAAATACCCAATCTTCTTTTAATCTGAATTTAACTACATCATCTGGGTTCATCTGGCTACAATTAACAACATACTTGTCAATTTTTGTAGGGTCATTGATGTTATAAACCGGTACAGTATCGCATTGATTACCGCCACTTAGTACTTTTTCAAACTGAGATGAATCTAATGGAGTAGTAAACCTGTCATCATCAGCGCTGAATGCAGTCACTTTTTTAGAGCGGATTGCATCTACCATGATGTTGATGAAACGTTGGTTGCCGTTATTATCATCCATTTTGTAATTAAACACCTGGTTGATTTTTTCGCGGGTATCAATTTCTCTCCATACTCTCTCCGTGTACAATGCATCATCCGGGCGCAAGAAATCATAAGTCAACGGAGTACGGTCACTCATTGATTTTTCATACGCACCATCCTGGCGCAAAGACCTTTTGATGGTATCATTGAAACCTCCTGCATTTACAGGAGCAGCTTCAATAGGAATATTGCCGTAAGGGTTATATCCACTAGGTTGATTATTATTAACCTGTTGCTGTGTAGCTGGCTGGCTATTATTACTCTGGTTATTCTGGGCTGCTGCAGGATCGGCTGGCCTTGTAGACCTGCCCCTGCGTTGTGCATCTGCAAACAGAATGCTACCAGTACAAAGGGTTAATAAAGTCAGTTTTAAAAAATACTTTTTCATTTCTAACACTTTATTTCAATTCGAAAACTAATGGCGACAATTTTCTTGATCTGTTATCCGGGCCAACAGCACGGATATTGTCGATAGTGATAACAGAACCCGGGCGGCATTTACTGATGATTTTTCTTGCTTCATTCCATCCAGCGCCAGAGTTTACTGCTTCTTCTACACCATCATCGAAACCAGCACCATCACCAATGATACGGAAACCGGTTACGTTAAATTGTGTTTCATAGAAAAAGTTCTTTACAGTAGCATTTACACCACCTTGTGATTTAAATACGCCTGCAGGAACATCACCACTTTCATTTGCACCTACACGTGGGCTAGGATCAGGAATAGAACGTACTCTGAATTTAACCGGAGTAAGCTTTCCATCAGGCGTTTTCACGCTGATAGTACAGTCATCTGTTTCCTGAGAAACACGTACAGAACGTTTAGCACCTGAACCTGATAAAGTAGCACCACCACCTGAAGCAGATACTTGCAACTGGTCAACACTACCGCTACCAGAGATTGTAATCGGGTTATCAACACCGATAAATAATACGTTCATTTTATCCAATTGTACAGCAGCGTTTGACTGGCCTACTGTATACTCGATTCTCCTTTGTATACTCTGTTCTTTATTATCCTGATCGAAATATTTAATATTAACGTTTACAGTATGTGACCCTAAGGAAGAAGCTTTAATAGTATGGTGTACTGCACCATCTGCACCGACTGTTACGTTTTGCCCATCAATTGATATTATAGGTTTTGCCTTAGTGCTGAAACCACCCACACCTGCAGTTATTTCAATCTCCTGACCAGGCAATACATTCGTAGAATTTGCAACGGCTATTGCTGCGAAAGCATCTTGTATAACTTCTACTTTACCTACCTGCTCATGGCAGAAAGTGATTACTTTATTTTCTGTGGTCTTAATATCGTTCTGGAATTTGCTCAGGATTGTCAAAGAAGCCACAGTAGGTACCATGTGAAAGTAAGCACCTTCCCAAGTTTTACCTGCTTTGTTTTTGCTCTGCGGTTTCTCAAGGTTTAAAGGCAAAGAAGTAGCAAAGGCCTCATTAATCTTAGTATCAACTCCTAAAACAGCAGCTTTGTAGTCTTTCAGCATTTTTTCAAGCTTTGGACCTTCCCCTTTATCTATCATAATACGGGTAGCAATATCAAGATTATCTTCTTTGAAAGCCTTTGTGGCATCTTTAGGATCACCACCAGCTTCTATTAAGATTCTATCTTTTAACCCCTGAATGAATGAATTTATTTCGTCAGATTTCTTTTGAACTACTTCTGCTTTTGGATACCAATAATTGGCCCTTTCTGAATATTCTGCTTTATTTCTTTTATCAGCAAGAGATTTCATAATATCTCCCGTAGAAGCGGTAATTACAGTATTTGTTTTTTCCAAACTACTGTTCACCGTTTTGAAGGCATTCAATATCTCGGATGATACGTCCAACGCCAGAAGGGCGGTAAGAACGAGATACATCATATTGATCATCTTCTGTCGTGGCTCACGAGGTAAAGACATGACGATTTATGGTTTAATTATTTTAATAATGGTGACGATTATCAAATCACAGGATACGGATTCATGTAAAATTTAAAACGAATCCTTTGTTAGTTGTTTAGTTGCGACCCTGCATAGCACTCAGCATATTGCCGTAGATACTGTTAAGGCGGCCTAAATTATTTGCTAATAAGCCAATCTGGTCTTGCGCTTTTTTAGCGTCTTCTACACTACCCTGCATAGCTTCAGAAGCTAACGTAAGGTTGCTATAGAATTTGTTCATGGCTTTCAGGTGGTTGTTAGTATCCTGCAATTCCAGCTCATAAATTGTATTCAGAGAAGCCAGGTTTTTCGTCAATACCTGTACCTGATCGTGGAATTGTTTTGTACCATCAGCAGCATCATTAAAATGCTTGATACCGTTTGCAGCACCAATGTAAGCGTCTTTCATTGTACCAAGAGCTGCAGCTGCTTCACGTGTTTTAGCCGTGTAATCGCCTGTTGCTGCTACTACATCAGAGATGTCAGACATTTTTTCTACTGTACCACCTAATTTTTTGAAGCTATCGCTCAGGCGGCCCAGGTTAGCAGGAGTAATATCTGCTTCACGCAGCATATCTTCCAGTTTATTTAAAGCAGGATTGCCATTGCTTACAGCAGATCCTAAAGTAAGAGGCGTTGGTTTGAAGTTTGGATCAAGGTCAGGGTGCACATTGATGTCCGGGAAATAACGTTGCCAATGTGGTTCTTCTGGTGGAGGCACCAGAAAGGCCATAACAAGGAATACAATAGCCTCAGAAATCAATCCGACCATGATGGCAATATCGGCACCATTCCAGTGAAGGATTTTCATCATCGCAGCAAAAATTACCAATGCGGCAAAGAAGCTGAAAAGAAAGTTGAGCGCTACCTGACCTTTGTGGGTTTTAAAGAATTGCATAAAGGGTTCGTTTTTTATAGTTTATTAAATTTTAAAACGTAATTGGATTGTGAAAATTGTAATGGGCAAAAAAAAGAGGTCGCAGAGATGACCTCAGGAGAAATTAACCTCTGCGACGGCCTTTTTGTGGAGCGGCAGGTAAATCAATTACACTGCGGAATCCGATATAAGATTTTGCTGAATCCTGGTATTCGTAAGTGCTGGTACCTGTTTGCAGGTAATAGCCAACATCTTTCCAGCTACCACCACGGATGATTTTACGTTTCATCAGCGGAGGATCGTCGTCTTTTGCGTTCCAACGAACATCAGGGTTCATATCATGCTGAAAGTTGTTACGTCCTTCGTAATAGATAGAAGAAGTCCATTCTGCTACGTTACCTGACATGCAATACAGGCCGAAATCATTTGGCCAGTAAGCATCAGCACGTACAGTATAGAAACCACCATCTTCAGGATAGTTACCACGGCCGGGTTTAAAGTTGGCCATCAAACATCCTTTTTTATTTCTCAGGTAATAGTTACCCCATGGAAACATTGACTGAGAGCGGCCGCCGCGGGCTGCATATTCCCATTGCGCTTCAGTAGGCAGACGGAAATCTGACTCCTGTGCTCTTTTTTTACTATCTAACCATGAGTTAAGGAAATGTGTTCTCCAGTTACAAAAAGCTTCAGCCTGTTTCCAATTCACCCCTACTACCGGATAGTTTCCGAAAGATGGGTGAGAGAAATAACGCTGTGTCATTGGCTCGTTGTAAGAATAAGAGAAGTCACGAATCCATACTAATGTGTCTGGATATATAGCAACAGGGAACTTTTCGATGAATTTAGAACGGGGTTTGCCGATATTTTCTCTTCTGGCTGCCTCTTTCAGGTTAAAACGCTCTACCTGGTAAACGATCTGGTTAGGATCAATTTCCTTTTTACCAAAGATGCGGTCATCCGGAGGAAGGATCAAAGTTGTATTTCCTAATGCTTCGATGTTTTTAGGATCGTCCCATTTGAAATTTTTCATTTTATCCCAATCAATGCGCTCTACACCATCAGCACCGGTCTTCACGTACTGAAGTTGGCGTGCAGCTACAGAGTCGCGTACCCAGTACACGAACTGCCTGTACTCATTGTTGGTAATTTCGGTAGCATCCATCCAGAACCCACTGATAGATACGGAACGGTTACGTGCGCTAAACGCATAAGCCGGGTCCTCATCGCTGGGTCCCATATGAAAGGTACCTTGTGGAATGTAAACCATTCCCGGAGGTTTTGGAAGAATGTACTTATTTCCCGGAGCAATGCCATGGACCTGGCCATCATTAGGGAGGGTACCGCCCTTGTTCTTTTTACCAAGAACACCACAGCCAGACATCAGCAAGATGCCGGATACTGCGATAAAGCCATAGATAGGGTTTTTCATTTTCATACACTTAAAGGGTATTGAGCAAATATAATATTTAGGTTTATTCGCTGCCACAACGTTACTATTTATTTTTTACGAAACAAAGCGTGTTTTACGACGTAAAATTTCTAACGGTTGACAATGCCATTTTATTGCCCGAAACGTTAAAATTATTTCAATATTGAACCCATGTCTATCAGTGACATAAGCGCCGGAACCGAACTCACTGGCTGTAAACAATTAAAGTCCTTGCACAAATAAACGAGGGCTGGCTCGGCATATTGCTTTCCATTCATCAATGGAAACGATTTTTCTTCCAAAAAGGAGGCCATTACAACTTTGTGTGGTAAAAACCCTGCGAGTAATTCCCTTAAATAGCTTTCTGCTTCTTTTCCTACAATGGCTATTTCATTGGTTCCTGCCACTATTTCCATCGCCAGGCAATTCCATACCCCAAACGAAGTGGGGTATTTGCTGATTACTTTGGAAAGCGAAGCTGCCATCGCATAGCTGCGTTGCCGCCATGCTGGCTGGTCAAATAAAATAGAAAGTTTATGCAGGTTAT
>Ga0164241_10002601_pt1 | contig 19177 bp, 21 predicted proteins | sample OricomyardsoilBY_FD_108780 | JGI IMG/M metagenome (GOLD analysis project Ga0164241, IMG submission 108780) | Backyard soil microbial communities from Emeryville, California, USA - Original compost - Back yard soil (BY) | ecosystem: Environmental > Terrestrial > Soil > Unclassified | place: USA... | reverse complement strand
TGCATGCAGAAGGCGCCGATGATCTTGCGGCGCGTGATCCGCGAGACCGCATCGGCCATGTGCAGGCCGGTGCGCTCCTGGCGCACGATGATCGTACGGATGTCCTTCTTCGCGGCGGCATCCAGCAGCGCATTGCGCGGGTACCCGAACAGGTACTTCACGCCTTCGCGCTTGAGGATCTCGGCCATGGCGTCGCTGGTCTTCACTTTGCAGGTACTCCGGAGCAGTCGCTACACTTGCTCTACAGGTCGATCGGGGGGCGGATGATACCAATCCGCCGCTCCACGGGTTATCCGGATGCCCCCAATCCTGCACTGGGCAGCATCTGCAGCAGAAGCAAGGAGCTTTAGTAATGTCCGAGAAACGCTATGTCTGGGATCTGCCACTGCGGCTGTTTCACTGGCTGCTGGTGCTGAGCATCGGTGCCTCCTGGTACACCGCCGAGAACAGCGAGGAGTACCTGACGCTGGGCGACCGGATCATCAGCTACACGCAGATCCATTTCTATCTCGGCTACTGGGCGCTGGGCCTGATCGCCTTCCGCTTGATCTGGGGCGTGGTGGGGCCGCGGCACGCACGCTTCTCGCAATTTCTTTCCGGCCCGTCGAAGTTCGCCGGCTATGCGCGCACGGCGCTGCGGCGGGATTCAGCGCAATCCGTGGGACACAACCCGCTGGGCGGCTGGATGGTGCTGCTGATGCTGCTGATGGTGGGCGCGCAGGCCAGCGCCGGTCTGTTCCTGATCGACAACACCGAGATTTATGCTGCCCCGTACCACCCGGCGGTGAGCGGCGAGACCGCCAACACGCTGGCGAAATTCCACCGTCTGAACTTCGATGTGCTGCTGTGGGTGATCTCGCTGCACGTGCTGGCCATCCTCTTCTACGCGCTGTACAAGCGGCAGAATCTCGTGGGCCCGATGTTTCACGGCCGCAAGGCGGCCACTCATGTGCCCGAGAAAGAGGCCATCACCGGCTCGCAGCTGTGGAAGGCGCTGATCGTGGCGCTGGTGTGCGCGGGCGGTGTGTACGTGTTGCTGCAGCAGGCGCCGCCGCCGGTGGAGAGCGACTACTAGCGCCACCTGTCACCGCCAATGAAAAAGGCCGGAAGGAGCAATCCTTCCGGCCTTTGTCTTTCATGATCGCGGACCGTGCGGTCCTGCGATCGGCGTTGCGTCGGGTATTACGGCTTGGCCCTGTAGTTGTCGTGGCACGCGCCGCAGGCCTTGCCGACGTCGGCAGCAGCCTTGAGCGTGTTGGCCTTGTCGCCGGTCTTCGCGACCTCTGCGAGGGCGGCAGCGGCCTTGTTCAGCCCATCGGCCTTGGCCTTGAAGTCGGCCTGACTGGCCCAGATGCCATCGAGCGCCAGCGTCTTGGTGTCCTTGAACTGACGCGTATCGGTGACGAACAGGTCCGGGATCATTGTCGCAAGCATCTCGATGCGCGCGGCGTTCCTGGCAACCACTGCAGCGTCGAACTCGACCCGGTTGCGCAGCATGCCGCCGATGGGCCCGTTCTGGTTGTTGATGAGCTTGAAGACCGCCTGGCGCGTTTCAATGGCAGTCTTGGCCTGCGCCGCCGGATTCGGCGGGCCGCCCGGAGCACCCTGCGATACAGCCATCACCGACATCGTGGCCAGAGCGGCAGCCACACCCACGCTATACAGACGCTTCATTAGTCGATCCCCCAAAAAAGTTAGATAGAGACGAACGGACCTGGCCAAAGTCTAGCAGATGCTTCATTGAGGGCCAGAAGGGCAGGTATTTCGTATGTCGAACGCATCGCTGCTGGTGCAGCGTTCGGGTTCTACGCCGAGCGGCCGATCACCGAGGCGGTGGCGATCAGCTCTTCGAGCAACGCCATCGACACCCGGCCCGAAACCGTGAAGGGATTCAGCTCGGCCTTCTCGGCATATTTGAGCAGCAGCGTCGAGTTGATCTTGTCGATGTTGACCTGGCCCATGCTCCAGCCGCCAAAGCGCCGCTCGCTGATCTCCTCGAAACTCAGCAGCCGCACCGATTCGTGGCGGGTATCGCGCACGATGGCGTTGAAGGTTTCGCATACGGCATCGCGCCCGCCTTCCAGTACCTGCAGATAGATGTCGTCGCTGTAGCACAGCACGCCGGTGATGCCATGCTGGGGATTGTTCTTCTGGCATTCGGCCAGGATGGCAGCGATGTTCCGGGCGGTCTGCGGTTTGGCGGCGCGACTGGCATACAGCAGGCGGACCAGCATAGATACCTCAGCTCTTGAGTTTGATCAGCGACAGGAATTCGCGGCGCAGCGTGTGATCCTTCAGGAACGAGCCGCGCATCACGCTGTTGATCATCTTGGCGTCATCGTCCTTCACGCCGCGCCAGTGCATGCAGTAATGGTCGGCTTCCATCACGATGGCCAGTCCATCGGGGTTGACCTTGGTCATCAGCAGTTCGGCGATCTGCGTGATGGCTTCCTCCTGGATCTGCGGCCGCGTCATGATCCAGTCAGTGAGCCGCACGTACTTGGATAGTCCGATCAGATTGGAATGTTCGTTGGGCATCAGCCCGATCCACACGCGGCCGATGATGGGGCAGAAGTGATGGCTGCAGGCGCTGCGCACTTTCACCGGCCCGACGATCATCAGTTCGTTGAGCCGTTCGGCATTGGGGAATTCGGTGACGGTGGGCAGCGGCAGATAGCGGCCGCGGAATACCTCGGTCACATACATCTTGGCCACGCGCCGCGCGGTCTGCTGCGTGTTGTGGTCGCTCCTGGTGTCGATCACCAGCGATTCGAGCACCGCCTGCATGCGTTCGGAAACTTCGTCAATGAGCTGTTCGAGCTCGCCGGATTCGATGGCATCGGCAATATTGTCATTGGCATGAAAGCGCCGGCCTTGCCGCTGCAACCGGCGTCGAATGCGCTCGGAAACGGGTGCGCCAGGTGCGTCCCGTGCTGCCTTCTGCTTCTTCATGGGGAGGGGCAGTCTAGCGAAATCCGCTGCCGGGTGGCGCTGATGCGACACGTTAAGGGCCTTTCGGCAGCCTCAAGGCGCTGTTAGGCTTGGGTCATCCTTCCCACGGTCACCCAAAGAGGCCCAAACCATGACCACCAAGCTGGAGCGCCCGCTGAAGCGCGAGATCGTTGTCGACGAAAAGCCCTACACATTGACGATCGATGCCACGGGACTGAAGCTGGTCGAGAAAGGCCGCCGCAACGGCACCGAGGTCAGCTGGAAGCAGGTGCTGGCTTCCGACACCGCCACCCCGGCGGGCTGATCGCGAATCAGTGTTTTGCGCGGCGCACCGGATGGCGCGCCGCCCACTTCGCGCGCTCAATGACCGCGCGCGATATACAAAGCCAGCAGTTCCGCCACCAGCGCGGGTTTTTCCTGGCCTCCCACTTCGAGCTTCGCCTCCTGCCGCAGCAGCACGCGTCCTTCGCCGCGCGGTTCGGCGGCCAGCACTCGGCTGTGGTAACGCACGCGTGCGCCGGCAAACACCGGCGAGGTGAAGCGCAGTTTGTCGAGCCCGTAGTTCAGCACCAGCGCCACATCGCTGACTGGCGGGAAATCGCGCTGCCGGTGGCCTGCCGCCAGGGACAGCAGCAGGAAGCCATGCGCCACGGTGCCGGGGAAGGGCGTCTCGCGCGCGACGCGCGCCGCATCCACATGGATGAATTGATGATCGCCGGTGCAGTCGGCAAAGCGATCGATGCGCTGCTGATCGATCAGGATCCACTCGGTGGGAGCGAACTGCCTGCCCACCAGGCAGTCCAAGGTGGCGACGGTCAGTGAAGGAGCCGTAATGTCTTGCATGCCTGGAAGTGTAGACCGTGTCCCGGCAAACCCCTTGAACCGCTGATCCGAATGCGCCAGATTCCACCCATGAGCACGAATGGTCTGCGCGCGGGGCTGGCGGTGCTGCTGCTGGCGGCAGCGGGTGCGGCGCACGCTACGGTATATGTGCTGCCCTCGCCGGATGCGGTGCTGTTCGGGCGTGAAGAGCGCGTGGTCACCAGTTTCGAAGACACGCTGTACGAGATCGCACGACGCTACAGCCTGGGCTCGGAAGAAGTGGTGCGGGTGAACCCCGGCATCGATCCCTGGCTGCCGGGCGCCGGCAAGAATGTGGTGATTCCCGGGCAGCGTGTGCTGCCGCCGGGGCCGCGCGAAGGCATCGTGGTCAACCTGCCCGAGCATCGGCTCTATTTCTATCCCAAACCGGTCGCCGGCAAGCCGCACGTGGTCTACACCTATCCCATCAGCATCGGCAAGATGGACTGGCACACGCCACTGGGAAAAACCAAGGTCGTCAACAAGCGCAAGAATCCCACCTGGACGCCGCCGGAATCCGTGCGCCAGGAGCACATTGCCAATGGCGAACCGCCACTGCCGGCCGTGGTGGGTCCGGGGCCGGACAATCCCCTGGGCCATTACGCCATGCGGCTGGGTCTGGCCGGTGCGTATCTCATCCATGGCACCAACAATCCCATCGCGGTGGGCATGGCCGTGACGCACGGCTGCATCCGCATGTATCCCGAGGACATCGAAGAGCTTTTCCCCATGGTGGCCGTGGGCACGCCGGTGTACCTGATCAATGAGCCGGTGAAAATCGCCTGGGTGGAGGGGCAGCTGCTGCTCGAGGCACACCCGCCGGTGGATGCCCAGGGCCAGACCACCGAACCGGAGCTCACGGCGTTCGAGGGGTTGCTGGAGAAGGCCTTGGGCGATTCCGTGGTGGCCATTCACTGGGATCGGGCCCGCGCGGAGCTGTCCCAGGCGCGGGGTATGCCGGCCGTGGTGGGACTGGCGGCCGAAGCGCCGGATGCGCCCCCGGAAGGCTCGCAAGGCCCCGTAGAGGGCGCGCCGGGCGAATCCCTGCCCGCGCCGGCACCGAATCCCCTGGCGGCCCTCCGATAGTTGAATGCCGGCGGGAATCCGCTATAGTTCGCTGCCTCGCGGGGGTGCCCCGCGGGTCTTAACTGACTGATTTAACGAACAAATACTCGCGAAAATGTCCGAGCGCGATCCTGAACGATTCGATATCGATGACGAATTCCTGGCAGAGCAGGAAGACGGCAACACCTACGACCAGATGCTGGATCGCGTGGACAAACGTTCCCGCGACAAGACCCGCAAGGTCGGCAAGGCGGCCTGGAGCAAGCTCGAAGAAGTGCTGGCCGATCGCAAGCTGCTGCGCGATCTGTCCGACTACGACGACTACGAAAGCTGATGGGCACTCACAGCGCGCCGCGCTGGATCGTGCTGAAGTTCGGCGGCACCAGCGTCTCCACGCTTCCTAACTGGGCCAACATCGCGCAGGTCGCAAAGCGCCGCCTGGATGAAGGCGCGCAGGTGCTGATCGTGCACTCGGCCGTGAGCGGCATTACCGACCGGCTCGAGAAATTGCTGTCCGCGGCGTTGGCGGGCGAGCACGAAGCGGCGCTGGCGGCGATCGAAACGCGTCACCTGCAGCTGTGCGAAGAGCTGGGCGTGGGCCGCAGCGCGCAGCTCGACGACTATTTCACCGAGCTGCGCCAGATCGCGCAGGGCATCCATCTCACGCACGAGCTCAGCGACCGCACGCGCGCGCGCGTGATGGGCACGGGCGAGTTGATGGCCACCGAGATTGGTTCGCGGTTCCTGCAAAAGCAGGGGCTGGCGGCGAAGTGGTGGGATGTGCGCCAGGGTCTGGCCGCCGAGCAGCGCAGCCATGCACCGGAGCGCGGCAACTGGCTGTCGGCCACCTGCGATTTCTCGCCCGATGGCGAGCTTTCGTCGCGGCTGGCCGCGCTGTCGCCACTGGTCATCACGCAGGGATTCATCGCCAGCGATCCACAGGGCGATACGGTGCTGTTGGGGCGCGGTGGCTCGGATACTTCCGCTGCCTATCTGGCGGCGAAGCTGACGGCGGTACGACTGGAAATCTGGACCGACGTGCCGGGCATGTTCAGCGCCAATCCGCGTTCCACGCCGTCCGCACGGCTGCTGCGCGAACTGCATTACGACGAGGCGCAGGAAATCGCGAGCAGCGGCGCCAAGGTGCTGCATCCGCGCTGCGTGCTGCCGGTGCGCGTGCACCGCATTCCGCTGTACGTCTACGCCACGCAGACGCCCGACCTGGAAGGCACGCACATCACCATCTCGACCGCCGATGCGTCGGCGAAGGTGAAGGCGGTGTGCGTGAAGAAGGGCATCACGCTGGTATCGCTGGAAAGCCCCGGCATGTGGCATGAGGTGGGCTTTCTCGCCGACGCCTTCCAGATCTTCAAGTCGCATGGACTGTCGGTGGATCTGGTCTCCACCTCGGAGACCAATGTCACCGTGTCGCTGGATCCGCAGGCGAACACCCTGGACACCCCGGTGATGGACGCTCTGGTCGCGGAGCTGTCCGAGCTGTGCCGCGCGCAGATCATCGGTCCGTGCGCGTCGGTGAGCCTGGTGGGGCGCAACATCCGCGGCATCCTGCACGAGCTGGGGGGCGCCTTCGAGATTTTCGAAGAGCAGAAGATCTACCTGGTGAGCCAGGCCGCCAACGATCTGAACTTCACCTTCGTTGTCGACGAGAACCAGGCCGACCGGCTGGTGGAGCAGCTGCATGCGCTGCTGATCCATCCCGAGCGCGGCGACCGCGTGCTCGGCCCCACCTGGGAAGAGCTGTTCCGCAAACCCGAAGCGTTGGCCGCCGCGCAGCCGTGGTGGTGGCAGGCGCGTTGCGCGGAACTGCTGCAGCTGATGCAGGGCCGCGATGCGGCCTATGTGTACGACACGGCCACGGTGCGCCGCGCCGCGGGCGAGCTGAAAGCGCTGCGCTCGATCGAGCGCGTGCACTATGCGATGAAGGCCAACTGGCATCCGATGCTGCTCCAGCAGCTGCACGCCGCCGGCGTAGCGATGGAGTGCGTGTCGCGCGCCGAGATCGAACACCTGTTGCAGACACTGCCGGGACTGAATCCGGCCGATGTGCTGTTCACGCCGAATTTCGCGCCGCGCGCCGAGTATGCCTGGGCGCTGGAGCGCGGCGTCACGCTGACCATCGACAACCTGCATGCCCTGCGTGAGTGGCCGGAACTGTTCCGCGGCCGCAGGCTGCTGGTGCGCATCGATCCCGGCACCGGCCGTGGCCATCATCATCATGTGCGTACCGCTGGCACCTATGCCAAGTTCGGCGTGCCGCTGGGCGAAGTGACGGAACTGAAACAGCTGGCGGCGCGCGTCGGCTGCACCATCTTCGGCCTGCATGCGCACACGGGCAGCGGCATCTTCGATATCCACAACTGGGTGCAGACCGCGCAGACGCTGGCCGAAGTGGCGCTGCAACTGGATACCGTGACCACGCTCAACATCGGCGGGGGTTTCGGCGTGCCGGATTCCAGTCATCGCCGCAGTGTGAACCTGGCCGCACTGGATGCGGAATTGCAGAAGTTCAAGGCGCAGCATCCAAAGTTCACGCTGTGGATCGAGCCGGGTCGCTACCTCGTGGCGGCCGCGGGCGTGCTGCTGGCGCGCGTCACGCAGACCAAGCAGAAAGGTGCGCAGGGCTATGTGGGCGTCGCCACCGGCATGAATGCGCTGATCCGTCCGGCCCTGTATGGCGCCTTTCACGAGATCGTGAATCTGAACCACGCCGACGCCTCACCGGTTGGCAGCTACGACGTGGTCGGGCCGATCTGCGAGTCGGGGGATGTGCTCGGTCACGACCGGCTGCTGCCCGAGACGCGCGAGGGCGATGTGCTGCTCATCGCCAATGCCGGCGCGTATGGCCGTTCGATGGCCTCGAATTACAATCTGCGCCTGCCGCCCGAGGAAATCATTCTCGCCTGAGCTTGGCGCCGCGCCATCTCACGGGGTGCCGGCCGTGAACGCCAGCAGCTTGTTGCCATCGAGATCGCGGAAGTAGCCGCAGTACATGCCGCCGGTGCCGCGTGGACCGGGTGCGCCTTCGTCGTGGCCGCCCAGGGCGATGGCCCGGGCATGCAAGGCATCCACCTGCGCAGGGGTATTCACTACCAGGCCGACCATCACGCCATTGCCCACCGTGGCGAGCTTGCCATCGTAGGGTTTGATCAGGCTGAGCGCCGGCTTGCTCAGGTCGATGCCCCAGAAAATGTAGCGATCGGTCTCCATCAGACGCTTCACGCCGACTTCCGCGAACAACTGGTCGTAGAAGGCGGCGGCCTTGGGAAGATCATTGGTTCCCAGCGTGACGTATCCGATCATGGCAACCTCCGGGGAAAGCAGGTGTGAATTTTACCGGAGGATTCAGCGCGCGCGCGCCTGATGACGCGCCGATAGCTCTGCAGCGACCACATCCAGCGACAGGTCGCGTGCGCGCAGCAGCAGCGCCAGGTGGAACAGCAGGTCGGCTGCCTCACCAATCAGCTCGGCGTTATCGCCGCTCTGCGCCGCCAGTGCGACTTCCACGCCTTCCTCACCGACCTTCTGGGCCATGCGTTTGACGCCCTGGCCGTAGAGCTTGGCGGTGTAGCTGCCTTCGGGATTGTGCGCGATGCGTTCGGCGATGACTTCCTGCAGCTGCGCCAGAAAGCCCAGACCCTGGCTGCGCGGCGGCGTCCCATCCCCGAAGCAGGTCGGCGTGTCCCGATGGCAGGTGGGGCCCATGGCGTGGGCGCGCACCAGCAGGCTGTCGCGGTCGCAGTCCGCCACGATGGAAACCAGCTGCAGCGTGTTGCCGGAGGTCTCGCCTTTTTCCCACAGCTTCTGGCGGGTGCGGCTGTAGAACACCACGCGGCCGCGCTGCAGTGTTTCGCGCAGCGCCTCACGGTTCATGAAGGCCAGCATCAGCACCGCTTCGCTGTCCGCGTCCTGCACGACCGCGGGCAGCAGTCCATCGCCCTTGCTCCAGTCGAGCTGATCGATATCCGAGACGGAGAAGGTCATGGACGCACCTCGATCTGCCTGTCGAGCAGATACTGCTTGAGTTCCGGAATGGCGATCTGGCCGCTGTGAAAGACGCTGGCGGCCAGCGCCGCATCGGCCGCGCCGCGCTCGAACAGCACGGCGAAGTGTTCGGGAGTGCCGGCACCGCCCGAGGCCACCAGCGGCACCTGGCAGATCTCGCGCACCGCGCTGAGCTGCTCCAGATCGTAGCCGCGCCGCACGCCATCGCTGGCCATGCAGTTGAGCACGATTTCCCCGGCACCGCGCTGCTGTGCCTCACGCACCCACTGCAGCGTGTCGCGGCCGGAATCGCGACTGTGATCCGGATCGCCGGTGAACTGGTAGACACGAAAGCCTTCGGGCGTGGTCTGGCTGTCGATGCCCACCACCACGCATTGCGAGCCGAAGCGCGCCGCCAGGCGTTCGATCAGCGCGGGGTCGGCCAACGCCGGCGAGTTCACCGAGATTTTTTCGGCGCCGGCATTGAGCACGGCCTCGGCGTCGGCCACCGAGCGGATGCCGCCGGCCACGCAGAAGGGAATGTCGAGCACCTCGGCCACGCGGCCGATCCAGCTGCGGTCCACCGAGCGCCCTTCGGGGCTGGCGGTGATGTCGTAGAACACCAGCTCGTCGGCGCCTTCATCGCGATAGCGGCGTGCCAGTTCGAGGATCTCGCCCACCACGCGGTGATCGCGAAAGCGCACACCCTTGACGACCTGTCCGTCGCGGACATCCAGGCAGGGAATCAGACGTCGTGCAAGTATGGCTGCAACTCCTCCAGACGAATGCGGCCTTCGAGCAGCGCCTTGCCGCTGATCGCCGCGGCGAGACCCATGTCGGCCAGACGCCGCAGATCGGCGGCATCGCTGATGCCTCCCGAGGCCTGCCAGGCCAACTGCGGGAAACGACGCTGCGCTTCGGCATACAGATCTAGCGAAGGTCCGCCCAGCGCGCCATCGCGCTCGATGTCGGTGCACAGCACGTGGCGCAACGCAGTGTCGGCGAAGCTCTGCAGCAGATCCCACAGTGACAGCGCATGCTCCTTCACCCAGCCGCGGGTGCGCACGCGCGGCACGCCGCCTGCATCGACGCGCACATCGATGGCCAGGCAGATGCGTTCGGCGCCGTATTGCGCCAGGCACTGGCGCAGCAGCTGTGGATTCTCGACGGCGGCGCTGCCGATGACGGCGCGCTGTACGCCGGCCGCGAATGCGGCGTCGATGCGCTCGCTGGCGCGCAGGCCGCCCCCGAGCTGAATGCGGATGCGCGATTGCGCGGCCATCTTTTCAATGAGGGGCTGGTTGCCGGGCGTGCCATCGCGGGCACCGTCCAGATCCACCAGGTGCAGCCAGCGTACGCCGGCATCCGCATAGCGCTGCAGCAGCGCCTCCGGATCGATGTCGTAGCGTGTTTCGGCGTGGAATTCGCCCTTGAGCAGGCGCACGCAATGTCCGCCGCGCAGGTCGATGGAGGGAATCAGCAGCATGTCAGTGCGCCTGCGCGAGAAAATTGGCCAGCACGCGCGCGCCCACGCGGGCGGAACGTTCGGGGTGAAACTGCACGCCACAGAAATTGCCGCGACGGACGGCCGCGGTGAACCGGCCGCCGTACTCGCTGGCGACCAGCGTGGCCTCGGCCAGCGGTGCGGCGTAGCTGTGCACGAAATAGACATGCTCGCCTGCGGCGATGCCCTCGAACAACGGGTCCGCGCGCAGCGGCTCAAGCTGGTTCCAGCCCATGTGCGGCACGGGCTGCGCAGGCGAGGCCTGCATGCGTTCGACCCGGCCGGGGATGATGCCCAGCGCCTGTGTGGCGTTGCTGCCGGCGGGCGCCTCCGCGGATTCGGCATACAGCAGCTGCATGCCCAGACAAATGCCCAGCAATGGCTGCGTCAAGGTGGGGATCAGCGTGTCGAGGCCGTGCGCGCGCAGTCGCGCCATGGTGTCGTGCGCGGCGCCCACGCCGGGCAGCAGCACATGCGAGGCCTGGCGGATGCGGCTGGCATCGGCGCTGACGGTGCAATCGGCTCCCAGTCGCTGCAAGGCAAATTGCAGCGAGGCGAGGTTGGCGCCGCCGCTGTCGATGACCACCACATCGGCCATCACAGCACGCCCTTGGTCGAAGGCAGTTCCTCGCCCTCACGGCGCAGGGCCTGGCGCAGCGCGCGGCCCACACCCTTGAAGCAGGCCTCGACCATGTGATGCGTGTTTTCACCGCTGACGCTCACGTGAATGGCGGCGCCCAGCGTCTCGCCCAGCGAGCGGAAGAAATGCGGCACCAGTTCCGTGGCCAGGCCACCGACTTCCGCGCGCGCGAACCTGCCTTCGAACACCGCATAGGGCCGGCCCGACAGATCGATGGCCACCTGCACGCGCGCTTCATCCATGGGCAGCAGGAAGCCATAGCGACCGATGCCGCGTTTGTCGCCCAGCGCCTGGCGCAGCGCGCCGCCCAGGGCCAGGGCGCAGTCTTCGACCGTGTGGTGTTCGTCGATGTGCAGATCGCCCTGGCACTGGAGCTGGAGCGCGAAGCCGCCATGTTTGGCGAGCTGCTCGATCATGTGATCGAAGAAGCCGTGGCCGGTGGCGACATGGATCGGCCCCTCGGCATCCAGATCGACATCGATCTGGATGCGGGTTTCCTTCGTTTCGCGCTTCACGCTGGCGCGGCGCGCCAGCAGTTCGATGGCGATGGCGGGCCAGGTCTCTTCCGCCGCACCCTGACGCTGCACGCGCATGCCACGCACGCCGATATTACGCGCGAATTCCAGGTCGGTGAGGCGGTCGCCGATGACGGCGCTGCGCGCCAGATCCACCGGCGTCTGGCGCAGATATTCCGCCACGTGGCCGGGCTTTGGCTTGCGGCAGTCGCAGCCATCGGCTGGCCGGTGCGGGCAGACGCACACGGCATCGAAGGTGAGTCCCTGCGAGGCGAAGGCATCGAGAATGAAATTCTGCGCCAGCTCGTACTTCTCGCGCGGGAATGAAGCGGTTCCCAGTCCGTCCTGGTTGGTGACCATGACCAGCCGGTAACCGGCGGCCGTGAGCTTCTGCAGCGAGGCGAACACATCCGGCATGAAGCGGATCTTCTCCAGGCTGTCGACCTGCTCGTCGGCCGGCTCTTCCACCAGTGTGCCGTCGCGGTCGACGAACAGCACCTTGCGTGACTCATTCATTTCAGGCTCTCCAGCACCCGGTCGTTCTGCTCGGGTGTGCCCACGCTGATGCGCAGTGAACGGGGCAGGGCAGTCTGCCTTACGTCGCGGATGATGAGCCCCGCGGCGCGCACCCGCGACAGCACTGCATCGGCATCGGTGCAATCCACCAGCAGGAAGTTGGCATCGCTGGGCCAGACCTTGCTGATCAGCGGCAGGCGCGACAAGGCCGCGGCCAGGCGTTCGCGCTCGATCAGCAGTGCCGCCACGCGGTCGCGCATGGCATCGATGGCCGCGGGCAGCAGCAGCGGCGCGACCGTTTCCACCGTCAGCTCGGTGATGGCATAGGGCGGAATCACCTTGCGCGCCAGCGCGATGATCTCGGGTGCCGCGATCAGGGCGCCGACGCGCGCGCCCGCCATGCCATGCGCCTTGGACAGAGTTTTCAGAATGACCAGATTCGGCCGCGCATCCAGTTGCGGGCACAGGCTGTCGACATTCGCGAAATCGATGTAGGCCTCGTCCACCACCAGCAGCGCGCGCGGCGCCAGCTGTGCCGCGAGCTGCAACAGCGTGGCGGGCGGCACGGCATTGGCCGTAGGGTTGTTCGGCGAGCAGACGAAAACCAGTTTGGTGTTGTCATCGACGCAGTCCAGGATGGCACTGACGTCCAGTGAGAAGCCGCGCGCCGCATCCAGCGCGGCGCTGCGTACCTCGGCGCCCTGGATGCGCGCGGCCACGGCGTACATGCCGAAAGTGGGCGGACAGATGACCACATTGTCCACGCCGGCGCGGCAATACACCCGGCACAGCAGGTCAATGGCCTCGTCGCTGCCGCGTCCCACCAGCAGTTGCGAGGGATCGACCGCGTACAGCCGCGCCAGTCCCTGCACCAGTTCGGGCGGTTGCGGTTCGGGATAGCGGTTCAGCCCCGCGGCAGAACTGTCGCCCGTGACACGCCAGGGCAGCTCATTGGCGTGCAGGCGTGTCAGTGAGGGTTCCCAGGCGGCGTGGCTGTAGGGCTTCAGCGCGCGAATGTCCTCGCGGGCGCGCTCCATGATCCAGCTCATGAGCGACCCGCCAGATCCGCCAGGCGCAGGCTCACCGCGCGCGCGTGGGCGTCGAGTCCCTCCAGATTGGCCAGTATCTCGGCGACGGGGCCGAGGCGTCGCAGGCCATCGCCGCTGAGTTCCTGCACTGTCATGCGTTTCTGGAAATCGGTGATCGACAGGCCGCTGTAGGCGCGCGCATAGCCATAGGTGGGCAACACGTGGTTGGTTCCCGAGCAATAGTCGCCCATGGATTCGGGTGACCAGGCACCCAGGAACACCGAGCCCGCATTGATGATGTCATCGAGCAGGGCGCGGGGTTCGCGCGTCTGCACGATCAGGTGCTCGGGCGCGTAGTCGTTCGAAACCCGCAGCGCGGTGGCCAGATCGGCCACCACGATGGCGCGGCAGTTGGCGACCGACTGCTGCAGGATGGCGCCACGCGACAGGCTGCGACGCTGCGTTTCGAATTCCACGGCGACGGCTGCGGCCAGGCGTGCCGAGTCCGTGACCAGCAAGGCCTGCGCGCGTACATCGTGCTCGGCCTGCGCGAGCAGATCGGCCGCGACAAAGGCGGGATTCGCCGCCTCATCGGCGATCACCAGCACTTCGGAAGGTCCTGCCGGCAGATCGCAGGCGGCGCCCGCGGCATCGCCGGCAACGATCTGTTTGGCGGCCGTGGTCAATGCCGTGCCGGGACCAAAGATCTTGTCCACCTTGGGAATGGACTGCGTGCCATAGGCCATGGCGGCCACGGCCTGCGCGCCGCCCGCCTTGAATACTTGCGCCACGCCGCAGCGGCGCGCGGCCACCAGCACGGCGGCATTGGCACGTCCATCGGCCGCGGGCGGCGTACACAGCACGCGTTGCGGGCAGCCCACGAGCTGCGCCGGCACGGCCACCATGATCACGGTGGAGGGCAGCGGCGCCGAACCGGCCGGCACATACAGGCCCACGGCGGGGATGGGACGGAACAGCCGTTCGCAGCGCACCCCGGGCATGACATCCATGGCCAGCGGCGCACCGAGCTGCGCGGCGTGAAAGCGCCGCACATTGTCGATGGCGGTCTCGATGGCGCCGATCTGTGTCGCGGTGAGCTGCGCCTCTGCCGCATCGAACTCGGTCTGCGACACGGCCAGCGAAGTCAGCTTCGCCCGATCGAAACGCTCGGCAAAGGCCAGCAGCGCGGCATCGCCGTCCTTGCGCACTTCGCGGATGATGGATCGCGCCAGCGTTTCCACGTCGCCCAGCGACTCCAGGCGCGGCCGCGACAGGGCCTGCTGCCGGGACGCGGCGTCCAGTTCGCTCCAGTTGAGAATCTGCATGGTCATCAGCTCAGCATCTTTTCCACCGGCAGCACCAGCAGCGCGCTGGCGCCGGCGGCCTTCAGGCTTTCGAGGGTTTCCCAGAACACGTTCTCGCGGCACACCGCATGGATGGCAACCTTGTCGGGCGAGCCTTCCAGCGGAATGATCGTGGGCGATTCGCTGCCAGGCAGCAGTTCGCGGATGCGCGGCAATGCCGCGCGCGGCGCGTGCAGCATGATGTACTTGCTTTCTTTCACCTGCTCCACGCCATCGATGCGCAGCAGCAGCCGCGAGATCCAGTCTTCCTTGAGCACCGGCAGTTTCATCGGCGTGCGGATCAGCACCACCTGGCTGTGGAGCAGGGTGTGCACTTCGCGCAGGTGATTGGCCTGCAGCGTGGAACCGGATGACACCAGGTCGCAGATCAGGTCGGCGCGCCCCAGCCGCGGCGCGATTTCCACCGCGCCCGACAGCGTGACGATTTCGGACTGGATGCCATTGCGCTGCAGGAAGTCGCTGAGCATTGCCGGATAGGTGGTGGCGATGCGCAGGCCGGCGATGGAGGAGAGGTCTTTCCATGCCATGCCCTCGGGCACCGCCAGCGACAGCCGGCAGTGGCCGAAGTCGAGCTTGCGCAGCACTTCGAACCGCGCCGGCGCACCCCGCGCGGCCATTTCCAGCCGGCGCTCTTCGAGCACGTTCAGGCCCACCAGGCCCAGGTCGCAGACATCCTCCTGCACCAGATCGGGGATGTCGTCATCGCGCACGAACAGCACATCCAGCGGCAGGTTCTCGCCGAAGCCCATGAGCTGGTCCTTGCCGCGCGAGAGCTTCAGGCCGCAGCGCGCCAGCAGGTCGAGCGAGTGATCCGTGAGGCGTCCGGATTTCTGCACGGCCAGCTTCAGTCGGGTGTCTTTATCCATCTCAGTGATTCTCCAGGCGCTTCACGGCCAGTGCATAGCCACCCGCGCCGGTGGCGAGGTAGCGCGCCACGCGGCCGATGGTGGTGACGCTGACACCGGTGATGCGGTGTATCTCGCGGTAGGGCAGCTGCTGCTGCAGGTATTCGACCACCGCCCAGCGATCGGCCATGGCCTGCAGCTCGGCCGGTGTGCACAGATCCTTCAGGAAGGCGCGCAGTTCCTCGGGCGTGCGCTGCGTGAGCAGCGCCGCCACCAGATTACGTTCGGTCTGCGCCTCGTGGCGCGGCGAGAACTGGCGGTTGGTCTTCATAGTGTATTAACACATTAGCACATTGGAACGAGGCGATGCCAGCGCCTTCGCTTGCTGGCGGGGGTGCGCGCCCCTAAAATTGCCCGGGTCCACAGTCATTCGAGTTTCCCATGGCGCCCCGAGAAGGCGTCCTCACCATCCCCGGTCCGACTTCGCTGCATCACGGCGGCCAGCTCGAAACCCTGCGCCTCGGCTGGAGCCTCTCCGGCGATCCGGCATTGCCCGTGGTGCTGGCGCTGGGCGGCATTTCCGCATCGCGGCAGGTCTTCGACCCCGTTACCGAACGCAACGGCTGGTGGCACGAAATTGTCGGGCCGGGCAAGGCGCTGGATACCCAGCGAGTGGCCCTGCTGGGCATGGACTACATCGGGGGCAGCGGCGCGAGTACCGGGCCCGCTGCCGGCGGCAGCTTTCCCAGCATCTCCAGTTACGATCAGGCGCTGGCCATCAGCCATCTTCTCGATCACCTGGGGATTGCGAAACTGGCGGCCATTGTCGGTGCCTCGTACGGCGGCATGGTGGCGCTGGCTTTTGGCGAACGTCATGCCTCCCAGGTCGAGCGCCTGATCGTCATCAGCGCGGCCGATTGCCCGCATCCCATGGCTACGGCCTGGCGCAGCGTCCAGCGCAATATCGCGCGGCTGGGCCTGACTTCAGGTTGCTCCAAGCAGGCGCTGGAACTGGCTCGCGCGCTGGCCATGACCACCTATCGCAGCCCCGAGGAGTTCGCGGCGCGTTTTCGTGCCTTGCCGCGCATGGATACCGGGCTGCCGGTGTTTCCGGTGGAGCAATACCTGCAGGCGCGCGGGCGTGATTACGCCGCGCGCACGCGGCCCGAGTCCTTCATCTGCCTGTCCGAGTCCATCGACCTGCACCAGGTGGATGCCACGCGCATCCCCGTGCGCACCGAAGTGATTGCGGTGCGCGAGGACCAGCTCGTGCCCATCGGCGACATGCGCGCGTTGACCGCGCGCTTGCCCGATGCGCGCCTGCATGAGTTTTCCTCGCTGTTGGGTCATGATGCCTTCCTGAAAGAGGCCGAACAGTTGCGCGCCGTCCTGTCGGTGCTTTATCCCGGAGAATCCGCTTGACCGACCGTCCTTCGTTCACCACGCGCTCGGTGCGTGCCGGCCTCGAGACTGATGACATCACCGGCGCCGTCGTGCCGCCCATTCATCTGAGCTCCACCTATGCCTTCCGCGGCTATGGCGACAAGCGCGCCTACGATTATTCGCGTTCGGGCAATCCCACGCGCGATCTGCTGGGCAATGCACTGGCCGACCTGGAAGGCGGCGCCGGCGGCATCATCACCGGCACGGGCATGGGGGCCATCACGCTGGTGGGGCATCTGCTGCCGCAGGGCGCGCGCATCGTCGCGCCCCACGATTGCTACGGCGGCACCTTCCGGCTGTTCACGGCCTGGAACAAGCGCAATGAACTGAAGGTGGACTTCGTGCGCTTCGCCGACGCGCCGGCACTCGATGCCGCGCTGGCGCAGAAGACCGATCTGTTGTGGATCGAGACGCCCAGCAATCCGTTGCTGCGCATCACCGACATCGCGGCGCTGGTGCAAAGCGTGAAAGGCAAGGGCACGCTGGTGGTGGTGGACAACACTTTTCTGTCGCCAGCCTGGCAGCGACCGCTGGAACTGGGCGCCGATATCGTGGTGCATTCCACGACCAAGTACATCAACGGCCACAGTGACTGCGTCGGCGGCGCGGTCATCGCCAGGAGCAAGGAGTTGCACGAGCAGATCGGATGGTGGGCCAATGCACTGGGGCTCACCGGCGGCGCCTTCGACAGTTTTCTCACATTGAGGGGCCTGCGCACGCTGCAGGCGCGCCTTGCGGTGCATGGTCGCAATGCCCAGCAACTGGCGGAATGGCTGACCCAGCAACCGGGCGTGAAGAAGGTCTATTTCCCGGGACTGCCCTCGCATCCCGGTCATGACATCGCGCGCCGCCAGCAGACAGGCTTCGGTGCCATCGTCACCTTCGAACTCGAAGGCGGCGAGAATGCCGTGCGCCGCTTCGTGGATGGCCTGCAGTTCTTCTCGCTGGCGGAATCGCTGGGTGGCGTCGAGAGCCTGGTGGCCCATCCCGCGTCGATGACCCATGCCGCGATGGCGCCGGAAGCCCGTGCCGCCGCGGGTCTGGTGGATGGTCTGTTGCGGCTGTCGATCGGCATCGAAGCCGTCGAGGATTTACGCGACGATCTGGCGGCGGGACTGGCCCGCGCCCGCGGCTGAGGCATGTGCATGCGGCGGCGCCTGTTGCAATAGCGGAGAATCGAATGAAAACCGGAACGGGGGTTGGGGCGCTGCTGGCTTTCGCGGTGGCCGTGGCATTGACATCGTCGCTACAGGCGCAGCAGGCGTCGGCGCCGAAGGCCTTCACCACGGCCGAAGATCATCAGCAGATGATGGCGCAGCTGGGAATTACCGCACTGCGGCCCGGACCCAACGGCAACGAAACCGCGCCCGATCACGCCAACTACGACGGAGCGCTGGCCAATCCGTTTCCGGTGTTGCCCGACGTGCTCACGCTGAAGAACGGCCAGAAGGTCAAGACGGCCCGTCAATGGTGGCGCCAGCGGCGTCCCGAAATCGTCGAAGACTTCGAGCGCGAAGTCATTGGCCGCGTTCCGGCCCATGTGCCCAAGGTCAGCTGGTCGGTGACCGAATCCGCCACGGCGCAGATCGGTGGCCGCACGGTGAATGCGCGCCGGCTGGTGGGTCATGCCGACAATGCCGCCTTTCCCGCGATCGATGTGAACATGCAGATGGTGCTGGTAACGCCGGCCGATGCGAAGAAGCCGGTGCCCGTGATGATCCTGTTCGGACGCGCGGCCATGCCGGGCGAGCCGCCGCCCTCGATACCCGGCCGACCGGCTGTCGCCTTCACGCCGCCGCCCGGTTCCGATCCGCCATCCACCGAACAGCTCATCGCCGCGGGTTGGGGATACGCCTATCTGAATCCCACCAGCATCCAGGCCGACAATGGCGCGGGCCTCACGCGCGGCATCATCGGCCTGACCAATCGCGGCGAGCCGCGCAAGCCCGAAGACTGGGGTGCATTGCGTGCCTGGGGCTGGGGGGCTTCGCGCGCGCTGGATTATTTCGAAACTGACAAGTCGGTGGATGCGCGCCGCGTGGGCATCGAAGGCGTGTCGCGCTATGGCAAGGCGGCACTGGTCACCATGGCCTTCGATACGCGCTTCGCGGTGGTGCTGATCGGCTCGTCGGGCGAGGGCGGCGCCAAGCTGCATCGGCGCAATTTCGGCGAAGCGGTGGAGAATCTCACCGGCTCGGGCGAGTACCACTGGATGGCCGGCAATTTCCTGAAATACGGCACGGCCGAATCCCGCTTCGGCAGCCGCAATGCCGGCGATATTCCGGTGGATGCGCACATGCTGCTGGCGCTGTGCGCGCCGCGACTCACCTTCATCAGCTACGGCGTTCCCGAGAAGGGTGATGCGAAGTGGCTGGATCAGCAGGGCAGCTTCATGGCGGCCATTGCCGCGCAGCCCGTGTTCCGCCTGCTGGGCGCACATGA
>Ga0164241_10002600_pt1 | contig 19179 bp, 10 predicted proteins | sample OricomyardsoilBY_FD_108780 | JGI IMG/M metagenome (GOLD analysis project Ga0164241, IMG submission 108780) | Backyard soil microbial communities from Emeryville, California, USA - Original compost - Back yard soil (BY) | ecosystem: Environmental > Terrestrial > Soil > Unclassified | place: USA... | reverse complement strand
CTCACCGGAGAAGCATCCATCCACTGCCCGCTGGAGCTCGTGGTCAATACTGGCTGACTCCGATCGTCGAGCCAGATGTGGGCGCCGCCAGCGTAGAGATCGCGCCAACAGGGCATCCAAGAGATACCGGAGCCAGTGCTGAGGCCGAAAATTACGGCGTCTCCGGTAGTAGGCAAGGTATAGGTGCCGCCAGGCTGGTTGGCCGAGTTGACCGAAACGTAGGCCCAGCTGTTAGAGCCTGCCGACCAGACGCCGAAATAGTTGTATGGCCGAGGATACTGCTGCTCGTTGCAATTGTGGTCTGCGTGCACATAGGGAGCTCCCAGCGTGACGCTCGAGATATAGCTGTCGCTGTTGGGGGCGCTGTAAGACCATTGGCCAAACTGGTCGGCGCCGTATGATCGCTGACCTTCCAACGACACATACAGTCCGCGCGTTCCGGATCCGCCGGGCCCGAAACACTCATAGATGCAATAAGTGCTGCCGTGGAACCACCATGAGCCGTTGTTGTTGTAAGCCCAAACCCCCATATCGAGTGCGTTGTGGTTCTGGCCATAGATCCAATTCTCGTTGTTTTCGAGAACCTGGGGGTCCAGCAGGATCGGCATGGCGTAGTCGCCCTCGCGGTGGTCGACCGTGAGGATGAGGGAGTCGTCTTCGACCTGAAGGTCGACAGGCACATCCGTGCCCTGCGCGTCGACCGCGATCGGCTCGGGGATCGTGGTGAGCAACTCACCGGATTTGACTACTTCCGCTCCCCATTCTCCATCGGCGCGCAGTTCTGCGCCAGCTGGCACATCGACCTGGAAGCGAAGCGTCTCTGGGCTGTTCTCGGAGCGAAGCAGGTTGAAGATCTCGACCCCGGTGGCAATTGGGGAGACCAGCATGTCGGTGTCAGGCAGTACCTCGACGGTCAGCGTATTTTCATCGCCGAAAGGCTGGGCAATGCGCTCTCCATCTGCCCCGACCAGCTTGATCGCCACGCCATCTTCCCCGACCTTTATCGACTGGTCCGCCGCTTCCGGGATCTGTACCTCAACTAGGGCATTCTCAGTTTCAAAGCCCGAGTTGGTCTCTTCGAGACTGAGGTCGACTTTGCGCAGGTCGCCATTCTCGTCCTCAACTCGCACCGGCAAGCTCGATTCAAAGACGAGGCCATCGCCTTCGTCTTTGACGGTAGCCGAGGTTTCTTCGCTCGTGCTCAGCAACTGGGCATCGCTAAGGAAGCGGGCGGGATCGGTGTTCAGTTGCGCCAGCTGTTTGGCGAAGACGGTGCTCAGGAGCTCCTGGGCCGCAATGGGGTCAAGGTCGGCGTAGGCAAACCGCGACTCCTCGCGCTCGCGGACGCCCTCGGGGCTCGCCAGCCAGACCTCCCTTTTCTCTTCCTCGCGTTCGGCTTCTTCGATCGTCGCGGTGATGTCCTCGCCGCTGGGCAGCTTGGAGGGGTCGAAGTCCTCGGGCGCCGGCGGCAGCGTGGTCTCCTTCGCGGGCGCGGGCAATTCGGCCGCCAGGACGGGGACCGCAGAGACAACCAGCAGCAGAGTCGCGAACAGCGCGATCCAGTGAGCGCCGCTTGCCCCGGCGCGTGAACGCGATCGACCTTCTGCACCCGAGCTCCGGCGCGACACCTTGAACACCCCTGCCTCCCCTTGTTGACGTTGCCTGGTGCTCGGCACTGCATCCCTGAGACACGCTGACCAGACGAAAGTTGCCAACTCCTATCCATTTATGGACTGCCATGTCAACAAATCGATACTCAGACAACTTGTATTTAACGAGCCGGTGCCGCTTAACCACTTGGTAGCGGCCTAGTTACAACTTTGTCGCGGGCGCGCGGGAGGGTGTGGAGCTCATGCGTCTTCGTGCTCTGCCCCTCGCCGTCGCCGGCCTGCTTGCGCTCGTTTGGCCGGCCGGCGCGGGGGCCGAAATCTCCGTGACGCACCCGATCGAGGGGCCGAGCGCCGACCTGGTCGAAGTCGCCGATGCGGCGATGGCCGAGGACGGGAGCGGCGGGGTCGTCTACGTGAAGAAAGAGGGCGGTCGCAACCACGTCTTCGCCACCCGCTTCGACGGCGACGCTTGGAGCGGGCCGCTGCGGGTCGACGCCGGGCAGGCGTTCGACTCGAGCTGGCCGCGGATCGCGGCCGGCGACAAAGGGCGGCTGCTGGTCACCTGGGTGCAGGAGTTCGGGGTCGGCAGCGACCGCATGTTCTCCGCCAGCCTCGACCCGGGCGCGAGCGGGTTCGCGCCGCCAGTGCCGGTCGATTTCAACGTCGGCGAGGCAACCGCCTCCTACCCCGACCTGGCGATGAACGCCGGCGGCCAGGCCTACCTCGCCTACGTCGTCGTCACCGACACCAGCACCGCCATCCCCCCCGGCTACGTCGGCGCCAGCCTCCGCGTCGCCCGCTACAACAACCGCCTCTGGTCGCTGCTCGGCAGCCCCGCCAACCGCAACCCGGCCTCGCCGCTGCGGCTGCCGACCGCCGCCGCCGCGCCGCGGGTCGGGATCGACACCCAGGGCAACGGGGTCCTCGCCTGGCAGGAGCCCGACGACGAATTCGTCGACCGGATCTGGGCCCGGCGCCTGTTCGGGACCACGGTCGGCGTCCCCCTGCAGATCAGCCCCTCGAGCTGGGAAGGGGTGCCGCTGCGCGGCCCTGCCGACGCCTTCGCGCTCGACGTCGCCGGCTTCGGCCAGACCGCGGTCGCCTTCCGCCAGCAGCCGGGCCAGGCGAGCAAGCTGACCGCGCCCCGCCTCTTCGTCAACCAGATGCCGGACGCCTTCGGGGCCGGCGCGGCCGCCTTCGCCGGCGCCCGCCTGGCCGACGGCGGCGTCCAGGGTGCCCTCGGGGCGCCGAGCATCGGCGTCGACCCCAACGGCGCCTTCGCCGCCGCCTTCGGCACCGCCAACGCGGTCCTGCTCGCCCCCGGCGACAGCGAGAAGATCGGCGCCCTGACCCGGCTCGACGAAGGCGCCAGCTCGGTCCCCGGCGAGCCTCTGGTCGACTACGCCGAAACCGGGGCCGCGGTCGCCGCCTGGCGCGAACTGCGCGGCGGCGCCGGCACGGTTGGGGTGCAGGAGCGTCGGGCCGACGACGTCACCGACCCGGCCGGGCTGAGCGCGCCGCGTGGGGGCGCGATCGGCAGCCTGCGGCTGGCCGGCTCCGGGCTCGGCGACGCGATCGTCGCCTGGACCCAGGGCACCGGCGCCGGCACCCAGGTCGCCGCGGCCGTGGTCGACGCCCCACCCAACCCCTTCTTCGTGCAGACGCCGGCGGGCTGGCGGCGTCAGCCCGAGATCGCGATCCACTGGGCCGCCGCGGTCAACGCGATCGGCCACGTCACCTACTCGGTCAGCGTCGACGACGAGCCGGTCGGCAAACCGACCAAGCGCCTCTTCGCCAAGCTGCGCAGCGCCGAGATCGGCAGCGGCCGCCACCGCATCCAGGTCTTTGCGATCGACGACGCCGGGCAGCAGACCGGCTCCCACAACGCCGTGCTGCGGGTCGACCGCGAACCGCCGCGGGTACGACTGCGGCGCCACGGTCGCCGCCTCGCCGTCGCGATCTCCGACGGCGGCCGGCTCTCCTCCTCGGGCCTCAAGGGCAGCTCGGCCCGAGTCTCCTTCGGCGACGGCAGCAGCGGGGGCGGTGGCGGCAAGGGCGGTGGCGGCGGTGCCACCACCATCTCCGCCGCCGGCCGCAAGGGCAAGAAGGCGGGGCCGGCGGTGAAGACGGTTCGCCATGCCTACGCCCGCGGCGGCAGCTACAGGGTCACCGTCACGGCCCGCGACCGAGCCGGCAACGAGACCCGCTTCCAGCGCCGGGTGCGGGTCGGATGACCCCCCGCTCCCTGGCCGGCTTCGCCGCCGCCGCCGCGACCCTCTTCGCGCTCGTCGCCCCCACCGCGGCCGGCGCCGCCTACGGCAACGGCGAGACCGGCACGACCGGCGCCCAGCTCGTCTCGGCCGACTACCGCCGGCTCGAACAGGCCGACGCGACGACCCGTTTCGCGGCGATCTCCGGCGACGGCCGCTACGTCGCCCTCGACACCTTCGCCCGCAACTTCTTCGCCGACGACGACCCCGACCCGGCGGGCAAGTTCAGGTCGGGAGGGATCTTCCGCTTCGACCTGCAGACCAAGGGGCTGGAGAAAGTCGCCGACGGCAACCTGATGAACGAAGCCGACGGCAGCTTCGTCCGCCGCGGCGCCTCCAACCCCTCGATCAGCGCCGACGGCCGCTACGTCGCCTTCGCCACCGCGCAGCAGCTGGTCGCCGCCGACGTCAACGACAACATCGACGCCTACGTCCGCGACATGACCGTGCCGCTGCAGCCCGGCGGCGCCTGCGCGCCGGGGCCGGCCTGCGCCTACCGACTCGCCTCCGCCCGCGACGGCAGCGAAGTGCCGGCCGGCTACGGCGTCCCGGCCAACCCGTTCCCCGGCAGCAACCCCGGTGCCGACCTCAGCCGCGGGGTCGCGATCAGCGCCGACGGGCAAAAGGTCGTGTTCCGCACCGAAGCCCCCTCCGACCTGCCGGCCCAGCCGACCGCGGACACCCCGGCGGGGCAGCTGTTCGTACGCGACCTGGCGGCCCAGACCACGACCCTGGTAACGGCGACCCGGGACGGCGGGACCGGGGCGATGACCGCGCAGCCGGCCGGTGGTGCCGTCGGTGCCGCAATCAGCGCCGACGGCACCACCGTCGCCTGGACCGGCTCCAACGCGGCGCAGCAGACGCGCTTCCTCGGCGGCGAGATCCAGGAACCGGCCTTCCTCTACTACCTCTGGCGGCGAGTGGCCGACGGGCCGACGGCGCCGACCAGGCGGATCACCGGCATCGCCGACCCCGACGACCCCGGCTGCCCGCCGGCCTCGAGCAACTTCTTCGACGGGACCTCGACCGGGCCGTGCTTCGGGCCGCTGACCGACCAGGAGGGCAGCCGGGCCGGCATCAGCTCCCTCCTCCCCGCCCTCAGCGGCGACGGCTACAGCGTCGCCTTCCTCACCGGCTCGGGGCCGCGACCGACCGAATTCCCCGGCACCACGCTCGACCTCTTCCTCACCGACATGCGACCGGGGATCGCCCGCAAGAGCGGGACCGTGGAGCTGACCCGGGCGCCGATCTCCGGCGACCCCGCCGCCGGGTCGCCGCTGACCAGCCTGGCGATGTCCGCGGGCGGGCGCTACCTGGCGCTGACGACGAGCCGCACCCAGTTCACGCTGCCCGCCCTCGGGCTGCTCGGTGCGCCGCGCGCCGTGCCCGGCATCAATGAGCTCTACATGGTCGACCTGCAGAGCCGCACGATCGAACGCGTCACCCACTCGACCGAAGGGGGCGACATCGGCGGCAGCGTCCAGGACGGAGTCACCGTCTCCGCCGACGGCAGCCGGATCGGGTTCACCTCCTTCGCCGGCAACCTCTTCTTCGGCGACGCCAACCCGAGCCCGGACGCGTTCGTCGCCACGCGGCTGGCGGACGCGGCCACGGCGGGGCCGGGATCGGCGGGGGCCGGCAGCGGCGCCAGCTCGGTCAAGGTCAGCCGCTCCGGGCCCCGCGTCTTCGTGCGGGCGAAGACGAAAGCCGCCGGCGTCGTCGTGCTGACGATCTCGGTCCCCGCCGCGGGCAAGATCGAGGCGGTGGCGCGGGGGCGCGTCGGCAAGCCGCCACGGCTACGCACGATCGCCGCCCGCAGGACCCGCGCCCGCGGCAAGGGCAGCTTCAACGTGGTCATGCGCGCCGCCCCCCGCTTCCGCGCCAGGCTGAGCAGGGGGAGCAAGCTCCCGGCCCGGGTCAGCATCACCTTCTCCCCCGCTGCGGGCGGGCGCAAGCTCCGCGCCTCCACCCCGGTCGCCTTCTCCGGGTAGCCCCGCAGATCCCGCTCTTCACCAGATCTTCTCCAGATCGACACAGGGGCTTCACCGCTGGGGCGGCCCGCTCCGAAATGGTGCGGGTCGATGCTGGCCGAACCGCCAACCCCCACCCACAGCGGCGACGCCCAGCACCTCGCCAACCTCGAGATCCGGCCGGCCGAACTGCAGGTCCTGGTCGACGGCAGGCGGGTGGGCTTTACCGTGCGCGAGTTCGAGCTCTTCTTCCTGCTGGCGAAGCGACTGGACAGCGTCGTCCAGCGGCCCGAGGTCTACGAGCTGATGTGGGGGGGCGAGATGCCGCGCCGCGACCGCTCCGTCGACGTCCTCGTGCGCAAGGTGCGCGGCAAGCTGGAGCTGGTGGCGCCGGACTGGCGCTACATCCACACCCACTTCGGCATCGGCTACCGCTTCACCCCCGAGCGGATCGCCTAAGCGGGCCGGCGGCGCCGCTTAGCGCCGGCGCCGCCGGCCCGCCGTGGCGGCGGCCGGAGTCGGACGGCCCGGTCGCGGGCGGCCGCGGATCGAGGCGCCGCCGATCGCCGCGATCAGGACCAGGCCCAGCAGATAGGGCGGCACGGTCAGGCCTTCCTCGTCGGCTTCGTAGCGGGAGAAGGCGTGGGATTCCTCGATCGCCGCCTCCTCCTCGCGCTTCTCTTCCACCTGGTAGGTCCGGGCCGGAGCGCCGCCGGGCGGCATCGGCCGCACCGCCGGTGGCGGCGGGGGCAGCACCGCCGCCGGCACCGTCGCCGTCAGCGCCACCGCCGGGATGAAGGCGGCCGGCGCCAGCGGCGCCGGCGGGATCACGTTCGGCGGGGTGGGCGGGGCCGGCGCCGGTGCCGCGGGGGGAGCCGGCGGGGGCGGGGGCGGGGCGATGTCGACCGGCGGGCTGCCGCCCGGGGGCGGGGGCGGCGGGGGCGGGGGCGGCACCGCCGTGCTCGCCACCTGCTTGAAGCGGTCCGGGCGCAGCGGCCGGGTGCCGCAGGGGCGGCGGACGCTGCCGCCCTGGATCGTCACCGCTTCGGAGTAGGAGAAGCCGCCGGCGCTGACCGTCACCGTCGTGGTGCCGGCGTTGAACGGACAGAGCAACCCGGAGCTGGGATCGGTCACCACCTTGTCGTTCGCGTCCAGGTAGGGCTTGTGCAGGTTGGTCGAGGCCGGGTCCTGGCGGACGAAGTCGGCGATGTCGGGGTCCGAGGAGGTGAAGCTGTACTCCGGCACGATCCTGTCCCCGCAGCCGGCGACGAGGCACTGTTCCGGGGGGAAGGGCGTGTAGGGGCTGCCGCCCGCGGGGCTGGGGATGCCGGAGCCGCCCGCCGCCGGCCCCCAACGATCGCCGCCGAGCGGTCGCCGGCCGAGGCCGCTGAACAGGGCCGGCACCGAGCGCCGCAGCAGGGTGCCGTCGGTCGCCTCCAACGAGAGGTCTTGGATCACCGGGATCAGGCGCACCCCGACCGGGGCCCGGTTGGTGCTCGGGTCGCGCAGCGCCGCGTTGAGCTCGAGCACCATCACCCCGGCGTCGCCGAAGAGCGCGTCGGCGGCGTCTTTGCCGACGACGCCCGAGAGCTCGGAGCGATAGCCGAGGGTGCCGGTGCCGAAGCTGGGGATCGTGTTCGAGCCGCCGGCGGGGATCCGCATCTGCCGGTTCTCTTCCGGGCGGTCGAAGAGGTAGGCGGAGGCGCCGCCGTCGACCAGCACCCGCGCCACCTCGTTGCCGTCGTCGGCGACGTTGAGCTTCGGCGTGAAGCTGGTGTTGAGGCTGCGGTTGCCCATCGCGATCGTCGGTATCCCCTTCGCCCGGGCATCGGCGAGGACCGCTTCCAGCCAGGGCAGCTGCGTCTCGGGCGGGTTCTGGTAGGGGTCGCTGGTCGCCAGAGAGCCGTGCGAGTTGTCGATCACGATCACCCGCACGGTCCCCCCCGGGCCGCTGCTGTCGAAGGCGTAGTGGGTGCGGGCGCCCCCGCTCGAAGCGGCTCCCGGGATGCCGGCGGTGGAGATTCCGGCCGGCGCGGCGCCGGCGCCGAACGGGGCCGGGAAGGCACCGAAAGCGGACTGGAAGATCGCCCCGCTGGAGCCGTCGCTGACGTCGCCGGAGCCGAGCGCCGGGAACACCGGCAGGCCCGGCTCGGAGCCGAGCAGCGACGCGTAGCGTTCGCCGTCGGCGGGCCCGAGGCCGGTGGCGACGCGGTTGCCCGTATAGAGCAGCGCCCGCGGCCCGGCGCCGGCGCGCATCCCCGCGACCAGCCGCAGGGCGGCGGCCAGGGTCGTGTCCGGCCCGATCGCCTGCGGGGCGAGGCTGGCGCAGGCTTCCTCGCACTGGGCGTTGCCGGCGACCGCGAGGCGGATCGGGCCCGCCGGCATCGGCACCGGCTGCCGGCCCGCCGCGCTCGGCGCCGCCGTCGCCCCCGCCCCGAAGCGGGAGATCGCGGCGGTGCGGACGCGGGCGCGGATGGTGACGGCCGCGCTCCCGGAGGCGCCGCGCCCGGCGGAGTCGGCGTCGCCGCTCCAGCCGCCCACCGCCCAGCCGTTGCCGGAGGGATCGAGCAGGAAGGCCAGGGTCGGGTCGCTCTTCAACGGCCGGTCCGAGCTGGAGCCGGTGAAGGCGGTCCGCTGCTGGTCCTCCCAGCCGCCGGCGGTCTCGCGCAGGACGTAGCCGTCGCCGGGCAGGGCGAACGGCGGCAGCACCGGCGGCGGCACGTCGGGGTCCACCGGCGGCAGGTCGTCGGCGGGCGGGTAGCCGAGCTGGGGCACCACCGAGACGACCGCGCGGACGCCGGCGCCGTCGCGCACCGCGGCCGCGGCCACCGCGGTCGACCCCGGCAGCGGCTGGTCGGAGAAGCGCCAGGGGGCGCCCGGCCCGTCGCGCTCGATCACGATGTCGCGGCCGGCGGCGACGGCGCCGCCGTCGGGCAGGCCGGCCACCGTCAGCAGGAACGGTTCGCCGGCGCGGACGGAGTCGAGCAGAGCATGGGCCGAAGAGTCCACCTGCCAGCCGCTGCCGCTGTTGACCAGGAGGTCGCGGCCGGCAGCGACTATCGCCTGGCTGCCGGCGAAGGCGATCGAGGTCAGGTTGGCGCTCTCGAACCCGGCCGGGAGCGCTTCCTGTTCCCAGCTCTTGCCGAAGCCGAGCAGGGCGCCGCTCTTGCCGACTGCATAGCCGCGGCTGGAGTTGGCGGGGTCGAAGGCGATCCCGAGCAGGTTCCCCTCGAACCCGATCGGGATGCCCGGATCGGCGACCCAGAACCCGTCGCTGGCGTTCCACTGCCACATCGCCCCGAGGTCACCGACCGCGTAGGCGTGCCCCGCTTCCGGCCAGGCGACCCCGCGCAGGGTCGACTTGTTGACGGCGCCGCTGGAGGTCTGCAGGAACTCGCGGCGCCAGCCCCTGCCGGGGACGTAGCGGGCGACGGCGCCCCCGGCGCCGACCGCCAATGCTCCCGAGTCCAGCGACCCCGCCGCCGCCCCGGGCGCCCCGGTCACCGCGGTCAGCGGCGCCCGCAGGGCGATCGGCCAGGGGCGGAAGCGGTCCGGCCTGGCGCTGCCGGAGATCTGAATCGGTCCCTCGAGCCAGCCGTCGTCGACGCCGGTGAAGGCGGCGCTCGGCCGGAACGGGCCGCCCGCCCCCGGCACCCGGGTGAAGCTGCCTTCGCCGAACCGCAGGTAGGTGCCGCCGTTGCTTTCCTCGCCGCCGCCGACGTCGAGCGGGTTGGTGACGATCCGGGTCCCGAAGCCGGGGCCGGGCCAGGCGAAGCTGCGGTACCCGGTCTGGCGCGAGAGCTTGACCCCGAGCTCCCCCTGCGGGCAGAGCGTCGCTACGTCGCACCAGGCGCCGGTGACGCTGCCTTTGCCGATGTCGTAGTAGAGGGAGACGTCGCGGCCGACGCCCGCGATCGTCGCCGAGAGGTCGATCCAGACCCCGGCGGCGGTGACCGTCAGCGGCTGCGCGGCGGCGGCGATCGGGGCCACCGCGGAAGTCCCCGCCCCCGGGTTTTCGCGATCGGCGAAAGGGGTCCCGGCGAGCGGACGCTCGACCCATTCCGGCCCGCCCGGCGTCGCCGTGCGCTGCAGCAGGACCAGCGAGCGGCCGAGGGACTCGTCCGCTTCGGCGATCGCCCAGGCGTTGCCGAGCCCGGTGGCGTCGATCGCGAGGATGTGAAACTTCGCCTCCGAGCCGACCGGCACCGCGACCGGCTCGCGCGGGACCCACTGGCTGCCGTCGTAGTGGATCACCCCGTCCGCGACCGAGCGACCGATCGGGGCGAAGAAGAGGCCGGTGCGGCCGTTCTCATCGAAGGCCGCGTTGGCGATCTGGCCCGAGCCGGATTCGCCGGCCAGGGCCTCGGCGGGCCGTTCCCCTTCGGCTGGCAGCAGCACGGTCGCGGGCGGAGGCTGGAGCGCGCGCCAGTTGCCGCCGGGATCGTGGTTGAGGACGACCGCCTGCTCGGCCGCGGGCCGGTTGAGGTCGCGGCCGACCAGCACCCCTCCCCCGTCGCGGGTGATGCGGGCCGAGAGCCGGTTGGGGATCGGGCCCCGGTAGGGGTTGCCGGCGGCGTCGACGGGGGTGTCGAAGACCGTCCAGCTGCCCCCGTCCGCGTAGCGCAGGAAGGCGAGCTGCTTGGCCGGCTGCGCCGGGTTGGCCTGGGGCCCGAAGCCGAGCGAGCGACCGCCGGCGGTCACCGCTCCGACCGCGAGCGGCAGCGACCTGTAGCCCCAGGCTTCGCCGGGCTCGCCCCCGGGCGCCGCCCCCATCAGAGTCACCTCCGGGTCGGCGCTGCCGAGCAGGGGCAGCGGGCCGACGCCGGCGGGGGCCGGGGCGCTGCGGCCGATCGTCGCGGTCGCCAGCACGATCGCCACCGTCATCGCCGTCGCCGTCGCCAGGACCGCGCGGTTGCGGGCGACGCTCACTTCTTCACCGCGGCGGTCCGAAACGCCAGCTTGGTCGGGTAGCGATCGCGGCTGACCTGCAGGCTCAGCGCGTGGCGGCCGGGGGCGAACAGCCGCAGCGGAGTGCGGGCGACGGTGCGGCCTCCGCGCTTGCCGATCAGCGCCACCTTGGCGCGGCGGGTGACGGTGAAGCTGACCGTCAGCGTCAGGCCCTCGAGATCGGACTGGATCCGCTTCAGCAGCGGCGGCAGCCGCCGGGTGCGGGTTTCCTTCGCCTTCGCGTCTTCGAGCGGGGCCGGCGCGAACAGCTGCGAGTCGTCGGCCGGCAGCGCGTCGGGGATGAACTGCTCGGCCGCCTCGTTGGGTCGGAAGACGATCGTGCCCTGGAAGGCGGGGTCGGCGTCGACGGGAAGTGGGGTGCCGTCGCTGTAGTGGAACAGCCAGCCGCCCCAGGTCGCCAGCCAGCAGTCGTTCGGCGCCGGGCAGGCGATGCGGGCGGCGCTGCCGCGGCCGGCCCCCGAGGTCGGCAGGCGGGTGGTGGTGGCGGACCCGTCCGGCGCGATCAGCGCCACCGCCGCCTTGCTGTTGGTGCTGTGACGCTCGCCGTAGGGGACCACCGTCGCCAGCGCGCTGTCGCTGCCCGGCATCGCGGCGACGTCGCCGAGCCGGTCGGTCGCCCCGAAATCGCCGCTCAGCGACAGCTGCTGGAAGGCGCTGCCGACCAGCCGCACCGCGACCGGGGGACGCGCAACCGCTCCTTCCGCCGGCGCCGACGGACCGGAGGCCGCCCCGCCGCCGACCGCCCAGAGGTCAGTGCCGTCGCTGTCTAAGGCGAGCAGCTCGGTGCCGTCGGCCGGAACTCCCGGCAGCGCCTGCGGCAGGAAGGGATCGTTGCCGAAGCTGGTGCCGCCGATCGCATGGAGCAGGCGCGGCACCGGCTCCGGCTCGGCGAGATCGACCGGATCGACGCGGTTGCCGGGACCGCGGCCGACCATCGTGCTCTCGAAGAGACGCCCCTGGTGGAACTCCATGTCGCTGACCGCTCGCCCCTGCGGTCCATAGATGGTCTGCAGGGCGGTGCCGTCCCAGTGCAGGTGGAAGGCGCCGATCCGGGCGCCGAGGGCGTCCTGGGAGCCGACCCCCCCGAACCAGCAGTCGTTGGGGCCGTTGCAGGTGGCCGAGAGCATCTGCCGGAAGGGGTCGGCGGCGTCGACGCGGGTGCTCCAGGAGCCGACCACCTGGCCGCCCTTGAACCGGCATAGGGAGAGGCCCGAGCCGGCCCGCGGCAGGCTCGGTTCGCTGACCACCCAGAACTCGTCCGGCCCCGCCCAGGCGATCCGCGCGGTTTCGGCGGGACCGCCGCAGACCGTGGCCAGCTGGTGCCAGCTCTGGCCGTTCCAGCTGTAGATGCCGCGGGGAATGGTGCTGTTGCCCTCGACCGTGAGCAGGCCGCGGTTGGGCGCCCAGAAGGAGAGGTCGCCGGGGGCGCCGAGCGGCACTTTGAAGGGAACCCCCTGCGGCGGTGGCGGCTGCTCGAGCCGCCAGATCGGCGCATCGGCACGAGCGTCGTTCGCCCCGATCGCCCAGAGCGAGAGGCCGACGACCCAGATCAGCGCCGCTGTCGCCCGCCTACTCACCTTCCGGCTGCGCCTCGAACTCGCGCGTCTCCTCCTCCGCGACGGCCTTGCTGCCGAAGTCGAGCAGGGTCGGCTGGATGGTGGCGAGGACCGCGTCGAGCGCGTGGCCAGAGAGCGTCTCGTGCTCGATCAGGGCGTTGGCGGTCTCGTAGACGGCGCGCCAATTGGCGCTGAGGATCGCCTCCGCCTGGTCGACCGAGTCGCCGACGATCCGCTCGACCTCGCTGTCGATCGTCTCCAGCGTCGCCTGCGCGACCTGGCCCATCTCCTGCAGCGAGGCGCCGAGGAAGACCTCGCCGGCTTTCTCGCCGATCGTCACCGGGCCCAGCGCCGGCGACATCCCGTAGGAGGTGACCATCGACCGGGCCAGCCCGGTCGCCGCGTGGAGGTCGTCGTGGACGCCGGTGGAGACGACGCCGAACTCAATCCGCTCGGCGGCGAAGCCGGCGACGATCGCCAGCAGGTGGCGGCGCATGTCGGGCTCCTGCATCACCACCGCGTCGCGGTCGGTGAGCATGTTGGCGGCGGTCCCCATCTGGCGGCCGCGGGCGACGATCGAGACCTTCTGGGTGGTCATCTTCTGCCCGGTCGAGCGGATCACCACGGCGTGGGCGGACTCGTGGATCGCGATCGTCCAGCGTTCCTCGTCGCTGAGCACGTGATTCTTGCGGGCCGGGCCGGCGACGACGCGGTCGATCGCCTCCTCCAGCGTCGCCTGGTCCATCTCCACCCGCCCCTCGCGCACGGTCAGCAGCGCCGCCTCGTTGATCACGTTGGCGAGCTCGGCGCCGCTGAAGCCCGAGGTCAGTTTCGCCACCTCCTCGAGCGAGGTGCCGGGGGCGAGCGGGCGCCCCTTGCAGTGCAGGGTGAGGATGTCCAGCCGGCCGTGCACGTCGGGCACGTCGACGGTCACCTGGCGGTCGAAGCGGCCCGGCCGCAGCAGCGCCGGGTCGAGGATGTCGGGGCGGTTGGTGGCGCCGAGGACGACGACGCCGGCGTCGCCGCCGAAGCCGTCCATCTCGACCAGCATCGCGTTCAGCGTCTGCTCGCGCTCGTCGTTGCCCTGGCCGACGCCGGCGCCGCGCTTGCGCCCGGCGGCATCGAGCTCGTCGATGAAGATCAGCGCCGGCGCCTGTTTGCGGGCCTTGGCGAAGAGGTCGCGGACGCGGGCGGCGCCGACCCCGACCAGGGACTCGACGAAGTCCGAGCCGGAGAGCGAGAAGAAGGTCGCGTCGGCCTCGCCCGCGGTCGCCTTCGCCAGCAGCGTCTTGCCGGTGCCGGGAGGGCCGACCAGCAGCACGCCCTTCGGCGCCCGCGCCCCGACCGCCGCGTATTTGCCGGGATCGGCCAGGTAGTCGCGGATCTCCCGCAGCTCGGCCAGCGCTTCGCCGGCGCCGGCGACGTTGTCGAAGGTGGTCCGGTCCGGGGAATCGGCGCTGCGCTTGCGGCCCTTGCCGGTGAATTTGGAGAAGCCGGCGAAGGCACCGGCGCCGCCGTCCTGGCCGAGCCTGGTGAAGAGGACGAAGAGGCAGACCAGCAGCAGGATCGGGATCAGGAACTGGACCATGATCTGCTTCGAGGGGATGTCCGCCTGCTGGTCGACCGTGACCACGGCGCCGCTTTCGGAGAGCGCTTTGACCATCGAGTTGGTCTGCGCGTCCGAGCTCGGGTAGGCGGCGTAGACGGTACGCCCGTTGGCGGTGTCGACGACGACCCGGGAGTCCTGGTCGAGCAGGGTGGCGACCTCGACCTGGTCGTCTTCGGTCAGCTCGATGACTTTGCTCAGCGGCACCCTTTCGCCGGCCGAGCTGGGCTGGATCTGATCGAGCAGGATGAAGAAGGTCGCGGTCAGCGCGATCGAGGCGATCAGCAGCAGGGTGTTGAGGGGGTCCTTGAGGAACCACCGGCCGACAGGGGCCAGGCGCTCGCCGGCCGCGCTCGCCACATCCTTGAAGTTCGTTTTCTTGTTCATCTGCCCCTTTGCTGCGATTCGAGTTGCGTTGCCTGCGGAGGGGGCCGATCACTGGCACGGCGCCCGGGCTCGCGATCGAGCCCGGGCGCCGTTTGCGCCGGCGATGGCCAGGAGTGCCTACTTCTGTTTGCCGGCTTTCCTGACCAGCTTCAGGGTCACCGAGCTGGTCGTGCTCTTCGCCGTTCCGCCGCTGGGCGAGAAGGTGAAGGTGAGGCTGACCTTCAGCGAGCCTTTTTTGCTCAGCAGCTGCTTGGCCGCGCCGCTGGGCTTCAGGGTCACCGAGTAGGTGCCGGCCTTGCCGGCGGTCAGGACCACGTGGCCGACGTTGATCTTCTTTTTGCCGGCTTTGGCGGTGCCGAGGACGTCGAGCTTGCCGGCCCCGGGCAGTTTGACCGTGAAGGTCGCGCCGCCGGTTTTCGACGAGATCGTTTTGCGCGGCACCGAGAACTGGTTGCTGACGACGACCGCGGCGCCACCGCCGGCGGAGCCGCTGCTGCCGCCCCCGCCGCTGTTGCCACCGCCGCCACCGTTACCGCCGCCACCACCGGAGCCGGCCTTGTTCCAGCCGATTTCGGAGACGCCCTGACGGGAGATCGCGAGGATCCCGTTCGGCAGACGCGCGTAGTCGGCGCCGAACAGCGCTCCCTGCGCGGGGTCGGAGACGATGCTTTCCATGTAGTCCTTGACCGTGCGGGCCTTCTGCTCCTCTTCGGAGCCGGCGCCCCAGGCGGTCGAGTTGTCGTCGAACACGAGCGCGTAGGTCAGGGTGCAGATGCCCCAGCCCTGCGCTGCGTTGACGCCGCTGGTGTTGGCCCAGCTCGCAAAGGTCGAGCCGGGGACGTTCGCGAACGTCGCGGTCTGACAGTTGGAGCCCCGGGCCAGGGTGTCCGTGCGGAACCCTTTGGCGTCGGCGGTCGGCTCGGTGAACGTGCCGGAGCCGTTTTCGACCTGGACCCAGTACTTGTCGTTGTCGTTGGCCTCCGGGGTGATCGACAGCCCTTTTTCGCGGGCCGTGGCCAGGTCGGCATAGCCGACCGAGCCGTCGGTGGCGACCAGTTTGGCGATCAGTTCGGGGTTGCCTTTGCTGCAGGCGCTGGTCAGGTGGTCGATCGAGTCTTCCTGGCTGCCCGGGCCTTCGACGCTGGAGGGGCAATCGGTCCGGGGACCGAAGGTGGCTCCCGGCCACTGCCGGGTCAGGACCGGGGCGACGGTCGCGTAGGTCGACTTCCAACCCCGCGCCGAGTTGATCGAGTGCAGGTAGTCCTTGAACGCGAACGAGGTGCCCGACTGGTCGAAGCGCACCACCCGGATGACCGGCTCCTGGCCGCAGGTGGCGGTGTTGGCCAGACCCGGGAAGACGCTGCCCCAGGTGACCATCGGCGCTGCGGGAGCGCCGGCGCCGCCCTGGGCCCAGATCGCCTCGTACTGGGCCTTGGTGAACTTGACCCGGATCACGTCGTCGGGCGCGCCGCCGTTGACGTTTTCTTCCGCCGTCCGCGACCCGGCCGGCAATTCGGTTTCGAGGCTGGTGCAGCCGTCGGGGAAGTTGACCAGCGCCACCACCGAGCCGACCGCGACCGGCAGAACGTGGAGCTTGGCGTCGTCGGTCGCCGCCGCCGTGCCCGCTTCCATCTGCTGCACTTCCGTCGCCGAGGGCGGGTCGTCGGTCTGGCCGAAGCGCGGACCGCCCAGCGTGCGGGCTTTCATCGCCGCGACGCCGGCACCGCTGCCGTTGGGACGGAATTCGACGTTGATCGTGCCTTCGCCCGGGGTGCCGAGGCAGAAGACGTTCTTGAAGTTGTTGTTGAAGGTGACGTGGGCCGCGTTGGCGAACGAGCCGCCTTCGCCGATGATGCTCGGCCCCGCGCACTTGCCGGTGGTGAAATCGGCCTTCGCCTGGGAGGCGAGACCCAAGGCTGCCATTGCCATCAGCAGCAGGGCAGCGAGCCCGGCCCCCATGGCGCGTACGCCCATCGGCGCACTCCTCGTATCGCTCATTCGAGTGATTCCTTTCATTGACTTGACCCTTTCGGCGGCAGCGTTGTGGCCGCAAATGGCTCTGTCAAGCGGGTTCACCGAACTTCTACGAAGTCGTTACATCACCGTCACCAGTACTTCTCCAGATCGTCTCCGCCTGGTGACAGAGGGATCACTCCCAGCCCGCACAAGCGGCCTGACCAAGCAGATCAAGGACGCAGGGAGCGCCGTGTGCTCTGCACACAAGCGACCGAGGACGCCGATATGCGCCGGGTCAGACCGCTTGTGCGGCGCGGCGGCGGAGATCGGCGTTGAGCATGCCCGTCACCTGGCTGGGGCTCTCCCCGGCCGAGGGCACGGCGGCGCCGATCAGGCCGCTGGCACGGAAGCCGAAGAGCGGGGCGACGAAGCCGAGCTCGCGGATCTTGCGGACCAGGGTGACCGCGTCCTTGGTCTCGGCGCCGGGGCCGCAGAGGACGATCGCGGTCGGGTCGAGGGCGCCGAGGGCGCGCTCGAGGCGCTCGTCGCCGAGCTCGTTGGAGAGGACGAGGACGCGGAAGCCGGCCCGTCGCAGGGCGAGGTCGAGGGCCTGGGTGTGGACCTCCTCGGGCCCCTGACCGTGGCTGGAATCGAGCAGCAGGATCCCGGCCGGGCGCGAGGCGGCAGCGGCGAGGCGGCGGGCGCCGTGCAGCCAGCCGGTCGCCCAGCGCGAGGCGAACTCGAGCTCGGCCTCGCGGTCGGGGTCGGCGGCGAGCCGGTCGATCGCCGGCAGCAGCAGCTCCTCGACCGTGCGCTCCAGAGGTCGCAGCGCCAGGCTCTCCTCGATCGCGCGGTCGGCCGCGGCCTCGTCGAAGCTTTCCAGCGCCGCCAGCATCTCGCCGCCGCTGGCCGGCGCCGACTGGCGCTGGCGGGCGAGCTCGATCGCCGAGGAGATATTGCCGGTCTGGGCAAGGGCGTCGCGCAGGGTCTGCAGCTCCATCAGCTCGTAGTTGCGGTGGTTGCCGACGGTGCGCTTCGGGGTCGGGTAGCCGTAACGGCGCTCCCAGCTGCGGAGCGTGTTCGGGCTGACGCCGAGCACCTCGGCCGCTGCGTTGGTTCGAATCCCTGGCATCTGCGCGCCATTCTGCCACCGCTTGTGCGGGTTTACACCAGTTATGGACAGATTTCGGAAATCTGTCAGCGATCTTGCAAAGCGCCGACGCCCAGCGGCTGGCCCACGGCCCGGGCCCGCCACATCGCCGCGTCGGCTTTGTGCAGCAGCTGCTCGACGTCGGCGCCGTGGTCGGGACAGGCGACGACGCCGGCCGAGACAGCGATCCGCAGCCCCCCTGCCCGCTCCAGCTCCTCCAGCTTGCCCAGCAGCCGCTCCGCCATCTGCACCGCTTCGACCGTCTGCAGGTTGGGGGCGAGCACGCAGATCGCGTCCTCCTCGAGGCGGAAGGCTTCGTCGACGATGCGGATGCTGTCGCGCAGCGCCGCCCCGACGATCGCCAGCACTGTCTCCTGGCCGCCGCCGGCGTCGCCGTTGCGCGTCCCCGGCCCGGAGGCGTCGAAGACCGCGAGCGCGAACGGGTGCCCGTAGCGGCGGTTGGTCTCGGCCATCTGGTCGAGCCGCCGCCGCATGTGGCCGGGCTGGAAGAGGCTGGTCAGCTCGCGGTGCTCGGCGGCGGGCAGCGGCGGCTCCGGGGCCGCCGCCCTCGCCGCCTGCTCGTAGGCGGCATCGACCGCGGTCGCGGTGACCGCGCCGAAGTCGGCGGCCAGCCGCTGCGCCGCGGCGGCGAACTGCTCGGGGTCCTCGTGGTCGAGCTCGTGGCGCAGCTTGACCAGCAGCGAGGCCTGCAGCGAGGAGACCTCGCGGGCGATTCGCCCCACCGGCGAGCCGTTACCCGTTCCGTTGCCTGAGGTCGACTGGCCCGCCACGCCGTGACCTTGGCGAAAGCGGCGGACGTCAGTGCCGCAAAAAACCGCTATTTGCGAGGCGACACCCGTCCAGGACAGATGTTCAATTCGCTCGGACTAATCGAGGCTGCGGCGGCCCGCCAGGGCCTTGCCGAGGGTGACCTCGTCAGCGTGCTCGAGGTCGGCGCCGACCGGCAGGCCGCTGGCCAGGCGGGTGACCGCGACCTGGCCGCGCAGGGCGTCGGCGATGTGCAGCGCGGTCGCTTCCCCAGTCGTGGTCGGGTTGGTGGCCAGGACCACCTCGGTGACGCCGCCGCGCTGCACCCGCGCCAGCAGCTCGGCGATCTTGAGGTCGTCGGCGTCGACCCCGTCGATCGGCGAGAGAGCGCCGCCGAGCACGTGGTAGAGGCCGCGGTATTCGTGGGTGCGCTCGATCGGGATCACGTCGGCCGGCTCCTCGACCACGCAGATCGAGGCCCGGTCGCGGTTGGAGTCGGCGCAGATCCGGCAGAGCGGCCCCTCGGCGAGGTTGAAGCACTCCTCGCAGAGGCCGACCTTCTCCTTCACTTCGCGGATCGCGTCGCCGAGCGCGAAGGCCTCTTCGTCGGGCGCCCGCAGCAGGTGGAAGGCGAGCCGCTGCGCGGTCCGCTGCCCGATCCCCGGCAACCGCGAGAGCTCGGCGACGAGGCGCGCCAGCGGAGCCGGCCCCTCCGTGCTCAACCCCCCAGCGCCCCCAGGCCGCCACCGAGGCCGCCGGTGATCCCGCCCATTTTCGAGCCGGCCAGCTCCTGCGCCGCGCGCAGGCCCTCGTTGACCGCGGCCTGGACCATCTCGGCCAGCATCTCGGCCTCCTCGGGGTCGATCGCCTCGGGGTCGATGACGATCTCCCGCAGGGTCAGGTCGCCGCCCATCTTCACCTTGACCATGCCGCCGCCG